>ERZ724521.823-NODE-823-length-13928-cov-4.358826_pt1 | contig 13928 bp, 13 predicted proteins | sample MGYA00376054_ERZ724521 | MGnify/ENA primary metagenome ERZ724521 (study PRJEB28724, sample SAMN07190883) | activated sludge metagenome | isolation source: activated sludge of sewage treatment plant in Hong Hong | place: Hong Kong | collected 2016-03-17 ... | reverse complement strand
CCTGGTGGACCAGTGGCAGGGCGTCTGGCCCGCGCCGCGCACGCCGCCCTACCTGGCGGCCCTAGAAGGTTTGCAGGACCTGCTTGGCACTCTCAACGACGTTGCGGTGGCGGACGCCCTGCTCGCGCGCCTGCGGGCGCTGGCGCATTTGCAGACGGCCTGGCGAACCCATGCGCAAGCGCTGCTGGTACGTGACCTGCCGCCGTTGAAGGACCGGCTGGCGGTCCTGTTGGCAACGCCCGTGCCCTGGTCTGGTCCAGACCCCGAGGGTTAACCCGAGACACTGCCGGGTTTATGCGGCCTATCAAAAACCATGATTGGCTTCGCCGGAGGTGCGCCAGTACAGTGCAGCTGTCCGTACAACAAAACCGAAGGAGACTTGCATGCACAGCCGCACAGCCATCCGTGCCCTGACACTGAGCCTCGTGACCGCGTTTTCCGCCGCGCAGGCGGGGACGGTGTCAGTGGTGACCGCGTTCCCCAAGGAGTTGACCGAGGCCTACAAGAAGGCATTTGAGTCGCGCAACCCGGGCATCAAGATCGAGATCCTGAACAAGAACACCACGGCGAGCATCGCCTACATCAAGGAGCTGCCCCCGGGCCAGCGGCCCGACGTGATGTGGGCGTCGGCCCCCGACGCCTTTGAAGTGCTGGCACGCGACAAGCTGCTGCAGGCCGCCCCCGAGGTCAAGAACCCGCAGGCCCCGGCCAAGATCGGCAACTACCCGATCAACGACCCGGAGAACCTGTACTACGGCCAGGCCCTGGCCGGTTACGGCCTGATGTGGAACACGCGTTACATGCAGGCCAACAAGGTGCCCGCGCCCAAGGAGTGGGCGGATCTGATCAAGCCCGAATACTTTGGCCATGTGTCGATTTCGTCACCGTCGCGCTCGGGCACCACACACCTGACAGTGGAGACCATCCTGCAGGGCGAGGGCTGGGAAAAAGGCTGGGCGCAGATCCTGCAGATCGCCGGCAACTGCGCCGCAGTGACCGACCGCAGTTTCGCCGTGCCCGACGGCGTGAACAACGGCCAGTACGGCGTGGGCATCGTCATCGACTTTTTTGGTCTGGCGGGCAAATATTCGGGCTACCCGGTGGAGTTTCATTACCCGTCCGTCACGGCCGTGGTGCCGGCCAACATCGCGCTGGTGGCGGGTGGCAAGAACAACGACGAGGCCAAGAAGTTCATCAGCTTCACGCTCTCGCGCGAAGGGCAGGAGCTGCTGTTCGACCCGAAGATCAGCCGCCTGCCGATCCTGCCCAACGCCAGCTTTGGCAACAAGGTGCCGGCCGGCTACCCCGACGCGCATGAAATCGCCAAGCGTGCCAAGGTGCAGTTTGACTCGCATGTCTCCAGCGACCGCTACCAGGTGGTGGTGAGCCTGTTCGACCAGATGGTGACCTTCCGCCTGAAGGACCTACAGGCCGCCACCAAGGCCATCCACGATGCCGAGCGCAAACTCAAGGCCAAGCCGAACGCGCAGGCGGCGGACCTTATCAAGCAGGCGCGCAGTTTTGCCTATTCGCCGCTGGTGTCCGACAGCATGATCAAGGACCAGCAGTTCCTGGAGCTGTTCCGCAAAAACAAGAAGGACGTGGCGGTGGCCAAGCAGCTCACCGGGCTGGAAGACCTGTGGAGTTCCAAGTCCAAGGCTAATTACGAGAAAGCCCGCGACCTGGCCAACCAGGCCGCGGCGCTGATCAAGTAATCCCCTTTACCACCGGCGCGGCGCGGTCCCGCGCAGCCCGGCTTCAATGAAAGTTGTTGTATGTCTGCAGTCATGACAGAACCTGTCACGCCCGGAGAGTCCGGGGCCGCGCGGCCACGCCGCCAGATCGCCTGGGGCCCCTGGGTACTGGCGGGGCTGGTGCTGGCCTTCCTGGGTGTGTTCTTGCTGTTGCCCGTGGGGCAGGTGATCTACACCGCGTTTGTCACAGAAACCGGCGCACCCACACTAGGCCACTTCGCCAATTTCTTCGGCCAGACCCTGCTGCGTGAATCGTTCATGAACAGCCTGACGGTGGCGCTGGCCTCGGTGTTTTTTGCCTCGGTGATTGCCATCCCACTGGCCTACCTCACGGTGCGTTTCGAGTTCCGCGGCGCGCTGCTGATTCAGACGCTGGGTGTGTTGCCGCTGATCATGCCGCCGTTCGTGGGCGCCGTTGCACTGCAGCTGATTTTTGGCCGCAGCGGTTCAGTGAACCTGCTGCTGAACGACTGGTTCGGTTTCACCGTGCCCATCATGGACGGGCTAGTGGGCGTGACCTTCGTGGAAAGCATCCATTACTTCCCGTTCATCCTGCTGAACCTGGTGGCGGCCATGCGCAACATCGACGGCGCCATGGAAGAGTCGGCGCTGAACCTGGGCGCCAAGGGCTGGCGGCTGTTCTGGCGCATCATTTTCCCGCTGTCATTGCCAGGCTACCTGGCCGGCGCCGCGCTGGTGTTCGTCAAGGTGTTCGACGATCTGGGCACGCCGCTGGTGATGGGCGTGACCAACATGCTGGCCCCGCAAGCCTACCTTCGCATCACCTCAGTGGGAATTGAAGACCCGCTGGGTTACGTCATCAGCGTGATCATGATTGCGTTTTCCATCCTGGCGCTGTGGATGGCGGCGCGGGTGATGAAGGGCAAGGATTACTCCACGCTCCAAAAGGGCGGCAACTCGCTGCAAAGACGCCAGCTGCGCGGCTGGGAGTCAGCGCTGGCCTACGGCTGGGTGGTGTTTGTGTTGCTGGTCACGCTGGCACCGCACATCGGCATTTTGCTAATGTCGTTTAGCAAGGTGTGGAGCTACTCGGTGCTCCCCGACAGCTACACCATCGCCCATTACGGCACGGTGTTCACCGATTCCAAGCTGATGATCTACAACACCCTCAAGTATTGCCTGATGGCGGCGGGGCTGGACATCATCCTGGGCACGGCCATCGCGTACCTGATCTACCGCACGCAGTTGCCGGCGCGCCAGTGGCTGGACTACATTGCCTCCATCGCGCTGGCCATTCCCGGCCTGGTGCTGGCGATTGGCTACCTGCGGATGTTCAAGGGCGTCAACGTGCCGTTCACCGACACGCCCATGGTGGCCACCTGGCTTCTGATCATGATCGCCTATGCGGTGCGGCGCCTGCCTTATGCCTTGCGCTCGTGCATGGCGGCGCTGCAGCAGGTGCACATCTCGCTGGAAGAAGCCGCCAACAGCCTGGGCGCCGGCAAGATCAGCACCGTGCGCCGCGTGATGGTGCCGCTGATGATGGGTGGCATCCTGGCCGGGTTTGTCACCAGCTTCATCACCGCCGCGGTGGAGCTGTCGGCCACCATCCTGCTGACCTCGGCGCAAAGTCAGGCGCCCATGAGTTACGGCATCTATCTCTACATGCAGAGCATCTCCGGCCGCGGGCCGGGGGCGGCCCTGGGCGTGATCGCGGTGGCCGTGGTCGCGTTGGGAACCTATCTGTCGCATCGCGTGATTGAAAAATCCCGTGAGCCGGTGCGCGCCAGTCACGAATGAAGGAAGTACAGCCATGAATCTCCATAAAGTTTCCGTCGAAGCCCGCCACATCAATCTGAGCTACGGCACCACTGAAGTGCTGAAGGACGTCAACATCCGCATCGAACCGGGTGAGTTCTTCGCCTTGCTGGGCCCCTCGGGCTCGGGAAAGTCCACGCTGCTGCGGCTGATCGCCGGCTTCAACCAGCATCAGCGCGGCGAGCTGCTGATCGACGGCAAGGACATCACCGGCACACCGCCGCACTTGCGCAACGTGGGCATGGTGTTCCAGAATTACGCGTTGTGGCCGCACATGACGGTCTGGGACAACGTGGCCTTTGGCCTGGTGGAGCGCAAGGAACCCAAGGAGGCCATCCGCCGCAAGGTGGGTGCCGCGCTGGAGCTGGTGGGCCTGCTCCAGTACGCCGATCGCCGGCCCAGCCAGCTCTCGGGTGGCCAGCAGCAGCGCGTGGCGCTGGCGCGCACCGTGGTGATCGAGCCCAAGCTGTTGTTGCTTGACGAACCCCTGTCCAACCTGGACAAGAACCTGCGCGTGCAGATGCGCGAGGAGCTCAAGAACCTGCAGCGCAAGCTCGGCCTGACGACCATCTTCGTCACCCACGACCAGGAAGAAGCCATGACCACGGCCGACCGCATGGCCGTGCTCGACAAGGGCGTGCTGCAGCAGGTGGGCACGGCCTCCGCGCTGTTCGACTTTCCGACCAACCGTTTTGTGGCCGGCTTCGTGGGCACGGCCAACCTGGTGGAGGGCAAGGTCACGCAGGTCACCGGCGAAACACTCACCTTCCAGGCCGACGGCATGGGCGTGATGGTGTTGCCGCGCACCAGCGAGACACCGGGCACCGGCCCCGCCACCATGGCGTTTCGGCCGCACACGGTCAACATCCGGGTGCGCGACGAACACGTGGACGCATCTCGCTCCTGGCTGGATGGCCGGGTGGAAAGCTCGGAGTTCCTGGGAGAGTCGTCACGCTACCGCGTGCGTGTGGGCGAGGCCGTCATCGTGGCCAACCAGCCGCACTACTCGGGGCTTTCGCTGTTCCAGCCCGGGGCCGACGTGCGGCTGGGCATTGAATCCAGCCAGGTGCGGTTTCTCACGCATTGATGCTGGCCCCAACTGACGGAACCACCGTGGAAATTTACCAGCTACGCGCCTTTGTCACCGTGGCCAAGATCGGCCACCTGACACGTGCCGCGGAGGCGCTGCACGTGACGCAGCCCGCCGTCACCGGGCAGATCAAGGCGCTGGAGGAAGAGCTGGGCATCGCGCTGTTTGACCGGCGTCCCGGACGCATCATGCTCACCCGCGCGGGCGAGCGCATGTTGCCCGAGGCCGAGAAGGTGCTGGCCGCTGCCGGCTCGCTGCTCGGCCAGGCGCGTGAGCTGCAGGGCGAGGTGTCGGGCTCGCTGGTGATCGGCACCGTGGGCGACCCGGATTCCTTGCGCCTGGGCTCACTGCTCGGCGGGCTGGTCAGTGCGCTGCCGCTGCTGGAGATCAAGACCCGCTCGGGCGATGCCGAGACGCTGCGCGAAGCCGTGGTCACCTCCACCCTGCAAGCCTCCTTCTACATCGGGCCCAACATCCCGCGTGATGTGAATGGCCTGCCATTGCAAACCTTGCAGTACCGCATCGCGGCGCCGTTTTCCTTCAGCCACCGCGTGCTGCACGCGGGCTGGCGCGAGATCGCCGACATGCCCTGGGTCGGCGCTCCGTACAGCAGCCACGCACAGACCTTGCTGCGCGACCTGTTCTCGCGCCAGGGCCTGTTGCCCAACATCGTGCTCGAATCCGACGACACCGCCGCGCCACTGAGCCTGGTGCGCGCCGGGCTGGGTCTGGCGCTGCTGCGCGAGGACGTGGCCGTGCCGGCCGCCGAGCGTGACGAGGTGGTGATCTGGCCACACACGCGGGTGGCCGCCATGCTGAGCTTCATCTACCCCAAGACCGCCGAACACGATCCGGCCATCGTCGCGGCGTTGTCGGTGCTGCGCACCATCTGGGGCCTGTCGCCGCGCTGAGCACGGGTAAACCCGTCGCGCGCGCGGGCTGATGCCGCGCATCAGAAAGTGTGATTGGTCAGCGCGCGACGATTCACCTAGCCTTGTGTCACCACTTCAGGAGACACACCATGCACACCTCTCTGCCCCGATGGATCACCGCCGTCGCCACCGTTGTTGCTTCATGCAGCGCGATGGCGGGCACCGTCACCGTGCTCACATCGTTCCCGAAAGAACTCACCGATGTGTACAAAAAGCGGTTCGAGGAAAAGCACCCGGGCATCAAGCTGGAAATGCTCAGCAAGAACACCACCGCGGCGATAACCTTCATCCGCGAGCAGGCCGCTGGCCAGCGCCCCGACGTGATGTGGGCGTCCGCGCCCGATGCGTTCGAGGTGCTCAAGCGCGACCGTCTGCTGGACCGCGCGCCCGAGGTGCGCAACAGTTTTGTGCCGCAGAAGATCGGCAGCTACCCGATCAACGATCCCGACGATGCCTACTTCGGCCAGGCGCTGTCGGGCTACGGCATCATGACCAACAGCCGCTACATGCAGGCCAACCGCTTGCCGCCGCCCAAGGAGTGGGCGGACCTGGTGCGTCCGGTTTATCACGGCCATGTGGCGATGTCTTCGCCATCACGCTCGGGCACCACCCACCTGACGGTGGAGACCATCCTGCAGGGCGAGGGTTGGGAGAAGGGCTGGAGCCAGCTGCTGCAGATTGCCGGCAACTGCGCCGCCGTGACCGACCGCAGCTTTGGTGTACCCGAGGGCGTGAACAACGGCCAGTTCGGCATTGGCCTGGTGATCGATTTCTTCGGCCTGGCCGGCAAGTACGCGGGCTTTCCGGTGGATTTTGTCTACCCCACGGTCACCGCAGTGGTGCCTGCCAGCATCGGCCTGGTGGCTGGTGGCAAGAACCCGGCAGAGGCACGCAAGTTTGTCGCCTACACACTGTCGCTGGAAGGGCAGGAGCTGCTTTTCGACCCGGCCGTCAGCCGCTTGCCGGTGTTGCCCTACACGGTGGCGGGCCTGAAGGTGCCGGGTGACTACCCCAACATCTATTCGGTGGCACGCAAAGCGAGGGTGCAATTCAACTCGCGGGTGTCGGAGGAGCGTCGCCAGCTGGTCAGCACGCTGTTCGACCAGATGATCACCTTGCGCCTGAAGGAACTGCAGGCCGCCACCAAGGCCATCCACGAGGCCGAGCGCAAGCTGGCCGGCCGGGCCAACCCGAAAGCCGCCGAACTGCTGCAGCAGGCCCGCAGTTACGCCTTCTCGCCGTTGGTGGACGAGCGCAATGTGGCGCAAGGGCAAATGCCCGAGCTGTTTCGCAAGGACAAGAAGGACGCGGCGGCGGCGCGCCAGACCAGCAGCCTAGAAGAGCTGTGGGCAACCCGCGCCAAAACCCACTACGCGCGCGCCGAAGCGCTGGCCCGCGAAGCCGCCGCGCTGGTCCGGTGACGCCATGCAGCACGTGGCACAGCCCATGGTCTGTGATTGCCATGTGGAGGTGATGGACGCGGCGCGCTGGCAACTGGCGGCGGTGCCCGGTGTGGCGCCGCCCGTGCCGCTGCGGCGGGTGCAGCGCCGGTTGGCTGGCGGGCGCATGGCCCACGTGACGCTGGTGCAACCGCAGGCCTACGCCGGCGCGCATGGCTGCCTGCTGCACGCGCTGGCGCAACTGGGGGGCCGCGCGCGTGGCGTGGCCGCTGTGTCGCCCTGGGACAGCCCGGAGGAAGTCGCCCGGCTTCATGATCACGGTGTGCGCGGTACGCGTGTGGTGTGCCCACCCGATGCACCATGCGGGCCGCAGCTTCTGGCACACATCGCGGTGCTGCATCGCCTGCTGCCACGGTGCTGGCACATTGAAGTGGCCACCAGCCTGGGCTGCCTCGCCGCATTGGCACCGGCCCTGGCCCGGCTGGACCGGGTGTTTGTGGCGACACCCGGCGTGTTGTCTGCGCCGCCACCGCTGGGCGCCGAGGCGCAGCAGTTGCGCTGGTGGCTGGCCATGGGCAACCTTTACCTCAAGCTGGTGTTCGCGGCCCGCATTCCTCCTGGTGCGTCGGCGGCGGCGGCGTTGCTGGATTTCGCCCTGGACGCCGCGCTGGACCGCGTGTTGTGGGGCAGCGGGCGGCTGGCGCAGGCCCGGGCCGGCTGGCGCGTGCCCGAGCCCGTGGCGCGCATACTGGACATCAATGCCCGCGAGTTCTACGGCTTCCCGCGCACGCCGTAAACTGGCGAACATTCCAGCACAGACCATCGCAGTACCCCCCATGAATACCGTCCAGCTCGGCCAGAGCGATCTTCACGTCACTCCCATCTGCCTCGGCACCATGACATTTGGTGAACAGGTCAGCGAGCCTGATGCCCACCGCATTCTGGATCACTCACTGGCGCGCGGCGTGAATTTTCTGGACACGGCGGAGATGTATTCGGTGCCGGCGCGGGCCGAGACCTGCGGGTCGACCGAAACCATCATCGGTAACTGGTTGGCCCGCAACCCGGGCGTGCGCCAGAAGGTCGTGCTGGCCACCAAGGTGGCCGGGCCATCGCGCGGCATGCCCTGGGTGCGCGATGGCGCAGGCATGACAGCCGCCGACATCGTGGCCTCGTGCGAAGGCTCGCTGCGGCGGCTGCAGACCGACGTGATCGACCTGTACCAGATCCACTGGCCCGAGCGCCACGTGCCGGCGTTCGGCATGGTGTACTACGACCCGTCCAAGGAGCGTTCGCAGACCCCGATCCATGAGCAGCTGGAGGCGCTGGGCCGGCTGGTGCAGGCCGGCAAGGTGCGCCATATCGGCCTGTCCAACGAGACGCCCTACGGCGTGCACGAGTTCGTGCGTCTGGCCGAACAGCACGGCCTGCCGCGCATCGCCACCGTGCAGAACGTCTACTGCCTGGTGAGCCGTGCGCTGGACAACGGGCTGGACGAAACCCTGCACCGGCTGGGCGTGTCGCTGCTCGCCTATTCCCCGCTGGGCTTCGGGCTGCTCACGGGCAAGTACGACGCGAGCGGCACCGAGGGGGCCGACGCACCCAAGGACGCGCGCATTGCCAAATACGAGTCGGTGCGCAAGCAGCGCTGGGGCCGTCCCGAGGCACTGGTGGCGGCGCGCCAATACAACGAACTGGCCCGCGACAATGGCCTTACGCCAGTGCAGATGGCGCTGGCCTTTTGCTACACCAATAGGCGGGTGGCCAGCACCATCATCGGAGTGACCTCGCTGGCGCAGCTGGACGACAACCTCAACGCCTGGGGTACGCAACTGTCGCCCGAGGTGCTGGCCGAGATCGACCGTATCCGCTGGGAACTGCGCGACCCCGCCCTCTGAGCCCATGGCAAAGAAGGGACACGTCAGCGAAACCCCGGCCACGGCCCTGCTCAGGGCCCATGGCGTGGCCTTTACCGAGCACCCGTACGAGTACCTCGAGCACGGCGGTGCCCAGCACAGCGCCGAGGTGCTGGGGCTGGACCCGTTCACCGTGGTCAAGACGCTGGTGATGGAGGACGACAAGGCCCGCCCGCTGCTGGTGCTGATGCATGGCAACCGCAAGGTGTCCACCAAGACCCTGGCGCGGCAGATCGGCGTGAAATCGGTAGCGCCCTGCCAGCCCGAGGTGGCCAACCGGCACAGCGGCTACCTGGTGGGCGGCACCTCGCCCTTTGGCACGCGGCGCGCCATGCCGGTCTATATCGAGGAAACCATCCTGGCGCTGCCGCGCATTGCCATCAATGGCGGGCGGCGCGGCTATCTGGTCGGCATCGACCCACAGGTCTGTGTTGCATTGCTGGACGCCAGGCCCGTGCGCTGCGCGCTGGACGAATGAGCGCGCTGGCAAAATAGCGCCTCTTCCGCTGGAGACCCTGTTGCAAGCCATTTATCCATTCCTGGCCACCGTGGCCGCGTACCTGCTGGGCTCGCTGTCCTTTGCGGTGATCGTCAGCCGCCTCATGGGACTGAAGGACCCGCGCACCTTCGGCAGCAAGAACCCCGGTGCCACCAATGTGCTGCGTTCCGGCAGCAAGGCGGCAGCGGTGGTGACCCTGCTGCTCGATGCCCTGAAGGGCTGGCTGCCCGTGGTGCTGGTGCGCTGGTTTGGCAAGCCCTACGGGCTGGAAGACGGCACGGTGGCGCTGGTCGGCCTGGCCGCTTTCCTCGGGCACCTGTGGCCGGTGTTCTTCCGCTTCCAGGGCGGCAAGGGGGTGGCCACCTTCATCGGTGTGGTGTTCGGTGTGGACCTGCTGCTCGGGTTGGCCACGGGGGCGACCTGGCTCATCATCGCGTACTTCTTCCGCTATTCCTCGCTGGCCTCGCTGGTGTCGGCGGCGTTTGCGCCGGTGTTCTACCTGATGGGCGACCGCATCCAGTGGTACAGCGAGCGCGCCGTCCTGTTCATGTTGTTCTTCATGGCGCTGCTGCTGGCTGTGCGGCACCGCGAAAACATCAACCGCTTGCTGGAAGGCAAGGAATCGAAACTGGGGGCCAAGAAATGAGCACGATCCAGCGTTTTCACGTCGGTGCGCGGCTGAGCGAGATGGCCGTGCACAACGGCACCGTGTACCTGGCAGGCCAGGTGCCCGATGACCCGACCAAGGACATCGCAGGGCAGACCGCCGAGGTACTGGCCAATATTGACAGGCTGCTTGCCGAAGCGGGCACCGACAAGTCGCGCATTCTCATGACCCAGATCTTTCTGGCCGACCTGGACGATTTCCCAGGCATGAACGCCGTCTGGGACGCCTGGGTGGTGCCGGGCCAGACCCCGCCAAGGGCCACCGTGCAGGCCCGGCTGGCCCGGCCGGAATGGTTGATTGAAGTGGTGGTGACCGCGGCCGTCTGAGGCTGCGCTCAGGGCTCGATCACGCTCCGCGTGACCACCGGGGGTGCTTCACCCAGGTGGAATTTGAGCTTGCGGTCGCGCAATGACACGTCATCGGCCGTCACGCGGTCGAACCGGCGCAGGTGTTCCGTCCATGACTCGTCGGTGATCTGCTCCACAAAGCGGCCGGGCTCGTACATGTCGTGCAGCAACACCCACTCGAGGGCGCCCTGACGCATCCGGCTGCGCCGGCTTTCCTGCATCAGGGCCCGAAACTCCTGCGCCCGCGCCGGGTCGATCCGGTACTCGATCTGCACCTGGATGCGACCGGTGCCGGGCGGCTCATGGGCCACCGGTACCTTGAACACGCGCGACGGCGTGAGGTCTTCCTCCATGTTGTGCGCCGGCATCAGGCGCTGCGCAAGGAACATGGCCAGCACGCCCGTGAATGCCGCAGTGCCCAGGCTCACATGAATGGTGGTCAGCGTGGCGACCTGCCCCCAGAGGGCGGCGCCCGCGGCGGTCGAGCCCATGATCGCCATCTGGTAGATCGACATGCCGCGCGCGCGCACCCAGTCAGGCAGGGCCATCTGCGCCGCCACGGTCAGGGAGTTGGCCACGGAAATCCAGGCAATGCCGGCAAAGAACATGGCGGGTACGGCCAGGTAAACGCTGGGTGCCCAGGCGACGGCCAGCGTGCCGGCGGCCTGCAGCATGGCGCCCGCCAGCAGCAACCGCTCATGTGAGATGAATTGCCGGATGCGCTGCATCGACAGTGCCGCCAGGATGGCGCCGGCACCCATGGCGGCCAGCAGCAGGGTGAAGGTGCCCGCGCCACCTCCCTGCAGGCCGCGCGCCACCAGGGGCAGCAGTGCCAGCAGGGCCGTGGAATGCAGGAAAAACAGGGAGATGCGCACCAGCACACCTTGCAGCCGGCGGGACTGCTTGACGAACTGGACCCCCACGCGAATGGCGCTGCTGAGCCGTTCGCGGCCCAGCGGGTTGACCGTGTGCTCGCGCCGCCAGCGCATGATCACAAAGCCGGCGGCCAGCGACAGGACGGCGTTCAGGCCAAACACGTATTCGCTGCCGGCGCTGGCGATCAGCGCCCCCGCCACCAGCGGGCCGATGATGCGCGACGCGTTCATCGCCACGCCATTGAGCGCCAGCGCGGCTGGCAGCTGGACCCGCGGCACCAGCTCCGGCACGATGGCGGCAAATACCGGCCAGCGCATGGCCAGCCCCACGCCGTTGGCGAACGTCAGCACCAGCAGCAATGGCGCCGTCATCCAGCCCATCAGGATGGCCATACAGGTCAGTGTGGCCATGGCCGCCACCCAGAACTGCGTGACCATGAAGTAACGGCGCCGGTCGAGGATGTCAGCCAGCGCGCCGCTGGGCAGGCCCAGCAGGAACACCGGCAGGGTGGACGCGGACTGCACCAATGCCACCCACAGTGGCGACGGCGCCAGCGACGTCATCAACCAGGCGGCCGCGACATCGTTCATCCACATGCAGGTGTTGGCGGTGAGCCAGGTGGCCCAGAGCATGCGGAACACCGGTTGCCCGAGCGGCGAGAACGCCGAAGGCGGGGCCGCCGCCGGGGTGGTGGGCGGGGCGTCGAGTGGTTGGTCCAGCGGCATGGATCAGTAACGACGCTCGAGCACCAGCTGGTCGTTGTCGCGACGCATCTGGAAGCGCGTGAGGAAGCTGTTGCCCAGCAGGATGTAGGGCATGGCGTGCGGCGCCACCACGGCATCGACGCCATGAACTTCCACATCGCCAATACGGACGGAATCCAGCCGCACCTTCCAGGCCGCTACCACGCCATTGGCGGTGGACAACTGGCCTTGCTGCCCGCTGCGGTAGTTCAGGCCCATGCGGTCGGCGTCTGCAGCCCCCATGGCGACCATGGTGGCGCCCGTATCCACCATGAACTGCACCGTGCGCCCGTTGATGGCCCCGAGCGTCATGAAATGGCCGCCCGTCCCGGCCGTCAGGACGATCCGGCTGCCGCGGGGACCGCCCCCGCCACGGCCGCCCACACTGGCGGGCGCATCGCCCACACGCAACGTGTGGCGCTTGCCATTGATTTCCAGCACCGCTTCGTCCCCCGAGGTGGAGACCACCCGCACGCCCTGGTGTGACTCACCCGGGGGTACGGCCTTGGGGGTTGCGCCGTCGACGATCAGCAGTGCACGGTTGCCCAGCATGCCCTGCAGCGCGACGGTCTGCGCGAGCGCAGGCCCCGACAGCGCCACCGCAAGCAGCAGTGCCAGCAGCGCTTGCATCAATCCCTGAAGTTGTTGAAGCTCAGCGGCACGTCCGTCACGTCCTTGCGGATCAGCGCCATCGCGGCCTGGAGGTCATCGCGCTTGGCGCCGGTCACGCGTACGGCGTCGCCCTGGATGGCGGCCTGCACCTTGAGCTTGCTGTCCTTGATGAGGCGCGTGATTTTCTTGGCCAGTTCGGACTCGATGCCGTTGCGCACCTTGATGACCTGTTTGACCTTGTCGCCCCCGACCTTCTGGACATCGCCCTTGTCCAGGAAGCGCACGTCCACATTGCGCTTGGACAGCTTGTTGCGCAGGATGTCTTCCACCTGCACCAGCTGGAAATCGGCATCGCCGAACAGCGTGATTTCCTTGTCCTTGAGTTCGATCGCGGCGGATGTGCCCTTGAAATCGAAGCGCGTTCCGATTTCCTTGGCTGCGTTGTCCACCGCGTTCCTGACTTCGACCAGGTTGGGTTCGCAGACAGTATCAAAAGACGGCATGAAAACTCCCTCATGGATGTCTCGCGGGCAATGGCCCGGATGCGACAATTCTCCCATGATCGCGGAGCAAAACGTTCACCTGCAGGCCCACAACACCTTCGGCATCGTCGCCAAGGCCCGTGAGCTGGTGCGGGTGACTTCCGTAGACGACGCCCGGGCCGTGGCCGCCGAGCCGGCGCTGTCGGCCCAGCCCAAGTTTGTGCTGGGCGGCGGCAGCAACATCGTGCTGACGGGGGATGTCAAGCCGCTGGTGCTGAAGGTCGAAATCATGGGCCGCCGGCTGGTCGAAGAATCCGCCCGGGCCTGGGTGGTGGAGGCCGGCGCAGGCGAGAACTGGCACGACTTCGTGGTGTGGACGCTGGCGCAAGGCATTCCGGGGCTGGAAAACCTGTCGCTGATCCCTGGCACCGTGGGGGCTGCGCCAGTCCAGAACATCGGCGCCTACGGGGTCGAACTGCAAGACCGTTTTGACGCGCTGGACGCCGTGGATTTGCAGACGGGGCGCAGCTTCACGCTGGATGCAGCGCAGTGCGCGTTTGGGTACCGCGATTCAGTGTTCAAGCACCAAGGCGGGCTCGGGCTGGCCGGGCGGGCGCTGATCACACAGGTGCGGTTCCGGCTGCCGAAGCCCTGGAAGCCCGTGCTGGGCTACCTTGACCTGGAGCGCAAGATGCAGGAAACGGGCATTCGCGAGCCGTCGGCCCAGCAGATCCATGAATGGGTCTGTGCCATCCGTCGCGCCAAGCTGCCCGACTGGCGTGTGCTGGGCAATGCCGGCAGCTTCTTCAAGAACCCGACCGTCTCGCCCGA
>ERZ724521.820-NODE-820-length-13952-cov-4.443837_pt1 | contig 13952 bp, 16 predicted proteins | sample MGYA00376054_ERZ724521 | MGnify/ENA primary metagenome ERZ724521 (study PRJEB28724, sample SAMN07190883) | activated sludge metagenome | isolation source: activated sludge of sewage treatment plant in Hong Hong | place: Hong Kong | collected 2016-03-17 ... | reverse complement strand
ACCTCGAAGCCCTGCCCTGGCGTGAAACACCGCGCGGCACGGCCCGGGAAAAGGCCATCCGGCGCGATGAAGGTGCCGGCCTGTTCCTGGGCCTCATCGCCTTCGATCCGATGAGCCGCTCCGGCGTGCACCAGCATCTGGGCACGGCCAGCAGCTACTTTCTTTCAGGCTCCCTGACGGACTACCAGACCACCACACGGGAGGGCAGTGTGGGCATCAACCTGGCCGGTGCGACCCATGACGCCGTGACGTATTCCGGTTGCACGCTGATATCGCGCCTGGAGGGCCCGGTCGTGATCCCGCAAGGGGACCTGGCCATCCATCCGCACGCGGGGCAGTCCGTGGTCAGCAACCCGCGACCGGAGACGCCACCCGACATCACCATTGCGCTGGACACAACCGTGGTGGTGGCCACGCGGTTCGCCGGTGTGAGCCGCCGGCCGGTATTCGACTATGCCGGCACGGGCGACAACCACCGCCTGTGCGGGTTGAACCTGTGGCCGGGCACGGCCATGACGCTTCAGCACAGCGCACTGACCGACCTGTTCGTGCTGGCGGGCGACCTCCAGGTCAACGGCAGGCTTGTCGCGGGGCCAGCGATCGTCGTGATCGAACCTGGCAGCACCGTGACATTGGCGAGCCGCTTCGGTTGCTCCCTGCTGGCCTGGGCAGAGGGGCCGGCCCTCTGCGCAGACACGGGCCAGGCCGAGCTCTACGGCTTCAACTGACCGGCGGTCAGCCCTCGCGTGCGCGCGCTGACAGCCTTGCCAGCATGTCGTGCAGCGAGCGGAGCTCGTCCCGGCTCAGGGCCGCGTAGACGTTCTTTTCGCGCTCCAGCGCCGCCCTGGCGATTTCGTCGTAAACCGCCCAGCCATCGTCCGTGAGGTAGAGGTGCAGCATGCGACGGTCCGACTCGTTGCCCTCCCGCATGAGCCGGCCCTGCGCTTCAAGGCTGCGCACAACGCGCGAAATGCTCATCTTGTCGAGCCCGCAGTAGTCCGACAGCGCCTGCGCCGAGATGCCCGGGTGGTCGGCAATGGTGAGCATGACGCGCCACTCTGTGAGGTTCAGGTTGAACCGGTTTCCAAACAGGCTGGCGAACGGTTTGGCGGTGAGGTTGGTCAACACCCAGAGCTGGTAGTACGGCGAGCTGTCGGTGGACAGCCGCGCCTTGCGCGCTGGTGCTGGAGCGGGCTTCGAATTTGACTTGGGCACCGGCGCATTCTAGAAGAGCGCCTCTATAGTCCGGGGTTCAGTCACGCCCGCCAACATGCCCCACCCACCCGCCTCCCACGCCCTGCTGATTGCCACGCTGATTGGCCAGCTCGCCTTCGGCCTGCTGGCCATGACCATCTGCATCCCGTCGATGCAGCAATGGGGCGCGCTGTTTGACGCCAGCCAGGCGGCGGTGCAGCTCACCTTCAGTGGCTACGTGGTGGCCTATGGCTGCCTGCAGCTGCTGTATGGCCCGCTGTCGGACCGGCTGGGCCGCAAGAAGGTGTTGATGGCGGGCCTGTCGCTGGCGGGGCTGGGGTCGCTGCTGGGCGCGCTGGCGCCCGACTTGCCAACGCTCACGGCGGCGCGGGTGCTGCAGGGTGCCGGCAGCGCTGCGGGCATGGTGGTGGGCCGCGCGATGGTGCAGGACCTGTTCCACGGCCCCGAGCGCACCCGCGTGATGGCCTGGATCGGCATGGCCATGGGCCTGTGCCCGCCCGCCGCCACGGTGCTGGGCGGGCAGCTGCACGTGGCGCTGGGCTGGCAGGCCAACTTCTGGGTGATGACGGTGCTGGCCGTCCTGCTGCTGGCCGCCGCCTGGTACGGCCTGCCCGCCCACGAGAAGCCGGCCGGCGTGCAGCCGCACTGGTTGGGTGCCATGCTCGCCGCCTACGCGCGGCTGGCGCGCGAGCCGGCGTTCATCCTCTACGTGCTGCTGCTGTCCATGACCACGGCCACGTTCTACACCTTCCTCGGTGGCGCGCCGCTGGTGCTGGGCAGCTACGGCGTGGGGCCCGACCGCGTGGGCTACTACATCATGTGTGTGCCGCTGGCCTACATCGCCGGCAACTTTGCCACCAGCCGGCTGGTACACCGGCTGGGCGACCGCCGCATGATGCAGGCGGGCCAGGCTTTCACCCTCAGCGCCATCGTGCTGCTGCTGGCACTGGGACTGGCGGGCGTGAACACGCCGCTGGCGTTTTCCTTGCCGCTGATCTTTCTGGGCATTGGCCATGGACTGCTGGTCCCGCCGGCATTGACGGGCACCGTGAGCCTGCTGCCGGCGCTGGCCGGCTCGGCCGCGGCGGTGGCCGGCGTGATGCAGCAGCTGCTGGGCGCGGCGGGCGGCTATGCGGTGGGGCTGGTGCGCCACGACGGCGCCGTCAACCTGGGCTGGCTGATGCTGGGCTTTGCGCTCAGCGCGGCAACAGCGCAGGCGCTGCTGCACCGCCATGCCCGGCAGGCTCCAGCGCGGCCATGAAGTCGCGCGCCACCTGCGGCTCGCTGTCGTGCCCCGGGCGCAGCGCCTGAAACGGCTTGCGGCTCACAATGTTCACCGTGTATTCGCGCGCCCTTGGCAGCGGCGGTTGGATGAAGATGCCCACCACCTTGCCGACCGGCGCCGCGCCGGTACGCGCCTTGAGGGCGCCGCTGGCCTTGTGGCTGACCACCACGCGCATGTCGGTGCCCAGCGCCTGTTCGGCGGCTGCCCACAGTTCGTCATAGCTTTTGCCCTGCACCACAAAGCTGATGCCGCCCACGTCGGGCTGCAATGCGTCGGTGCTTACGCTGCCAGCCACGCCGGCCAGCACCACAATGGCCGAGACGGCCGCCAGGTTGTTCATGGGGGCTGATTGGAGCGCGGGCCCGGCGCGCCGTCTACTGGCAGATCTGACAGGTCGGCGTCAGAACGGCCGGGGGTGGATGAGCCCCTGCAGCGCGGCCTTGGCCACGGCGTGCTGGCGGTTGCTCACATCCAGCTTGAGCATGGCGTTGCGCAGATGGAAGTTGGCCGTGCTTTCGGCCATGTTCAGGATCTGCGCGATCTCGGACGAGGTCTTGCCGTCGGCCGCCCAGCGCAGGCATTCACGCTCGCGTTCGGTCAGCGTGCGGCCCTGGACGCCCTGGCCCAGGCCCGAGACGCGGCGCACCGCCTCGTGCAGGTAGGCGGCCAGCAGCTGGATGCGCGGCAGGGCGTGGCGCGTCACGTCGCTGGCATGGGGGCTGGCCGCGTCCAGGGCAAAGCTCAGCACGCCAAATTCGCCCTGCGGGCTGTGGATCGGCATGGAAATGCCGGCGCGCAGGCCAAACGCCGCCGCCTCGTTCATGACGCGGTGGCCGGTGTCGCCCGGCGCGGCGGCGATGTCGCTCCACTGCAGCGGGATCACGTGGTCGGCGCAGTACTTCATGACCGGGTCGATGTCGTAGAACGCCTCGCCCATGTAGTGGCTGACCCATCCCGGCGGGTAGCCGTCGATCATGATCAGGCGGGCATCGGCAAAGTCGGTGGGCACCCGAAGCGCATACACGAACGAGTCGAAGCCCAGCGCCCGGGCCTTGTCGCGGCACAGCGCGGTCAGTGCGTCCACGCTGTCCGCGGCTGCAAAACTCTCCATGTCGGCATGAACCGCGTCCAGCTGCATTGCTTGCCCCTGCTGCCAGGCCCGCGGGAGCGGGCCCGAAAGGCGCGCAGTCTACCGGAGCCGCAGGCCCAGCGCACCGCACAGCGCCCGCGCAACTGTTACCAGATGCTCTTTCAGGTCTTCAGCCCGCATGAATACTGCGTGAGGCGCTATCAAATTCATAGCGTCTGCAGCAACCGTCCGCATGGTCAGACGCGGCCGTCCGAGTACGGGGTGACGCCGTAGTGTTCGTGCACTTCCTTGGCCCAGGTGGTATCGGCCATGTCCGGCCACTGGTCCTTGTCGAAGCCGGGCGCGGACTCCAGCCGCTCCTGCGCCACGTCGAGCACGAAGCGCTTGTTGGCCGTGTCCAGCGTCAGCGCCTTCCAGGGCACGGCAAACAGCTTGTTGCCCATGCCCAGAAAGCCGCCGTACGACAGCACGGCATAGGCCACGCGGCCGGTGGCCATGTCGAGCATGATTTCCTTGATGTCGCCCAGGTCCTGGTCCTGCCGGTTGTAGACGTCGTTGCCGTCCAGGGTGTTGGCACCCATCAGGCCCGGGCCCGGGCCACCGTCGGTGCGGCGCTTGTACATGCCGTAGGTGTCTTGTTCCTGGTAATTCATGGGGTGTCCTTGCAGCGTCACGCGGCAACGGCGGGGCGCAGGGTGCGACCGGCCGGCACGTGAAACCCAGCTTAGGCCGCCCGCCGGTGCAGCGTCAGTGTGCTGGCGAACCCATGCGCCGCGCCGCTGCAGTAACGGGCGTAACGCGGCCGTAACACCGCGGGTTTGCGCCATGTCAAGCGCTGGCCCCGCCGGCCGGGCTACCCTGCCGGAATACCACACTGGAGACACCATGCCTGCCCCCTTGATGATGGATTCCATTGCCGCCGCCGTCGACCATGTGCTGGACACCGTGCCCGGCGACATCGTGCTGGGCATCCCGCTGGCGATCGGCAAGCCCAACCCGTTTGTCAACGCGCTGTACCGCCGCATCAAGGCCAACCCGGCGCGGCGGCTGCGCATCATCACGGCGCTGTCGCTGGAAAAGCCGGTCGGCAACAGCGAGCTGGAGCAGCATTTCCTGGCGCCACTGGTGGCGCGCGTGTTCGGCGACTACCCCGACCTGGACTACGTGAAGGACCTGCGCGCCCACCAGCTGCCGCCCAACGTGGAGGTGCACGAGTTCTTCATGAAGACCGGCGACTATGTGGGCAACGCCGTGGCGCAGCAGGGCTACATCTCCACCAACTACACCTTCGTGGCACGCGACATGGCGGTGCAGGGCATGAACGTGATCGCGCAGGCCGTGGCCGCGCGGGGCGAAGGCGACGCGCTGCGGCTGAGCCTGTCGAGCAACCCCGACGTGGTGTTCGAGGTGGTGGAAAAGCTGGCCGAGGCCGGCCTGCCCCTGCTGAAGATTGGCGTGGTCAACCAGCAAATGCCCTTCATGCCCAATGGCGCCGAAGTCGGCCCCGGCTTCTTCGACCTGGTGGTCACCGACCCGGCCGGCACGCACGCGCTGTTTGCGCCGCCCAACAACAAGGTGAGCGCGGCCGACTATGCCATCGGCCTGCACGCCAGCAGCCTCGTGGCCGACGGCGGCACGCTGCAGATCGGCATTGGCTCGCTGGGTGACGCGATTGGCCAGGCCCTGATCGTGCGCGACCGCCACAGCGCCGAGTACCGCCAGATCCTGGACAGCCTGTGCCCCGACGGCCTGGCAGGCCGCGAGACAGGCCGCTTCGAGCAGGGCCTGTACGGTTGTTCGGAGATGTTTGTCAACGGCTTCCTCAAGCTGATCGAGGCCGGCATCATCCGGCGCGAGGTGTACGGTGACGAAACCCTGCAGCGGCTCATCAACGAGGGCCGCATCGCACCCGACACCGTGAACCTGCACACGCTGCGCGCGCTGCTCGAGGAGGGACGCATCGGCTCGCCGCTGCGCGAAGCGGACGTGGCCTGGCTGCGGCACTGGGGCGTGCTGCGCGCCGAGGTGACGCTGCAAGGCGGCGAGCTGGTGCGCGACACCCACCGCTGCAGCGCCGACCTGCACGACACCTCAGGCCTGGCGGTGCTGCAGGACCAGATGCTGGGCAAGCGGCTGGCGCACGGCATTTTCATGACGGGCGGCTTCTTCCTGGGTCCGCGCGACTTCTACGAGCGGCTGCGCACCATGCCGCCACAGGAGCTGGCGAAGATCGACATGACGCGCATCGACTTCATCAACCAGCTGTATTCCGAGCAGAAAGGCCAGGGCGCCCTGAAACGCGCGCAACGGCGCAAGGCGCGGTTCATGAACACCACCATGATCGTCACGCTGCTGGGCGCGGCAGCGTCCGACGCGCTGGAGTCGGGCCAGGTGATCAGTGGCGTGGGCGGGCAATACAACTTCGTGGCCATGGCCCATGCGCTGCCCGACGCACGCCTGGTGATGATGCTGCGCGCCACCCACGACAACAAGGACGGCCTGAAAAGCAGCATTGTCTGGAACTACGGCCACGTCACCATTCCGCGCCACCTGCGCGACATCATCGTCACCGAATACGGCGTGGCCGACCTGCGAGGCCAGCCGGACGGTGAAGTCATCAAGCGGCTCATCGCGGTGGCAGACTCGCGCTTCCAGGACGAACTGGTGCGCCAGGCCAAGGCCCACGGCAAGCTGGACGCACACTGGGTGCTGCCCGACCGCTACCGGCAGAACCTTCCGCAGGCGCTGGAAGACAGGCTCAAGCCCTGGGCCGAGGCCGGGCTGCTGCCCGACTTCCCTTTCGGCACCGACCTGACGGACGACGAGCTGCACATCGTGCGCGCACTGAAGAAGCTCAAACACGCCAGCCACCACCCCGCCGAGTTCGTGCAGCTGGCGCTGCGCAGCCTGTGGGAGGGCAAGGACGCGCCCCGGGCCTACCTGGAGCGCCTGGGCCTGGCCGAGGCGCACAGCCTCAGGGACATGGTGGTGCGCCGCCTGTTCGCCGGCAACCTGTAGCGTTGTCCGGACGGCGGCGAACCCTCAGACGATCCGCACGCTCAGGTTCGGCAGGCCGTCAATGTGGCACTCGATCACGTCGCCCCGCACCACTGGACCCACGTTCTCGGGCGTGCCTGAATAGATGATGTCGCCAGGGAACAGTTCGTTGGCCTGCGACAGCCGGGAGATCTGCTCTGCCACGCTCCAGATCATCTGGCTCAGGTTGGCGTTCTGCTTGGTCACGCCGTTGACCTTGAGCCAGATGCCGCCCTTGCTGAAGTGGCCCACCTGGCTGACCGGGTGCAGCGGGCCGACCGGCGCGGAACGGTCAAAGCTCTTGCCGATTTCCCAGGGCTTCTTTTCGTCGCCCATGGCGCGCTGCAGGTCACGCCGGGTCATGTCCAGGCCCAGGGCGTAGGCATACACGTGGTCCAGCGCGCGGTCCACCGGAATGTCGCGACCGCCCTTGTGCAGCCCGGCCACCAGCTCGACCTCATAGTGGTAGTTCCGGGTCAGGCTGGGATAGGGATGGTCCGCCACAGTGCCGGGCGCCACGTTCTGCACGGCGTCGGTCGGCTTCTGGAAGAAGAACGGTGGCTCGCGGTCGGGGTTGGAGCCCATTTCGATGGCATGGGCCCGGTAGTTGCGCCCAATGCAATAGATGCGGCGCACCGGAAACTGCATGTCGCTGCCCGCGATGGGGATGAAAGTGTCGGGCACCGCAAAAGGCGTGCGGGGGGCCTGGGTGGCGGTGCCCGGCAGGGCACAGCCCGCCAGTGCGCCAAGGCCCAACGTGGCGGTGGTTTCAAGAATGGAACGGCGATGCAGCATGGGGTGTCTCCTGTTGAAATGTTTTTTGACAACCGACTGTAGCCCTCAACCGCCGGCGCTGGCAATGGCGTTCACACGCGCTCCAGCACCACCGCAATGCCCTGCCCCACGCCAATGCACATGGTGCACAGCGCGTAGCGGCCGCCGATGGCGTGCAACTGGCTGACGGCAGTGGTCGCCAGGCGCGCACCGCTGGCACCCAGCGGGTGACCCAGCGCAATCGCGCCGCCCCAGCGGTTGACGCGCTCGTCGTCGTCCTTCAGGCCCAGCTGGCGCAGCACGGCCAGGCCCTGGGCGGCAAACGCCTCGTTGAGCTCGATCACGTCGATCTGGTCAAGCGTCAGGCCGGTGAGCGCCAGCACCTTGAGCGTGGCCGGTGCAGGGCCGATGCCCATGATGCGCGGCGCCACGCCAGCCGTCGCCATGCCCACCACCCGCGCCCGCGGCGTCAGGCCGTTGCGGGCGGCGGTGGCTTCGTCGGCCAGCAGCAGGGCACAGGCGCCGTCGTTCACGCCCGAGGCGTTGCCGGCGGTGACCGTGCCGTCGGGGCGCACCACGCCCTTGAGTTTTGCCAGCGCCTCAAGCGAGGTTTCCCGCGGGTGCTCGTCCTGGCTCACCACCACCGGGTCGCCCTTTTTCTGGGGAATGGTCACGGGCGTGATTTCACGCGCCAGGTGGCCAGCCTTCTGCGCGGCCACGGCCTTCATCTGGCTGGCCAGCGCCATCCGGTCCTGGGCCTCGCGCTCAATGCCGAAGTCGGTCGCCACGTTTTCGGCCGTCTCGGGCATGGCGTCCACGCCGTACTTTTCCTTCATGAGCTTGTTGACGAAGCGCCAGCCGATGGTGGTGTCGTACACCGCGTTGGCGCGACTGAAGGCGCTCTCGGCCTTGGGCATCACGAAGGGCGCGCGGCTCATGCTCTCCACGCCACCGGCAATCATCATCGTGGCCTCGCCCGCGCGGATGGCGCGCGCCGCCGTGCCCACGGCGTCCAGGCCCGAGCCGCACAGGCGGTTGATGGTGGCTCCGGGTACGTCGATCGGCAGCCCGGCCAGCAGACTGGCCATGTGGGCCACGTTGCGGTTGTCTTCGCCGGCCTGGTTGGCGCAGCCGAAGATCACGTCGGTCACGGCCGCCCAGTCCACCTTGGGGTTGCGCGCCATCAGCGCCTTGAGCGGGATGGCGCCCAGGTCGTCCGTGCGCACGCTGCTGAGGGCGCCGCCGTAGCGGCCGAAGGGTGTCCGGATGGCGTCACAGATGAAGGCTTGGGTCATGCAGGGTCTCCTCGAAAGATATGAAATGGTGGTACTTCAGGCCAGTACGCGCAGGCCCAGCAGCTGTTCCAGCGCGTCGTGGCTCAGGCCCTCCACACGGTCCACGCAGCGCAGTCCGGCGGGGGTCACGTCGAGCGTGGCCAGGTCGGTGTAGATGCGCTTGACGCAGGCCAGCCCGGTCAGCGGGTAATTGCATTCGCGCACGATCTTGCTGGCGCCCTGTTTGGTCAACAGGTCCATCATCACCCAGGTCTGGCGTGCGCCGACCGCCAGGTCCATGGCACCGCCCACGGCAGGGATGGCGTCCTGCTCGCCGGTGTGCCAGTTGGCCAGGTCGCCACGCTCGCTGACCTGGAAGGCGCCCAGCACGCAGATGTCCAGGTGGCCGCCGCGCATCATGGCAAAGCTGTCGGTGTGGTGGAAGTACGAGCCGCCGGGCAGCAGCGTCACCGGCTGCTTGCCGGCGTTGATGAGGTCGTAGTCCTCCGCGCCGGGCGCCGGTGCAGGACCCATGCCGAGCAGGCCGTTTTCGCTGTGCAGCAGCACCTCCCGGCTGGCCGGGATGTGGTTGGCCACCAGCGTGGGTTGGCCAATGCCCAGATTGACGGTGGCGCCTTCGGGAATGTCCTGCGCCACCCGGGCGGCCAGCTGGTCCTTGGTGCGTGGGGTGTAGGCCATGCTCAGGCCGCCTTCCTGAATCCGCCCGCCTGCGTGGCCTGGCGTTCGACCTGCACGACGTGGCTCACGAAGATGGCCGGGGTCACGATGGTTTCCGGGTCCAGCGCGCCGAGTGCGACCACTTCATGCACGCTGGCGATCGTGCGCTGGCAGGCCATGGCCATGCTGGGGCCGAAGTTGCGCGCCGTCTTGCGGTAGGTCAGGTTGCCCCAGCGGTCACCCCGCTCGGCCTTGATGAGGGCGACATCGCCATGAATCGGATATTCGAGCACATAGGGGCGGCCATTGATTTCGCGCGTCTCCTTGCCCGCCGCCAGCGCGGTGCCAAAGCCGGTGGGCGTGAAGAAGGCCCCGATGCCGGCGCCCGCCGCGCGGATGCGCTCGGACAGGTTGCCCTGGGGCACCAGCTCCAGCTCGATCCTGCCGCTGCGGTACAGCGCGTCGAACACATGGCTGTCGGCCTGGCGCGGAAAGCTGCAGATGATCTTGCGCACACGGCCGGTGGCCAGCAGCGCGGCCAGGCCGGTGTCACCGTTGCCCGCGTTGTTGTTGACCACCGTGAGGTCGCGGGCGCCCTGGGCGATCAGGCCGTCGATCAGTTCGTTGGGTATGCCGGCGGTACCGAACCCGCCAATCATGACGGTGGCACCGTCCGGGATGCCGGCCATGGCATCCGCCACGGAGGCGGCGATCTTGTTGATCATGGGCTTGTCTCTTGTGCGGGGGCAGGCCTGAAGGTCGGCCTGTGCTGTTTATACCCCCGGGACGCTGCCACGTGCAGCACCACCGGACAAAGCCCGCGGGCGACCGGGTCGCCGCCGCGTCAGGGCTTGCGAAAACCCATCACAAGCACCACGCCGCCGATCACGATGGCGCCCAGGCTCAGCCATTGCGGCACGTTGACGTTGCGCTTTTCCTCCACCTTGAGCTGCAGCGGGCCGATTTCGGCCTTGGTGGTTTCCTTGGTGAAGCTGAAGCCCCCGGTCATGAAGCCCGCGAGGCCCAGCACGATCAGGACGATGCCGGCAATTTTTGCTGCGTTCATGGATTTTTTCCTTTGAGTTCTGGTGATCGCCATGGTGGGCGCCACGCAGGGCCAGGCACGTAGGACCGCGCCCCGAGTCGCTGTCACCGCCGGGCACGTGCTACGCTCGGCGCCCATGTTCGCTCCCAGCCAGGCCGATGTCCGGCGCTTCTTCTGTTCAGTCCATGCCAAAGCCCGTGCCGGCGCACCGCTGGAAGCACTGGAAACGCTGGCAAGCCAGTGGATTGCCGAGCACCCGGAGTACCACGCCGACCTGGCCGATGTGGATGCCGCCCTGGCGCGGCAGTACGCCGGCGACGACGGCCGCACCAACCCGTTCCTGCACCTGTCCATGCACCTGTCGATCAGCGAGCAGTGCTCGATCGACCAGCCCCACGGCATCCGCCAGGCAGTGGAGCTGCTGGCCGCGCGGCGCGACTCGCTGCACGAGGCCCACCACGAAGCCATGGAGTGTCTGGGCCGGATGCTCTGGGAGAGCCAGCGTGCCGGCCGGCCGCCCGACGGGCAGGCCTACATCGACTGCGTGCAACGCCGCGCGACAAACTAGCCCCGCAGGGCCTCAAGGACAAAGCCCCGCAGGTGCGGGGCTTTGTTTTGTCATTGGAGCGAAGCGGTTGCCTGATCAGCGGAACCGGCGCTCCGGCACGGTCTTGAGGTCGCCTTCCAGCGAGCCGATGTAGTTGGCCAGGGCCTTGAGTTCGGCATTGCTGAACTGCTTGGCGATGCCGCCCATGACGCCGTTGGAGCGGCCCAGCGTCGCGCCGCCCTCGGTCTTGTACGACTTGAGGGCGACAAACAGGTAGTCGGCGTGCTGGCCTGCAATCTTGGGGTAGCTCGGATCGATCGGCTTGGCGAAGTTTTCACCGTGGCAGGAGGCGCAAGCTGCCTTCTTGAGCAACGCATCCACCTGGGGGCTGGGCTGCTTCGAGGGCTTGGCCGGGAGCGTGGCGCCTTCGACGACCCCGTGGGTGCTGTAGAACGCCGCCACATCGGCCATGTCCTGGTCGCTCAGGGACTCCGCAATGCCGCGCATCGTGGGGTGCTTGCGCTCGCCCTTCTTGTAGGCATTGAGCGCCGCCACGATGTACTTGGCGCCCTGGCCGGAAATCATGGGCACCTTGTGAATCTCGGGGAAGCTGGCCTGGTAGCCCTTGATGCCGTGGCAGCCAATGCACATGGCGATCTTTTTCTCGCCCGCCTTCGCGTCACCCTTGACTTCCTGGGCATGGGAGACAGCCGTCACGCAAGCGACAGCCAGGGCAAACATCGTGGTCAACAACTTGTTCATTTTGCGCGCACAATCCAGAGAGATTTCACAGTCGTAATCAACCTTTGATTATATCCGGCACCACCCCCATTCCCTGAACAGCACCTCCCATGAAGTTTCAAGGCTCCCAGAACTACGTTGCCACACAGGACCTGATGCTCGCGGTCAACGCCGCCATCACCCTCCAGCGCCCCCTGCTGGTCAAGGGGGAGCCGGGGACCGGCAAGACCATGCTGGCCGAAGAAGTGGCCCAGACCCTGGGCATGCCGCTGCTGCAGTGGCACATCAAGTCCACCACCAAGGCCCAGCAGGGCCTGTACGAGTACGACGCCGTCAGCCGCCTGCGCGACTCCCAGCTCGGGGACGAAAAGGTCAAGGACATCCACAACTACATCGTCAAGGGTGTGCTGTGGCAGGCCTTCACGGCCGAGCAGCCGGTGGCGCTGCTGATCGACGAGATCGACAAGGCCGACATCGAGTTCCCGAACGACCTGCTGCGTGAAATCGACCGCATGGAGTTCTACTGCTACGAAACGCGGGAACTGGTGCGTGCCAAACACCGCCCGCTGGTGTTCATCACCTCCAACAACGAGAAGGAACTGCCCGACGCCTTTCTGCGCCGCTGCTTCTTCCACTACATCAAGTTCCCCGATGCCGCCACCATGCAGCAGATCGTGGACGTGCATTTCCCCGGCCTGAAAAAAGAGCTGCTGACGGCCGCAATGAAGACGTTTTACGACGTGCGCAACCTGCCGGGCCTGAAGAAAAAGCCCAGCACCAGCGAGCTGCTGGACTGGCTCAAGCTGCTGGTGGCCGAAGACATCCCGCTGGAGGCCCTGCAGAGCAAGGATGACAAGGTCGCCGTGCCACCCCTGGTGGGCGCGCTGCTCAAGAACGAACAGGACGTGACGCTGTTCGAGAAGCTGGTCTTCATGCAGCGCCACAACCGATGAACCAGGCGCTGCTCGAGGGCCTGTCGGACGCCACCGGTTTCGTCGGTGGCGCGCTGCTGGGTTTCTGGATTGGCAGGGTGCTGGGCCTTGACGTGTTCGATCCGGCGGGCTACACCAATGCCAGCATTGCCGGCATCGCGCTGGTGGGCATTGGCGGCGGGCTGGGCCTGCAACTGGCCCGGCGGTGGCGCCGCAGCCGCGCCGCCCGCAGCAACGAATGAAGAAGGTGTGAGTCCAGTCATGGCGTTTGTGGAACCTGTCACCCTGTCAGCCCGCGGCATCCGGCTGGTACCGCTGGACCTGTCGCACGAGGCCGGCCTCGCCGCGGCGGCGGCCGATGGCGAGCTGTGGAACATCCGCGTCACCTCGGTCCCCGAGCCGGGCCAGACCCGCAAGTACATTGAAGACGCACTGCAGATGTACGCCGAAGGCAAGCGCGTGGCCTTTGCCGTGACGGACGCAGCCACCGGCACCGTGCTGGGCACGACCAGTTACCACGACATCCTGCCTGCGGTGAAGCGCGTGGAGATTGGCTACACCTGGTACGCCAGGCGCTGCCAGCGCACCCATGTCAACACCACCTGCAAGCTGCTGATGATGGGTCACGCCTTTGACACGCTGGGTTGCCATGTGGTGGGCTGGCGCACCGACAACTTCAACTTTGCCTCCCAGGCCGCCATCGAGCGGCTGGGCGCACGCAAGGATGGCGTGATCCGCGGCCATGCGCTGCGCCGCGACGGCACCATCCGCGACACCGTGATGTACAGCCTGCGTTCGGGCGAGTGGCCCGAAGTCAAGGCGCAGCTGAACTACCTGCTGGACAAGCCCCGCGCCTGAAGCCCCAAGGAGACTGCGATGCTGATCGACTTCTTCTACACCCTGCGCAGCGCCAAGCTGCCGGTCTCGGTCAAGGAATACCTGACGCTGATGGAAGCGCTGAAGGCCGGCGTGGTGGGCCCGACCAGCGACGACAGCTACAAGATCGACGACTTCTACTACCTCAGCCGCACCACGCTGGTGAAGGACGAGAAGCACTACGACAAGTTTGACCGCGCCTTCGCCGCCTACTTCAAGGGTGTGGAGATGGTGGCGGACTTCACGAAAGACATCCCGCTCGAGTGGCTGCGCAAGAACCTGGAGCTGGAACTCAGCCCCGAGGAAAAGGCCAAGATCGAGAAGATGGGCTGGGACGAGCTCATGGAGACGCTCAAGAAACGTTTCGAGGAGCAGAAGGAGCGCCATGAGGGCGGCAGCAAGTGGATCGGCACCGGCGGCACCAGCCCCTTCGGCGCCTACGGCTACAACCCGCAGGGC
>ERZ724521.812-NODE-812-length-14018-cov-4.082217_pt1 | contig 14018 bp, 13 predicted proteins | sample MGYA00376054_ERZ724521 | MGnify/ENA primary metagenome ERZ724521 (study PRJEB28724, sample SAMN07190883) | activated sludge metagenome | isolation source: activated sludge of sewage treatment plant in Hong Hong | place: Hong Kong | collected 2016-03-17 ... | reverse complement strand
TGGTGTCGCACTTCATGATGCCGCCGAAGATGTTGACCAGGATGGCCTTGACCTTCGGGTTCTTGAGCATGATCTTGAAGGCTTCGGTGACCTTTTCGGGGGTGGCGCCGCCGCCCACGTCCAGGAAGTTGGCCGGCTCGGCACCAAACAGCTTGATGGTGTCCATGGTGGCCATGGCCAGGCCGGCACCGTTGACCAGGCAGCCGATGTTGCCGTCCAGGCTGATGTAGGCCAGGTCGAACTTGGAGGCTTCCACTTCGGCCAGGTCTTCTTCATCGAGGTCGCGCAACGCCACGATTTCCGGATGACGGAACAGCGCGTTGCTGTCGAAGTTGAACTTGGCGTCCAGCGCAATGATGTTGCCCTTGCCGTCGCGGTTCAGCGGGTTGATCTCCACCAGCGAGGCGTCCGTGTCCATGTAGCACTTGTAAAGCTTCTGGCACACATCAATGAACTGGGCCTGCGAGTCCGCGGGCATGCCGACGGCATTTGCAATCTTCTGGCCCTGAGCCTGGGTCAGGCCGGCCAGCGGATCAATGAATTCGGTGGTGATCTTCTCGGGCGTGGAATGGGCCACTTCCTCGATGTCCATGCCGCCTTCACTGGAAGCAATGAACGCCACTTTTTGCGTGGCCCGGTCGGTCACCACGGAGAGGTAGTACTCTTTCTGGATGTCGGCCCCGTCCTCGATGTACAGGCGGCGGACTTTCTGGCCCTCCGGCCCGGTCTGGTGCGTCTTGAGCTGCATGCCCAGAATGTCACCCGCCAGACGCTTCACGTCGTCAATGCTCTTGGCCACCTTCACGCCACCGCCTTTGCCGCGCCCACCCGCATGAATCTGGGCCTTGACCACCCAGACCGGGCCGCCGAGCTTCTGGGCGGCTTCCACCGCCTCCTGGACCGTGAATGCCGGGATGCCGCGCGGAACAGGCACGCCAAAATTGCGCAAGATTTCCTTGCCTTGGTACTCGTGAATCTTCATGAGGTCTCTCTCAGGAATGGATGGTTTTGTGCCCCATGAAAGGGCTTGGGGCCTGCGCAGCAGGCGCTGCACGGAGCAGCCATCAACTGTATCATGCTGCAATGCACAAATCTTGTGCGTGCCTTACAGTAAGGCTCACCCGTTTCCACAGGAAAAGAGATGGCCAAGGTCTTCATTGACGGCGAAGCCGGCACCACCGGACTGCAGATTCGCGAGCGGCTCGACAGCATGCCGCAGATCGAGCTGGTGAGCATTGCACCAGAATTGCGCAAGGATGCGGCTGCCAAGCGCGAACTGGTCGCAGGCGTGGACCTGGTCATTCTGTGCCTGCACGACGATGCAGCACGCGAAACGGCCGCGCTGGTAGCGAGTCTGCCGGGCCGTCAGCCCAAAATCATCGACGCTTCGACGGCGCATCGCACGGCGCCTGACTGGGTGTTCGGCTTTCCCGAACTGGCACCCGGCCAGCGTGAAGCGATTGCCGCTGCGCAACGGGTCAGCAATCCGGGCTGCTACGCCACCGGCGCCATCGCCCTGATCCGTCCGCTGGTGGATGCGGGACTGATCCCGAAAGACCACGCCCTCACGCTGCCGTCAGTCAGTGGTTACTCCGGCGGTGGCCGAACCATGATCGAGGCTTACGAAGCGGGCGAGGCCCCAGCCTTCGAAACCTATGCACTCGGACTCAAGCACAAGCACTTGCCCGAAATCCTGAAGTACACCGGCCTGACGCGCCGGCCCATCTTCATCCCGTCGGTCGGCAACTTCCGCCAGGGGATGCTGGTGCAGTTGCCGTTGCACCTCGATGCACTGCCCGGACAACCCAAGGCCGCCGACTTGCACGACGCCCTCGTGCGGCACTACGCCGGCAGCGAATGGGTCACGGTTGAACCCGCCACCGAAAGCGGCAAGCTTGACCCGCTGGCACTCAATGGCACCAACAAGATGGAACTGCGCGTCTACGCCAATGAGGAGTTCCGCCAGGCCGTGCTGATCGCCAGGCTCGACAACCTGGGCAAGGGCGCCAGCGGTGCCGCGGTTCAGAACCTCAGGCTCATGCTCGGTCTCTAGCCCCTCAGGCGCGCGACGGCGTGTTGCCACCCTGTGTCGTGGGCTGAAAGCTGCGCTGGATGTCCGCGTCAAACCGGGTCAGCACGTTGGCCAGGTCCCTTTCATTCAGCGGCTTGACCAGGTACGCGTCGCAGCCCGCCAGCGTGCCCTTGGCCTTGTCAATCACGCCGGCACGGCTGGTGAGCATGACCACCACCGGCTGCCGTCCGCCGGGGTACTTTTGCTGCTTGATGAGGCGACAGGTCTGGTAGCCGTCCATGCCTTCCATCATCACGTCAAGAAACACGAACTTGTAGGGCTGGCGGGCCAGTCGCTCCAGCGCCTCCTCGCCACTGTGCACCAGTTCGGCACTGAAACCGAAGCGTCGCAGGCGGTTCTGCATGAAATGCAGCGCCGTGTCGCTGTCATCCACCACCAGGATGCCATCGTCCGCCGCCCGGTCCGGAGCCGACGCCGGCCGCGCTGGCGAGGGCGGTGCAATCCGGCGCGCAGCCGCGGCTGGCGCCGCTGCCTCGGGCTTGGCCGGGGGTGCCAGCATCCGCTCCATGGCCGTGAGCACGCTCATGAGCTTGATCGGCCGCGGCTGCACCGGCCAGCCGGTGCCGAGGTCGGTGGCACCGATCAGCAGCACCGGCTGGCCGGGCCGCCGGTCCACCAGCAGATGAAGGGTGTCGGGGTCGTCCGAATTGGCGACGATCAGGGTGGCCCCGGCCATGTCGTCTGACAGGCGATAGCCGGGCTCGCGCCGTGCGGCGAGCCGGAAAAACGACTCGAACGTCGAACGCTCGAAGGAGGTGAAGCCCAGCAGGGCAATGTCGTGGGGTGTCATGAGGTTTCGCGCCGCATGTTACCGTTGGATCACGGTATCTCCGGGAGTTCTCATGGCAAACGCGTACGACTTTGAAGCATTGCAGATCGACGGCAAGCGCGTCAAGCTGTCCAAATACAAGGGCAAGGTTTTGCTGGTGGTGAACACTGCCAGCGCCTGCGGCTTCACGCCCCAGTTTGGCGGTCTGGAAGAACTGCACCAGGCTTACTGCAAGCAGGGCCTGGTGGTGCTGGGCTTTCCTTGCAACCAGTTTGGCGCGCAGGACCCGGGCAGCAATGACGAAATCGCAGGCTTCTGCCAGCTCAACTACGGTGTGAGTTTTCCGATGATGGCCAAAGTCGACGTGAATGGCCCGCAGGCCGATCCGTTCTACCAGTGGCTCAGCGCCGAGGCGCCCGGCCTGCTGGGCAGCACCGCCATCAAATGGAACTTCACCAAGTTTCTGGTCGGCAAGGACGGGCAGGTGATCAGGCGGTATGCACCCCAGGACGCGCCGGCGTCGCTGGCGAAAGACATTGAGGCCGCGCTGGCGGCGTAAGCCCGAACAGCCGCCGCAGGACCCCGACACGGCGAATCAGCCCGTCCGTCAGGCCCCAGCAGACCAGAACCGTCAGCACCAGCAGGGCCAGGGGCTCGGTCACGGGGCCCAGCTGCAGCGGCGCCAGCGCCACCAGCCCGGCGATGATCACGGTCTGGTGCAACATGTACCAGGGGTACACCGATTCCTGCGCCCAGCCCAGCCACCGCCAGGGCCGGTTGAGCCGGTGGTGTGCCCAGCCCAGCACGGCCACGATCACCGCCCACAGGTAAAAGTCCGCCACCAGCCGGGCCAGCAGGCGCAGCTCTGGCGCACCCGCAGCCGCCACGCGCAAACCTGCATACAACCCGAACAACGCCAGCGCCCAGGCCAGCGCCCGGTGGCGCAGGCGGGTCAATTCGGCCCAGAGCCCGGCGTCCAGCCCGATCCACCAGCCATAAACAAACAGCGTGAAGTACACCGCATGCAGCCAGGCGTCGTGGATCAGGTCGTGCGTGGGTCGGAACTGCGGCCACAGCAGCACCGAATACAGCGCCAGCGGCAGAACCGGTACCAGCAGCAGGTGCCAGCCCCGCAGGGCCCGGAACCCGTCGCGCAGCCGCTGGCCGGTGCGCGACTGGGCCAGCGGCTGCAGCAGCGCCAGCACCACCGTGTAGAACCAGAGGTAGGGCAGGTACCAGAGGTGATTCCAGGTCACGCCGAAGTCCCAGCCGTCAAAGGCGCCGCGCGGCCACGGCCCGCCGCTGTAGTACCGCAGCAGAAAGTCGCCAAAGCCGGGTGCAATCAGGCCATTGGCCACGCCTTGCGCGTAGGGCTGGTAGGGCACGACCACCGCCATGCCGAAGGCCAACGGCAGCAGCAGGCGAGCACTGCGCTGGCGAATCAAAGAGAGTGGGCGCTGACTTCTGGCCAGAAAGCCAAACGCCAGGCCGGAGATCAGGAACACCAGGTCCATGCGCCAGAGATTCAGCGCCAGCATGGGCCATTGCAGCCAGTCGGCTGTGTGCACGCTCTTGAGGTGCCAGTGCCAGCCGGCCACATAGGCCATGGCCAGGTGGTAGAGGATGACCAGGCCGAAGGCCAGGGCGCGCAGGGCATCGATGTCGTGACGGCGGTTCACAGTTCAGCTCCTTGAATGACGGGTGTGCCAGGCCGGCATCGTGCGGCGGCCACCCGCTGGCTGGCGCAGGTTTGGGACGATCCTGTGCCTGCCTGGGACGAACGGCGCCCTGGCGGGACGAAACCGGCGCCACGGCGCATAGACTTGGCACCATGTCCAGGGCTTCCGCTTCATGGTTTGAGCGCTACCAGGCCGTGCGCCGGCCGTTGGAGGTCGCGTTCTGGGTGCTGGCCATCGGCCTGCAGGGTCTGCTCAACACCACAGTCGCGCTGGTGGACGTTCGCGAGGCTGGCCTGCCCGTGCCGACCTGGCACCTGGTGCTGTGGGAGGCGTCCAGCCATCTGGTGGTGCTGGCGCTGATTCCGGCGCTGGCGGCCTGGGAGCGCCGGTTTCCGCTGCACTGGGACACCCTGCGCCGTCACCTGCCGTGGCACTTGCTGGGCAGCCTGCTGTTCAGCGTGGTTCACGTCGTTCTGATGGTGCTGCTGCGCAAGGCCGGCCATGCGCTGGCCGGCGAGACCTACCAGTTCGGCGGCTGGCTCGCGCAGTGGGGTTACGAGTACCTCAAGGACGTGCGGGCCTATGTGCTGATCGTCGGCACCGTGGCCGCCTACCGGTTTGTGCTGTTGCGTGCGCAGGGCGAGGCCCGCGTCCTCGACGCACCCGAGCCGGCGGCCAGTGCCGCGGCGCCCCCACCACCGGACCCGCCGGCGCGGCCCGAGCGTTTTCTGGTGCGCAAGCTGCGCCGTGAGTTCCTGATCGCGGCCACCGACATTGAATGGCTGCAGGCCCAGGGCAACTATGTCGGCCTGCACGTCAACGGGCACGACTACCTGCTGCGCTCGACCCTGACGGAGTTTCTGGCCCAACTCGACCCGGCGCGCTTCGTGCGCGTGCACCGCAGCTATGTGGTGAACCTGGACCGGATTGCCGAAATCGAGCCGCTGGACGGCGGCGATGCACGCCTGAAGATGCGCGGCGGCAGCACCGTGCCCTGCAGCCGCCGCTACCGCGATGCGCTGACCGGCCCCGCCTGACGGTAGTGCCGCGTCAGCACACCGTTGGCGTGGCTCTGGCTCGCCACCACCGTCCAGTGCGGCAGCGTGTTGCCCGTGTTCCCGCCAAACAGCCCGATACCCCGGCCCAGCGTGACGGGCATGGTCGCCAGCATCAGTTCGTGGACCAGGCCTGCGGCCAGGAACTGCGCAGCCACATCGCCACCGCCCACCAGCCAGACGCGCTGCAGGCCCTGGGCCTGCCACTGCGCGTGCAGCGCCTCGGGTGGACCCGCCGCCACCCGCAGCGTAGGCGCCAGGTCGGCCGGGTCCACCGGTCGGCGGGTGAGCAGCCAGGCGGGCCGGTCGCCGTAGGGCCAGGCGCCGAACGAGCGCGCGACCTCCCAGGTGGCGCGGCCCATGACCAGCCCGTCCACCGTGGCAAAAAATTCGCCGTAGCCGTAGTCATTGCCGACTTGCTCAAACGCGTGCAACCAGTCCAGCTCGCCCTGCGGCCCCGCAATGAAGCCGTCCAGCGACGCGGCCACGTAATAGACCACCTGCGTCATGGAATCCAGCCCTGTTCGCGTGCCCGGGCTTCGTCGATGCGCACCAGGTCGGCCAGGGTACGGCCCGGCTCGTCGCGAAAGCGCTCGTCCAGCCGCCGCACATAGGTGATGCGGTCGACCCGGAAGCTGCGGAAGTCCTGCCGCGTCTCGCACCAGGCCGCGAGCGTCCAGACCTTGCCCCAGTAAAAACAGCCCAGCGGACGCAGCGTGCGTTCGCTGGCCTTTTCGTTCAGGTCGCGGTACTGGATAAACACCTTGTCGCGTGCCTGCACCGCTTCGCGCAGCGTCTGCAAGGTGCGCTGGGCGGGCCCGGACAATCCACCGTGCGGCGCGAACACGGCCAGCGACTCCGCCGCGGCGCGGGCCTCGGCCGGCAGCACGGACAGGATTTTGCCCAGCGCGTCCTGCGCGCTGGTGCCCAAGGCCGGATCCAGCCAGACCTGGGCCAGCCGCACCGAGGCCACCAGCGCCTTGGCCTCTTCGTGGGTGAACATCATCGGCGGCAGGTCAAAGCCCGCACCCAGCCGGTAGCCCACGCCCGCCGCGCCCTCGATCGGCACACCCTGGGCCAGCAGGTCGGACACGTCGCGGTAGATCGTGCGCTCCGACACTTCCAGCCGCTGCGCGAGGAAGGCGGCCGTGGTCAGGCGCCGGCCGCGGATCAGCTGGATGATGTGGAACAGGCGGTCGGCGCGGCGCATGGAGCAGTGGCAGAGACAGGGCACGATACTGTGCACCAACCCTGCTGACAACTGCGTGTCAGCAGCCCCTACAATGCGCCGCTTTTCCCTGCAGGATCCGCCCGCATGCCCACCTCGTATCCGACACCCGGTTTTGGCCGCCGCGTTGTGCCGCTGCTGGCACTGGCGCTGGCCGGCGTATTGGCGCTGTGCCTGAAGGTCTGGCCCCAGATCCCCGCCATGCCACTGCCGGCCGAAGTGGCTGCCCTGCCACGGGCCGCCATCCTGGCCCTGCTGCTGGTCAACCCGCTGCTGCTGGCGCTGCTCGGCGCGGCCCTGGGCGCGGTGCTCGCGCACCGCATCGGCCTGCGCAGCCTGCTGGCGGGCACGGCGCCGTCCGGTGGCGGACGGGTCGTCTGGTGGACTGCTGCGGCCACGGGGCTGGGGCTGGCCTTGCTGATCACCGCACTGGATGCACTGTGGGCGCCGCACCTGGGCGCCGAGTGGCAGGCCCTGCGGCAGCGTGAGGCGCAGGCCGCCAGCCTGGCCACCCTGATCAGCAGCGTTTTGTACGGTGGTCTGACCGAAGAAGTGATGATGCGCTGGGGCCTGATGAGCCTGGTGGCCTGGGGCCTCTGGCGCCTGGGCGGTGGCCGGGGTACGCCCGCACGGTGGGTCATCGCGCTGGCGATGACCGTGGCGGCGCTGGCCTTTGCCACCGGCCACCTGCCCGCGCTGGCGTCCCTGCTGGCGCCCACGCCCGGGCTGGTGGCCCGCACCTTGCTGCTGAACACGCTGGCGGGCATGGTCTTTGGCTGGCTGTACTGGCGCCACCACCTGGAGGCGGCCATGCTGGCGCATGCCACCACCCACCTCGGCTTCTTCGGGGTGGCGCTGCTGCTTACGCGCTGAGCGCTTCGTCCAGCAGTTCCACCCAGTGCTTCACCGGGGTGGCGCAGCCGCTTTGCAGGTGGGTGATGCAGCCGATGTTGGCGCTGGCGATCACCTCGGGTTGCAGTTCCTGCAGGTGGCCAAGCTTGCGGTCGCGCAGCTGGTAGGCGATGTCGGGGTTGAGCACGCTGTAGGTACCGGCCGAGCCGCAGCACAGGTGCGGCTCGTTGGGCGACGCCTGGATGCGAAAGCCCAGCTCGGCCAGGTGCTTCTCCACCCCGCCCTTGAGCTTCTGGCCATGCTGCAGCGTGCACGGCGGGTGGTAGGCGATCTGCCCGGCGCGTGCCGCGACCTTGCCGCGCAGCGCCGACACCAGCTCGGGCAGCAGCTCGCTCAGGTCGCGCGTGAGCTCGCTGATGCGCGCGGCCTTCTGCGCATACGCCGGGTCATCGCGCAGGATGTGGCCGTACTCCTTGACGGTGACGCCGCAGCCCGACGCGTTCATGACAATGGCCTCTACCCCGGCCTCCACATGCGGCCACCAGGCGTCGATGTTGGCGCGCATCTGGGCCTTGCCGCCGTCCTGGTCGTTCAGGTGGAACTTGACGGCGCCGCAGCAGCCGGCGTTGCCTTCCACCACGGTCTGGATGCCGGCAGCATCCAGCACGCGGGCGGTGGCGCTGTTGATGTTGGGCATCATCGCCGGCTGCACGCAGCCGGCCAGCATCAGCACGCGGCGCGCGTGGGTGCGGGTAGGCCAGGCGCCCGCCTGCTGCCGCGGCGGCACCTTGGCCTTGAGTGAATCGGGCAACAGCCCGCGCACGCTCTGGCCCAGCGCCATGGCCGGGCCGAACAGGGGCGAGGGCAGGCCTTCCTTGAGCGCCCAGCGCAGGGCCTTTTCGCCCAGCGGCCGGCCCACCTTCTCGTCCACGATCTTGCGGCCAATGTCGACCAGGTGGCCGTACTGCACACCGCTGGGGCAGGTGGTTTCGCAGTTGCGGCAGGTCAGGCAGCGGTCCAGGTGCAGCTGGGTCTTGCGCGTTGGTGTTTCGCCTTCCAGCACCTGCTTCATCAGGTAGATGCGACCACGCGGCCCGTCCAGCTCGTCGCCCAGCAGCTGGTAGGTCGGGCAGGTGGCGGTGCAGAAGCCGCAGTGCACGCACTTGCGCAGGATGGCCTCGGCCTCCAGGCCATCAGGCGTGTCGCGGAACTCGGGGGCAAGATTGGTTTGCATGGTGAGCAGGAAAAGGTCGGTCAGGGCAGGCGCAGGCGCTGCAGGTCGGTCACAAACGGCGGCAGCGACAGCGCCAGCAGCACCAGCGCGAACGGCACCACCCAGACGAAGCCGATGTACTTGAAGCCGGCCGCGCCGGTGACACCGCCCGCGGTGAACATGCCCAGCAGCGCGCCGAACAGGTGCAGCCGGGCCCGGTTGGCTCGCACATGGCTGTCGGGCGGCAGGTCCGCCCGGTTCCAGTAAAGCAGCTTGCCCAGCTCGATGCCCAGGTCGGTGATCACACCGGTCATGTGGGTGGTGCGGATCTGCGCCGACGAAATCTTGGTCACCAGCGCGTTCTGCAGCCCCATGGTGAACGCCAGCAGCAGCACCGTGACCGGCACCGCAAACGGCGTCTGGCGATCCAGCGTGGCGCCCACCAGGCCAAAGGTAAGCAGCAGGCCGGCCTCCAGCAGGAGCGGCAGCGCAAAGCCGCTGCTGAGCTGGCGCTGCCGGGCCCAGTTGACCAGCACCGCCGTGGTGGCCGCGCCCGCCAGGAAGAACAGCAGCGCCCCCAACGCCCCCAGCACCAGCGTGAGTTGCCCCAGCACGAGGTTGTCCGCCACCACCGACACAAAGCCTGTCATGTGCGAGGTGTACAGCCCCACCACCAGAAAGCCGCCCGCATTGATGGCGCCGGCATTGAACGCCAGCAGCAGCCCCAGCAGCCGGTTGGTGGACGGGGTGCGGTGGCGCCCGCTGAGGTGACGCAGCCTGCGCATGCGTTCAGGCCGGCGTCAGAAGACGCCCGGGGTTGAAGATGCCGGCCGGGTCAAACTGACGCTGGAGTTCGCGGTGAATCCGGGCCAGCGCACCGGCCAGAGGGGTAAATCGGGCTGCAGCCCGCGCCGAATCTGCGTGAGCTACTATAAAAAGTGTAGCGTGTCCGCCATGAGCCGCGGCCGCTGAGCGCAGCCGGGTGGCCGCCCCCGCGTCCGCCGGGTCAGCCCAGACCCAGCGCTGGCCGCCCAGCCACTCGACGAAGGTGTCGCCCACCCCCAGCGGCGGGGCCGTGGGCGCCACCGACAGGCGCCACAGGTCCTGACCGCGCGCCAAGCCGTCCGCAAACCAGGGCAGCCGCAGGTCGCGTGCAGCGGCCCAGTCGGCGCGGGTGGCGGCGCTGTCCATGCGCTCGCCCGGCAGGTCGTGAAGCAGGCGCTGGCAGGCGGCCTCCACCGCCGCCACAGCGCCGCGCAGACGCAGGTACAGCACCGGCTGGCCCGCATCCACCACCCACGAGCTGGCGTTCAGCGGCAGCGGCTGGCCGGCCCACTGGTTGAGTTGCCGGATGGCGCCGGCTTCGTCCAGCGTGAAGCGCAGCGTGGCCTCGGCCGGCGCCACCGGCAGCACCTTGAGGCTGACCTCGGTGATGAGGCCCAGCGTGCCCAGCGATCCGGCCATCAGGCGGGACACGTCATAGCCCGCCACGTTCTTCATGACCTGCCCGCCGAAGGTCAGGTGTTCTGCACGGCCGTTGACCATCGAAAGCCCCAGCACATAGTCGCGCACCGAGCCGGCCGTGGCGCGTGCCGGGCCGCTGAGCCCCGCGGCCACCATGCCGCCCACGGTGCCGCCCGGCGCGAAATGCGGTGGCTCGAACGGCAGGCACTGGCCCTTGTCTGCCAGCGCCGCTTCCAGCGTGGCCAGCGGCGTGCCGGCGCGCACCGTTACCACCAGCTCACTGGGTTCGTAACTGGTGATGCCGGCCAGCGGCGCGGTGTCCAGCACCTCGCCCACCAGGCGTTCGCCGTAGAAGTCCTTGGTGCCACCGCCGCGGATACGCAGCGGCGTGCCGGCGGCGGCAGCGGCGCGAATGCGGTCGATGATCGGGCGCAGGGCTGGGTCCATGCGGTAGATGGTAAGGCCGCAGCCGGTGGCGGCGGCATTGATCTTTTTGAAATCAGCCGCTGAAAAAGTTGACGGGCAGGCCCGGCACATCCACCCGCATCGACAGCACGCAGCCCGAGTGCGGCCACGCGGCCAGCTCGGCTTCGGGGCGACCCTGGCGCGCGGTGGTGAGGTACAGGGTGCGCAGGTCGTCGCCGCCAAAGCACGGCATGGTCGGGCATTGCGCGGGCACGGCGTAGTCGGCGAGCACCTGACCGGTTGGCGACAGCTTGCGCAGGCGAGCACCCTCGTACAGGGCGCACCAGTAGTTGCCCTCGCTGTCCACCGCCGCGCCGTCGGGCCGGCCGGCATAGCCCGGCTGCCCGGGTTGCCAGCCCGGCGGTTTGGCCGCCAGTTCATGGAACACCCGCGCCGGGCCCGGCATGTGGGTCTGAGCGTCGCAGGCCCAGGCGTGAATTCGGTGGCCCTGGGTGTCTGCCCAGTACATCGTGGCGCCGTCGGGCGACCAGGCCAGGCCGTTGGATGTGAAGAACCCGCTGCGCACCACCTGCAGGGCCGGCGGGTGGCGGGTGGCGTCGAGGCAGTAGAGTGCGGCCTCCGGCTGCTGCTTCTGCTCGGCATAGGTGCCCGCCCAGAAATGGCCCGCCGGGTCGGCCTTGCCGTCGTTGAAGCGCAAGCGCGACGGGTCGCCCGGCAGCGCGCACAGCCGCGTCAGGGCGCCGCCCCATTCGGCGGCGCGGTAAATGCCGTCGCGCAGGCCCAGCACCAGACCGCCACGGGCGGCAGGCGCAATGCAGCCGGGCGTCTGCGGCAGGGCCCAGCGCTGCACCAGCCCCATGAAGATGTTGGCCCGGCACACCTGGCTGGCCGCAATGTCCACCCAGTACAGCATCTGCTCGTGCGGGTGCCAGAACGGCGATTCGCCCAGGGCCGAGGGCTCGGCCACGGCCACACGCCAGGCCGCCGGCGTGGCCGGGCTCATGGGGCCGCCGCCACGTCGATGGTCATGCTGGCACTGAACGACTCGCCGGGCGCCAGCACCTGCACGCCCAGCTCGGCCGCCGACGCCAGGCCTGCCTGCAACAGGTTGACGGCATTGTTGACGTGGCTGACGGGCTCTATTGCCACGAAGTCGCGGGTGCCATTGGTGAACACCACCAGCCGCTGCAGCCCGGTGCTGATGCGGGTGTGCAACAGCGGGTCGCGCAGGTCCACCGTGCCCTGCCAGCCGTCGAAGCAGTGGTCCACGTCCAGCGTCGCGCAGTCCGCGTCGAGCCCGGTGCTGGGCTGGCGTCGCGTGGGGAGCTTGTCGGCGCCCATTTCCCAGCGGCCGGTGGCCTGGAACCGCAGCCGGCTGCCCGCGCGCTTGACGAAGTACGGATGCCAGCCGATACCCAACGGCGCGCTCTGGCCGGACTGGTTGGTCACGCTCAGCGTCATCTCAAGCGATCCGGCGGCGATGCGGAAGGTCTGGGACGCGTCAAAGGCGAATGGCCACGATGCATCCGGGCGGTGCTCGAATGACAGCAGGGCAAAGCGCGCGTCATGCTCCAGCACTTCCCAGGGCCGCTGCCAGCCGACGCCGTGAATGGCATGCGGCTCGTCGCCGTTGTTGCGCACCAGAGGGTGGCTGGTGCCCTGCCACTGCAGCGTGGCGTGGCCCATGCGGTTGGAAAACGGCACCAGCGGGTAGCTGCCCGCCTGACGCGCCGTCACCAGCTGCGCCGCCGGGGTGGAGCGCAGCACCGGCACGGCCCCGAGCCAGAGCCCGGCCACGCTGCCGCCCAGTGCCGGCGCAAGCTCGCAGCGCAGGCCGTCACAGGCCAGTTCGATCGATGTCGTCATGCGTTGCATTGTGCATGGCCGGTCGGCGCACGGGCTGACGCAGCGCAACGTACCGCGTACAAAAAAAAGGGCCCGCATTGCTGCGGGCCCAACATCCAAAGGAGACTCTTGCTTGACGAAAAATCAGTTCTGTTGCAACCGCATCAGCGGTTGTAGGCGGTTTCGCCGTGGCTGGAGATGTCAAGACCTTCGCGCTCTTCCTCTTCGGTGACGCGCAGGCCGATGACCAGATCCACCAGCTTGAAGGCGATGAAGGCCACCACCGCAGACCAGATCACCGTGGTGATCACGCCCTGCGCCTGGATCCAGACCTGGCCGCCGATGGAATAGCCTTCGGCGGTCTTGTTGGCCACATAGTCGTACACACCGGTGCCGCCGAGCGAGGGCGATGCAAACACGCCGGTCAGCAGGGCGCCCAGAATGCCGCCCACGCCGTGCACGCCGAACACGTCGAGCGAGTCGTCAGCGCCAAGCATGCGCTTGAGGCCATTGACGCCCCACAGGCAGACCAGACCCGAGACCAGACCAATCACGATGGCGCCCATCGGGCCCACGAAGCCGCAGGCCGGGGTGATGGCCACCAGGCCGGCCACCGCGCCGGACGCAGCGCCCAGCATCGAGGCCTTGCCCTTGGACAGCGCTTCACCGGCGATCCAGCTCAGCGTGGCAGCGGCCGTGGCGACCAGCGTGTTGACGAAAGCCAGCGCCGTCAGGCCGTTGGCTTCCAGGTTGGAGCCGGCGTTGAAGCCGAACCAGCCCACCCACAGCATGGAGGCACCGACCATGGTCAGCGTCAGGCTGTGCGGTGCCATCGATTCTTTGCCGTAGCCCGTGCGCTTGCCAATCACATACGCACCCACCAGGCCAGCGACGCCGGCGTTGATGTGCACCACGGTACCGCCCGCGAAGTCGAGCGCACCCTTGGCCCAGAGCCAGCCGGCCGCGGCCGTGACCTTCTCGAGCGAAGCAGCGTCCGTGATCGCGTCCGGGCCGTCCCAGTACCAGACCATGTGGGCGATCGGCAGGTAGCTGAAGGTGAACCACAGCGCGCTGAACAGCAGGATGGCCGAGAACTTGGCCCGCTCGGCGAAGGCGCCGATGATCAGTGCGCAGGTGATGGCGGCGAACGTGGCCTGGAAGGCAACGAACGACAGTTCGGGAATCACCACGCCCTTGCTGAAGGTGGCCGCCACGCTGTCAACCGTCACGCCCTTGAGGAAGAGCTTGTCGAACGTGCCCATGAACGGGTTGCCCGCCGTGAACGCAACGCTGTAGCCGTAGATGACCCACAGGATGTAGATCATCGAGCTGACCACAAACACCTGCATCAGCACCGACAGCATGTTCTTGCTGCGGACCAGGCCGCCGTAGAAC
>ERZ724521.805-NODE-805-length-14055-cov-6.273143_pt1 | contig 14055 bp, 8 predicted proteins | sample MGYA00376054_ERZ724521 | MGnify/ENA primary metagenome ERZ724521 (study PRJEB28724, sample SAMN07190883) | activated sludge metagenome | isolation source: activated sludge of sewage treatment plant in Hong Hong | place: Hong Kong | collected 2016-03-17 ... | reverse complement strand
GACGAGTTCATCGACGACGTGCAGACGAAGGTGCGCGACGCGGCCAACGCGCTGTCGCGCACGGTGATGGAGCGCATCGGCTTCGCGCCGCCGCGCGCCACCGACTCGATCGGCGGCATCGACCCGCAGGCGGGCGACCACGTCGGCATGGTGGGGTTGTTCACCCCGCTGCTGAAGCAGGTCACCGCTGCCGGCGCGCAGCTCACCGTGATCGAGCTGAACCCCGACTATGCCGGCCACTACGACGGCTACCGCGTCACCCTCGACGCCGCGGCGCTGGAAGACTGCAACAAGGTGCTGTCGACCAGCACCATCCTGCTCAACCACACGGTGGACGACATGCTCGCGCATTGCCGCAATGCGCGGCGCATCGTGCTGATCGGCCCGAGCGCCGGCTGCCTGCCCGATCCGCTGTTCGCCCGCGGTGTCACCGTGGTGGGCGGGAGCTGGATCACCGATCGTGCCGGCTTCATCGACGCCCTGCGCCGGGGCGAGTCCTGGAGCGGCTTCGCCTACAAGTTCGCGCTCGGCGCGGCGGACTGGCCAGGCCTGTCGGAAAACCGCTAAGGTTGCGGCCTCGCGTGCGGGCAGCCTCCACGCTGCCCGCAAAACAATAAAGATCGACCCCCCAAATGCACCTGACTCCCCGACTCGTCTTCTTCCTCGTCCTGCCGCCCCTGCTGTGGGCGGGCAATGCGGTCGTCGGCCGCCTCGCCATCGGCAGCATGGACCCGCTCTGGCTCAACGCGGTGCGCTGGATGCTCGCTTTCGTGCTGCTGCTGCCGCTCGGCTGGCGCGCGCTCGGCACGCCGGCGGCACGTGCGCAGATCCGCGCGCGCTGGACCCACCTCGCGGTGCTCGGGCTGATCGGCGTGGGCGCGTACAACGCGCTGCAATACATGGCGCTGCGCACCAGCACGCCGCTCAACGTCACCCTGATCGCCTCCAGCGCGCCGGTATGGATGATGCTGATCGGCGCCGTGTTCTACCGCGTCATCCCGCGCCCGGTGCAGGTCTTCGGCGCGCTGCTCTCCCTGGTCGGGGTGGCGCTGGTGCTGTCGCGCGGCGACCCGGCCGCGATCGCGCGCATCGAGTTCGTCGAGGGCGACCTGCTCATGCTGCTCGCCATGCTCGGCTGGACCGGCTACAGCTGGCTGCTCGCGCGCCCGCCCGCGCACATGGCGGGCGAGGCGCGGCCGAAGTGGAACTGGGCCGAGTTCCTGGTCGCCCAGTGCGTCTTCGGCGTGCTGTGGGCGGTGGCCGCAGCCGCGGCGGGCGACGTCGTGTTCCCGTCCGGGCCCACGCAGTGGTCGTGGGGCCTGGTCGCGGCCATCGTCTATATCGCCGTCGGCCCCTCGATCATCGCCTACCGCTCCTGGGGCGTGGCGGTGGCCGAGGCCGGCCCGGCCACCGCGGCCATCTTCTACAACCTCACCCCGCTCTTCGCCGCGGTGTTCTCCGCCGCCGTGATCGGCGAGTGGCCGCGCCCCTACCACGGCATCGCCTTCCTGCTGATCGTCGGCGGCATCCTGGTGAGCACCCGCGCGGCGACGCGACGTCAGGCGGCGTGAGTCCGCGCGGGACGGTGCAGTCGGTCCCGTGCGCCTTCACCGCGCGCGCGTCAATAGTCCGTCTCGACCTTTCGGCCGGTGCGGCGCTCGATGTACCAGCCCTTGCGCACGACCTTGCCGTTGACGATTTCGGCCTCACGGAAATCGCCCCCGGCGAAGGAGTGGACGGCGGGAAAGTGGATGTCCCGGCCTTGCGGGTCGCGCAGGTTCGGATCGTAGCCCGGCCGGCGCTGGATATCCCAGCCGAACAGCGTGCCATCCTTGCTCATGCGGAACTTGAGCCGCAGATTGCCGCGCGGATCGCGCTCGAGGTCGTCGATGAGCTCCTGCGGGATGCGGGAGCCGACTTCGATGGTTTCGTCGCCGAGGATGTTGCCGGCGTATCGACTGCCGACCCCCTCGATGAAGCGTCGCTCGGAGGTGTCGCGCCAAAGAATCCGGGCGCGTTCGGGGACGGGTTGGGAGAGGATCATCTTGGCCTGCGATCGCAAGGTCTGCCCGCCAGCCCGGTAAAAAGATTGATTCGCATACTCCGGGAAAAACTCCACGCCGAGGAACTCCTGTCCGGCCAGCGCATCGACCACCAACTCGAAACCGGGACGACCGAAGCGCTGCAGCATGCGCTGCCGGCTCTCCAGGTAGCGCGCCTGGGATTCGGTGAGCGGGGTGGGCGGGGCTGCCGGCAGGGTCCCGCGACAGGCCGTCATAAGGGCGGTGCCGAGGGTCGCCACCGCGAGCCGGATCAGGAAGCGTCGTCGCATCAGAATCCTCCATTTGTCGTCGTGTAGCCGTTCTCGGGCTGCCCGAGCCAGGCGAGGTAGCTCGCCATATCCACCGTGCCGGTGACGTCGCCGAGACGGCGCGGGTCGAGCGCGGAGCCGTCGCCGCGCCTTGTGGCGTCGCGCGGGAGCCAGGTGATGTAGCGCAGGGTGTCGGCGTGGGTGAGGCTGCCGTTGTCGAACGCCATGCGGCGCTGGCGATCTCCGGCCACCGCGCCGTTGACCGCGCGGTCCTCGGGGAAGACGTAATCGATCCGGGGCAGATCGCCGTTCCCGGTCGGGCGCGGAACGACGCTGTGTTGCGGGTTGCCGATCTCGATCACATTGCTCTGGTCGTGCAGGGGCACATCCTCCCGCGGAATCCGTGGAGTCTCCTTCATGTCGACGCCTGCTAGCTCTGCCTGCCGGACCATCCAATCGAGGGCGACGCGCGAGAGGCCTTGCTCGGCGTCGGGATAGCCCCCGCCGATGTCCGCATGGGCGCCGATGAAACCCTTCTCGATGCGGATGCGACCGGGCGCATCGCTGCTGGCGCCGATCGACTCGAGCGGAAAGCCGCCCCAGTGCATGCGATGCGGCTTCGGGTTGCGATAGGCGAACTCCGTGATCGAGTCCGAGCGGTGCTCGTTGAGCGCGACCGCCTGCGCGACATGGGCGAAGACCTCCGGGATCCCGAGGCGATACGCTTCGCCGCTGAAATTGGTCGATAGCACGGTGTCGAAGAGCCCCATGAAGCGGAAATCGACCGCCTGACAGGCAGAGTCTCCGCGGCGGTTCGTGTAGCGGTAATAGAGCTGGTCCTCATGCCGGACCGTCTTCGCGACGATCCGGTTGGCGAACTCGCGCGCCTGGGCCGCGCCGCGGCTGAAGCCGACGATGTCGATGTCCATGACCCGGTCGTCACTGAAGAGCTCGGCCTCGTCGTCCAGGTATTGGCTCATCCGCCCGATCCGTGCCGGCCCCGAGTAGTTGCCGCCCATGTCGTTCACATGGGCCGGATCGCCCGGTGTCAGCCACCACAGCAGATGGCCGGTCGCGTGGTCTTCCGGGCGGATGTCGCCGTAGTCGATGTCGTGATGCACGGTGCCGACGCCACTGATGTACCGCCTGTTCCCATCGTTGTATGCACGTGCGAAATACACCACATTGCTGAATCCGCTGCCCGCCATCGCCGGGTCGTTGAGGTCGTCGCTGTTCCCCGTCCCATCGAACGCGAACAGCACCAGCCCATCCGGATCCACGTTCCGCAGCGGATTGAACGCCGCATACGCATACGGGTTCGGCCCGTCCGGCGTACCGAGCGGGTCGGGGGTGAGGTATTGGCCCAGGGTCGGCGCGTAGTAGCGGCGGCGGTTGTAGTGCAGGCCGGTTTCGGCGTCGAAGACCTGGCCGGGCAGGCGCAGGTCGAGGGTGAAGTCGGGACGCCGGGGCGAGGTGGTGACCGTCGCGGCGCCGAAGGGGGCGTGGCGCGCGCGCCAGAGCGGCTCGCCGTCGGCGTCGGTGGCCAGTTCGGGGGCGCCGAGGTGGTTGGTGTGCAGCCAGGCGAGGCCGGCCTGCGGGGCGAGCCAGCTTTGCGCGATGCGGCCGAGGTCTGCGAGGATGCGTCGCGCGGAGTCGGTTGCGCTGTCGGGGCGCGCCGGGGTGTCGAGCACGGCGAGGGGCAGGTCGGCGAGCCACAGATACTGGCGGATCAATCTGCCGTCGGCGTCCAGCTCTGCGAGGGGTTGGCGGGCGTCGTCGTACACGGTGTGGGTCGTGGTGGGCGCGACCATTGCGGGATCGAAGCGCGTGCGCGCGATGCGCAGGCCGCGGTGATCGTAGGCGTAGCGGGCGATGCTGCGCTCGCCTGCGCGCACCTCGATCAGGCGGCCGAGTGCGTCCCATCGCAGGCTGCGCGCGCCGAAGCGTTCGGGCTGGCCGCTGGCGTCGTGGTGACCGGGCGTGGCGGCCTCGTGCGGTCGGCTCGCGGCGGCCCGCGCCGGCACGTTTGCTGCGCGTGGGCTCGAGGACAGGGCACGGTGGCTGCCCGGTGCGAAGTGGGTCGGGCGGGTGTGGCCGGCGAGCTCCTGCTGCGACACGGCGCCTTCCTGGGCAAGGACGCGGCGCTGGTGGTGGTCGTAGGCGTAACGCCACACGGCGGTTTCGGCCAGCACGTCGCCGTCGTCCCGCCATTCGACGCTGGCCACGAGCTGGTTGCGAAGGTCGTAGGCCTGGCTGCGGCGCGTCGAGGGCAGCGGGCCGTCGGGCTCGCGCCGGCGCGCGTGCAGGAGGTTGCCTTCCGGGTCCCAGACGTACTGGTAGTCGAGCAGGATGGTGTCGGCGGACGCGACAGTCTCCTGCAGGCGTGGTAACGCACCTTCGAGGGCTTGGCCATCTGCTGCTTGCACCGGCTGGGTGACGTCCGCATCGGTGTTTGCTTGCGCGGCGCGGGCCGCGGAAATGCCGAACAAGCGTTCGATGCGCGTGGCCAGGGGCTGGCCAGGTGCGATCGGCAGCAGCGCACGTGCATTACGGACCGGTGCGCCGCGCTCGTCGGCGCGCAGATGAACGACGCGGACCAAGGTGCCGGTGCGCGTGCGCTCGTGCAACGTACGCATGCCGTTGCCGGCCCGGAAGCCACGCAGGCCGAAGAGATCGCGCTGGAACGCGCTGGCGATGACCTGTTCGCGCGCCAGCGCGCGCAGCCAGGGCGTGGCCACCGGCTGGCGCTTCAGCGCGACGACCTGGCCCTGGCCGTTGCGCTCGTAGCGCAGGCGACTGCCGTCGGGCAGGGTGGTGGCGACAAGATGCCCCTCGGCGTCGTACTCGTAGCGCGTGACCACGACGAGCTCGCCGCCGTCGCGCTTCAGGCTCACGATGCGCGCGCTGCGCAAGCCGCGCTGGTCGTACTCGTAGCGTTCGCGCCCATTGGGGTGATCGACTTCGAGCAGGCGGGAGCCGTCGTAGCGCCAGCGGGTGGTCTCGGTGCTGCCGTTGCGCCCGTCGGTGATCTCCTGGGCGAGGATGCGGCCGCGCGGGTCCCAGGTGTAGCGCGCGCGGTGGCCGAGGGCGTCGCCCATGGCGACAAGGCGCCCCGCGGCATCGAAACTGCGCCAGCGCGCTCCGGCGTCGGGACTGCGTTCGAGGACGGGGCGTCCGAAGTCGTCCTTCAGGATGCGTGGGTGGGCAGGGGGTGCTGCCGGCGCGGATCCGCCGTCGGGGTGGCGCGCGGGCGGCAGCAGCTCGCGACCGTGACTGTCCAGGAGGCCGACGATCCGGCCTGCGACGTCGTGGCGCAGGCTGCGGGTGAAGCCGGTGTCGTCGTCGATCGCGGCGAGGCGTCCGTGCTCGTCGTAACGCCAGCGGCGCCGCAGCAGCCGGCTGGCGCTGCGCAGCCCGGTCTCGACGACGCGGCTCTCGTGGTCGTAGGCCCAGGTCCGCAGGATGCCGAGCGCGTCGGCGTGCCACTGCAGGCGGCCGGCGGTATCGAAGGCGCGCCGCCAGCGCGGATGCAGGCGCTCTTCATCCTCTCCGGAGCGCAGCTCGACGAGTTGGCCGAGGGCATCGTATTCGGCAGCGTGGATGCGATCTGCCGCCTCACCCGCGCTGCGGCTGCGCCACCGGATCAGCTGGCCGGCGGAGTCGTGGCGCAAGTGGGTCTCGTGACCTTCGGCATCGCGCACCCGCCGCGGCAGGCCGGTGGCCGGATCGGATTCGATCTCGCTGCGCTGGCCGCCGGGACCTTCCAGCGCGCGAATGAAGCTGCCGCGTTCGTCCCAGTGCAGGCGGACGAGGTCGCTGTCGAGCGGGCTGGCGTCCGCTCCGTCGGGGAGCGGGCCGTCGAGCTCGGCAAGCACGCTGCGACCGTTGATCGTGGCGTAGCGCCAGGTGACGCGGCGTTCGATCGGCACGGGATCCGGCCGGCCTTCGGCGTCGATCGGGCTGAAACCGGACTCGCGCAGTTCGATGGGCTGGCCGGTCGCGTTGTAGCGCAGCTCGATGCGGTGCTCGCGGCCGGGGACGACGCTCGGGCGGATGATCGCGCGCGGAGGCGTCGTCGCGGCGGGCTCGGTGCGTTGCGCTGCACGGTCCGTGTCGGCGAGCGTGGTTGCCGGCGTGTCGGGATATTCGTAGCGCGTGCGGTCGAGCAGGCGCGGCCGGGCGCCGGAGAGATCGGCACCGAGGGTCTCGGCGAGGCGCCCGCGGGCGTCGAAACGGTGCTGGGTGGAAAGGCGCGGCCTGCCCTCGGCGTCCAGGGTCGTGATGGCGCTCAATCGGCCGTCGGGCGTGTAGCGGTAGCGGACGTCGGTGGGGCCGCAGCGCGCGCAGCCCGGGCCGCGCGCTTCGAGCAGGCGGCGCTGGCCGGCGATCACCGCGCCAAGGTAGGTGGTGCGCTGGCCGAGGCTGTTGGTGAGCACGCTGCGGCCGCGTTCGGGATAGTCGAGGCGCACGTCCTCGGGGCCGCTTTCACCGCCTGCCGGCAGCGCGCCACGCACCGAGCGGATGCCGCGCCCGGCGTGGTCGTAGGCGTAGCTGGCGATGCGTTCGGGCACGGGCGGGCCTGCGGGCTGACGCGCGAGCACGCTGATGCCGGTGAGCGCGACCGGATGGCGCGGGTCCTCGTAGTGATATTCGCGCGCGGCGGCTCCGCCGGTCTGCGCAGCCGGTGCGCCGGGGTAGTCGACACGGAGCAGGCGCGCCGCGGTGACCGCGGGTGCAGCGGCCTTTCCGGCGGGAGCGCCGCGCTGCAGGGGGCGGCTCGGGCCGGCAGAGCCCGGGCGTTGCGGAGCGTGGACGGAGCGCCCAGGCTGCGTGCCTGCGTCCGTCCGCGCGGGAAGCGCGACGCGTTCCTGCGCATACGAGAAGCGTCCGAGAGGACTGTCGATGTGGGCGATGCCGTCGATGCCGCTGCCGGGCGCGTGGTAGTGAACTTGCAGGCTGCGGCCCTGCGGGTCGGTGACCTGCAGCAGCCGGCCGGTGGCGTCGTGGCGCAGCGAGACGAACTCGCCGCTGGCAGCGAGGATTTGCACCAGCTGGCCGGCGTCATCGAAGAGCAGGCTGCGGCCGTCGGGCCAGCGCCAGAGATACTCGTCGCCGCCGCCCTGGCGGGGCCGGATCAGGACCTCGCCGCGGCTGGGTTCGCGGCTGGCGCAGCGCTGCGGCTCACCGGGCCGGCGTGCGAAGATCACCCGCGCGCCGTCGGCCTGGAGGATTTCGAGGCGATCGTCGCGGATGTTCAGGCGCGTTTCGTAGGACAGTCTCCAGCCGCTGCCGAGCGCCCCGATGTCGCCCGGGCGCGCACGTCGGCTGTTGTAGTGGCGGACGATCTCGAGGCCGAGGATGCCTGGCAGCGCCGGAAGATCGACCTCCTGTTGGTACTTGTTGCCCGAGAGGACGTCGATCGGGTTTCCCGCGCCGACGTCCTGGCCGGTGGTGGAACCCTGGCTGGCCGGGCCGCTGGCGCTGCCGCAGGGGTTGCCCGCGTTGTTGGAGACGCATTGCCCCGCTGCGGGGGGCTCTGGCGCCGAGGGGCCGTCCTGCGCAGAGTCCGGTGCACAGCTCATCGTGATTCCGCACCCGCTCTGCTGGATGCCGTGATCCGCGGCGCCGGATTGCGCCGCCGAGGTCTCGGCCGCTACCCCGGGGAGCGCCGTGATACAGAGCGCCGCCAGCAGTGCGGCACCCGCCCGCATCGCATGGTGCAGCCGACCGGCTGGCGGCTGCAGGCATGCGGACGAGCTGCGCATCGGTTGCCGCCGCGCCGGAGTGGTCCGGCGGTACAAGGCCGCGGGGGCATCGCATGCAAGCGTGGGGGCAGCGTTCAGCACTCGGGTTCCTCCTCCGCGTCCTCGGCGTCCTCCGCGTCCTCGGTTTCGTCGCCGCTGTCGGTTCCCGGCCCCGGCTCACCGTCGGATCCGCTGCCGTCGCCAGCCGGCGTACCGTCTTCCCCGGTCGGGTCCGGCGCCTCGGGTGCAGTGTCCGCGGTCGCAGGTTCGGGCGTGCACAGAGGGGCCGTGGGGGTGCAGCCGGGCAGGGGCGTCGAATCGGTGGCTGGGGGGGTGGCGCTTCCCGCCGTACGGGGCCGCATCGCCTCGTTCTCGATCGCGTCGGACTGCATGCGCAGCGTGACCTGGCTCACCATCGGGATGCGGCCGGCCTCCACCAGGCCGCGGCGGAAGGCGTCGTCGTCGTCCGGATCGAGCATGCGCAGGGCCCAGGTGAAGAATCGTCCGGCGAGGGGAACCTGCTTGGCCGGCGGCAGCCCCCAGGTGACGCGCAGCTTGAGCAGGTTGGCGTCGGCGAGTGTCTGGCCCGAGCGGTTGCTTGCCGGATCGGCGTTGCAGTTCGCGCGGTCCGCCGGGCAGCCGAGCACGCCCAGCTGCGCGGACGGAATCACCCGCGCCGTGGTCTGCAGGCGGCGCGCGGCGGCCAGGCTGTGGTAGTCGTCGAAGCTCTCGCGGGTGGGGGAGACGATCTCGATGCGCAGGGCGGCGGCGAGATCGAGCTGCGCCGCGGCGAAGGCGTCGGCGAGCTCGGCGAGGTTGCGACCGCCGCCGTAATAGGGGGTCATCGCGCGCGCGAAGGCCAGGCGCATGCTCGCCAGTCCGGCGTTGGCGATGCTTCCGGCGCGCGCGGCCTCGAAGCTGGCGTAATTGACGATGCTGCGGGCGTGGAAGGCGAGCCCGGTCTGCAGCATCGCCAGTGTGAGCGCGAGCAGGGCCGGGGCGACGATGACGAACTCGGCCGCGCCGGCGCCCCGCTGGCGGTGGCGCCAAGGCCGTGGAAGAAGCCGTGGAAGAGGCCGCCGCGCCGGCGGCAGCGGATGGGCGGGATTCATCATGCGCGCACTACCACCGACAAGGTGGAAGCCAGCCTGAGATGCGTGCCGGGGACGAGTCCCGCCCGTCTCGCGGCGCCGGCCGCCATCTCGAGCACGGCGGCGGCGCCGCGGCAACGCGCGAAACGCCACGGGCCGAGCGCCTCGCGCACCGCGACAACGACGCCTTGCGGGTCGATGAACACCACGTCGATGGCGAAGCACATGCCGAAGGTGTGGACCGACGAGCATGGACGAAGCAGCAAGGCCTCGTCGTCGGCGAGGTGCGCGCGTCCGAGCAGGCCGCGGGCGCGTTGCAGGAAGCTGCGGGCGACAAGGACGCGCATGCTCACAGCCCCATGGTCATGAACTTCACCGCGATCGGAAAGCCGAGCACGATGAAGGTGCAGGGGAAGATGCAGGCGATCAGTGGGAGCAGCATCTTCACGGGCGCTTCCATCGCCGCCTTCTCGGCGCGGGCGAAGCGCTCCGCGCGGCGTTGCTCGCCCTGCGCGCGCAGCATCGGGCCCAGGCTCATGCCCATGTTCTCGGCCTGAATGACCGTGGAGACCAGGTTCGCGATCGCCGGTTCGCCGATGCGGTCGGCGAAACCGCGCAGCGCGTCGGCGCGCGACTTGCCCGCACGCACGTCGCGCAGCACGCGGTGCAGTTCTTCGCCGAGTGGTCCGGCAGGGCCTTTTGCGGCCGCCTGCTGGAGTGCCCCGGTGAGGTTGAGGCCGGCCTCGACGCACAGGGTGATGAGGTCGAGCACGAAGGGGAGCTGCTTGAGCATCAGCCGGCGTCGGCAGCGGATGCGATCGTCCAGCCAGGACCACGCGATCAGTGTGCCGGCGGTGGCGCCCGCCAGCGCGGGAAGCGCCGGAGGAAGTGCCCATGCGTGGGCACACCCGAGGCCGGCGGCCAGCCCGCACAGCCCGACGGCGACCCGGTGTGCGAGCAGCTGCGCCGGAGAGAGCGTGTAGTCGAGTCCGGCAAGGCGCAGTCGCACGGCCAGCCGTGCCTGCAGCCGCGCCGGCAGCAGCGGTGCGACCAGGTGCGCGATCCAGCGCGTGGGCCACCACAGCAGGCGCAGGAAGCGCGGTGGCGTGTCGAGCCAGGTGCGGTCCTCGGGCCGGACTGCGCTGACGCTGCGGGCCAGCGCGGCGACGATGCCGGCGCTGCCGAGACCGGCGAGCAGGGCCACCGCCGCGATCACCGTGCGTTCGTCGAGCACAAGCAAGTGCGCGTAGCTCATACGTCGATCGCCACGATGCGCCGGATCAGCAGCACGCCGAGCACCTCGAGCGTGGCGATCACTGCCAGCGTCGCCCAGCCGGGCGGCGAGTGCCACAGGAAGCCCATCGCCTCCGGTTCCATGCGGTCGAGCACCAGCAGCAGCGCCAGCGGCAGCATGCCGACCACCACCGCCTGAAGCTTGCCCTGTGCGGTGAGGGCGCCGATCTTGCCTTCCATCGCGAGCTGGCTGCGTACGGTCAGCGCCGCGCGTTCGAGCGCTTCGGCCAGGCTGCCGCCGGTCTCGTTGGCGATCCGCATCGCGGCGATCACGAGGGTCAGCGAGGGCATGCGCACGCGTGCGGCGAGATGGTCGAGCGCCTCGTCGAGCGGAATGCCGAGGCGGTGCTCGCGCAGGGTGAGGTCGAACTCCTGGGCGATCGGCGGGCGCCCTTCGCGGACGAGTTGCTGCAGCGCCATCGTCATCGAAACCCCCGCGCGCAGGCCGCCGGCGATCACCTGCAGCGCGTCGGGCAGCTGCTGTTCGATGAGGTCGAGCCGGCGCCGGCGCAGCAGTCCGAAGGCAAGACGCGGTAGCAGGGCCAGCGCACCCGCGCTGGCGAGTGCGATCAGCACCTCGCCGCTGGCGAGCCAGCTGCCGATGCCGCCGACGGTGACCGCGAGGAGGTTCAGGACGAAGAGTCGCGCCGGGTCCATGAACAGGAAGAGTTCTTCGAGCTGCAGGTGGGCCTCGGCGGTGAAGCGTTCGCGGTAGCGTGCGAGCGCATTGCCCGCGATGCGCATTGCCGACCAGGCGAGCAGGGCGGAGGCGAGGCCGAAGGCGAGCGTGGCCAGCAGCACGGCGGGTGACGAAGCCAGGGCATTCATGACCGCTTCCGGTCGAACAGGTGCAGGTCGAGCGCGACCCCTTGGCGGCGCAGTTCGTCGTAGAAGCCCGGCACGGCATCGCAGCCGGTGAAGTGGCCGCCGCTCGGGTCGGCGGTGGGGGAATCGGCGCTGCGGCGCTCGAAGCGGAAGAGTTCCTGCAGCTGGATGCGTCCGCCCTCCATGCCGGTGAGCTCGGTGATGCTGGTGAGCCGGCGCGCGCCGCAGGCGAAGCGGGTCTGCTGGACGATGATGTCCACCGCGCTGGCGATCTGCTCGCGGATCGCGGCCAGCGGGAGATCCATGCCGGCCATCAGGACGAGCGTCTCGAGGCGGGCGAGCGCATCGCGCGGGCTGTTCGCGTGCAGGGTCGTCATCGAGCCCTCGTGGCCGGTGTTCATCGCCTGCAGCATGTCGAGCGCCTCGCCGCCGCGGCATTCGCCCACCACGATGCGGTCGGGGCGCATGCGCAACGCGTTGCGCACGAGGTCGCGGATGCTGATCGCGCCGCGCCCTTCCAGGTTGGACGGGCGCGCCTCCAGGCTGACCAGGTGGCTGTGGCGCAGGCGCAGCTCGGCGGCGTCCTCGATGGTGATGATGCGTTCGCCGTCGGGGATGAAGTTCGACAGCAGGTTGAGGAAGGTGGTCTTGCCCGAGCCGGTGCCGCCGGAGACCACGACGTTGCGCCGCTGCTCGACGCAGGTGCGCAGGAATGCGGCCATCTCGTGCGAGAGCGAACCCATGCGGACGAGGTCCGTGACCTCGAGCGCCCGACGCGCGAACTTGCGGATGGTGAGCGTCGGGCCCTTGAGGGCGAGCGGCGGGATGATCGCATTGACCCGCGAGCCGTCGCGCAGCCGGGCATCGACCATCGGCGAGGATTCGTCGATGCGGCGGCCGAGCGGCGCGACGATGCGCTCGATGACGCCGAGCACCGCGCGGTCGCTGGTGAAGGTGGTGGGGTGCGGCGCGATGCGGCCGCCACGTTCGACGAAGATCTGGTCGAAGCGATTGACCATGATCTCGCTCACCGACTCGTCGGCGAGTAGGGTCTCGAGCGGTCCGAGGCCGATGGCCTCGTCGAGCACCTCGCTGCACAGCTGTTCGCGGTCGAGCCCGCCTGGAAGCGCGGCCTCGGCGGCGATGATCTCGCGTACGAGCGCGGTGGTCTCGGCGCGCAACTCGTCGTCCGACATGCGGTTGAGATCGCGCCGGCGCAGGTCGATGGTGTCGAGCAGGCGTTCGTGGATGCGTTTGCGCCAGGTGAAATCCGCGTTCGCTTCGGCAGCGGGCGGGTGCGGCTCGTCGGCCGGGCGGACTGGTGGCTCGGATATGGGCGCGGACGCTGCGGCCGGCTTATCTGTTGCTGCGGCCAGGGCGACGGACGAGTCTTCGGGCGGTTTGCGTGCGGTGCGGAAAAACATGCAGGCCTCCGGTCAGTTGCCGCCGTAGAGGGCGTTCCACGCGGGATCCGCGGGCTCGCGCAGCGCCGGCGAGGGTTCGGGCGCGGGGGCGAGGGCCTGCTCGGCACGGCGTTCGAGCAGTTGCGCGCGCGGATCCAGAAGGCCTTCGCCGGGCTCGAGCAGCCAGGGGGTGACGAAGACCACGAGTTCGCTTTCGCGGCTGTTGAACCGGGTGGACCGGAACAGTCGACCGATTACCGGGAGCTCACCCAAATGCGGGAGCGCATTCTCGTCGCTCTGCTGTTCGCGCTGCAGCACCCCGGAGAGCACCAGGGTCTCGCCGTTGCGCAGGTTGAACTCGGTCTCGGTTCGGCGCGAGAGCAGGCCGGGAACGCCCTGGGCGGCGACGCTGCGGTCGAGCGAGCTGACTTCGGTGCGGATGCGCGCGCGGATCGTTCCGGCGGCGTCGGCGACCGGTTCGAGGATGTTGAGGCGGATGCCGTATTCCTTGAACGTCACGCTCGGCGTCCCGGTGGCGGAGGCGACCGGGACGGGGATTTCACCGCCGGCGAGGAAGCTCGCTTCGCCGCGGTTGCGCGCCGAGAGTCGCGGCGAGGCGAGGATGACCGCGTCGCCCTTCTGCGCGAGCAGGTTGAGGCGGCCGAAGAAGCTGCCGACCAGGGCCACGTTGGCGGCGAAGGGCGAGACGCGGTTCGCCTCGATCTCGACCTCGGAGCTCAGTTCGCCGCTGCCGAGCGTGCGCGTCACGGTCGCCCCGGTGCGGTTGTCGTGGTACAGGTCGCCGATCACGCCGATCCCGAGCAGCGGCTTGCCCTGCGTGGTCCAGTCGATGCCGAGGTCGCGCAGGCCGCTGCGGCTGATCTCCACGAAGCGCACGTCGAAGGCGAACATGCGGTCGAGCCCGACGCGGCTGGTGAAGTCGATGAGCTGCGGGAAACGCTTGGCGAGCTCGGTGACCTTGTCGCGTTCGGCGTCGCTCAGGCCCTCGCCCTCGATGACCACGTTGTCGCCGATGGTGCGCGTGCGCAGCCGCGGGACGTCGTGCAGGAAGCCCTGCAGGTCGCGTGCGATGCGGGCGGTGTCGGTCTGGCGGACGGTGATCTTGATGCGCTGGCTGCGGCCCGAGCGGGTCCACACCTGCAGCATGGTGTCGCCCGGGCCGTTGGCGATCAACAGGATCTCGCGGTCGTCGAGCACGGCTGCGGAGAGCACCTTGGCGTCGCCGACGGCGAGGCGCTGCGCGTCGCGCTGCGGCAGCACCCGGGTTTCGCCTGCGAACATCTGGATCTCGTGGACGACCGCGAGCGCTGCGCGCCCAGGTTCCGGCGGCGCGGCGCTTGCGGGCGGAGCGGCGCGGCTCGGGCCGG
>ERZ724521.800-NODE-800-length-14107-cov-4.381654_pt1 | contig 14107 bp, 16 predicted proteins | sample MGYA00376054_ERZ724521 | MGnify/ENA primary metagenome ERZ724521 (study PRJEB28724, sample SAMN07190883) | activated sludge metagenome | isolation source: activated sludge of sewage treatment plant in Hong Hong | place: Hong Kong | collected 2016-03-17 ... | reverse complement strand
GTGTGGGAGGCAACTTCCGTAAGGCCGTCGTCGGACTGCACCAGCAGCTTGACCGAGCCGGAGGCCGAGCAGATGAGTTGCATGGCCTTGGGGTTGACCATGGGCGAGGCCACCGCCACGCCCAGCGACAGCACGAACCACGCCAGTACGAGGCGGGCAACGGTTCGGGCGGAGCGCAGGCAGTGCATGGGGCAGGATTATCGCCGGGCGCTCAGAACTTCGGCGCGCGCCGCTCCCGCAAGCTGGCCACGCCCTCGTGCACGTCGGGCCCGCCAAAGCCCATGAATTCCAGCGCCAGCGATGTGTCAAACGCCGGGCCGGCCTGGCGCAACCAGTTGTTCAGGCTGTACTTGGTCCAGCGGATGGCGGTCTGGCTGCCGCCGGCGAGTTTGTCGGCGATTTCGTACGCTTTGGGTAACAGTTCGTCGTCATTCACCGCCAGCGAGACCAGGCCGATGCGCTCGGCCTCTTCGCCGCTCACGGGCTCGCACAGCATCAGGTAGTACTTGGCCTTGGCCATGCCGCACAGCAGCGGCCAGACGATGGCGGCGTGGTCGCCGGCCGCCACCCCCAGCCGGGTGTGGCCGTCCACGATCTTCGCGCTTCGGGCGGCAATGGAAATGTCAGCCAGCAGCCCCGCCACCAGCCCCGCGCCCACGGCCGGGCCGTGCATGGCGCTCACGATGGGTTTGTCACAGTTGATGACGTTGTAGACCAGGTCGCGCGCCTCCTTCCAGACCCGGGTGCGGACCGCGAAGTCGCTGGCCATGTCCTGCACCAGGGCCAGGTCGCCGCCGCCCGAGAAGCCCATGCCTTCGCCGCGCAGCACGGCGCAGCGCACCGAGGCGTCAGCGCTCACGTCGCGCCAGATCTCGCACAGCTCCCAGTGGCCATCGTGCCCGGCGGTGGGCAGCTTGCCGTTCAGTGCCTTCATCTGGATGTCGAGCACGCTGTCGTCCGGGCCACGGCGGCTGAGGTTGAAGGTCTTGTAACGTGAGTAGTCCATGGGCCGGTCTCCAGCAAGGTTGCAACAGCGTGAGGTGTCCATTGTCCACGGCGCCCGGTTGACGTGAATCAAGCGCCGCAGGCCCGTTCGGGCGCATGATGGGCCTCATCCCCAAAGGAGAACCCCGCCCATGGACAAGACTCTTGCTGCACCGTACAGGACATTGCTGCTGGCCCAGCGCGCCACGCTGCTGGCCCAGTTGGCCACGCTGCGCGGCGGCGACAGGGGCCGCGTGGAGGCGTCTGCCGAACACTTTGGCCAGCCTGAGGATTCGCACGCGCAGGTGGCGACCGCGCGCGATCTGGAACTGGCGCTGGACGACCGCGAAAGCACCGAACTGCGCGCCGTCGACGCCGCGCTGGCCCGCATCGAGGCCGGCCGCTATGGCGAATGCGCGGACTGCGGCGCTGACATCCCCGCCGCCCGCCTGCTGGCCGCGCCCGAAGCCCTGCGCTGCGTCACCTGCCAGACACAGGTGGAAGCCGCGCAACCTGCCACCTGACACCCCTTTTCCCCACGAAAGTAACGAATGACCACTTTTCACGCCGTTGTCTGGCTCGACAGTGCCGAAGCCCATGTGTTGATGTTCGACCGCGAGCATGTGGAGGCCCAGCGCATCAAGTCGCGCAGCCACCACAAGCACCAGGGCAAGGACAGCGCCGACCCCAACTTCTTCCCGGGCATCGCCACGGCGCTGGCTGGCACGCATGAGGTGCTGCTGACCGGCCCCGGCGCCGCCCGCACCGAGTTCCGCACCTGGTGCGAAAGCCATCAGCCGCTGGTGGCGAAACGGATCGTGGATTCGGTGGCGGCCGACCATCCCAGCGACGGCCAGCTGGTGGCCATGGCGCGCCAGTACTTCAAGCGCCACGACAACATGGCTGCCGACCCGACCCAGGTATAGCGCGGCGACCTGCACGGACAGGCGTGGCACTGCTATCCTCGCCCGCATGCGATCCCTGTTTCACCTTGCGTTCCATGTCACCGACCTGGATGCCGCGCGCCGCTTCTATGGCGGCGTGCTCGGCTGCCGCGAAGGCCGCAGCACCGACACCTGGGTCGACTTCGATTTCTTCGACCACCAGATTTCCCTGCACCTGGGCCCGCCGTTCAGGACCGAGCGCACCGGCAGGGTGGGCGACGTGCTGGTGCCGATGCCGCACTTCGGCCTGGTGCTGACGCTGCCCGACTGGCAGGCCATGGCCCGGCGGCTGGAAGCAGCGGGCACGGCGTTCGTGCTGCCGCCGCAGATCCGCTATGCCGGAGAGCCCGGCGAGCAGTGGACGATGTTTTTCTGCGACCCGTTTGGCAACCCGATCGAGGTCAAGGGCTTTGCCTCGCTCGACGGGCTGTACGCGCGCTGACCGCTAGCGGGCCGGCGCGGCAATCTTCTGGTCGATGGCGCCAAACACGGTCTGGCCGTCCTTGCCCTTCATCTCGATGCGGATGGTGTCGCCGTACTTCATGAACTCGGTGGCGGGCTTGCCGTCCTGGATGGTCTCGATTGCGCGCTTCTCGGCGATGCAGCTGTAGCCTTTGGGCCACTCGGTCTTGCCGTTGGCGCCAGCCACGCCCTTGTTGCTGACGGTGCCGCTGCCCACGATGCTGCCGGCACGCACATTGCGCGTCTTGCAGATGTGGGCGATCAGCTGGCCGAAGTGAAAGGTCATCTCGGGCCCGGCCTCGCACATGCCCACCTTGCGGCCGTTCCAGGTGCTCTGGATGGTCAGGTGCAGGCGGCCGGCGTCCCAGGCGTCACCCACTTCGTCCAGCGTCACGGCAACCGGGCTGAACGCGGTGGCAGGCTTGCTCTGGAAAAAGCCGAAGCCCTTGGCCAGCTCGGCAGGAATCAGGTTGCGCAGGCTCACATCGTTGGCCAGCATCAGCAGGCGGATGCCGTCCAGCGCCTGCTCGGGCGTGGCGCCCATGGGCACGTCGCCGGTGATGACGGCAATCTCGGCCTCGAAGTCGATGCCGAACGATTCGCTCGGGCAGACCACGTCATCGCACGGGCCGATGAAGTCGTCACTGCCGCCCTGGTACATCAGCGGGTCGGTGTAGAAGCTTTCGGGCACTTCGCTGTTGCGGGCGGCGCGCACCAGCTCGACGTGGTTGATGTAGGCCGAGCCATCAGCCCACTGGTAGGCGCGCGGCAGCGGTGCCATGCACATGGCCGGGTCAAACGGGAACGCGTGGCGCGCCTTGCCCTGGTTGAGCGTGACATACAGGTCCTGCAGCTGCGGGCTGAGAAAGCCCCAGTCGTCCATCACCTGCTGCAGCGTCTGGGCGATGCCGGTCGCATAATGCGCCGTGCTCAGGTCGCGAGAGACCACAACGAGCTGGCCGTCACGCGAACCGTCTTTGTAGGTAGCGAGTTTCATGGCGTTTGTCCCCGAATTGAATGCGCTGAAGTCCCCAGGCAAGGTGTAAATTACGCATTGTTAAATGAATTTACCTAAACGTAATTGTACAAGAAGCGGGTGACACCATGAAGGAACGTGCAGGCATCCAGTCGGTCGAGGTCGGGTTTGCATTGCTGGACGTGCTGGGCCAATCCGCCGGCCCGCTGATGCTGCGCGACCTGGCGGCCGCGGCTGGCATGAGCGCGGCCAAGGCGCACCGCTATCTGGTGAGCTTCCAGCGGCTGGGGCTGGTGGTGCAGGACGCCACCAGCACCCGCTACGACCTCGGGCCTGCCGCCCTCAAGCTGGGGCTGGCCTCGCTGTCGCGGCTGGACGCGGTGAAGCTGGCGCGCGAGCGTGTGGCCGCACTGATGGAGCAGATCGGGCACACACTGGCGCTCGCCGTCTGGGGCAACCACGGCCCGACCATCGTCCACTGGGAGGAGTCGCCCCAGGCCGTGACGGTGAACCTGCGGCTGGGCGATGTGATGCCGCTGCTGTCATCGGCCACCGGCCGCTGCTTCGCCGCCCATGTGCCGCGCGACGCCATCCTGCCCATGCTCAAGGACGAGCTGGCGCGTGCCCAGAAGGCTGGCCGCACCGATGTGCCGGCCAGCATGGCCGAGGTCACGACGCTGCTGGACGAGGTCCGTGCGCGCGGCGCGGCGCGGGTGGTGGACACGCTGCTGCCCGGCATCGTGGGCTTTTGCGTGCCGGTGTTCGATTCGGATGGCCACATGGTGCTGGGCATCGTCACGCTGGGCTCGGTCGCCACGTTCGACGCGGCCTGGGGCGGCGCAGTGCACGGCCCGCTGGCCCGGGCGGCGGCACAGTTGTCAGCGGACCTGGGGTATGCAGGCTGAGCCGGCCCTGACCCCCACGCAGGGCGTTCCCTGGCGGCCGCTGGCGGCCATCACGCTCGCCGTGCTGGCCGCCCACCTGCTGGTGCTGCAGGCCCGGCCGGGCGCGTTTTCGCTGGGTGCGATTCCCGGCACGCGTCCGCTGATCACGCGCACGATCCAGCCCATCCCGCCCGCGGCGCCGGCGACCCCTGCGGCCGAGGCGCCAGTGGCTACCACCGCACAGTCCCTGGACTCACAGCCAAAGGCAACTGAAACGCCCGCCAATCCTGCGCGGGCAGCTACAGAAAAGATAGCAGAGCCAACCCCTGCCGCGCCGCCCGCGACCGATACACCCAACCCTGCGCCCGCTGCGGAACCTGCGCCCACCGCCCCAGCGACCCCTGCCGTGACGCCGGTGACAACGGTGTTCTCGTTTCCCGGCTCAGCCTACATGCGTTTCCGGATCACCGGCCAGGACAAAGGCGTTGCCAATGAAGCCAGCGCCGTGTTTCACTGGCGAACCGACGGGCGCGAGTACGAAGTGCGGCTGGAAGTCAGCAAGTATGGCTTCACCCTGCGCGAGCAGCACAGCGCCGGACGCTTGACGGCCATCGGGGTTGCCCCGACGCGGTTTTCCGACAAGTCGCGCAGTGAACAGGCCACCCACTTTGAACGCGAGAAAGGCCGCATCAGCTTCAGCAACAATGCGCCCAGCGTGCCGTTGCAGCCAGGCGCCCAGGACCAGCTCAGTGTGCTGGTGCAACTGGGCGCATTGCTGGCAGGCGACCCGGCCCGCTATGGGCCGGGGGCCACCATCAGCGTGCAGACCGCCAGCGTGCGCGATGCGCAGGAATGGGTGTTTGCCGTGCTTGGCCCCGAAGAACTGGCACTGCCCGGTGGCACGGTGAATGCGGTGAAGCTGGTGCGCGAGCCACGCGGTGAGTTTGACCAGAAGGTGGAGGTCTGGCTGGCACCCGAATTCCAGTACATGCCGGTGCGTGTGCGGCTGACCCGGCCCAATGGCGACTTCGTCGACCAGCAGTGGCTGAGCACCGACAAGATGTAACGGGTGTCAGCCTTGAAACTGGCTCGAACGTTGCTATGTGTGAGGGACTTCCAGCAGTCAAGGAACCACCATGCACATGCTTTACGACTCCGACTCCTTTGTGGTTGTCCACATGCAGGCCAACGCGCCAGCCGAGGGTGAGCCACAAGCGGCACACCCGGTTCTGGCCCGCCACGGCTTCGAGATCGTGGACAAGCGCTCCAACAAGGAGGTGTACCTCGATGGCTCCTGGGCCGAGCTGTTCCAGCAGCAGATCAATGCCTGGCAGGTCAACACGCCCACCCAGGAGGAAGTGGAGTCCACGCTGGACCGCTACGCCGAGCTGGCGCAGAACCCGCTGGTCATGCACTGACGCGCGTCAGCGGCCCGTTCGGGCCGCCCAGCCAAACAGCGGCTCCACCAGCACCAGCACGGCCACCAGCCGGCACACCTGGAAGGCCGTGACCACCGGCACCCCCAGCTGAAGTACCTTCGCGGTGATGGCCATTTCCGCGATCCCGCCGGGCGAGGTGCCCAAAATCATCGTCGCCGGGTGCAGCCCGGTGCCCGCCGACAGCGCCCAGGCAAAGCCCGAACACAGCACGATCATCACCACCGTGCCCAGCGCCACGGCCCCCAGCCAGCGCGGCGCCGTGTGCAGGAACTGCGCGCTGAAGCGCACCCCCAGGCTGACGCCGATCACCAGCTGCGCGGCATTGGTCATCCACTGTGGGATGGCCGACAGGTTCACGCTGGCCATGGTCAACCCCATGGACACCACCAGCGCCCCCATGAACCACGGGTTGGCACGGCCCAGCCAGCGCATGACCAGGGCACCAGCGCCAGTGGCCAGCGCCAGCAGGCCAAAACCAGGCCAATGCGCTTCCCTGGGGCCGGGTGGCGTGAGGTCGATGCCCTGCAGCCCGCTGAAGCTGAAGGCAAACGGAATGACCAGCACCACCACCAGCAGCCGCAGGCTGTGGGCGGCGGCGACCAGATCGGTACGCGCGCCTTCGCGCTCGGCCAGCAGCGTCATCTCCGACGCGCCGCCAATGGCACCGGCAAAGTAGCTGGTCGCGCGCTGCTGGCGCGGCGTGCCGCCGAACGCGTGGGCATGGCCACGGTGAAGCCACAGGCCGAACGCCCAGCCCAGTGCCAGCGCCCACACAATGCCCAGCACGATGGCCCACCACAAGCTGCCCACCAGCGCCGTGACCTGCGGCGTGAAGTAAAGCCCCAGTGCGGTGCCAATGGTCCACTGACCGGCGTTGCGCAGCGGCGCCCAGCTGCGGGTGGGCAGGTTGAGGATGGATGCCACCGCCGTGGCCAGCAGCGGGCCGATCATCCACGGAATCGGGGTGCGCAGCAGCACGCACAGCTCGGCCGCCGCGAGGGCAAGCAGCAAGGTGCACACGACGCGGACGGTGGGCTGGAGGGACATCTTTGCAGCGGCGCGCGCCCGGCAGGCGCTGGCGCTTAGTATCTCTTGGTGAACTGTCGATTTGCCGTCATCCTGCTGCTGTTTCTGGCCGGCTGCGCCACGCCCCGCGAACACCCGATTGCGCAGGCGCCGCTGGCCGCACTGCTGCCGGCGGACGCGCTGCTGGTGGGGGAGCAGCATGATGCGGCCGAGCACCACCGCCTCGAGCGTGCACTGGTGGAAACACTGGCCGCGCGCGGCCAGCTGGCGGCCCTGGTGCTGGAAATGGCCGATGCCGGCCAGTCCACCGCCAGCCTCACGCGCGGGGCCGATGAAACAGACGTCCGTACGGCGCTGGCCTGGAACGACGCGGCCTGGCCCTGGCTCAGCTATGGCCCGGCGGTAATGGCAGCCGTGCGCGCCGGTGTGCCGGTGCTGGGCGGGAATCTGCCGCGCGAGCGCATGCGCGCCGTGATGGCCGACGCCCAGCTGGACACGCGGCTGGCACCCGCCGCCCTGCAGGCGCAGCAGCAGGCCATCCGCGACGGGCATTGCGGCCTTCTGCCCGAATCGCAGATCGCTCCCATGACCCGCATCCAGATTGCGCGCGACATCCGCATGGCCCACGCGCTGGAGCGCGCCCGCCTGCCTGGCAAGACCGTGGTGTTGCTGGCCGGCGGCGGCCATGTGCTGCGCGACCGCGGGGTGCCGGTGCATCTGGCACCGGACGTATCAGCCCGCGTGCTGCTGCTGCAGGCCGGTAGTGCGCCGCAGGCCACGCCGGCGGTGGACCTGGTGCTGCCAACACCGGCGCTCGCCCCGACCGACTATTGCGCCAGCCTGCGCGCGCCGCGCGGCCCGACAGGCGCCCAAGCCCGGTAGCGCGTCAGCGCTGGTATTCGAAGCGCGCCAGCAGCGCCTGGTGTCGCGACGCCAGTGTTTCCAGCGGGTCGGCCTGGTCACTCCATACCGAGCGCAGGAAACCCAACGCCAATTCGCGGGTGGCCACCTTGACCTGCGGGTTCAGCTCGGCACCGCCGGTGCCGAGCCGGTCGGTAAAGATGCTGTGGGAGCCGTCCTTGAAGACGGCGAGCGCCTTGCGGGTGCTGCCGGTCGACGCGAAAACGGCGGTGCGGTCCTGCACGCCCGAGTAATAGCCCGGGATACGGATGTCGTCGGCCATGGCGGTGATGTGCAGGGTCGGCACCTGCACATTGCGCAGAATGGCCTGTGGGTCCGTTTCGCCATAAAACGGGGGCGCCGAAATCACCACCGCAGCCCGGATGCGCGGGTCGCTCAGGTCCAGTGCCTCGCCGCCGCGCTGGACCCGGGCACCGGCAGCCAGCAGCGTGGTGTTGGCGCCGTAGGAATGCCCCGCCGCGGCGATGCGCGTGCTGTCGATGCGCGCACCCAGCCGGTCTGCCAGCAGGCGGTCCAGCGCAATGCGCAGGTCGCGCACCCGGTCCATGGCCTCGGACTCGCGCGCAGCGTCCTGCAGGCGCGACATCAGGGTCAGGGGGTTACCGGTCCAGAGGCTGCGGTCGCTGCCTGCATGTTGCAGGTGCAACGACGCCACGCCCTGCGACGCCCAGTACTTGCCGAGATAGGTATAGCCTTCGCGCGAGCCACCGATGCCGTGCGAGAACACCACCAGCGGCACCGGCCCGGCCGACAGCGCCGGCAGGTAGAGCTTGGCCGGCACGGCGCGGGCGCGCGACGGGTCGGTCCACTCCAGGTAATGGGTGTCATAGCGCCCGGCATCCGGCATGGGCAAGGCGGCCGCGAGCGCGGCGTCCCGGCTGGCCCATGCGCTGGCGGGCGCCGTGCCGGGCGCGCTGGCCTGGGCACAGGCCACCAGCAGGGTGGCGCTGCCCAACAGGGCAGCAAGCAGAGAACGGCGTGGTGTCGATGGCATGGGTGGATTCTGCGGACGCAGGATTAGCCAGCCGTGAGCCTGGCCAAGACCTTGCAGCCAATAAGACCATACGGTCATTACAAATACTAACCGGTATTTAATTAAACCACGCGGTACAGTCCGCCTGCGTTGCATTCACGGCGCCCGCCAGCAGAGTTCTTGCCGGCGGCCATTTGAATCAAGGAGTTGAACCATGAAAAAGCAGTTGATCGCCCTCACCCTGTCCGCCGCGGCCCTGGCACCCGCCTGGGCTGCTGACATTGTGGACACCGCCGTCAAGGCCGGTTCGTTCAAGACCCTGGCCACCGCGCTGCAAGCCGCCGGCCTGGTGGACACGCTCAAGGGCAAGGGCCCGTTCACCGTGTTCGCCCCCACTGACGAAGCCTTCGCCAAGATCCCCAAGGCTGACCTGGACGCCCTGCTGAAGGACAAGGCCAAGCTGACCGCGGTGCTGACCTACCACGTGGTGCCGGGCAAGGTGATGGCTGCTGACGTGAAGGCCGGCAAGGTCAAGACCGTGCAAGGCAGCGATCTGACCATCGCCACTGCTGGCGGCGTGAAGGTGGACAACGCCAACGTCATCAAGACGGACATCGTCGCTGACAACGGCGTGATCCACGTGATCGACAGCGTGGTGCTGCCGAAGTAAGCCTTTGCCACCAGCGCGCGTCAAGCGCGCTGGTGCGCGATCTCAGGCGTGCTTGCGGATCGCCCTACGCATGCTTGCGGATCGCATCCGCCAGCGTGTTCACCAGCCGGTCAATGTGCTCCTTCTCCACGATGAAGGGCGGTGCAATCACCAGCACATCGCCCGCCGGGCGCACCAGCGCGCCGCTGGCAAAGCATTCCAGGAAGATCTCGTAGGCCCGTTTGCCCGGCAACCCGGGCAGTGGCGCCAGTTCCACCGCCGCCGCCAGCCCCATGCTGCGGATGCCCACAACATTGGGCAGGCCCTTGAAGGTGCTGTGGAACGCATCACCCAATACCTTGCCCATGAGGCCTGCGCGCTCGAACAGGTTGTCCTGCTTGAACAGGTTGAGCGTCGCAATCGCCGCTGCGCAGGCCACCGGGTGGCCCGAATAGGTGTAGCCGTGGAAGAACTCGATCACATGCTCGGGCGCCGTGGTCTTCATCATCTCGTCGTAGAGCTTGTCGCGGCAGATCACGCCGCCCAGCGGAATGACGCCGTTGGTGACGGCCTTGGCGAAGTTCAGCATGTCGGGCACCACGCCGTAGAAGTCGGCGCCGAAGTTGGTGCCCATTCGGCCGAAGCCCGTGATCACCTCGTCGAAGATCAGCAGGATGCCGTGCTTGTCGCAGATCTCGCGCAGCCGCTTCAGGTAGCCCTGCGGCGGCAGGTACCAGCCTGCACTGCCGGCCACCGGCTCGACGATGATGGCCGCCACGTTGGACGGGTCGTGCAGCGGCAGGATGCGGTTTTCCAGCTCCAGCAGGATGTCTTCCTGCCAGACCGGTTCCTGGTGATGGATGTAGGCATGGTTCACCGGGTCGTGGATGAAGCGCATGTGGTCCACCCGCGGCAGCAGCGAGGTGCCGAACACCTTGCGGTTGGCCGGAATGCCGCCCACGCTCATGCCGCCAAAGCCCACGCCGTGGTAGCCCTTCTCGCGGCCGATGAAGATGTTGCGGTGGCCCTCGCCCCGGGCGCGGTGGTAGGCCAGCGCCACCTTCAGTGAGGTGTCGGCCGCTTCCGAGCCCGAATTGCAGAACAGCACCTTGTTCAGGTCGCCCGGCGCCATGGCGGCAATCATTTCCGCCGCCTTGAACGCCTGGTCGTTGCTGGCCTGGAAGGCGGTGGCGTAGTCCAGCGTGTCCAGCTGCTTCTTGATGGCCTCGTTGATGGGCTTGCGGTTGTGGCCCGCGCCCACGCACCAGAGGCTGGAAATGCCGTCGATGACCTGCTTGCCGTCGTGCGTGGTGAAGGTCATGCCGTCGGCGGCGACGAACACGCGCGGGTTCTTCTTGAAGTGGCGGTTGGGGGTGAAGGGCAACCAGTGGTTGTCCATGTTGAAGTCGTTGTATGCCATGGCGTTCTCCTGCGCAGACTGCAAAAAGCCATTTTGGCACCGGAAGCCCGGCGCGGCGTCGCGCGGGCCAGTCCTGCGACAATTCAGGCCCTATGAGTAACGCTTATATCCTCACGCTTTCCTGCCCTGACCGGCGCGGCATCGTGCACGCCGTTTCGGGCTTTCTGCTGGAACGTGGCGGCAACATCGAGGAAGCCGCGCAGTACAACGACCACGACACCGGCCTGTTCTTCATGCGGGTGCAATTTGCCTGCGACCAGCACACCTTTGACGACCTGAAGCTCCAGCTGGGCCAGTTCGCCCAGCCGTTCCAGATGAGCTGGAAGCTGCACGCCACCACCCAGCCCATGCGCACGGTGATCATGGTCAGCAAGGAAGGCCATTGCCTGAACGACCTGCTGTTCCGCTGGAAAAGCGGCCTGCTGCCGGTGGACATCCGCGCCATCATCAGCAACCACCGCGAGTTCTACCAGCTGGCCGCCAGCTACAACGTGCCGTTCCACCACATTCCCGTCGGCAAGGACAACAAGGCGCAGGCGGAAGAGCGCCAGCACGAGATCATCGAGACCGAAGGCGCGGAGCTGGTGGTGCTGGCGCGCTACATGCAGATCCTCAGCGACGACCTGTGCCGCAAGCTCAGCGGCCGGGCGATCAACATCCACCACAGCTTCCTGCCCAGCTTCAAGGGTGCCAAGCCTTACTACCAGGCGCATGACCGGGGCGTGAAGCTGATTGGCGCCACCGCGCACTACGTCACCGCCGACCTCGACGAGGGCCCGATCATCGAGCAGGACGTGGCCCGTGCCGACCACAGCAAGACGGTGGAAGACCTGACGGCCATGGGTCGCGACACCGAAAGCCAGGTGCTGGCCCGCGCCGTGAAGTGGCACAGCGAGCACCGCGTGCTGCTCAATGGCCACAAGACGGTAATCTTCAAGTGACATGACCGCACGCATTCCGCCCATCCAGTGCCTGCTGACCTTCGAGGCGCTGGCGCGGCTGCGCAGCGTGACGCAGACGGCGGACGAGCTCAACGTGACACCCAGTGCGGTGAGCCACCGGGTCAAACAGCTCGAGCAGATTCTGGGCACGCGTCTGTTCGGCCGGGCGGACTTTTCGCTCACCACCGAGGGCAGCGAGTACCTGGCCCATGTGCGGGAAGGGCTGGCCAGCCTGGAGCGCTTTCCGGGCCAGGACAGCGTGCAGGGCAAGCGCAAGTTGCGCGTGGCCGTCACGCCCACGTTTTCGCGCTCCATCCTGATGCCAAGGCTGCGCGGCTTCATCGAGGCCTACCCCGAGATCGACCTGACGCTGCAGGTCAGCATCCCGCTGCTGGACGTGGTGGCGGAAGACGCCGACCTGATGATCCGCTTTGGCACCGGCCGCTATGCCGACGTGGAGCATGCCTGCCTGATGACGGACGACGTCACGCCGCTAGCGTCGCCGGCGTACATCCGCGAACACGGCCCGTTTGACACCGTGGAAGAGCTGCTGAGCGCCAAGCTCATCAAGAGCCCGCTGGAGCCCTGGCGCACCTGGTTCCTGGCCCATGGCGTGGATGCGGGCGAGCCGGCCGAAGGCTCCAGCTTCAACGACATCGGCCTGATGTGCGACGCCGCCGCCCAGGGCCTGGGCATTGCCCTGGTGCGCCTGAAGCTGGGCGCGCCCTGGCTGGACAACGGCACACTGGAACGTATCTCCACCCGCAACGTGCCCAGCCCGCACGCCCATTACCTGTGCTGGCGCACCGGCGCCATGGACCGCTGGGAATGCGCCGCGTTCGCCGAGTGGTTACGTAAAAGCTTGCTCTAGCCCGCACGGAGACTGCGTGAGGCGCTATGAATTTCATAGCAACTCCGGAATTCAGCGAACCCTGAAAAATTCTTCATCCGGCGCCGGCTGGCTTGGCCTACAGTGACGGGGCATGAAAGTCGCCAAGTTCCAGATCCGCTGCGTCAGCGTCCCGCTGGCCGAGCCGCACCGCACCGCCTCGGGCGTGGTCGCGGCTTCGCCGCTGGTGCTGCTCACCGTCACCACCGACGCGGGCGTGCAGGGCCACAGCATCACCTTCACCTACACGCCTGCTGCGCTGAAGCCGGTGGCCGACCTGATGCAGGCCATCGAGCCCCTGGTGACGGGTCAGCCACTCGCGCCCGCCGCGCTGTGGGAGCAGCTGCATGCGCGCTTTCGCCTGCTGGGCACGCAGGGGCTGGTGGGCATGGCGCTGGCCGGCATCGACATGGCGCTGTGGGACGCGCTGGCGCGCACCCAGAACCTGCCGCTGCATGCGCTGCTGGGCGGCGCCCCCAAGCCGGTGCGCGCCTATGGCGGCATTGGCTTTGACGGCGCCGACGGCTCGGCGCGGGCGGCAGAAGGCTGGGCCCGGCTGGGCTTTCAGGGCGTCAAGGCCAAGATCGGCTACCCCTCGCTGGCGGAAGACCTGGCCGTCATCCGCGCCATCCGCGCTGCCACCGGCCCCGCCATGTGCATCATGGTCGACTACAACCAGTCACTGAGCCCGATCCAGGCCGAAATGCGCCTGCGCCAGCTCGACGCCGAGGGCCTGACCTGGATCGAGGAGCCGGTGCTGGCGCACGATTACGCGGGCTTTGCCGACCTGGCCTGCAAAACCACCACCGCGCTACAGGCGGGTGAAAACTGGTGGGGGCCGCTGGACTTCCGCCATGCCTTCAACGCCGGGGTGCGCGAGCTGGTGATGCCCGACGTGATGAAGTGCGGCGGCGTCACCGGCTGGCAGCGCGTGGCCGCCATGGCGCAGGTGTACGGCACGCCGGTGTCCAGCCACCTCTGGCCGGAGATCAGCACCCAGCTGCTGTATGCCACGCCCACTGCCGGCGTGGCCGGCTCGTGGCTGGAGTATGCGGACTGGTGGAACCCGATCCTGAAAGACCAGCTGCGCATCCCCCAAGGCCTGCCCGACGCCACCGGCGTGTTGGGCACAGGTGTCGAATTCAATGAATCTGCCGTGCAAAGGTACCTCGCATGAACGCCCCTGTGGACACCGAGCTGTTGAACCGTGCCGAGCGCCAGGCCGACGTGGTGCGTGCACTGTCTGCCGCGCTGCCGCCCCATGCGCTGCTGTGGCAAACCGAAGACACCGTGCCTTATGAGTGCGACGGTCTCACCGCCTACCGGCAGCGGCCGCTGGTGGTCGCGCTGCCGGAGACGCCAGAACAGGTGCAGGCGGTGCTCAAGGCCTGCCACGCGCTGGGCGTGCCGGTAGTGGCGCGCGGCGCCGGAACCGGCCTGAGCGGCGGCGCCATGCCGCACGCGCTGGGCGTGACGCTGTCGCTGGCCAAGTTCAACAAGATCCTCAAGCTCGACCCCTACAGCCGGACCGCGGTGGTCCAGTGCGGCGTGCGCAATCTCGCCATCAGCGAGGCGGCCGCACCGCTGGGCCTCTATTAC
>ERZ724521.797-NODE-797-length-14124-cov-3.618878_pt1 | contig 14124 bp, 9 predicted proteins | sample MGYA00376054_ERZ724521 | MGnify/ENA primary metagenome ERZ724521 (study PRJEB28724, sample SAMN07190883) | activated sludge metagenome | isolation source: activated sludge of sewage treatment plant in Hong Hong | place: Hong Kong | collected 2016-03-17 ... | reverse complement strand
TAGCCCCTAGTCCCTAGCCCCTAGAGTCCCTATCCAGCCCCCAGTCCCTGCATCCTAGCTCACCCCCAACACCCTTTTAATATCGTCTTTAAACGAGTTTGAGCAGGTAATGCGGGTACTAACCTCATCATTCAAATGTAAGATGAACCTGCTGCGCAGGTCTTTGGTGATTTGTTTGATTTGTTGGGTGTTGATGATGTACGATCGGTGAACACGAAGGAAGTGGGTGGGTAATTGTTCGGCAAGGACATGGAGGGCTTTGTCGTACAGGTACTTTTTGCCATTGAGATGAAATACAAATACATATTTGTCTTCCGCTTTCATGTAAGCAATTTTGTTAAAGTCAAGGAGGGTAATGGCCTGGCCTTGTTTAACTGCTAAAGCCTGGATTTTTTTGTTGTGGAGCTGCTGCGCATACATGGTTTTGAGGTGGTCTACTTCCATATGAAACGCCTGGTTGCGGGAGATCAGTTGTTTTAATTTTTCGATGGCGGCATGGAAACGGCTTTCTTCCAGGGGCTTCAAAAGGTATTCTACGGAAAACACTTCAAATGCCTTGAGGGCATATTGATCGTAGGCAGTGGTGAAAATGATGTAAGGACTTGGACCTTCTAATGAAGTAAGCACATCAAAGGCATTCATGTCGGGCAGGTGGATGTCGAGAAAGAGAAGGTCGGGTTTGAGGGAGGCAATCAGGGCGATCGCTTCGTGTCCCGTTTTGGCTTCACCTTTTACCGAAATGAAATCAATGTGGGCTGATAACAGGCGCAGCAATTGTTTCCTTGCGGGAGCTTCATCTTCAATGATCAATGCAGTTATCATAACACCGTTTTGAGGGGGAGTTGTAAAAATACATGTTTTTGGGGACCATTGATAAATTGCAATTCATAATCATGGCCGTACAGTATTTCTAATTTTCGATTGATGCTATGGATACCGAATCCTTGTTGCAACGAATCATCGAAGGGACGTCCGCTGTCAAAGACCTGGATGACCAGGTGGGTGCCACTTTGTTTGATCTGCAATGAAATTTCCGTTTTCCCGGTTGCTGAATCGTAACCATATTTGATGGCATTTTCCAACAGAGGTTGGAGTAGCATGTAAGGAACATAAAGGGATTGGGTATTTTCATCCACCTCACTGTGAACAACGATCATATCCCCAAACCGCATTTTTTCTACTTTGAGGTACTGATCCAACAAGGCCAGTTCCTCTTGAACGGTGGCGTAGATCTTGTTTTCCCGATTGCTGGCGTATTTATAAAATTCAGCCAGTTGCAGGGCCATGGCTTCCGCTTTTTTGCCGTCAGTATTGGCGAGGCTGGCGATGGAATTGAGCCCATTGAACAAAAAATGAGGATTGATCCTCGACATCAGACTGTCCACCTCTGCCGCTTTGTATTCGTTATTTTTTTTATCCAATTCCAGTTGGAGCAGGGCTTGTTTTTTTTGTAGGTTGTGGTCGATCAGGTTGTTGATCAAATTGGCAAGGGCAAAGGGAATGCCGGCCAGCAAGGAATAAAGGATTAGCCCCACGCCCAGGAGATTGATGGAAAGGTGGGCCATAAAGGTATTTTCTCTTTCTCCAAACAGCTGGATAAGTCCCAAACCCAGGCTGATGATGACGGGCACCAGGATAATGGAATAAAACTTCAGGATTTCTTTGTTGAAAAATTCGAAAGATTTTTTCTGAATGATGTGGTGTACATAATATACCGTGGCAATGATCATTGTTTGAAGGACTCCCAGGAGGAACGAAAACTCATTTGCCACCAGATAGCCCATAAAAATGAATATTGCACTCAAAAGGGCAATGGTGATGATGGCCTTTGACCACTGACCGGGAAGGCTGTTTAGCAAAAGACTTGTTCCGCGGACGATAAATACCAACACGATAATCCACACTAACTGACCAAAGGGATATAGGTAAAAAAAGGTAAGTGCCTTGGTTAAAAAATTGCTATGGCTAAAAAAGTCATCTCTGTAATCATCGTCTCTGAGATACAGGATTTTTCCTTCGGTGCGCCATCGGGTGAGCGTAGAATCAGCTACCGCATCAAGCGTGAGTTTATTGACCGGATGGTTGTAGTCAAACAGAAATTTCGCCTGTTCCTTACCTATTTTATCTACAGCAGCTGCAAAGGTGTTGCCATATTCTTTGAGAGATACCGGGGGTTGATAACAAATTACTTGTTTTTGTCCCTCCTCCAGCTTGCCTACATATTTGAATACCTCTATTTGTGAACTGTCTGTATTGCCGGTTTTAAAGTAAACGGTACTTTTAGAAAGTTGATTATCGGTAAGTTGTCCCTGCGCAGTAGGCAGATTCAATATGCTATTTACCACTATAAAATAAACACTATAGATACCTGCTACGGAGAGGACAAACAAGACACTTAAAAAGATCTTTTTCATTTTCTTTTATTTACGAAGGTATTGGATGGGGTCATAGACAACAAGACATTTCAGACGAAGTGTAAGAAAGCTTCGTGAAACGGGAAAAGCGGGATGATTTCACCACAAAGGACACAAAGGTCACAAAGAGCCCTGCTGCCCCTAGTGCCATCTTAGTGTCCTTAGTGGTTAGAAGGGAGGGGTGTTTTTCACCACAAGGGTCACAAGGGAGACACAAAGGTCACAAAGAAAACTAGTGCCCTTAGTGCCATCTTAGTGTCCTTAGTGGTTAGAAGGGAGGGGTGTTTTTCACCACAAAGGACACTAGGGATACACAAAGGTCACTATGTATAGTAGCAACTGCTGGTGTTGGTCGTGGATAACTATCAATCTCCTATCCACTTGACAGTAATACAAAATGTTGGTATCTTTGAATTGGAAAGTGTCTCTAAATACACACTTTACCTTAAATAAGTATTCGCTTTGACCAGCGCAAAAACACGGGTAGAATTAGCGTTTGTGAATAAACAGTAATATCAATTAAATTAAACATATATGTTGACCAAAGAATTGGTAAATAGCCAAATAAAAGAAATGCCGGATGAATTCACGCTTGATGAACTGATCGAACGCCTCATCATCGTAGAAAAAGTTAACCGCAGTTTGAAAGAAGTTGAGCAAGGTAAAACGATAACCGAAGAGGAGCTAGATGAAAAAATGGCTAAATGGTTCGCATAATTTGGACAGACACAGCAACAAGCGATCTGAAAGACATATATGACTTCATTTCACAGGACTCAAAGCTCTACGCGAAAAGGCAAGTAACTAAAATTCGAAACAAGACGAATATATTAAAATCTTCAAAATACCTTGGAAAAGTAGTTGAAGAAATAGGCATTCCAATAATAAGAGAAATTGTGGAAGGTAATTATCGAATCATTTACCAAATTCGTAACGAACGTGAAATTACAATTCTTACCATTCATCATTCAGCCCGGGATTTAACAAACCGAAAAATTGAATAAACGGGTATTACCACATTCCTTTCACAATATTATTTCCGGGCAGGGCAAATTTATTTTAAAGAAAAGGCATAATTAGGCACAGAGAAAACAGAGTGCTCTTAGCGTTTAAAAGCATGATTTAATTCACCACAAAGGTTAAAAGGGATAGACAACGGTCACAAAGAGTCCTAGTGCCCTTAGTGCTATCTTAGTGTCCTTAGTGGTTAGAAGTGTGAGGTGTTTTTCACCACAAGGGTCACAAGGGAGACACAAAGGTCACAAAGAAAACCAGTGCCCTTAGTGCCATCATAGTGTCCTTAGTGGTTAGAAGTGAGGGGTATTTTTCACCACAAGGTTCACAAGGGAGACACAAAGGTCACAAAGCCGCATTAGTGAAATCTTAGTGAACTTAGTGGTTATAAGTGTGGTTTTTCAAAACAAGAACAGATGGGATAAATGAAGCTCACAATACCGCAATTTACTCCAGGCAATTACCCTACCATATCGACAACCATCTTTGTGTTGACAATTGTGGTTGCGCATGTTTTTGCGACCCATGGCTATGAGTGGACAAAAAACACAATCAGCGATCTGGGAGCCCAGGGCTATGATAGAAAATTGATTATGCAATTTGGGTTTTTAGCTTTTGGACTAACACTAACTGCAGGTGTACTGTATAAAGGCTTAACGTGGCGGACCATGCCTATTTTAATGTATGGCTTGTGTGTTGGATTGACAGGTGTTTTTTGTACTAAACCATTTTTTGATCTTGACCATTATTCTGAAATACAATCGATGATTCATTCTGCCTTGGCTCAGTTGGCAGGTGTATCTTTTACAATTGGGATCCTGGTTCAAAGTTTTTTTACGAACCACAAAAGAGAAAAATGGATCCACCTAACATTTTTTGTTTTAGTAATTGGACTCTCTGCTTCTTTTGGGCTTGTGAACCATTACCAGGGCATTGTCCAAAGGTTGCTGTACTTGACCAGTTTCATTTGGTTGATTGGGTTTTATAAGCCCTGACAAGTAGTGGTGACTAATAAGCTTGATGATTAGTACCGACTGCCAATGGTGATTTTAGGTATGGAGGCGTCAATGTAGTTCAGATCAGATTGGGACAAGAGAACCTGGTATGCCCTTAGGTTTTCTTGCAAGCGGTGAATTTTTCTGGTGCCGGGTATGGCCGTAATTTCATCGTTTTGACACAGAATCCAATTCAGGGCAATTTGTGCTTTGGTTACCCCCTTCTCTTTTGCGAGCTCTTCAATAACCTCAACAAATTGGATATTTTCTTTAATAGCCTCTTCTGTAAATCGCGGATTACTCAATCTAAAATCACCTGCTTCAAAATCATCGCGACTTTTATAGGCGCCTGTTAAAAAGCCCCGGCCTAGTGGACTGTAAGCAACAAAAGTGATTCCCAATTCTTTACAAACTTCAAACACCTCTTGTTCAGGCTCCCGACTCCATAGAGAATATTCCGACTGGATGGCTGAAATCGGATGAACTTTGTGGGCTCGGCGGATTGTTTCTGCATTTACTTCCGAAAGTCCCAGGTATTTTACCTTGCCCTGTTTTACCAAATCAGACATGGCACCAACGATTACTTCAATTTCGACATCGGCCGCCTGGCGGTGCATGTAATACAGATCAATGGCCTCCACTCCTAAATGGGTCAGACTTTGCTCACAAGCCTGTTGGATGTATTCCGGTTGGCCATTGAGCCCCAGCCATTCACCATTTTTGCCCCTCACCACCGCAAATTTGGTAGCTAAGACAACCTGGCTCCATTTGTCCTTAAACGCCCTGCCGATGAGTTTTTCATTGGCACCCCAACCATACATATCGGCAGTGTCAAAAAAATTAACGCCCAATTCAATGGCCTTGTGCAGGGTTTTTATGGATTCATTTTCGTCAAATGTCCCATAGAACTCCGACATGCCCATGCAACCCAATCCAATTCTGTTTATGTTGAGGGTACTGTTTCCTAGTGTTGTTGTTTGATTCATGTGATCGTTTAATTTGAAATACAAAAGTCGTTTAACTAATGACAGCACTGTTTGCAAAAAGCAATCAAACTTTTGTAATTTTCAATCCATTTCTAAATTGCAAGGGAGAAATGCCGGTGTACTTTTTGAAAAAATTGGAAAAATGAGCTACTTCTTCAAAACCCAGGGTAAAGCCAATTTCTGAAATACTCCAGGGTGTTTGTTTCAGCAACAATTTGGCTTCCTCCACAATTCTGCCATTGGTAATTTCGGTGGTGGTTTTACCGGTAGTTTCTTTCAATACTTTGTTGAGATGATTGATGTGTACACCCAGGGTTTTGGCAAAGTCAACGGGAGCTTTAAGTTGAATGGCCTGGGTGACACCTTCAATCGGGAATTGCCTTTCGAGTAATTCAATAAATAAAGAGGTAATTCTACCGGAAGCATTGGTAACGCTTTCTAAACTTTCAATGGGTTTTAGTTTTTGACCGGTGTGGATCAATTCCATCACATACGTTCGAAGCAAATCATATTTATAAGCATAGTCAGAAGAGAGCTCATCATCCATTTTTTTGAATATATGCTCTATTTCTTGGTACTGTTGATCATTTAACTGATACACAAAATCACTGTTCGGCATGTAAATGGGCAGATCATCAAGCTGTACTCCTGTTTTAGATTTGGACATAAATTCTTTGGTAAACACACAGAAAAAGCCGGCCTGCTCAATGTTTTGTGGAATATATCTGTACGGAATCTTAGGCGTTGCAAACAGAATGCCCTGCCTTTCAATAAGAACTGATTTGCCTGCAAACTCTACCAGATTGTTGCCTTTAATCAAACTGATCTTGTAGTACAACCTTCTGTTATACGACATCTCTTTATTTTTTGTTCCGCTGAAGTAAAACTTCTTGGTATCAAAAACATTAAAATGTCCCAAATCATTTGAACCTATGTTGTCTAACAAGGCATCAAGCTGGCTCGCGTTATCCCCAAATATATCTTTGTAAAATTCCCGGATACTTATGTTTTTCATTTTTGCAAAATTCAAATAATGACAAAGGTAGGGCTTTTTATTTGGTTTGATTTTTCCACATCCATAATATCATTGTTTTGGGTATGGGTTATAAAGGGAATTGAACCCCATTTAACCGACAAGTATTATTTACCACCCAATTTTATTAAATGAATGACATTAGGGGTAAGGGTTTAGGGGATAAGGTATAACCTAGTCAAGATATGTTGTGAGAAAAGGATTTGCCACTGACTTATAAACAATTTGAGACGAAGGGCAAGATTTTTTCATGAAAGGGAGAGGGGTGTTTTATCACAAAGCCCACAAAGGACCCACATAGCCCACTATGCATCCTTGTGTCACTAGTGTAATCCAGGTGTCCTTAGTGGTTTAATTGATGGGCCTTTTTTCACCACAAGGGGCACAAAGGAAACACAAAGGGCACAAAGTGTCGTAGTGCACTTAGTGCAATCTTAGTGTCCTTAGTGGTTAGAAGCGACGGATATTATTCACCACAAGGGTCACAAGGGAGACACAAAGGTCACAAAGCCGCATTAGTGCAATCTTAGTGAACTTAGTGGTTATAAGTGTGGTTTTTCAAAACAAGAACAGATGGGATAAATGAAGCTCACAATACCGCAATTTACTCCAGGCAATTACCCTACCATATCGACAACCATCTTTGTGTTGACAATTGTGGTTGCGCATGTTTTTGCGACCCATGGCTATGAGTGGACAAAAAACACAATCAGCGATCTGGGAGCCCAGGGCTATGATAGAAAATTGATTATGCAATTTGGGTTTTTAGCTTTTGGACTAACACTAACTGCAGGTGTACTGTATAAAGGCTTAACGTGGCGGACCATGCCTATTTTAATGTATGGCTTGTGTGTTGGATTGACAGGTGTTTTTTGTACTAAACCATTTTTTGATCTTGACCATTATTCTGAAATACAATCGATGATTCATTCTGCCTTGGCTCAGTTGGCAGGTGTATCTTTTACAATTGGGATCCTGGTTCAAAGTTTTTTTACGAACCACAAAAGAGAAAAATGGATCCACCTAACATTTTTTGTTTTAGTAATTGGACTCTCTGCTTCTTTTGGGCTTGTGAACCATTACCAGGGCATTGTCCAAAGGTTGCTGTACTTGACCAGTTTCATTTGGTTGATTGGGTTTTATAAGCCCTGACAAGTAGTGGTGACTAATAAGCTTGATGATTAGTACCGACTGCCAATGGTGATTTTAGGTATGGAGGCGTCAATGTAGTTCAGATCAGATTGGGACAAGAGAACCTGGTATGCCCTTAGGTTTTCTTGCAAGCGGTGAATTTTTCTGGTGCCGGGTATGGCCGTAATTTCATCGTTTTGACACAGAATCCAATTCAGGGCAATTTGTGCTTTGGTTACCCCCTTCTCTTTTGCGAGCTCTTCAATAACCTCAACAAATTGGATATTTTCTTTAATAGCCTCTTCTGTAAATCGCGGATTACTCAATCTAAAATCACCTGCTTCAAAATCATCGCGACTTTTATAGGCGCCTGTTAAAAAGCCCCGGCCTAGTGGACTGTAAGCAACAAAAGTGATTCCCAATTCTTTACAAACTTCAAACACCTCTTGTTCAGGCTCCCGACTCCATAGAGAATATTCCGACTGGATGGCTGAAATCGGATGAACTTTGTGGGCTCGGCGGATTGTTTCTGCATTTACTTCCGAAAGTCCCAGGTATTTTACCTTGCCCTGTTTTACCAAATCAGACATGGCACCAACGATTACTTCAATTTCGACATCGGCCGCCTGGCGGTGCATGTAATACAGATCAATGGCCTCCACTCCTAAATGGGTCAGACTTTGCTCACAAGCCTGTTGGATGTATTCCGGTTGGCCATTGAGCCCCAGCCATTCACCATTTTTGCCCCTCACCACCGCAAATTTGGTAGCTAAGACAACCTGGCTCCATTTGTCCTTAAACGCCCTGCCGATGAGTTTTTCATTGGCACCCCAACCATACATATCGGCAGTGTCAAAAAAATTAACGCCCAATTCAATGGCCTTGTGCAGGGTTTTTATGGATTCATTTTCGTCAAATGTCCCATAGAACTCCGACATGCCCATGCAACCCAATCCAATTCTGTTTATGTTGAGGGTACTGTTTCCTAGTGTTGTTGTTTGATTCATGTGATCGTTTAATTTGAAATACAAAAGTCGTTTAACTAATGACAGCACTGTTTGCAAAAAGCAATCAAACTTTTGTAATTTTCAATCCATTTCTAAATTGCAAGGGAGAAATGCCGGTGTACTTTTTGAAAAAATTGGAAAAATGAGCTACTTCTTCAAAACCCAGGGTAAAGCCAATTTCTGAAATACTCCAGGGTGTTTGTTTCAGCAACAATTTGGCTTCCTCCACAATTCTGCCATTGGTAATTTCGGTGGTGGTTTTACCGGTAGTTTCTTTCAATACTTTGTTGAGATGATTGATGTGTACACCCAGGGTTTTGGCAAAGTCAACGGGAGCTTTAAGTTGAATGGCCTGGGTGACACCTTCAATCGGGAATTGCCTTTCGAGTAATTCAATAAATAAAGAGGTAATTCTACCGGAAGCATTGGTAACGCTTTCTAAACTTTCAATGGGTTTTAGTTTTTGACCGGTGTGGATCAATTCCATCACATACGTTCGAAGCAAATCATATTTATAAGCATAGTCAGAAGAGAGCTCATCATCCATTTTTTTGAATATATGCTCTATTTCTTGGTACTGTTGATCATTTAACTGATACACAAAATCACTGTTCGGCATGTAAATGGGCAGATCATCAAGCTGTACTCCTGTTTTAGATTTGGACATAAATTCTTTGGTAAACACACAGAAAAAGCCGGCCTGCTCAATGTTTTGTGGAATATATCTGTACGGAATCTTAGGCGTTGCAAACAGAATGCCCTGCCTTTCAATAAGAACTGATTTGCCTGCAAACTCTACCAGATTGTTGCCTTTAATCAAACTGATCTTGTAGTACAACCTTCTGTTATACGACATCTCTTTATTTTTTGTTCCGCTGAAGTAAAACTTCTTGGTATCAAAAACATTAAAATGTCCCAAATCATTTGAACCTATGTTGTCTAACAAGGCATCAAGCTGGCTCGCGTTATCCCCAAATATATCTTTGTAAAATTCCCGGATACTTATGTTTTTCATTTTTGCAAAATTCAAATAATGACAAAGGTAGGGCTTTTTATTTGGTTTGATTTTTCCACATCCATAATATCATTGTTTTGGGTATGGGTTATAAAGGGAATTGAACCCCATTTAACCGACAAGTATTATTTACCACCCAATTTTATTAAATGAATGACATTAGGGGTAAGGGTTTAGGGGATAAGGTATAACCTAGTCAAGATATGTTGTGAGAAAAGGATTTGCCACTGACTTATAAACAATTTGAGACGAAGGGCAAGATTTTTTCATGAAAGGGAGAGGGGTGTTTTATCACAAAGCCCACAAAGGACCCACATAGCCCACTATGCATCCTTGTGTCACTAGTGTAATCCAGGTGTCCTTAGTGGTTTAATTGATGGGCCTTTTTTCACCACAAGGGGCACAAAGGAAACACAAAGGGCACAAAGTGTCGTAGTGCACTTAGTGCAATCTTAGTGTCCTTAGTGGTTAGAAGTGAGAGGTTTTTTTCATCACAAGGGTCACAAGGGAGACACAAAGGGCACAATGAGTCATAGTGCACTTAGTGCAATCTTAGTGTCCTTAGTGGTTGGAAGAGAGGGGATATTCACCACAAGGGGCACAAGAAGAACAAAATAGTTAATTTGGATTGAGGCAAATTGAATAATCATTACAACTAATTATCCGTACTCTCCTTTTTATTTTTTATGTAAAAGGAGAGTACGAGACATGGAAGTGCTATTAATAAAACAAATGACTTGATGCTATATAGCTGTGTGTTTTCTTTCGAGAAATAATATACAGAAATTGAAAGAAACAGAATTAGTACCGCTAGTTGTTTTGGTTTCATCTTAGACAAAATTAATATAATTTATTCACACGGACCCGTTGCCCAACCCGTAGCTGCGCCGGCAGCGGCACCAATCCAGGCACCACTCAAGCCACCCAGGATTGCGCCACCAATTATACTTACCCCACATCTAATCTCCTTTCTGTTTGGTCCTCTTGGCCAGGACGTTCCCCAAATTCGGAATTCAGGAGCGCAAAATGTATCATAAGATTCGCATTCAACGATGAAGAGTAAGGTTGAAATTTTTATTCTATCATCTGCACTCAAAGTATCGAGATGAATACTAGCAGTTAGATTGGTGAGTTGCTCAAGATACACTTCATAAGAAGATGATTGATCAATGATGTTGAATAGTTTCTCCATAACATTCCGGAAGTTGTCTGAAACTCTTGGATCTGTTTGGAAATCAATAAAAAGTTCAGATGCTTTGAAATGATTAGAATCAAGCGACGATGTTGATTTTCTATAAATGTCATTGATGGTAAACAGCATGCTTTTATTTGTGTATAACAAAGTATCACACGTGCTTAAGTATGCATCAATATTAGATTGATGTTCTACATATTTTTGAAAATACGAACGATCATAATCGAACCTGAATTTGCTTGACTGACAGGGATTGTAATTTAACAAAGAATTGTTTGAAGGAATTGCTACCGAAGAATGCATCAAATTGGATGACACATCTTCTTTGTTGCAAGACACGAAGCAAAAAAAAGCGAGCATGGCAAAAAGCGGGGCAATAAGAATTTTCATGATTTCATAACGTTTAATAATGAATAATATAGGTCATAGAAAGAATCATAAGGTCTTTTATTGGCCCAAAACCGAAACCAGGTATGCTCTGATTTAACGGATTGCAATAAATAACCTAATCACTAACTACAATCGGGTTTTGCAAATATGTATGGATATAATGTTGATGTCAAGTATAATTGAAGTGATTATGAAAAGTTTAACTTTTTAGGTTAGGAATGAAAGCACAATAATTTATTAATGGGAGGCAAATTAGTTGAAATTCAATACGGGCGAAGGTAAATTTAGGCCATCGTAGTAAACTATCCCGTGTCACTATAACAAAAGTTATAGTGTATAATTAAAAGCAGGACTATAATTTTGTTTTTTATTTTAATATAACAATGCATGGTCCACAAGGGACTTTTGTGATAAATTTATAAAATATATTTCATTCTTTTAATTGTGTTACACCAACCAAAATATAACAAAATAATCTAAAAAAATCTCCTTTGCCATTAGTCCCTAACAAAAGGCAAGCGTATGGAGTCAAATGCCATTAAGATTCCGCAAATAGAGATGCCTAAAGGTAGTGATGCCATAGAGGGTATAAATTGAAGGTTTTCGGTCACTGCGGTGGAAAGCGTGTGACGGTCTGATACGGATTACCAAAATATAATAACAAATGAGTAATAAAAAACAATTAAAAGTATGTCTTGCTATGGGAGGTGGAGTCTCTCTTGGTTCTTATTCAGGCGCCGCATTGACCGAAGCGCTAAAATTATTAGTTTTATATGGTCAGGATTATGAAGGCAACTCCTATGAAAGTGTGGAGGTAGACGGCATGAGTGGGGCAAGTGCTGGTTCGATAGCATTAGCAATTATGATGCGTTGTTTAATTGACTATAAAACATTGTTGAAAAATAAACTTGTTCAAGATAAAATATTGGTTTCTATTAAGGAATTAAAGGACCAAGGTGCCGTTTACCAATTGAATGACACAAGCAGTGATATTTGGAATGAAAGATTAATGTGGATAATTAATTCTAGTTACAAAACGGTTAATAATACGCATAAAATGGATCAGCTTGTAGCTTTGGAAGTAGCGCAAATTGTGCAAAGAATAATTTGGGTAGATAAACTAGATGTTAATTTATTATTTAAACCCGAAATGGATAGTGGAGACGACTTTAAACGTCAATTTGGATTGTTGTCAAGAGAAAGCGCAATTAGTGCTGCTAAAGAAGTACTTTTCCCACATCTTGAAGAGATTAACGTTGCTGAAAATAAGAGAATTTTGTCTGATCGAGCCTTAATGGTTTTTACTATGGCAAATCTAACTCCTATTTCTTATGGTGAAAAAAGGACAGATCAGACGGATGTACCTATTCTTGTAAAAAGTTTACAAAATGCCACAACTATAAATAATCATAATGAGCTCAGAGTCTTTGATTTTTGGTTTTCTAAACAACGAGATCCTGATAAAGAAGACGTGCGTTTTATTACAATTCCCGACAATAAAGGAAGAAAATATACAGATAAAAATACATGGGCGGAAATTTTATCAAGCTCTATCGCTAGCGGGGCATTTCCTTTTGGATTTCCGCCTGCCATAATAACAAGATACAAAGACGAGTATGACACTGGAGTATGGCCAAACATCGAATTAATAAAAGGGAATAGTGGTGATATAAAAAGTTCTCCAGACTACTTAAATTTTTCATATGTTGACGGTGGAACTTTTAATAACGAACCTATTAAAGAAGCATTTAAATTAGGGGCATTTATTGATTTTCAAAAAAAGGACCCAAAAATACGAGAAAAGGAAGATAGATTGATACTATTTGTTGATCCATCAGTACCGGCTGGAAATAGAGCCAACCAGTTAAAATCATTAGATCCACTAAGAGAAGTTAAGGGCATTGACAATCGAAAAAAAGCAGAATCATTTAAAATGATAGATATGGCAATGGATATGGTGAGTATGGTAGTAAGCCAAGGTGAGATCAATGAGGAAGCAAAAATTCAGTCATTCTACAATTCTTCATTACTTAATAAATCTCTTTTTGAATATTTTGACAACCTAGATATCTTTGATGTAAAGCAGCTCTTAAAAACATCTTTATTAAAAAACGTTTGGTCAAATTTGGAAAATGGGTTGAAATCCAGACATATATCTGTTGGCACTAGACATGGTCACAGGTTGATTTTTTCAAAATATATAAAACTATGTAATGCCAAAGGAGTTGAAACAAATTGCCTTGATGAGAATTCAATCCAAACCATGTATAATGAATTATCAAAATTTGCAATGAGTGGTCATCCTAATAGTCCTGAGCAGGTAGAAAGTGCTTTAAGACAAATTGTAAATGATGCAGGCTGTAATCCTGAAATAGAAGTTCGGAATTTTGGCATGAGCGTATTTTTAGCAATTTCAGAAATGGCTTTAAATCAGTACGGAAAAGATTCTTCAGCCGAAAGAGCTGGAATTTTTCCAGTTAATAAGGATCTAAAAATAGAATCATTGCCTGGTTCAGATTTGGCAGCATTTGCTGGGTTTGCAAGCCAAAAGGCTCGAGAAGTTTGCTTTGCGAAAGGTAGGTTTGACAGTATTGTGTGTTTAGAATCAACTGATTTTAGAGATTATCATCACAATAAAATGCTAAGGGAAAATTATAAAGTAAAGTCTTATATCAATAACCATAAAAAAATAAGAACTGCTTTTGAAAATCACTACAATTTTTTTGTTAAGCAGCTAACACCCGTAAAATATGTCAAGGATTTAAATGATAATTTACGGCCAAATCTTGTAGAGAGAATCGCCTTTATTTTTAATAATATTATCAGCAGTGTTAAAGATAATATGGAATCGGGTAATTTTTGTGCAAAATTAAAAACAATAATTGAGGTGTATAAAATTTGGAAAAATGAAATTTCAAAAATTTTAATACCCCATCCCAAAGAC
>ERZ724521.793-NODE-793-length-14140-cov-5.368761_pt1 | contig 14140 bp, 5 predicted proteins | sample MGYA00376054_ERZ724521 | MGnify/ENA primary metagenome ERZ724521 (study PRJEB28724, sample SAMN07190883) | activated sludge metagenome | isolation source: activated sludge of sewage treatment plant in Hong Hong | place: Hong Kong | collected 2016-03-17 ... | reverse complement strand
GCGATTAAAGACCAACATTTCACCATTGACCGGTTCGCTCGACAAGGTAATGCGCCTGAAATGTTACTCCTATGACGCCAACAAGGAAGCATATCCAAAGTACTTCGCAAGTTCCCGAAAGATGATGGGCTTCCTGGCGCAAGAACTCGAGCAGGTAATTCCGGAAGCGGTGGCTGACAAAACGATTCCGTCCCTGAACACGAATCGCACCGCGCCTGATGCGGATGTAGAAACCATGCAGGTCAAAGCGGTTTCCTATGATACCCTCATTCCGGTCCTGGTAGAAGCGATCAAGGAGCAGCAAGGTATCATCAACGAATTGCGCAGCCGACTGGAACAGTTGGAAGCGAAAGAGCGCAAATGATCGGTCATTCACCGCACAACCATTGAATCATGCGCAGACTGATACTTCTACTGCCAATTTTTCTTGTTTCGCTTCTAGCGGAAGCGCAATGTCTAACATTTCCCGTTTCCCTCGGGCAAAGGGTCGACGAAGCAGGTCAGATTATTGAAGGACGCATTCTCCATTCCCGCTCTTTCTGGAATAACCGTCACGACTTGTTGTACACTGCGCACCAAGTTGAAGTATTTAAAATTTTCAAGGGTACAAGCTCTTCGTCGAGGATTGAAGTCATCACCGAAGGTGGCGAACTTGGAAACGATCGGTTGGTAGTGGAGCCGAATCTGGAAATCCGCGACGGGGAGACCGGCCTGTTCTTTTTGAAATCAGCCACGGAGGTTTTTTCCGGGTCCGATATTGACCCCGCCTTTCACTTCGAAGGAATTGCAGCACAACAATCGTTTATCAAATACGACCTGATCGAAGGCTCCGCTGCGGATCCTTATCATGACTTTCCGGATATCTTCGTGGATCTATACGGAAATGTGACGAATCGTACCGGGATCGGTTACCGTACCATTGCTCCACTTCCCGGGGCTGCCAACCGTAATGGCAACGGTGCCGGTAATCAAGTACTGGTATTTCCGACTTTCACCAGCATCACACCGGGAACAACAACTGCCGGGACATTTTCCGTTATCACCATCAATGGCAACAACTTTGGTCCGGCCTACGGCGGAACCACCAATCTCGAATTTCCCGATGCCAATAACGGAGGAGCCGGATATATCTCCACACCAGCCAATCATATTGTCAGTTGGACGGCAACCAGCATTCAAGCCCGTGTTCCAAGCGGAGCCGGAAGTGGTTTTATCCGTGTCACCAACAACTTGAACGAGACCAGTGTCTCCCCCATCAACCTCACGATCAGTTACAATGAATCGAATGTCGTATCCGGCGGAGTCTACTACCAACCTGATCTGATCAATCAAAGTGGTTCGGGTGGTTACATTTACCGGTACAATACGACCTTCAATGGAAACGCTGCAGCCGTCGCTTCCTTCGAACGCGCATTGCAAACCTGGCGCTGCGCAACCTTTGTTAACTTTTCCAGAAGCGGGACCAGCGCCATCAGTTGTCAGGCACTTGACGGCACCAATCTGGTGACCTTTGACGGAGCTTGTGCGCTCCCTGCGGGAGTACTCGGCGTATCGTATAGTTTCTACTCCGGTTGTGGCGGAGGCGTTTGGTATGTAAGCGAGAACGATCTGAAATTCCGAACAAATGGTACCGGTGGTATCACCTGGCAATTCGGACCGGCAGCGCCGGCGTTTGCAGAATACGATTTCGAATCGGTCTGTGTACATGAATTGGGACACAGTCATCAGCTCGGCCATACCATCCTTCCGGTTACGGTCATGAACTATGCATTGCCAAATGGAACAGCACGTCGTACCCTAACTGCAGGAAGCGAAGTGGCAGGAGGCAACGATGTAATGACACGGAGCGTGGTTGTAAATAGTTGCGGACCCGGCCCGATGGTTGCCCTTAGCGGCTCGAATTGCACGCTCAATGCTCCAACGGCCGACTTTTCAGGCAATCCTCTCAGTGGCTGTGCCCCGATGACCGTAAACTTCACGGATCTGAGCCTGAACACCCCTACGTCGTGGAACTGGACTTTTACAGGTGGCACCCCGGCCTCGTCAACATTGCAGAACCCATCCGTTACTTATAATACTCCCGGTACATATTCCGTAACGCTGGTAGCAACCAACGCCTCGGGATCCGATACACGAACAAAAACCACCTACATCACTGTCAACAATTGTAGCCCTGTGGCTGCATTTAATTCCAGCTCCAGTACGGTTTGTGAAGGGCAATCCATCGCGTTCTTCGATGCCAGCACCAATACGCCCACAAGCTGGAACTGGACATTCCCAGGAGGCACACCGGGTACTTCGGCTTCTCAGAATCCCGTCATTACCTACAATACTGCCGGTACCTATGCTGTAACCCTTACCGTTACAAACGCATACGGAAACGATACGAAAACGATTACCGGATATGTGACCGTCAATGCATGTCCGCCTCCGCCGGCAGCCAATTTTTCCGGCAGCCCTACTACGGTTTGCGTTGGGGGCAGCGTGAGCTTCACCGACCTGACAACCGGATCTCCGACCAACTGGCAATGGGTATTTCCGGGGGGCACTCCATCCACCTCACTCGCACAAAATCCGGTAGTCACATATAATACACCTGGAGTTTACTCGGTAACATTAACCGCTTCCAACTCCTCCGGCACCAGTACGATCAGCAAAGCTGCATACATTACCGTGAATGCCTGCAGCGCACCTACAGCCAATTTCTCGGGGGCGCCTACAACAATTTGTGCCGGTCAGAATGTTTCCTTCTTCGACTTGTCCACCGGAGGGGCCACTTCCTGGAATTGGACCTTCACAGGCGGCACTCCCGGAACTTCAAGTGTTCAAAATCCTATCATTAATTATGCGGCCGCCGGAACTTATGCGGTATCCCTTACGGCATCGAATGCTTTCGGCAATAACACGAAAACCGTAGCCGCCTACATCACGGTTCAAAGCTGTCCAAGTCCAGGGAGTGGGCTCATCGTAAATGACGGATCGCTGATTTATGTGCAAGCAGGAGCCCTGCTTTACGACGAAGGTGGCTTTATCAATCAGGATAACGGAGTTAATATCGGTAATGTCGACAATTACGGCACCTTCCAGCTTCTCGGTGACTGGACCAACAATTCGGCAAGTAATTGCTTTATCAACAGCAGTCCGGGTACAACGATTCTGAGTGGTGGTGCCCAGACAATAGGAGGCGCAACGCCGACGTACTTCTTTAATCTCACCTTGCAAGGAAGCGGCGTGAAGACACAAACCGTGGATGCTCGCACCGAAGGCACCTTGGCATTGAATGACCGGGAATTAGCCACGGGTAATTTCATCATGCACGTGACAAATCCTGCAGTCGGCGCCGTTACAAGAACCGGCGGTTTCAACGCAACGCCCGTTCAGGGATTTGTCAGCAGCACAAACAACGGCCGATTGTGGAGGAATACTAATTCCACCGGAAGCTATTTATTCCCAGTCGGCTCGACAATTGGAACGGCGCGCTTCCGACCGGTTGAGTTGAAACCAGCTTCTGCATCAGCTTCAACATTTGGAGTCCGATTCGTCAATAACGATCCCAACCTTCAGGGATTCAACCGCGCCAGCAAAGATCCAAGCCTGGGTGTCATCAATCCGCTTTGGTATCAAAAGATCAATAATGTAAGTGGCCCTGCCACAACGGATATCCGGCTTTACTACGACAACATTGCCGATGGCGTCACAAGTTTCGCGACCAACCTGATTACACAATGGGGTCCTTACTCCCCGCCCTTGCAATGGAATGACCTGGGACTGGCGATCAACACCGGTGCCGCATCTCCGGCATTGTCGAGCGTAGTTCGCGGAAGTTGGTCAAATTATAATACCGAAAACTTCAACATCTCACCCCAATCAATTCCGTTGCCTGTGGACCTGATCAGTTTCACGGCGGAATGCCGACAGCAGATGGTAGAAGTGAAGTGGGCTACTGCATCGGAAGTCAATTGCAGTCACTTTCTACTGGAACGAAGCGAAGATGGCAGTAATTACATCTATGTTTCGCGCATAGAAGGGAACGGCACCACCAGCACCATTTCACAGTATTCCATGACCCTTCCTGGTACCGGGGTGAGTTACTATCGACTCACTCAGGTAGACTATGACGGAAAAACGGAATCCTTCACACCCGTCTTGTCCATTTGCGAATCATTGAATTACTCAGAGCTTATCGGTTTACATCCAAATCCTTCGTCTTCCATCGTCAATATTGATCTCGCACCCCATCAATCCGGTCTTGTGCGATTCCGGATCTACGATGCATTGGGCGCATTGGTTGTGAATGAAACCCGTCAAGTCAAAGACGACCTGCAACGTCAAATTGTCGATATCTCATCCTTGTCCGCCGGTGTGTATCATTTCACTATGGAAACCGCTGATCGTTCTTATTCAGCAGTATTGCTCCGACAATAAGAATCGGATTCAACCAGGTGAACATCGACACCTGCAACGCTTATCAATCCAGCCTGACCTTCCCGATCGATGTCGGGCAGAACCCTCCCTCGGGAATCACCTGGTACGACCATCCGTCGATTCCGGAGTTGCACGGACTGGTACAGGCGGTGACCGGCATCAATCAGGGACTCATCGCCTACACGATGAACGCAACGATGGATTCCGTCCTCAACAAGCAGTACTTTCTGCGTTACGAGTACGGTCGCGTCCGCGATGCCTGCGCCGGCCCCGACGGAAGTTTGTATTTCATCGCCTACGACCGTTCCTCGCCGCGGATCATGCGGGTGCGGAACGCGTTGAATACGGGCGTGTCATCCACAACATTCCCCGAGATAGCGGTATTTCCGAATCCATGTACCGATCGAATCCGGTTTTCGACAGCACTTCCTCCCACGACCACCTCCGCCGTCCTTCGCAACATACAAGGCGAAATCGTGTTACACCAAAAAGTCGAAGGAAATTCCGACCTGCTGGATGTCGGGATGTTGCCGGCAGGAGTGTACTACCTGCAGGTCGGCAACAGCGTTCCGAAAATGCTGCTAAAGTTGTAAGTAAATTCCGTGAAAATCCGTATGCTCCGTGTGCCTCAATACAAGGCACACCGGTCCACCGATCAACCCATCGTTTCAATCAGGTGGAAATAATCCTTCCGCCCCAGCTTCTGCAGCATCCGCACATGTGAACGAAGCGCCTTTCCGAAAGATGGATAAACCGTATACGGAACACCGAACTCCTTCGCTGTCTGTGCAACGATGGGCGCCAGCTTGGGGTAATGGATATGACAGATCCTCGGAAAGAGGTGATGAATGGCCTGGTAATTCAGTCCGCCGACATAAAAAGTAATGATCGGATTACCCGGGGCAAAATCGGCCGTGGTGCGCAACTGGTGAATGGCCCATTCCGTCTCGAGGTTGCCTTCCGCATCCGGCATGGGAAATTCCGCTGCTTCCACGACATGCGCAAGCTGGAAAACCACACTCAGTACCGTGCCGGCGATCAGGTGAAGCAACAGGAAGCCGGCGAATAATTTCAGGAATGAAACCTCCAGTACGAGTGCCGGCAATACGAGCATATAGCCTACATAGAAAACCTTCCATACAACCAGCGAAAGGATGGTGCCCACTTTCTTCCAACCGGTTTCTTTATTCAATCCTTTGCGCTGATAACGGAAATGCTGAATCAGATCCTTGAGCAGCACCCAGTAAAAGGTCATGATCGAATAGAGCACGAAGGCATACAGAAACTGGTACCGCTGAATCGAACGGTGCTTACCGGCCGGCGAGAACCGCATCCCCAACTTATCGTTCACGTCTTCGTCCGCGTTGTAAACATTCGTATAGGTATGATGCAGGATATTATGCTGGGCCTTCCAGTTGCGCGCGTCTCCTCCTACTACATTCAAGGTCTTACCCATGATATAGTTCACGGTGTCGCTCGACGAATAGGCCTTGTGATTGGCATCGTGCATGACGCTCATGCCGATTCCGGCAAGGCCGAAGCCCATCAGCGCCCAGCAGGCCCAAAATCCCCAACCGGTAGCCGTTCCGCTGATCAACAAGGCATACGGAACGAAATACAAAGCCAGCATGAAGATGGTTTTGAATACCATCGCGGCATTCGCATGCGGACTGATACCATTGGAGGTGAAGTAGGCATCAACTCGCTTTCTTAATTCGAGAAAAAATCGGGTATGACTGGAATTGACGAATTTCAGTTGATGATCCATAATAATACTGGAATTTGTGGGAAAAATACAAAGTTTTCCCTCGACCTATTTCGGCAAGTAAGTAAAAAAACGGCAGTTTAACCCTGACATTTCTCTGCAATTTCAAAGATTCGGAGCATTCTTCCTCTAAATCCCTGCGATACCCGGAACTGCATGGGCATCAACTCTAACGACGATGTCCATTTTTTACGACCAAACTGCAATGGCTACGATCACCGAACTGCAAGCGCAGCAGGTAGATTCCCTCCGGCAAGGCTCCAAGGTCGAGTTGATCGGTATGCGCGATCGCGTAAACTTCCCGACCGCTGAGATCGGTTACCTGCATCCAATCGGGAAAGAGTCCTGTGACCCGAATTATTCCGGTGGTCGGGTTCGGAAAGATGTTCAGCGTCTCCGCTCCATATTCTCCGAGCGATGTCGGCAAACGATCGGAAAACTGCTGCACGACCGTCGTGACGTAATTGCCGCTCAGCCAATCGGAACGAGAGAGATACACATTGCACTCCGCATCCAGTGTCATGCCGCCGGGCTCCATGACCATGCGCGTCGTATCGATCCACCGCACGGTCCCCGAGGTATCGAAGCTGTTAATGGCCAATACGGTTCGTTCACTATCGAGCGCGTGCCGGCTCAACACGTAAAAATCTCCTCCGCAGGCACCGATCTGAACCGCGCCGCCGGTTCCATTTTGTACAGCGAGTGAATCGAGGTCACTCAGGTAATCGCGCCGGAAAACGGATACACCAGCCGTATCGTATTTATACACCGAATAGTCGAAGTTGGTCCAATGACCACCCGAAAATGAACTGTCGGGAATCCAATAGCGGTAGTTGAACAAGAGATACGGGTTGGCCCCGTCGAACGCCAGGTCCACCGGCGCGATCGAAGCGGAATCATGCGTATAGGGCAGAGACCAGACGTTTGAACCGGTCGCGACATCCAGCTTCTGTAACCAGAGTTGTCCGTTCTGTCCGTGAGAGCGATAGAAATAACCGAGTCCGTCAAGCTCCAGCCGGCTAGTGCTCGATGGAATCAGGTTCCCATTGGAGAAACGAATCCAGTTCAGGCTTCCTGCAGGACTCACGCTGAAATAATAGTTGCGGATGATCGCGGCCAGGCCGTTCCCTCCGTTTCCGGTGCAGATGATCGTACCGGCGGCATCAATCTCCATATCCGTGATGGTCTCAAACAAATTCACCCCGACAGGACCCTGATCCGGGATCGAGATATCCCATAGCAAGGTCCCATTCGTCGTATCGAAAGCCGCCAGCGCGAAGTCGTCACCATCCACGGGGTTCACTTCGTTGACCATGGCAACCACGAGCGAACCGTTCGGACTGAACCTCGCGATCAGCGGACGCACCGACATATAGGGATAGGCCCAATCCTGTTGCCAGCGCAAAGTGCCGTCGAGGTTATACCTGCGCAGACGGAAATCCCGGTTCATCAGCGAGTCGTCATAACCACCCAGGAAGATCGCGCCGTCGTTATCCACCGGAACGACCAGATGATAAATCGCCTGGCAACCGCTGAAACAACTATCATTGACGATCTCCCAGCGTTTGTTACCATGTACGTCGTAGGCGAAGAAGCGATCGATCAACCAAAAGCTGGTCGCGTCCTGGGTATTCTGGATCGTGTAGGTGTTGCCGGATGCATCGGTTGCCGCCGCACGTAGCATATTGGCCTGCGCTGTCGGGGTTCGCTCGCTGACGGCCCATTGCAGGCGTGACTGGGCCAGACAAGCGGTCGAGATCAGCAGGAGAGTAAAGGTGAATAAATACCGCATGGGAGACGATTCAAGCTTGAACGAACCTCGAAAGAATGCCATTAATAACCAAGCTGAAATTGACGGAAACCCACTTCGGAGTGGTTAACAGCCGTGATTTTACACTCGGCTGACAGCTTGCTTCTCCGGCAAGGGTGCGCCGGATATTCCGAAGAGTACAGAACCAAGTCGGATCAGTATACTACGATCCATATCCGTTCGCCTGTCCGAGCAAGCAGAATATAAACACCGCTCGCAAGACCTTGAAGATCCATGGAAGGCTGGTCTTCAGTGTACCTAAGCATCCGACCGGTCTGATCGAACAGGCTGGCGTCGATGCTCCGACTGAAAAAAATCTGTCCGTCGTGAACGGGATTGGGCCATACCAGCAGCTGTTGCGCAACCGGAGCATTCGGCAATCCAACCGACAGGTCCACATTCGTAGAATCCGGCGTCGGTATGGAAAAGTCGCGCCAATCCGGATCACCGTCGCCGTCACGTCCATACGAATGATCGGGCTGTACATTGGTATAACAGATCTGGTCGGAGACATTTTCATCCGGTTTGATCAGGTAAACGCAATCGTTCAGGCCATTCAGCACGAACCAAAGGTGCAAGGCTCCCTGACCCGGTGCTGCATCGGCCCACAACAGGCGGAAACCATCGCCGGGGATCTTGGTGGAATCGTTGTCAAACGGGAAGCGGTACCAGGTTACCGGATTGCCCAGGGTGGCGGTGTTGGCCATGTACCATCCGGCCAGGTCGATCGTGTCCGGGAAAGGGTTATACAATTCGACCCAGGCGTCGAACTCACCCTGCTCGTCGGCGATGGTCGACAGGTTGACCGGCTGCACTTCATTGATCAGTACATTGACCGGCGTAAAGTTCCAGTTCGTTCCTCCGGGCGTCGGACCGGTAAAGGTGACCAGTACCGGATCACCATCCGCGCGACGACCATACGATTCGTCGGCTGCAAGTAACGGATAACACAACGAATCGGAACGCGTGAGGCCGTCGGGTTTGGTGAGATACACACATGCCGGACCGTTCGACAGGATAAAGTTGGCATGTGCAGCTCCTTCAAACACTTCATTGTCCGACCATACGAGGAACAATCCACCGGGAGGTATGCGCAGTGAATCGTTGTTGAGCGGGAAGCGATGCTTCAACGGTTGCGACGAAACATCGCTGATATACCAGCCGCCTAAGTCCAGCGTATCCGGATTGGGGTTGTAGATCTCCACCCAGGGATCGAAGTCGCCATAATTATCGGAAACGGAGCTCGTGTTCACCGGCTGAACTTCATTCAGCAAGGCCGTGGCAGCTTGCGGACTGTAATTGGTTGCACCCGGCGTCGGCACCGGGAAGTTGATCCATACCGGATCGTCGTCGAACTGGCGTCCGTAGGACTGGTCCGCGGCGATCGCGCCGAAACAGATCGAATCGGAGCCCGCTTGATCCGGTTTGTACAACCAGATACAGGCGGGGCCGCCATTCAACTGGAAGGGTACATGCAGGCTGCCTTGCCGGGTTTCATTATCCGCGTACACCAATAAAAATCCGCCGGGCGGAATACGCAACGAATCGTTGTCGAAAGGAAAACGGAACTGTCCGGGATTCCCGACGAGGTTGAACAGGAACCAGCCACCCAAATCAACCGTATCGGGATTCGGGTTGTGCAGTTCGATCCAGGGTTCGCGTTCTCCGAAATTATCCGTAACCGAATTCGTGTTCACAGTAAGTACTTCGTTGATGACGATCCGCTCCGCTCCTACCTGTACGTTGGTCGCGCCTGGTGTGGCGGGATTGAAGTCGATCCAGCTGTTGGCTCCATCATACGTGCGCCCATACGACACATTGGCCACGGCAGCGCCAAAGCAAATGTTATCGGAGATGGAGATCGCATCCGGTTTGTAGAGATAAACACAATCACCGGAAGCGCTCAGCCCGAATGTCGCATGCAGGACGCCCTGCTCGGGTTGCCCGTCGGCCCAGACGATACGGAAACCGTACGGCGGCACTTTGGTGGAATCGGTTCCGTGCGGGAAACGGTACCGGGTCGGATGCGCGGGATCGTCACTGGCAAACCAACCCGCGAGATCAAGGGTGTCGGCGGTTGGGTTGTAGAGTTCGAACCAGTCGTCGAACTGCCCGTAATTGTCGGCAATCGTCCCGGTGTTGGAAGCCATTACCTCGTTGATCAATAAACTCGCGGCCGGGATCTCCTGGTTGGTGGCGGCTGGTGTGGGCGTTGTAAAAAATACCCATGTGGCGGAACCGTCATACGAACGGCCAAAGGATTGATCCGACTGGATCGACGGTAACCGAATGGAGTCTTCCACGCTCGAGGCATCCGGACGATACAACACGACCAGGTCGCCCGAAGCATTGAACTTGAACGGAAGGTGCAGGGCTCCTTGCTCCGCGTCATCGTCGGCCCATAAAAGCAGATGTCCGTACGGGGCGATCTTTGTTGAATCGTTTCCGACGGGAAACTGAAAGCGCGTCGGCAGAATCAGATTATCAGTGACATAATACCCGGCCAGGTCGACCGTGTCGGCGTTCGGGTTGTAGATCTCCAACCAGTCGTCGTATTCCCCGTAATTGTCCTGCACGGTGAAATTGTTCGAGGCTTGTGCTTCGTTGATCACGACCCGCAAGGGAGCACGATAGGAAGTATCGACATCGAACAAGGCCGTCAGCACCGTGTCGCTGACGAGGTTAAGCTGGATGGTCGCGTTGGTGTCGTTCGACTGCAACCAGCGTACGAAGCGGTAGCCGGGTTTTGGAACCGCCGTGAGCGGAACCGGTACACCCTGGAAGTAATATCCTGCCCAGGGAAAAACGTTGGTGGTAGTGCGCGGTGTTGATGGATCGAGAAAAACGGTATTGACCCTGATGTTCCCCTTGGCCGTATCGCTTACGTTCAACGATACGCGTCGAAACGCGGGTAGGGAAAAGGTTGTCAGGATCTGCTGCCGGCAGAATTGCTGCCGCAGGTTGACCCACCACTTCATACTGTCCGTCTGTGCCTGCCAGTTGGCGTTGCACTGCCAGCGGTCGCGGTACTCCTGCATGTAGGGTGATAGCTCGTTCCGCAATTCGTCCACCTTCGCCTGCATGAGCGCGGGCAGGAAGTTGGTGTTCATGTAATCCGCGAACAGGTTGATCCAATTGTCACGGAACCCGGTATTGGCCAGCAGCGCGACCAGCATGGGAGATGGACCGTAACCCCTGCTGCCGAGAATCGCCTGATGGAACATATCGTACCATGGATTCAGGTAATAGGCGGTAGTGTTGTCCATGTCCCATTGGATCCATTTGAACTTCCCATCCGGTGTACGCGGACGCCAGACGGCTTCATTCTGCCCGGGCCAGTCGCCACGGGAGAAGTAAATGCTCGAAACGTAGTTGAGCATGAAATTCTCGACGTCCATCTTCGTCTTTACGTACGCATAGTTGGCCGAATCCGCCATGTTATTCGTCGTGACGAATTGTTCGAGCTGCGACCAGGCAAGCGTATCGCCCTCAATGGCTATGTTATCCTGCAGATCGACGATATCGAACCCGGGATTGTCCTTGTCGATCAGGTAATGGTCTTCGAAGTATTCTTCGTTCCGGTTCCGTTCTCGCAATTCGTGCAGTCCCCAATATTCTCCATCGATGAAGACGACACAGGGACGATAAGCTTCATAGTCGAGCGTAGTCTTATGGAAGAACTGAGCCGTATAGGCGTCACGGAAGAGCGCGAAAGCCCGGTCGCTGCCCCAACTGCGGAGCTTGAGTTTGTCGAAGGAAGTCAGGTAACGCGCGGGGCCCGGTGTATTCGCGAAGAAGGGATAGCGGATCTTGCCTTCCCCCAGATCCGTCGTTGCCGTAACATCAAGTCCCTTTTGTGGACTCGATCGGGAAGTGACCCCGTTGATGGAGATCCGGAAGTTACTGTTCACGACCTGCTGCCCGCCCGGCATGAAAAACTCGACGTTCGCCTGTCGGTTCCAGTCGAAATAGTAGTTCGCCTGAAACGTATTGGGCACATAGTTGATTCCCGGCACATAGATTCCGACCGTATCATTGAACAGGTTGCGCGGATCGGAGACCAAAGAGACCACCGGCAGACTTCCATACCGCGTTGCCATGGCCGGATCAATGAAATACGATTGCGTGGAAACGGGGCCGGGCAAGAACGAACTCTTGAAGGCGCGCGCCCTGACCACGTTGCATTTGTAGACATTACCCAAAGGTGGGTTCCAGTCAGGCAGCCAGGCGTGCACTTTGTAACAGGTCCGGATCGTGGAATAGAAATTCGTATCGGCCGCACGGCTGTCTACCGTGATCGGTCCGGTGTATGGGGTCGAATTCGCTGTCGGCTCGGAACCGTCGAGGGTATAACGGATGGTGACGGTAGGGTCGGGATGCGACAGGGTGAACGTCTGGGCGGAAGGATAAAAACCGCCGGCCAGCGAAAACGTTACCGGCTCGGTGACTGCGCCTTGAAAAGCTGTTGCGAAATTGTTCGATGCAGCCGGTGTGGCAACCGAGAGGTAAAACTGGTTGACGCTGCCATTCGGCAGACGACCGAACGAACGGTCCGGAGGCATATAAATGGCCAGGAGATTATCCTGTACAGCGCCGGTGGAGTCACTCAGGTAAATGGTCTCGCCGCGCGAATCGATCGAGAAGCTGGTATGAAAAGGAGTAGTGACGGCCCGGTTCTTTCCCGAACACCAGATGCGCAGGAAGCTACCCGCATTCAGCGTGTAATTCGGAAACCGCCATTTGAACAAACTATCGACATTGTCGGACAATCCCCAGTTCAACAAATTGACCGGCGAGGCGGATGTATTGTACAACTCAATCCAGTCGGAATAGTCGCCATCGGAATCGGTGACCGTGCCCTGGTTGTTGGACATGAACTCGTTGAAAACGACAGCTGCATCCGATCTCTGAAGGGAGAAGCACAGGAGAAGCAACAGGAATATGCGGGGTTTTCGCATGATCAGATTAACAGGTAATAACCCGTAAAGTTCCTTGCTGGAGGGCTAGCCGGAACATCGGGAGTCAACGGCTTTCACACAAGCGCGTGTCAGCAGTACGATTAGCATCAAGAAGGCATCTCAAGGCCGGATAATGGTAACCGACTTCGTGCGCAGGACACCATCGGCCTGTAAACTCAACTGGTAGCGACCCGATTCGAATCCGTCGATCTGGATGGTGGCGTGCTGCAAACCGGAAGTACTTCCAGCGTCCACTTGAGCCTTCCAGACAATTCGTCCGATAGGATCAGTGAGTAGCAGGACAGCGCCGGAGGATTTGGGCAGGAAGTAATCGAAGTCGAGGTGATCGCTTGCAGGGTTAGGATAAGGGGAATACAACTGCGGTGTATGGGCAATCGGACTTGCCAGTGGTGGAAGTCCGGTCGCGACCACATTGCTGTCGATGATAATATTCTCGTCGCCCGGCAGGTAATAGGTGTAGCTGAAATAGACGAGCATCATCTCGTCGGTGGTCGCTTCACCGAGGAAGACCGGCGCCGGTGGATCGCTCGGGTTTTCCGGATTGTTGGTGGTATTATCGTAAAAAGCTTCCGAGTACAGGGTGGTGCCGGCCGGCAGGTGGAGAACGCGAGGAAAGGTGTAGAGTCCCTGCCAATGGAAATCCCATTCGGGGATGTCGATGAACGGGATTGTATCGTTGGAAGGCGTCACCCCGAACGATCGTATGCTGCGTCCGATCAGGTGCATGTGCGGGCCAACGGAGAGGGCCGAAACACCGATTGGTAACTGGTAATGAGAATAAAACGTGCGGACAGAATCAGCGGGAATGTAGAGTGGACCATTGTCGAGGTTGAAGTGCGACAGGGGCGATGCGATGTAGACCCGTCGCAGCGGACCGGGGTTCAGCCGGAAGCGCACTTCGGTGGAATCGGTCTGCCCAATGGTACCACCGGGATAGTGGACCTGGAGAATGATGTTGGTGTTCGCCGGCAGCAGGATGCCCATGCCGTTGGGTTGGGACATCATCCCCTGTCCGGGTACCCACACACCGATCAGGTTGGAACTCGAAGATCCGGTTCCTCCAAAGTTGGTGTAGCCGGGACCGGGATCGGCGGCGTCGAGCTGGGCCGGAACGCCGGAGGTGTCTTCGAAGATCAGGACATGGTGTACGATACCCCGGTT
>ERZ724521.792-NODE-792-length-14145-cov-7.229099_pt1 | contig 14145 bp, 12 predicted proteins | sample MGYA00376054_ERZ724521 | MGnify/ENA primary metagenome ERZ724521 (study PRJEB28724, sample SAMN07190883) | activated sludge metagenome | isolation source: activated sludge of sewage treatment plant in Hong Hong | place: Hong Kong | collected 2016-03-17 ... | reverse complement strand
ACCGGCGCGTACAACGCGCAGGCCGGCCCGTTGCCACAGCGCCTCGGCGTCGGTAGAGGCGAGATTCCACGCCGCGGCGAAGCGCTCCACGTCGACCCCGATCATGCCCTGACCGGCAAGGCGCTGCAGCGTCGGGAGCGGATCGTCGTCGCGCATCGTCACCAGCAGTGCCAGGCGTTCGGTGCTGCGCTTGTGGCGCGTCGGCGGGAAGATGTCTAGCACGCGGCCGCCTGCCACGCTGCGCTGGGCGCCGGCGTCACGCAGCACGAAACGGTCGCCGCGCAGCGCCAGTGTGTCGCGCTCGAGCAGTATCTCGACGAGGGCCGTCGCGCCGGGCAGGGCCTCGGCGCAATCGAGCAGCGCCACCCGACCCATGATGTCCTCGGTGCCCAGATGCACATGCACGCTCTGCAGGTGCTTCATCACCGCCTGCCCGGCAGGCACGCGCAGCTCGCCGTGGAAGCGCCTGAGCGGCAGCGCCAGCGCCGGATCGACGACCCACATGCCGCGCGCGATGTCCTTCTTCTCGAAATCGCCGGTCAGCGCCAGTGCGCAACGCTCGCCGGAGTGGCCGGCCGCCGCCGGCCGGTCCTGCACGTGCAGGCTGCGTACCCTCGCGCGCATTGGCCCGGCTCGTCCGGGTGGCGCGATCACCAGCGTATCACCCGCCTCGACCCGGCCCGCGTGCGCTGTTCCGGTCACCACGGTGCCGACACCGGCCAGGCTGAAGCAACGGTCGATGGCAAGGCGGAAGCGTCGTGCACCCGCTTCGCGCGCCGGCAATCCGGCGGCGGTGGCCTCGAGGTGGGCGCGCAGCGCGGATACACCCTCGCCGCTCTTCGCCGAGAGCGGGAACACCGGGCAGCCGGCGAGTCCGGTGCCGGCCAGCAGCTCGCTGACTTCGCGCTGAGCCTGTGCCAGGCGCTCGGAGGTCACGGCATCGACCTTGTTCAATGCCACTGCACCGAGCGAAATGCCCAGCAGGTCGAGCAGCTCCAGGTGCTCGCGCGTCTGCGGCATCGGGCCGTCGTCGGCCGCGACCACCAGCAGTGCGAAGTCGATACCCGTGGCGCCGGCCAGCATGTGGCGAATCAGCTTTTCGTGGCCGGGCACATCGACGAAGCCCAGCACGCCGCCGCCCGGCAGCGGCGCATAGGCATAGCCGAGGTCGAGCGTGATGCCGCGTGCCTTCTCCTCCGGCAGACGATCGGCGTCGACGCCGGTCAGCGCCTTGACCAGCGAGGTCTTGCCGTGGTCGATGTGGCCTGCAGTTCCGACAATCATGTGCCGACGATCATGCGGCGATGTCCAGCGCCGCCAGCGTGGCGGCGAACTCGGGTTCGTCGCCGGCATCGAGACAGCGCAGATCGAGCAGCAGCGCACCGTCCTCGATGCGGCCGATCACCGGCCGCCGAGGGTGGGCGACCCCGCGCAGCGCGGCTTCGATGCGGTTGAGCACGCCGCCCTTCTTGCCCTGTGGGCGGATGGCGAAGCCGGCTGATGGCAGGCGATCCACCGGCAACGATCCGGAGCCGATCTGCGAACGCAACTCGACCACCTCCACCGTCACCGGCAAGCCGGCAAGCGCCGCCTGCAGGCCCGGCAGCAGGCGTTGCGCCGCGGCGCGGATCTCCTCCTGCGGCCGTGTCAGTTGGCGCAGCGCGGCCAGCCGCTGCGGCAGGCGCTCTGGGTCGCGGTAAAGGCGCAGCACGGCCTCCAGCGCGGCGAGCGTGATCTTGCCGACGCGCAGCGCGCGCTTGAGCGGGTTCTTCTTGATCTTCGCGATCAGGTCTTTCCTTCCCACCAGCAGGCCGGCCTGCGGGCCACCGAGCAGCTTGTCGCCGGAAAAGGTAACGAGGTCGGCGCCGGCGGCGATCGCTTCACGCGGTGTCGGCTCGTGCGGCAGGCCGAAGGCGGCGAGGTCGGTCAGCGTGCCGCTGCCGAGGTCGATGATGAAAGGTAGCGCATGCTGGTGCGCCAGCGTCGCCAGTTCCGGCTCGGGTACGGCGTGGGTGAAGCCCTGAATCGCATAGTTGCTGGCGTGCACTTTCATCAGCATCGCCGTGCGCGGACCGATGGCTTCGTTGAAGTCCTTGAGGTGGGTGCGGTTGGTGGTGCCGACTTCGACCAGCTTCGCCCCGGCACGCTTCATGATGTCGGGCACGCGGAAGGCTCCACCGATCTCGATCAGTTCGCCGCGCGAAACGATGACCTCCTTCTTCGGCGCCAGGGTGTTGAGCAGGAGGAATACTGCCGCCGCGTTGTTGTTCACCACCGTAGCCGCCTCGGCACCGGTCAATTCGCACAGCAGTTCGTTGACGATGTCATCGCGATCGCCGCGACCGCCGGAGCCGATGTCGTATTCCAGTGCGCAGGGGTTGCGCGCCGCAGTTACCAGCGCCGCGACGGCCTCCTCGGGGAGCGGCGCGCGACCGAGATTGGTGTGCAGCACCGTACCGGTAAGATTGAATACCGGCCGCAGCTTTGGTTGCGACATGGCCTCGACGTAGGTGCCGATCCTTGCCACGAGTTCCGCCTCGGGCGGCGGCGGCGTTCCGGATCTGGCGGCTTCGCGCGCGGCGGCGAGTACCTTGCGCACGGTCTCCGCAACCAGCGAGCGGCCATGGAGGGTAATGAGGGGCGCGAGCGCGGCACTTGAAAGGACGCGGTCGACCGACGGCAATCGGGAGAGGGGGTTCATGGCTTCACCCGGACCGGGCAGAATGGATACGGAACAATTGTAGCGCCGCCAGTGCGGCACGAAGGAAAGGAAACGCCATGGGCGTCAAAGGAAGCGGAGGCCAGGCAAGCTGGCTGAAACTGCTCGGCATTGAGTTGAGCCCGGTCAGCCATCGCGAGCGGCTCGTATCCGCACTGGGCGGATTCGTCGGCATCTTTCTCGCGTACAGCCTGAGCGGTGCGTTGCTCGGCTCCGCAGCATCCCCCGTGATGGTGCTGTCGATGGGTTCCACGGCGGCGATGCTGTTCGCCGTGCCGCATGGAGCACTGTCGCAACCGTGGCCGCTACTCGGCGGCCATTTCGTGTCGGGCCTGATCGGCATTGCTTGCCTGCTTTGGGTTCCGGACCCGTTGCTGGCGGCCAGCCTGGCAACCGGGCTGGCCATCGGAGCGATGCACTACCTGCGCTGCATCCATCCCCCGGCAGGTGCCACGGCGCTGGCGGCGGCACTGGGCAACGAGTCCGTGAAGGCCATGGGCTTCGCCTTTGTCGCCACGCCGCTGATGCTCAACGTGACGATCATGCTTGCCGCCGCCGTGGCCTATAACGCCCTGTTCCCGTGGCGCCGCTACCCGGCCCATCTGGTGCGCGCGGGGGCAAAGCCCGCCGACGAGGTGGCAGGCTATGCCGCCATTTCGCACGAGGATTTTGTCTATGCCCTGGCGCAGATGGACTCGTTCATCGACGTGTCCGAGGAGGATCTGCTGCGCATCTACAGCCTCGCCACGGGCCGGCATCATGCCGACGCCGGCCCGGGCGCGTGACGCCTATCCCTTCTGCGCTTTCCTGAATGCGGCGAAATCGCCGCCCTTGAGGTAGAGCTTTTCCGCAACGTAGCGGTCGAGCAGCAGCGCATCGTCGGCCTCCAGTTTGCCGGTGTGGCGCGCGACCTCCTTGCCGCCGGCGTCGAGGAAGACGATTACCGGCCGCAGCTTGCGCGGGTTGAAGCGCTGGATCATGGCGTGGCGCGGATCGTTATCGTCGAGTTCCAGTTCGCCGAAGTCGGCATGGGAACCGACGAAATGCTTGCCGTACTTCGCTGCGACTTCGGGCTTGTTCAGCACACTCACGGTGTAGCGGCAAGCCCCTCAGTTGGCATGGTCGCCGAAGTACAGCATTGCATGCCGCTCCGGCTTCGCCTTGAGCATTGCCACGGCGGTGATATCGTCCTTGGCCAGTGGTAGCACGCCAGCGAGGTGGTCGGCCGCGGCGGGCAGGCTTGCGGCCGACGCAGCGAGGAAGGCCAGCAGGGCCAGCAGCTTTCTCATTCTCGGTCTCCTTGTCGGGTGGTCGGGGGTGAAATGGTGACATGAAAGACCCCGCTTGGTTCCCCCTTTCGGGCAGAATTCCGCCGACAACGACAAGAATCCGGCTGCCATGACCCCGCAACGAACGCTGGCGCTGTTCAATTACGATTGGGACCGGATCGGCTTCGGGCGCCAGTCGGGCGCCCGCCCGGTCGACAGTGCCGGTTTCGACCTGTTCAGCTTTCCATCCAACGCCCGGCTCGCGGGATTCGATCTGGAGCGCTTCACGCGTCGCCTGGCGCGGCAGGCCACGCGCCGGGGCTGGAACGGCGTGACCTCGAGCCACGAGCAGTTCGGCGCACTTGGCGCGGCGCTGCTGGCCGAGCGCATCGGCTGGCCGGGTACACCCGTGGCGGCGGTGCTCGCCTGCCAGCACAAGCTGCATGCGCGCCGCGTGCTGGATCAGGTCTGCCCGGAGGCGAACGTGCCATTTGCCGAATTGCCGGCACGTTATGGCGATCCGGCGCCCGAGGACTTGCGGTACCCGCTCTTCATCAAACCGGTCAAGGCGGCGTTCTCCGTGCTGGCACGTGAAGTGGCCAGTCGCGATGAACTGCATGCGATGACCCGCTTTGCAGCGTGGGAATTATGGGTGATCCGCCACCTGGTCGAGCCGTTCGAACGTATCTGCCGCGAGCGGCTGCCGGAGGCCGGCAGCGCACATCGCCTGATGACGGAGGCGCCAGTTTGCGGGCGCCAGTACAACCTGGACGGCTACGTCTGGCGCGGGGAGCTGCGGCCGCTGGGCTTCGTCGAGTCGGTGATGTACCCCGGCACGCGCGCCTTCATGCGCTTCGACTACCCGTGCGCGCTGGCGGACGAGGCGCGCGATCGCGCCACGTCGGTGGCGCGGCGCTTCCTTGCTGCGATCGGCTTCGACCACGGTCTGTTCAACATGGAATTCATCCACGATGCCGCATCGGGAAAGCTGACGGTGATCGAGTTCAATCCGCGCCTGGCGGCGCAGTTCTCCGATCTCTACCTGCGCGTCGATGGTGTCGATCCGCACCGTGTGGCAATCGAACTGGCGCTGGGCCGTGATCCGGCCGCGCTGCCGCGTGCGGCACCGACCGCCGCGGTGGCCTCCAGCCTCGTCTATCGCAGTTTCGACCCCGGCTGGCAGCCAGCGATGCCATCGCGTGTGCAACGACACGCCTTCGCGGCCGTGTTCCCCGATGGACTTCTGTTCTCCTTTCCGCGTCGGCGCGGGCAGATCGCACGCGACTTCAAGTGGCTGGGCAGCTATCGCTACGGCATTGCGCACCTCGGCGCAAGGGACCTGGCCGACCTCATGCGGCGCTGCCGTGAGGCCAGCGAATTGCTCGGCTGGCCCGCCCCCTGCGCCGGCGCGGCCCAGGAATCCTCCTACGAATTGGCGCCGGGCACCGCATGAACCGGCATACGCCCAAGCTGATCCAGCTCGATGCCATCGATCCGGATGCGCAGCGCACCGAACTCGCACGGGGGCTGGCAGCGACTCCTGCCAGCCTGTCGCCGAAGTTCTTCTACGATGCGCTGGGCTCGCGCCTGTTCGCCGCGATCACCGAGCTGCCCGAGTACTACCTGACACGCACCGAAGCCGCCATCTTCACCCGTCACGCGGCAGAAATGGCGGCACTGGCACCCGCGTTCACCACCCTGGTGGATCTCGGTGCCGGCAACTGTGAAAAGGCCGGCCGCCTGTTCGACGCGTTCGGCGTGCGGCGCTATCTGGCCATCGACATCTCGGCCGCCTATCTTGCGGAGTCGCTCGAACTGCTGCAACGCCATCATCCCGCGGTCGAACTGTTCGGCATCGGCATGGATTTCTCCAGCCACCTCGATCTGCCGCGCGATGCCGGCGACGGGCCCCGCCTGATGTTTTATCCGGGCTCCAGCATCGGCAACTTCACGCCGGACGAGGCGCTGGGCTTCCTGCGCCGCATTCGCGAGGCGTCGCATGGCGGCGCCCTGCTGATCGGCGTTGACCTGGTGAAGGACGTGGCGCGACTCGAGGCAGCCTACGACGACGCGCTGCAGGTGACGGCCGCCTTCAACCGCAACCTGCTGCTGCACGTCAATCGCCTGATAGCCAGCGACTTTCGGCTCAGCGACTGGCGGCACGTGGCACGCTACGACGTCTCGGCCTCGCGCATCGAAATGCACCTCGAGGCCCTGCGCGACCTTACCGTGCAATGGCCCGGGGGTGGACGTCGCTTTGCCGCCGGCGAGCGCATCCATACCGAGAATTCCTACAAGTGGCGAGCCGCGGACTTTGCCGCCCTGCTCACGCTCGCGGGCTATTCCGGCATCCGGCGCTGGACCGACGAGAGCGAGGATTTCGCCGTCTTCCTGGCGGCAGCCTGAAGCCGCCGCCGCTCAGGCGGCGCAACTGCGGAACCCGGTGTGGACGTCGTTGCGTTCGGGCGTGAAGTAGTTGCGGTAGCGCGGGTGCGCCATGCGCGGGGCGGTCGCCCGACTGGCCCCGCGCAGCACGTAGCGGTGTTCCTCGAAGCCGAAGCGCGAATAGTCGCGGTAGGGATGGGCGACGAAGCCCGGATAGGGTGCAAAGCGGCTCGAGGTCCATTCCCAGACGTCGCCCCAGGTGAACCCGGGCTGCGTCATGGCGGCGCATTCCCACTCGGCCTCGGTCGGCAGGCGGCGGCCGGCCCAGCGGCACCAGGCATCCGCTTCGTCCCATGCAAGATGCGTCGCGGCGGCTTCGAGCTCAAGCGCCTGCCAGGCACCGAAGCGGCGCACCTGCCAGGCTCCGTCGAGCCGGCGCAGGTACCGTGGCGTTGCGATCGCGCCGGCTTCGACGGCGGGCAGGAAGCGGCGCCAGCTCACCGCCACGCTGTCGATGGCGAAGGCGGCAAGTTCGACGTCGTGAGCAAGGAGTTCGTTGTCGAAGGCAAATCCCGGTTCCCCGTGACCAAGGCGCCAGCGGGTGGCGGCAATGAGCAGGTCGCGTGTCCCGGGCAGCGGATGCTCGGCTGGCCGCAGGCCGGCAGCAAGCGGAATGTCGAGCGCCTGTGCCATGTAGGTGCCGGCCTCGGCATGCATGTCCTCGTGAAACAGGGAGAGGCGGAAGAAGTACAGGTCGTCGTCCGTGCCGGGTGCTGCAGCGAGCAGCGAGCGGGTCTCGTCGAGGCTGGCGGCGAGATAGGCACGCGTCGCGGCGAGGTCGGGCAGTGGCAGTGACCAGCGTGTGGAATGGGCCACCTTGCTCGAGTTGTACAGGGCATCGGCCCCCGGCAGGCGGCCGGGAAGCCGCTCGTGGTCAGGGTCGCAGGCTATGCCGCGATTGCGCTGGAGGCAGCGCGCGAGCCAGACGTCGTAGAACCAGGCGACGTGCCCGACTTCCCACAGCGGCGGGTTGAGTTGGGACGAGTACGGCACCGTCAGCGACGCGCCGAGGGCGGCCACATACGCGTCGAGCAAACCGAGCGTACGCCGGCGCGCGTCAAGCAGGCCGGCATCGAGCGCCGCCGCGTCGCCGGCTCGCGCCGCCAGCGCCGGCGCGGGTATCGGCTCGGGCCTCATGCTAGGATTTCCCATGGCTTCGCGGATCGTCATTGTCACCCCTGCGCTGGCGGCTGCCAACAACGGCAACTGGCAGACGGCGCGGCGCTGGCGCAATTTCCTGGCGCCACTTTACCCGACGCGGCTCGTCCGCGAGTGGCCGGATGCGGAGGCCGACGGCGACGAGGCCATGATTGCGCTGCACGCGCGCCGTTCCGCCATGTCGATCGCGGCATGGCACGAACGTCATGGTGGCGCACGCCTCGCCCTGGTGCTGACCGGCACCGATCTCTACCGTGATATCGCTACCGACGAACAGGCGCGATGCTCCCTCCGGCTGGCCAGCCAGCTCGTCGTGCTCCAGGAACTGGGTGTGCGCTCGCTGCCGGCGCCAATGCGCGCCAAGGCACTCAGCATCGTGCAGTCGGCGCCACGGCGCCGCACGCCGGCGAAGACGGACCGCCACCTGCGCGCGGTCATGGTCGGCCACCTGCGTGGGGAGAAGGATCCGCAGACGCTGTTCGCGGCAGCCCGACTGCTCGCCGGGCGCAGCGACATCCTGATCGACCATGTCGGTGCGGCGCTCGATCCTGCGCTCGGCGCCGCGGCAAGGGCAACCATGCGTGCCTGCCCCAGCTACCGCTGGCTGGGCGGTCTGCCTCACGAAGAAACCAGGCGCCGCATCCAGCACGCCCATGTCCTCATCAACGCCAGCCGCATGGAGGGGGGCGCCCATGTCGTAATCGAGGCGATCCAGAGTGGTACACCGGTGCTGGCCTCGCGCATCGACGGCAACCTTGGCCTTCTCGGCGTTGATTGGCCGGGATTGTTCCAGCCGGGGGACGCCGCGGCGCTGGCCAGCCTGTTGGTGGCCTGTCGCGACGCACTGGGCCGGCGCAGTGGCTTCCTCGCGCGCCTGCGGCAGGCGGGCAGCAGGCGCGCGCCTCTGTTCGCGCCGGAAAGGGAACGTGCCGCCGTGCAACGGCTGGTGGCCGACCTGCTGAGCCGAGGCGGTCGAGCGTGAGCATCGGTTTCTTCGAAAGCCAGTTCCGCGACCAGGTTGCCGCTGGCGACTTTGCCCTCAATCCATTCGAAGAGGCCGCGCTGCCGCGGCTTTCGGGCCGGGTGCTGGATTACGGCTGTGGCCTGGGCAACCTGGCGATTGCCGCGGCGCGCAGCGGCTGTCGCGTTGTTGCACTCGACGGCAGCAAGACGGCGATCGACCGCATTCGCGCCACAGCCGCCGTCGAAGGACTGGCGATCGAAGCCGAAGCGGCCGACCTGCGCAACCATGTGCTGCAAGGCGAGTTCGATGCCGTGGTCTCCATCGGCCTGCTGATGTTCTTCGACTGCGCTACGGCGCGCGCGCGCCTTGCCGAGCTGCAGGCCAAGGTCAGGCATGGCGGCATCGCCGTGATCAATGTGCTCGTTGAAGGAACCACGTTCCTCGCCATGTTCGACGGCGACAACCGCTGTCTTTTCCGGCGCGACGAACTGCGCCAGGCGTTTGCCGGCTGGGAAGTGCTCGCCGAGGAGTTTCACGAGTTCCCGGCGCCGGGCGGAACGCTCAAGTCCTTCGTCACGCTGACGGCGCGCAAGCCCGACTGAGGCCCGCCGGCGTCGCGCGGCGTCAGCCGCCGGGAGCGAGCAGCAGGTTGGGTCCGGCGCGTGCGTAGCCCGCCTCGTCGACCAGGATGTCGAGCGCCAGCGTGGCGAGGTCATCGGCGACGGGATCGCGCCCGCCCTTCTCCGGATTGACGATCTTGAGATAGCTCTTGCAGGCGTCGCAGGTCTCGGCGCGTACGGCTTCGGGGTTGGACACCGCAACTCCCTCGAGATGGCGGTAGGCGATGCCTTCGGTGGAATCGCAGGCGGCGCACTTGACGCGCACGAGGTTCCATTCCGTGTTGCACAGTGCGCAATGCAGGTAGCGCAGGCTGTTCACCTCGCCGACGCCGCGAATCACGCTGGCCACCGGCAGGAAGCCGCAGCATGGGCATACGCCGGGGACGTCGAGGGCAGCGATGCCGGCGTCCTCGTGCGTGCGCTGCGCCAGCGCCGTCCACAGCACCTGCAGCGCGGCGCCGACGAAGGGCAGCAGCATCGCGTCGTCCCCGTAGAGTTCGGTGTGAAGAACGCGGTCGGCCAGTTCCTCGCGCGCCGCGAAAGGCATCGCTGCGAGGCGTCCGAGCTCCTGGCGCGCCTGCTCGGGCGCCGCCGGGGTGACGGCGGCGAGAATCCGGTTCAGCACCTCCTGCCATGCGGGGTCGCGCGGCCAGGATTGCGCCGGCAGCGGCGGCATGCGGTGCTTGTGTGATTGCGCGCGCGCCGCAGCATCGGGCAGCGGAAGCGCCGGAAGCGACTGCAGCGCCGCATGCTGGGCGTGCGACACGTCAGCGAGGAAGCGCAGCCAGTCGCCGAGCGCGTGGCCGGTGGCCAGCTGCTCGAAGCGCTGTGCTCGTGCGGCGAAGACGTCGGCAGACGGCAGCAGCACGGCGGGCGGCTCGGACGAGGACTTGATCGGAATGATCGGGGTTTCTTGACTGGCGCTCATGGGGCAACCCAAAAAAGTACGGCCCGCGGGTACTACCCGCGGGCCGCGGAGACTAACACGGTGCTATGCGGCGCAGCTCACTTGCCGGTCACTTCGCGATACCAGGCGCGGTGATGCTGCTTGGCCCAGGCACGGGTCACCGTGCCGTACCACATGGCGCGTATGGTGCCCTTGGTCCAGATCGCTGCATACACGTGAACCATGACGATGCCGATCATGAAGGCGGCGATGGCGGCGTGGACCACCGCCGAGAGGCGCACGATTCCCACCGGCAGGTTGAAGTAGGCCCGCCATAGGAAGATGCCGGAGACGGCCAGCAGCAGCACGCACAGCGACATGGCCCAGAACATCATCTTCTGGCCGCCGTTGTACTTGCCCTGCTCCGGCATGTTGTGGTCGTTGCCATCGACCATCTCGCGTGCCCGCGAGAGCCATTCCCGGTCGGCCGGCGTCATGCGATTAAGGTTCCGGAAGCGCAGGAAGGCCGCGAGGAAGGACACGGCCATGATGACGCCGATGAACGGGTGCAGGATGCGCGCCCAGACGCCGCCGCCGAAGAGCTGCGCGAGCGGGAAGAAGGCCGGATGGAAAAAGGCCAGTCCCGACAGCGCGAGCAGGATGAAGCAGATGCCGACGACCCAGTGGTTCGAGCGTTCCTGGGCCGTGTAGCGCTGCAGGTCTTTCGGGTTGCGGATCATGACTCCTCCTTCTCGAGCGCGTCCTCGAGTTCCTTGCTGACCTCGTTCGGCCCCTTGGTGACGTAGTGGAACAGGCTGCCAAGCGCGACGGCAGCCATGGCGACCGTCGCCAGCGGTTTGGCGAAGCCCTTCCACAGCGAGACCAGCGGGCTGATGCCGGGATCGTTGGGCAGGCCGCTGTACAACTCGGGACGGTCGGCGTGGTGCAGCACGTACATCACGTGCGTGCCACCCACGCCCGGCGGGTCGTAGAGGCCGGCCTTCTCGTAGCCGCGCGACTTGAGGTCGGCGAGGCGCTTGTCGGCATAGTCCTTCATCTGCTCCTTGGAGCCGAACTGGATCGCGCCGGTCGGACAGGCCTTGGCGCAGGCCGGGGCCTGGCCGACGGCCACGCGGTCCGAGCACAGCGAGCACTTGTAGGCCTTGCTGTCCTCCTTGGAGATGCGCGGGACGTTGAAGGGGCAGCCGGTGACGCAGTAGCCGCAGCCGATGCAGTTTTCCTGGTGGAAATCCACGATGCCGTTGGCGTACTGGATGATGGCGCCGGGTGCCGGGCAGGCCTTGAGGCAGCCCGGGTCGGCACAGTGCATGCAGCCGTCCTTGCGGATCAGCCACTGCAGGCGGCCACCTTCCTCGACCTCGGCGAAGCGCATCACGGTCCATGACTTGGCGGTCAGGTCCACCGGGTTGTCATACACCCCGGAGCACGTGCCGACCTCGTCGCGAATGTCGTTCCATTCCATGCAGGCGGCCTGGCAGGCCTTGCACCCGATGCAGGCGGAGACGTCGATGAGCTTGGCCACTTCCGTGGTCTGGCGCACGCCGGGAGCGGGCGTCGTGGTCGCCGAGCGGCGGGCGATATCTAGCGATTGCAGTGCCATGATCTCTCCTTATGCCTTCTCGATGTTGACCAGGAACGCCTTGAACTCCGGCGTTTGCGAATTGGCGTCACCCACGAACGGCGTCAACGTGTTGGTGATGAAGCCCGGCTTGGCGACCCCCTTGAAGCCCCAGTGGATCGGGATGCCGACGGTATGGACCTTCTTGCCGTCGATGGTCAGCGTGGCGATGCGCTTGGTTACCACCGCCACGGCCTTGATGAAGCCGCGGTTGCTCTTCACCCTGACCTTGTCGCCGGTGGCAATGCCCTTCTCCTTCGCCAGTTCCTCGCCGAGTTCGACGAACTGCTCCGGCTGCAGCACGGCGTTGATCCGGGCGTGCTTGGTCCAGAAGTGGAAGTGCTCGACCAGGCGGTAGGTGGTGGCCACGTAGGGGAAGTCCTTGGCCTTGCCGAACACCTCCATGTCGCCCTTGTACACGCGGGCGGCCGGGTTGTTGAGCGCCTTCGGGTTGTTGGGGCTGAACGGGTTCTTCTCCAGCGGCGTCTCGAAGGGCTCGTAGTGCTCGGAGAAGGGGCCTTCGGCCAGCAGCGGGGCGAACAGCCGCGCCACGCCTTCCGGCGTCATGATGAAGGGCATGACGTTTTCCTCGGGCGCCGCGTCGGGCCGCATGTCGGGGATGTCGTTGCCACCCCAGGCCGTGCCGGTCCAGCGGATCACTGCGCGCTTCGGATCCCAGGGCTTGCCCGCCATGTCGGTCGAGGCGCGGTTGTAGAGGATGCGCCGGTTGGCCGGCCAGGCGAAGCCCCACAGCAGCGTCTGGCCGAGGCCGGACGGGTCGCTGTTGTCGCGGCGGGCGGTCAGGTTGCCCGCCTGCGACCAGCAGCCGCCGTAGATCCAGTTGCCGCACGCGGTGCTGCCATCGTCGCGCAACTGGGCGAAGGCGGCCAGCTGCTCGCCGGCCTTGGCGATCACCTTGGTCTTGTCCTTGGGATCGAAGACATCACCCAGTGCCTTGCCGGAGATTTCCATCAGCAACTCGGCCGACGATGGCTTGTGCGGGATGCGGTGAGGCCACGCCAGGTTGAGTATGGGCTCGGGCAGCTTGCCGCCGTCCTTGGCGTACATCGCCTTGAGCTTCTGGTACAGCGTGCCGACGATCTCGAGGTCGCCCTTGGATTCGCCGGGACCGTCGGCCGCCTTCCAGTGCCACTGGATCACGCGGCCCGAGTTGGTGAACGAGCCGGTATCCTCGGCGAAGCATTCGGCCGGCAGGCGGAACACCTCGGTCTGGATCTTCGAGGAATCGACCTCGTTGAACTCGCCGTGGTTTTTCCAGAACTCCGAAGTATCGGTCGCGAGCGGATCGACGACGACGAGGAACTTGAGCTTGGCCAGCGCATCGCCGACCTTCTTCTTGTTCGACACCGAGGCCAGCGGATTGAAGCCCTGGCAGAAGAAGCCGTTCAGCTTGCCCTGGTGCATGCGCTCGAAGATCGCCAGCACGTCGTAGGCGGCATCCTTCTTCGGCAGCCAGTCATACGCGTAGTCGTTCTTGTCGGTCGCCGCGTTGCCGTACCAGGCCTTCTGCAGGCTGGTGAACCACTTCGGGAAGTTCTGCGGGAAGTTCATCTGGTTCGGCCGCAGGGCCTTCGGCGTGCGCTTCTCGAGGTAGGTCTTGCGATCCACGTCGGCATCCGTCGGCGCGCTCAGGTAGCCGGGCAGCACCTCCGAATACAGGCACATGTCGGTGATGCCCTGCACGTTGGCGTGGCCGCGCAGCGCGTTGATGCCGCCGCCGGCCATGCCCATGTTGCCGAGCAGGAGCTGGATGATGGCCATGCTGCGGATGTTCTGCGAACCCACCGAGTGCTGCGTCCAGCCCAGGGCGTAGCAGATGGTCATGGTCTTGTCCGGGGCTGCCGTCTCCGCGATCAATTCGCAGATCTTGAGGAAGGCATCCTTGGGCGTACCGCTGACCTTGCTAACCATGTCCGGCGTGTAGCGGCTGTAGTGCTTCTTCATCAGCTGGAACACGCAGTTCGGGTCCTGCAGGGTCGGATCGACCTTGGCAAAGGAATCGCCGCCCTTGACCGTCTCCATCTGGTAACCCCAGGTGGCCTTGTCGTAGCTGCGCTTTTCGGCGTTGTAGCCGGAGAACAGGCCATCCTCGAACTTGAAGTCCGGGTTGATGAGGAAGGCGGCGTTGGTGTAGTTCTTGACGTAGTCGTGGTGGATCTTGTCCTTCTCGAGCAGGTAGTTGATCACCCCGCCGAGGAAAGCGATGTCGCTGCCGGCACGCACCGGCGCATAGAAGTCGGACACGGCAGCCGAGCGCGTGTAGCGCGGGTCGACAACGACCAGCTTGGCCTTCCTGTCCTTCTTCGCTTCGATCACCCACTTGAAGCCGCAGGGATGCGCTTCGGCGGCATTGCCGCCCATGACCAGGATCAGGTCGGCATTCTTGATGTCGACCCAATGGTTGGTCATCGCGCCACGCCCAAAT
>ERZ724521.790-NODE-790-length-14157-cov-7.248759_pt1 | contig 14157 bp, 9 predicted proteins | sample MGYA00376054_ERZ724521 | MGnify/ENA primary metagenome ERZ724521 (study PRJEB28724, sample SAMN07190883) | activated sludge metagenome | isolation source: activated sludge of sewage treatment plant in Hong Hong | place: Hong Kong | collected 2016-03-17 ... | reverse complement strand
GCACGTAGGGATGGCAGCGGATCGCGCCCTGGCCGAAGATGATCAGGCTGCGCGTGAGGATGTTGGCGCCCTCGACGGTGATCGCCACCGGCACCTGCTGGTAGGCGCGGCCCATGAAGTTGTTGGGGCCGAGGCAGATGCCCTTGCCGCCGAGGATGTCCATCGCATCGTTGACCACCTGGCGGGTGCGCTCGGTGACGTGGTACTTGACGATGGCGGAGACTACCGAGGGCTTCTCGCCGAGGTCGATGGCGCCGGCCGTCATGGCCCGCGCCGCGTCCATCATGTAAAGGTTGCCGCCCATGCGGGCAAGCGGTTCCTCGATGCCTTCGAAGCGGCCGATGGCGGTCTTGAACTGGCTGCGCACGCGGGCATAGGCGCCAGTGGCGCGCACGGCGAGCTTGGACATGCCGGTGTTGGACGAGGGCAGCGAGATCGAGCGCCCCGCGGCGAGGCACTCCATGAGCATGCGCCAGCCCTGCCCGGCCATCGCCGGGCCGCCGATGATCCAGTCGAGCGGCATGAAGACGTCCCTGCCCGAGTTCGGACCGTTCTGGAACACCGCGTTGAGCGGGAAGTGACGCCGGCCGATGTTCACGCCGGGGTGGTCGGTCGGCACCAGGGCGCAGGTGATGCCGATGTCGGCCTTGTCGCCGAGCAGGCGCTCGGGATCCTGCAGGCGGAAGGCGAGGCCGAGGAGGGTGCAGATCGGGCCCAGCGTGATGTAGCGCTTGTCCCAGGTGACCCGCATGCCGATCACTTCCCGGCCCTGCCACTGGCCCTTGCAGACGATGCCGACGTCGGGGATCGAGGCGGCGTCCGAGCCGGCCTGCGGGCTGGTCAGGGCGAAGGCCGGGATCTCCTGGCCTTTGGCCAGGCGCGGCAGGTAGTGGTTCTTCTGCTCCTCGGTACCGTAGTGCAGCAGCAGTTCCGCCGGCCCCAGCGAGTTGGGCACCATGACCGAGACGGCCGCCGCCGAGCAGCGCGTGGACAGCTTCTGCACCACCATCGAGTGGGCGTAGGCGGAAAACTCCAGGCCGCCGTAGCGCCTGGGGATGATCATGCCGAGGAAGCCCTTGTCCTTGACGTAGGCCCACGCCTCGGGCGATAGGTCATGGTGCACCTGGGTGGTTTCCCAGTCGTTGGTCATCGCGCACAGGGTTTCGCACTCGTTGTCGAGGAAGGACTGTTCCTCGGCCGTAAGTTTGGGCACCGGGTAGGCGTGCAGCTTGGCCCAGTCGGGCCTGCCCGAGAACAGCTCGCCCTCCCACCAGACGGTGCCGGCTTCGAGCGCTTCGCGCTCGGTCTGCGACATGGCCGGCAGCATGCGCTTGTAGATGGCGAAGATGGGGCCGGTCAGCAGCGCGCGCCGCAGGGGCGGCAGCAGCAGGACGGCGGCGGTGGCGGCGGCGAGGATGGCAAGTGCGAGGAACCAGGACATGGCGTTCTCCCGTGGATGGCGGCCTTCAGGCGGCGCGCTTGGCGCGCGGCTTCCTGGCGGGCCGGGTGTGGACTTCGGGCAGGGGCGCGCGCAGGCCGCCGATGAGGAAGCTCATCAGGCGGGCGTACAGCGCCTCGGGGTCGGAATCGTCGATGGGACCGAGCAGGCGCAGGGCATCGGCGCCGGACACGGCGTAGGACAGCGCGCCCATCATGAAGTGGAAGCGCCAGAGGAATTCCTCCTGCGGCACGTCGGGCAGCGCCTTGAAGAAGGCCGCCTTGAAGCGGGCAACGACCTCGGCGTATTCCTCGGCAAGGAAGCTGCGCACGTATTCCGTCGGCTCGGTGTAGGCGCGGCCGAGCAGGCGCATGAAGGTCTGTCCGCCATTCTGGTCGGCCGCCATGCGGATGGCGACGCCGAAAAAGGCTTCGACGATCTGGCGCGGCTTTAGCGGCGCACCGCCGGCGGCGTCCTCGTAGGCGGAAAGCGCGGCAAGACGCTGCTCGTTGAGGCCGGTGAGTCGGCGGCGGAAGACGGCCTCGATCAGGGCCTCCTTGGAGCCGAAGTGGTAATTCACGGCGGCGAGGTTGGCCTTCGCCGCTGCAGTGATCATGCGCAGCGTCGTGGCATCGAGGCCATGTTCGACGAACAGCCTTTCGGCGGCGTCGAGGATGCGGGATCGAGTATCGCTTTCCATGCGCAGCAGGCCCTCCGGCAAACAGCGGTTTCAAACAATCGTTTAAATGCTGACATTCGAGGCCTGCCCGTGTCAAGAGGAAACACTCTAATTTCATGGGGCTAATCGGCAATTTCCGCTCAGCGGCGGCGTGTTCGGTGCTAGCGGACGCCGGCGATGGGTGCAGGTTCCGCCCTGCTGGGCCTGGGGCCGCAAGCGCCCTTTCACGGGGTCCCGGTTTGCGGCGGGTGGCCAACCCACGGCGACCCGCCACAAACCACCCGTGTGCAGGGCGCGGCCCCTTTATGGCGCTGCGCAGGGCTGGACCTGCCCCCAGCGCCGCGCCACCGGGGCGACGGCCGTGCGGGCGGCCGGGACGCCACCCGCTACAATTTGGCCATGATGCGCCGCGCCCCGCCCGCGATGGCCCTGCCCGGGCCCCAGCCCGAAACACGCCACGACTGGCAGACCGTCAGGACCCTGCTGCCTTACCTATGGGAATGGCGCGGACGCGTCCTCTTCGCCCTTGCCTGCCTGCTGCTCGCCAAGCTGGCCAACGTGGCCGTGCCAATGGTGTTCAAGGACATCATCGACAGCTTCACCCTGCCCGGTGCCGACCGCCTGCGCCAGGCCGTGCTGCTGGTGCCGCTGGGCCTGCTCGCCGCCTACGGTGCGCTGCGCTTCTCCACGGTACTGTTCACCGAGTTGCGCGAGATCTTCTTTGCGCGCGTCACCCAGCGCGCGGTGCGCACCATCACCCTGCAGGTGTTCGAGCACCTGCACAGCCTCAGCCTGCGCTTCCACCTCGAGCGCCAGACCGGCGGCCTCACGCGCGACATCGAGCGCGGCACGCGCTCCATCGGCTCGCTGATCAGCTATACGCTGTACTCGATCCTGCCCACCCTGGTCGAGATCGCGCTGGTGATCGGCATCCTCGCTGCGCGCTATGCCTGGGACTTCACGCTGATCACGGGACTGACGCTGACCATCTACGTGGTGTTCACCATCGTCGTCACCAACTGGCGCACCGTGCTGCGCCGTACCGTCAATGAGCTCGACTCGGCGGCGAACGTGCGCGCGGTGGACAGCCTGATCAACTTCGAGACGGTCAAGTACTTCAACAACGAGCGCTGGGAACGCGACCGCTACGACGAGCAGATGCAGAAGTGGGAGGCGGCGCAGATCCGCAGCCAGGTATCGCTGTCGTGGCTCAACATGGGGCAGTCGCTGATCATCGCCGGCGGCGTCACCCTGATGATGTGGCGCGCCGCGGCCGGCGTGGTCGACGGCAGCATGACCGTCGGCGACATCGTGCTGGTGAATGCCTTCCTGATCCAGCTCTACATGCCGCTCAACCACCTGGGCGTGCTCTACCGCGAGATCCGCCAGTCGCTGACCGACATCGAGCGCATGTTCGGACTGCTCGGCCAGCACCGCGAGGTCGAGGATGGCGCGGATGCCCGCCCGCTGTTCGCCGACGGCGCCGCGCATTCATGCGAAATCGAGTTCGCCCACGTGTCCTTTGCCTACGTACCCGAGCGGCAGATCCTCTTCGACCTGAGCTTCAGGATCGGCGCCGGCCGCACGGTGGCGGTGGTCGGCCACAGCGGCTCCGGCAAGTCGACGCTGGCGCGCCTGCTGTTCCGCTTCTATGACGTTTCGGCCGGTTCCGTGCGCATCAACGGCAGCGACCTGCGGGCGATCCGCCAGGCGTCGCTGCGCGCGGCGATCGGCATCGTGCCGCAGGACACGGTGCTGTTCAACGACACGATCTACTACAACATCCGCTACGGCAGGCCGCTCGCCTCGCGCGAGGAAGTCATCGCCGCCGCGCGCGCCGCGCACATCCACGAGTTCATCGAGGCGCTGCCCGAGGGCTACGAAACCCGCGTCGGCGAGCGCGGCCTCAAGCTGTCCGGCGGTGAAAAGCAGCGCGTCGCGATTGCCCGCGCGCTGCTGAAGAATCCGCCGATCCTGATCTTCGACGAGGCCACCTCGGCGCTCGACTCCAAGACCGAAAAGGCCATCCAGGCGGAACTCGAGCAGGCCGCGATCGGCCGCACCACGCTGATCATCGCGCATCGCCTGTCGACGGTGATGAACGCCGACGAGATCCTCGTGCTCGACGCCGGCCGCATCGTCGAACGCGGTACGCATCGCGCCCTGCTCGACGCGGGCGGTACCTATGCCCAGATGTGGGCGCTGCAGCAGCAGGAACACGCCCTCGAGGCATGACGGAGAACGCCATGAAGCCCGCCCTGCTGCTGCTCGCCTTCCTTGCGCTGCCCGCCTGGGGCCAGCCGGGAGCCGAGACTGGCACGCTGAAGAAGGTGCGCGAGACCGGTGTGCTGACCCTGGGCATCCGCGAATCGTCCTACCCGCTGTCCTATCTCGACGATCGCCAGCAGCCGATCGGCTACCACATCGACATCTGCCATCGCATCGCCGAGGCGGTCAAGGCACGACTCCGGCTGCCCGGACTCAAGGTCCAGCACCAGCCGGTGACGTCGCAGAACAGAATTCCCCTGGTGGCCAACGGCACCGTCGACCTCGAGTGCGGCTCGACCACCAACAACGAGGCGCGCCAGCGGCAGGTGGCCTTCGCGCCGACCACTTTCGTCACCCACGTGCGCATGGCGGTAAAGAAGTCGTCGGGCATCCGCAGCCTCGACCAGCTCAACGGCAAGCCGGTGGCGACGACAACGGGAACTACCAGCGTGCAGTTGATGCGCGCCCATGAAAAGGGCAAGGGCATCGATTTCAAGGAGGTCTACGGCCGCGACCACGCCGACGCCTTCCTGATGCTGGAAACCGACCGCGCAGTGGCGTTCGTCATGGACGACAACCTGTTGGCCGGATTGATCGCCACCGCGAAGTCGCCGAACGACTATGCGATCGTCGGCGAGGTGCTCAGCGTGGAACCCATCGCCATCCTGTACCGCAGGGACGATCCCGAATTCAGGGCCCTGGTCGACGACACCGTCAGGGGCATGATGAAAAGCGGCGAGATCGACAGGCTCTACGCGCGCTGGTTCATGGCGCCGATCCCGCCGAAGAACGTCAACATGAATTTCCCGATGGGCGACGCGTTGAAGGCGCTGATCAAGGCCCCGAGCGACGCCCCGGCGGAAAGCTACAACCGCAAGTGACGGCCGCGGCGCGGTTCCCGGCATGAACTACCACTGGAACTGGGGCATCTTCCTCGAGCAGGTCAAGGCCGGCGAAGAAACCTACCTGCACTGGCTCGCTACCGGCCTGGGCTGGACGCTCGCCGTCTCGCTTGCCGCCTGGCTGATGGCGCTGACCCTCGGCATCGCCGTCGGCACCCTGCGCACGGCGCCGCACCGGGGCCTGGCGGCGCTGGGCGCGGCCTGGGTCGAGCTGTTCCGCAACATCCCCCTGCTGGTGCAGATGTTCCTCTGGTTCTTCGTCGCGCCCGAACTGTTGCCGCGCGAGTGGTCCCTGTGGGTCAAGCAGGACATGCCGGCCAAGGAGTTCCTTACCGCCGCGCTCTGCCTCGGCCTGTTCACCTCGGCGCGCGTCGCGGAACAGGTGCGCTCCGGCATCATGAGCCTGCCCGGCGGGCAGCACGATGCCGCACTGGCGCTGGGCTTCACGCTGCCGCAGGCGTGGCGCCACGTGATCCTGCCGCAGGCGCTGCGCATCGTGATTCCGCCGCTGACCTCGGAGTTCATGAACGTGTTCAAGAACTCCTCCCTGGCCTTCGCCATCGGCGTCATGGAGCTCACCTTCCAGGCGCGGCAGATGCAGGAGGATTCCGAGCAGGGCATCGAAACCTACCTTGCCGTGACGCTGCTGTATTTCCTCTGCGCTTTCGCCGCCAATCGCGGCATGGCCTGGATCGAGGCGCGTTCGCGCGTGCCCGGCCTCATAGCCCGGAGCGGCTGACATGGGCGACTTCGACTTTTCGGTCTGGGGCCCCAGCCTGCCGTTCATCCGCGACGGCCTGCTCTTCAGCCTGCGCCTGACGCTGGTGGCGATGAGCGGCGGCATCGTGCTCGGCACCCTGCTGGCCCTGGGCCGCCTGTCGCACCTGCGGCTGCTCTCGCTCGCGGCCGGCGCCTACGTCGACACCCTGCGTTCCATCCCGCTGGTGATGGTGATCCTCTGGTTCTTCCTGATCATCCCCTTCCTCACGGGCACGCCGGTGGGTGCCGAGACCTCGGCCCTGTTCACCTTCACCGCGTTCGAGGCGGCCTTCTATTGCGAGATCATGCGTTCGGGCATCCAGAGCGTGCCGCGCAGTCAGGTGATGGCGGCGCAGGCTTTGGGGCTTTCGGATGTCCAGGCCATGCGCCACGTGGTGCTGCCGCAGGCGGTGCGCAACATGCTGCCAGTGCTGCTGACGCAGGGCATCGTGCTGTTCCAGGACACGTCGCTGGTGTACGCCATCGGCGCCAAGGACCTGCTCAAGGCCGCCGACGTGGTGGGCAAGAACTACAATCGGCCGGTGGAAATGATCGTGCTCTCGGCCCTCATCTACTTCGCCATCTGCTTCGCGCTCTCGCTGGCCGTGCGCCGGCTGCAGCGGCACGGGGCCCTCGCGCGCTGAGATGATCGAAGTTGCCGACGTCTCCAAGTGGTTTGGCGCCACCCCGGTGCTGAAGTCCTGCTCGACCGCGGTGGCGAAGGGGGAGGTCGTCGTCGTCTGCGGTCCGTCGGGTTCGGGCAAATCCACGCTGATCAAGTGCATCAACGGCCTCGAACCCTTCCAGCAGGGGCGCATCAGCGTGGACGGCGTATCGGTGGGCGACCCGGCCACCGACCTGCCGCGGCTGCGTGCGCGGGTCGGCATGGTGTTCCAGCATTTCGAGCTGTTTCCGCACATGACGGTGCGCAGCAACCTGGCTCTGGCGCAGGTGCGCGTGCTCGGCCGCACGGCGGCGGAGGCCGACGCGCGCGGCATGGCATTGCTCGAGCGCGTCGGGCTGGCGGCCCATGCCGACAAGCATCCGGCCCAGCTGTCGGGCGGCCAGCAGCAGCGGGTGGCGATCGCCCGTGCGCTGGCGATGGACCCGGTGTGCATGCTGTTCGACGAGCCGACCTCGGCGCTCGACCCCGAGATGATCGGCGAGGTGCTCGACGTCATGAGCGGGCTGGCGGCCGACGGCATGACCATGATGGTGGTGACGCATGAAATGGGCTTCGCGCGGCGGGTGGCGCACCGCGTGCTGTTCATGGATGCCGGCGAAATCGTCGAGGACGCGCCGGCTGCGACCTTCTTCGCGGCGCCCGCGGCAGAACGCGCCCGGCTCTTCCTCTCGCGCATACTCCATCACTGATCGACACGATCAAAAACCGTGATCGTGCGCGGCTGTGCTGCCGTTATGATGCGGCCATGGACGCACGTACCGCCCCACGCCCCGAATCCGCCGACAAGGACCAGCCCCTGCGGGAGGACATCCGCCTGCTCGGGCGCCTGCTCGGCGACACCGTGCGCGAGCAGGAGGGCGAGGACCTGTTCGCCCGCATCGAGGAGATCCGCCGCCTCGCCCTGCGCTTCCATCGCGACCGCGATCCGGCGGCGCGCGACGAGATGGAGGCCCGGTTGCGCGCGCTGCCGCGCGAACGCGCCAACATGGTGGTGCGCGCCTTCAGCTTCTTCTCCCACCTCGCCAACATCGCCGAGGACCAGCACCACATCCGCCGCACGCGCGCCCATGCGCGGGCGGGCTCCCCGCCGCGCGAGGGCAGCCTCGTCCATTCGCTGGCAAGGGCGCTCGACGCCGGATTGGGTGCGGAAAGGCTGGCGACGTTCTTCGCCGGCGCCCAGGTGCGCCCCGTGCTCACCGCGCATCCGACCGAGGTGCAGCGCAAGAGCATCCTCGACTGCCAGTGGAAGGTTGCGCGCCTGCTCGACGAGCGCGACCGCACCGAACTCTCGCCGGAGGAGCAGGCCGACCATGCCGAGGCGCTGCGTCGCGCCGTGCTGCGCCTGTGGCAGACGCGCATGCTGCGACGGCACAAGCTCTCGGTGATGGACGAGGTGAACAACGCCCTGTCCTTCTACGACACGACCTTCCTGCGCGAGCTGCCGCGCCTGTACAACGCGATGGAGGACCACCTGGCGGCCGCCGTGCCCGGCTGGGGGGCGGACGGCCGCGCCGAGCTGCCGCCCTTCCTCCGTCCCGGCTCGTGGATCGGCGGCGACCGTGACGGCAATCCCTACGTCACCGCCGAAGTGCTCCAGGCCGCGATGCGCGCGCAGAGCCGCAAGGCGGTGGGCTACCTGCTCGAGCAGTTGCACCAGCTCGGGGCCGAGCTGTCCACCACGACCTCGCTGATCTCGGTGCCGGACGTCGACCTGGTGCGCCTGGCCGATGCCTCGCCGGACCACAGTCCGCATCGCGCCGACGAGCCCTACCGGCGCGCGATCGCCGGCTTCTACGCACGTCTGGCCGCCACCGCGCTCCAGCTCGACGGCCTCGAGGCGCCGCGCCACGCCGTGGGGGCGGCCGAACCCTATGGCTCGGCCGCCGAACTGGGCGCCGACCTCGACGTTCTGCACCGTTCGCTGATCAGCCACAAGTGCGGCCTGCTGGGACGCGGACGCCTGCGCCGCCTGCGGCGTGCCGTGGCGCTGTTCGGCTTCCACCTGGCGCCGCTCGACCTGCGGCAGAACTCGGATGTGCACGCACGCACGGTGGCCGAACTGCTGGCCGTCGCGCGACCCGGCACCGACTACCTGGCGCTGGACGAGGAGCATCGCATCGCGCTGCTGCTCGACGAACTGTCTACGCCGCGCCCGCTGGCGGCGCCGGGCATTGCCTATTCGGAGGAAACCCGCGGCGAGCTGGCGATCTTCCGCACCGCGCTCAGCATCCACCAGCGCTACGGCCGCGGCGCGATCGAGAACGTGATCATCTCGAAGACCGACGGCGTCTCCGACGTGCTCGAGGTCGCCGTGCTGCTCAAGGAGGTCGGCCTGCTGCGGCCGCTCGAGCATGCGCTGGACGTCAACATCGTGCCGCTGTTCGAAACCATCGGCGACCTGGCGCGGGCCGGGACGATCATGGACCGGCTGCTGGCACTGCCGCTGTACAACCGCCTGCTCGGCTCGCGCGGCGGACTGCACGAAGTGATGCTCGGCTACTCCGACAGCAACAAGGACGGCGGCTTCCTTACCTCGGGCTGGGCGCTGTACCGCGCCGAAATCGCGCTGACCGAGGTGTTCGCGCGCCACGGCGTCACCCTGCGCCTCTTCCATGGTCGCGGCGGCAGCGTCGGGCGCGGCGGCGGCCCGAGCTACCAGGCCATCCTGGCGCAACCGCAAGGTGCCGTGCAGGGCCAGATCCGCATCACCGAGCAGGGCGAGGTGATCGCCTCGAAGTACGCCAATCCCGAACTGGGCCGGCGCAACCTGGAGATCCTCGCCGCGGCGACGCTGGAGGCGACGCTGCTGCCGCACGAACACGATGCGCCGCGCCCGGAGTTCCTCGCTGCGATGGAGGAACTCTCGGCCACGGCCTTTGCCGCCTACCGCGCGCTGGTTTACGAAACGCCCGGCTTCGAACGCTACTTCTGGGAATCGACCGTCATCTCCGAGATCGCGGCGCTCAACATCGGCAGCCGGCCCGCCTCGCGCAAGAAGACCACCGCGATCGAGGACCTGCGCGCTATTCCCTGGGTGTTTTCCTGGGCGCAATGCCGCCTGATGCTGCCCGGCTGGTTCGGCTTCGGCGCTGCGGTGCGGGCCTGGCGGGAGCGGCACGGCGAGGCGGGCATGGCGCTGCTGGCCACGATGAACCGCGAATGGGGCTTCTTCCGCACGCTGCTCTCGAACATCGACATGGTGCTGGGCAAGACCGACCTTGCCATTGCCGAGCGCTATTCGGAGCTGGTGCGCGACGCGGATCTGCGTGCGGCCATCTTCCCGCGCCTGTCGGCGGAGTGGCACGACGCGGTCGACGCCCTGCTGGCGATCACCGGGCAGGCCGAGTTGCTCGACGGCAACCCGCTGCTCAAGCGTTCGATCCGCAATCGCTTCCCCTACCTCGATCCGGTAAACCACCTGCAGATCGAACTGCTGCGCCGCCACCGCGCCGGCGACACCGACGAGCGCGTGCAGCGCGGCATCCACCTCACCATCAACGGCGTCGCCGCCGGCCTGCGCAACAGCGGCTAGCCGGAGTATTCGCGTCCGCCGTAGCGCGTGACGCCGAGCAGCAGCCGGACCATGGCGTAGGCGGCGACACTGGCGAGCCGTTGCAGCCAGCCGCGGCGGCGCTGCTCCCCCGGCAGGATTTCGCGCGACGAAGTGGCGATCGCCGCATCGAGGCTGGCGAGCAGCGTCGTCGCAAAGCCCTCGTCGCGCACCACGATGTTGGCTTCGCGCGCGAGCAGCAGGCTGAACGGATCGATATTGGAGGAGCCGACGGTCGCCCAGTCCCCATCCACGACCGCAACCTTGGCGTGCAGGTGGGCCTCGGCGTACTCGAAGACGCGGATGCCTGCGCCCAGCATGCGGTCGTACAACGCCAGCGTCGCATAGTGCAGCAGGATGTGGTCCGGCTTGCCCTGTAGCAGTAGGCGCACGCGGACGCCGCGGCGGGCGGCGGCCAGCAGTTCGCGCGCGAAGCGGCGCCCCGGGAGGAAGTAGGCGTTGGCGATGACGATCGTGCTGCGCGCCGTGCCGATCGCAGCAAGGTAGGCATCCTCGATGTCGCGCCGATGGCGCAGGTTGTCGCGCAGTCGCAGGGCGGCCGGTGTGGTTCCGCAGGCAACCGGCATGGCCGGCGGCGGCGGGGGTGCCGGCGGCCTGCGACCGAGGCTGGCCCAGCGCACCAGGCGCCAGACGCGGCGCATCGCGGCGTGGATTCCGGCCACCAGCGGTCCTTCGACGCGGACCGCGTAGTCGAAGCGCGGCTTGTCGGACGCGCCGCCGTCGAAGTCATCGACGACGTTGATGCCGCCGACGAAAGCCAGTTCGCCGTCGATCACCGAGAGCTTGCGGTGCAGGCGGCGCAGGCGGTGGCGGCGGATGGCCAGCCGGCCCGCTTCCGGGCGGTAGGTCAGCACTTCGGCGCCGGCGGCGGCGAGCGCGGTACCCAGGCCCGCAGCAAAGCCGCGCGCGCCGAAGCCGTCCACCAGGAGGCGAACGGCGACGCCGCGGCGGACAGCGCGTGCAAGCGCATCGGCGACGCGGCGACCGGTGGCGTCGTCCTCGAAGATGTAGGTTTCGAGATGGATCTCGAAGCGCGCGCCGTCGATTGCGGCGAGCAGCGCGGGAAAGTACTCCCCGCCGGATTGCAGCAGGCGAAGGCGATTGCCGGGCAGCAGGCCGGGAACGGTGGACTGGCGGAAGTCGTCGTTCATTGCGGCGCGCCCGCCGCGGCGAACGCAGCGGAAAGTGCGGCATGGTCGGAGATTCCCGACCACGGCGGACCGGCATGGAGCCTGGCGGCGACAGTGACCAGGCCGCGCTGGTAGATGCGGTCGAGGCGCAGCATCGGCAGCGCTGCGGGAAAGCTCCGCGTCGGGCGCCTGCCCGCACCGGCGAACACCTCGACGAGTCCGAGGCGGTCGGCCAGCAGGTCGTCGGCGCGGTTGCGCCAGTCGTTGAAGTCGCCGGCGATGAGCAGGGGGGCATCGGCGGGCACCATGTCTTCGATGCGTGAGGCCAGCGCGTCCATCTGCCGCCGCCGCGAACGGGCGAAGAGCGAAAGGTGAACGCACACGCAATGCAGCGGCTGGTCCAGTCCGGGGACGGCTACCGCGCAGTGCAGCAGGCCGCGTTTCTCGAAGCGCAGGTGCGTGACGTCCTGGTTGTGCTCGTGCAGGATGGGAAAACGCGACAGGATCGCGTTGCCGTGGTGGCCGTGGTCATAGACGACGTTGCGGCCGTAGGCGTGGCTTGCCCAGACGTCGTGGGCGAGGAACTCGTGCTGCGGCTGCACAGGCCAGTCGGCGTGGCGCTCGGCATGGCCCAGGTGCAGCCCCTGCACTTCCTGCAGGAAGACGATGTCGGCGGAAAGCTCGCGTAGCCGCTCACGCAGTTCGTGCACCATCATCCGGCGGTTGAACTGCGAGAAGCCCTTGTGTATGTTCCAGGTAGCGACGGAGAGCGTGGGCGACATCGGGGGAGGGTGCAGTGCGCAGATTGCGGGATCATAGCCGGGCGCAGTCCGGGCGGGCGGCATAGAATGGCCACGCGCGACGCCCGAGAGCCATGAACCCGCCCGAGACCCGCACACTACCGCCGGCCCCACCGGAGGACGAACAGCGCCTCCGCTACAAGATTGCCTTCCTCAACAGCATTTTCCTGCTGGCGGCGCTGATCGCGCTGGGTCTGGGCTTCTATCGGCTCGGTCCGAGTCCGCGGCTGGCGGCGTTCGATTTCGGCTACGCGGGCGCCGCCTTTGCGCTGCTCTTCGTCCTGCACCGATTCCCGGCCCGGGTAGAGGGCATTGCGACCACCGCGCTGGTGCTTTCCTACGTGCTGTTCTTCGCCATCTTCCTGATGGCGCCGTACCAGACCAACCGCCTTTCGCTCTTCTTCCTGCTGTCGGCGGCGGCCTTCTTCCTCAAGGGACTGCGCATCGGCGTCGCCTGGCTGGCGTTCATCGTAGCCAGCCTCCTCGGCGCGCATTGGCTCGACCTTTCGGTGACGCGGTTTTCGACACTCGACATCGTCACCACCTGCCTCTACCTCGGCGCATTGTTCGCCATCTTCTACAACTACGAGACCCTGAAGGAAGAGCAGCACCGGCGCGAACGCGAGCGCGGGGTGGAAAAACTCATCGACGAGCGCTGGCGCCTCGCCCTGGAGGGGGCCGGCGATGCGGTGTGGGACTGGGACGTCGCCGGCAGGCGCTTTACCTACTCGAAGAGCTTCGCCGCGATGCTGGGGTATCGCGAGGAGGAGATCGGTCACGATCCGGGCCAGGTGGGCGAGCTGCTCCACGCCGCGGACCGCGAGGCGACTCTGGGGCAGATCAAGGCGTATCTCGCTGGCGAGTTCGGCGGCCAGTTCGTCTCCGAGCACCGGATGCGCTGCGCCGACGGCAGCTACAAATGGGTGCTCGCGCGCGGCCGCATCGCGGATCGTGATGCGCTGGGTCGGCCGCGGCGCATTGTCGGTACCCATGTAGACATCACCGAACGCAAGCGTACCGAGGCAATCCTCGTCGAGAGCGAACTGCGCCTGCACTTGGCCCTGGATTCGGCGCGCATGGGGGCCTGGGAATACGACCTGGCGTCGCAGCGCCTCTACTGGTCACCGGAGGTATTCCGCCTGTTCGGACTCCCAGTGTTCGAGCCGACGCTGGAGAAGTTCCAGGCGCTGATCCATCCCGAGGACCTCGACGGCGTCCAGCGCGGCTTCGATGACGCCCTGCGCGAACGCAAGCCCTTCTTCGCCGAGTTCCGTTTCGGTCCCCCGGAAAAGCCGCGCTGGGCAGGCGACTTCGGCGAAATCCAGTACGACGCGGAGGGGAAGCCGGTGCGTGCGGTCGGAGTAGTCCAGGACATCACCGAGCGCAAGCGTGCCGAGGCGGAGGTGCTGCTCTCGCGCCAGGCCTTGGCCGACGAGCGCGGGTTGTTCCAGACCATCCTCGACAACTCGCCGCTCGGCATCTGGATGGTCGATACAAGTGGCAGGGTGCAGTTCGTCAATCACGCCTTTTGCGCGGCCACCGGTGTCACGGAGGCGCGCTTCCTCGCTGCCGCCAGCTATGCGGAGGTCCTGCCGGCCGACGTTGCGGCAAACTGCGCGCAGTCGGATCGCGAGTGCCTGGAACAAGAGGCCCCGCATGTCAGCCTCGAGCGCCTGCCCGCCGTCGATGGCCGCGAGCACCTGATGGAGATCACCAAGGTCCGGCTGCTCAACCGCGACGGCAGTCTGCGCGGCCTGATCGGGCTGGCCGTCGACGTTACCGAGCGCATGGAGCACGAACGGCAGCTGGAGCACATGGCGCACTACGATTCGCTGACCGGCGTGCCGAACCGGGCCCTGCTGGCCGACCGTCTGCGCCAGGCGCTGGCGCGGGCCAAGCGCGAGCGCGGACTGATGGCCGTGTGC
>ERZ724521.787-NODE-787-length-14181-cov-5.214003_pt1 | contig 14181 bp, 6 predicted proteins | sample MGYA00376054_ERZ724521 | MGnify/ENA primary metagenome ERZ724521 (study PRJEB28724, sample SAMN07190883) | activated sludge metagenome | isolation source: activated sludge of sewage treatment plant in Hong Hong | place: Hong Kong | collected 2016-03-17 ... | reverse complement strand
CCCTCGTCCCTCTCACTCAATCTCCACCACAAACAAAACCTCCACATCCGTCTCGCCCAATGCGCAGTCGCCGTTCTTGATGCCGGGTTGGTGGTGTAGGGTAACGTTCATGGTGCCGGAACCGGCGCTGGTGGTGATCCAGGTCGATTGCAGTCCGATCGGGAGGTTGTTGCCATCACGGTCGGTGACGGTAACCGACGCGCTGCTGCCCGATGGCGTGAAACAGAAGAGGTGGTCGTCGGCTTCTTCGAGCACTTCGTTGGAGATCGTGTCGACCGGTGAGGCCGTTTCGTTGAGCAGGAGAATCGTTGCGAAGTAGGTACAGTTGCTGTCGAGCCGGATAGTGTCGAAGCGGTCGTAGGCCACACCGCCCGGACCGTCGGGATCACGGAACTCGGCGGTGCGTACATCGGCCGTGTTCGCCGAATCGGTGAAGGTGATGCGCAGCGTCGTGATGACTTCCGATTCGTTTGCAGGAGGGGCGGGTGAGGAAACTTCGTTGTCGTCCTTCTTGCAGGATTGTAATGCGAGTAAGGAGAAGGCGCCTATGGTCAGGAGTTGATGGAGTTTCATGGAGTTGGATTATTCGGTGGTTGGTGTTTCCGCTTTTGTGAACACAAGCGGGATGCGCAGCCGCAGGACGATGTTGCGTCCCATGGCATCGGTGTAATACCGGAACCGGTCGAGGTAATCGCGGTAGACGGTGTCGAGCAGGTTACTCAGGCCGAGTCCTACGACGATCTTCTGGCGATTCAGGTTCAGGGTGGTGGAAGCTTCGAAACGCAGCAGCAGGTAATCCGCCGGCGGCGCAACGAAGTCGCTGTTATCGGGTACGCGTGTTTGTCGCGCTACATACTGCGCGGCGATGCTGACACTGTTGTCGCGGAACCGCGGACGAGCCGACGGAAGGAAACTCACTTCCAGTTCCGCGCGGTCGGCCGGCATCATCACCAGCCATTCCGCCGCGTTCAGGTTGCGCGCCCGCAGCAGGGACGCTTTTCCGCTGAGCTGCAAGCGCCGCAGCGGACGATACCGTACCTGCGCGTCCAGGCCTTTCAGCAGCGCGTCGGTCTGCCGATAGTGGAAGGTTGGGAACGCGCCCTGGATCGTCAGCGTCGGCGGTAACTCGGGCCGCAGGTAGATGAAGTCGCGGATCGGGTTGTAGTACACCGACACTTCCGCCTGCAGACGTTCGTCGCGTTGATAGCGTGCGGAGAGGATCGTATTCAGCGCCTTTTCCGTCAACAGTCCGGGATCGCCGTACTCGATCGCCGCGGCACCGTGATGCAGGCCGGAGGCGTACAACTCCGCCACCGATGGCGCGCGCCAGGCCGTGCCCGCGTTGAAGCTGAGCGTGAAGCTGCTGTCGGGTTTCCAGATCGCCCCGATAGTGCCCGATACGTTGCCAAAAGTGCGTTCCGGATTCGTCAGCGTATAACCGCCGTTCGCGTACACCCAGCGGTAGGCGCTGAGCTGTTGCGCGTCGTAGCGTACGCCGAATTCCAGTTCGACCTTCGGTTGCTTGTAGCGTTCGATCCAGAAAGCGCCGTTGCGCGCGTTCTCGAAGTTGGGAATGAAGAGGCGGCCTTCCGTGGTGTTGGCCTGCCACAGCCTGCTGAACCCGATGCTGCCGGTGAAGCCGTGGAAACGATGGTGTTCCCACACCACGTCCGCCGTATGCGAGGTGATCTCGAATTGCAGTTGCGGCAGGTTCAGTCCCGCGAGCGAATCGTTCAGCGGCAGGTGCTTGTCGTATTCGTAGCGGAGGTTGTACTGCCGTGCACCGGTCACACTGAGCTTACCCGCGTTACCTGTCAGCCACCAGGCGCCGACTTTGAACAACTCGTGTTCGATGCGCTGGTACGGACGACCGATCGTGTACGTAAAACCCGCCGATTCGAGCGGTCGCTCGCTGTCGAAGGCCCGTTGCAGGTCGGTCAGGTTGCCGATGTGCGAAGCGGAGAAGATCCCCAGCGTCGTGTTGAACTGCGAGTAGAAGACTTCGGCGCCATAGCGTTCTTTCTTCCATCCGAGCGCGCCGGAGAAATCGGCTTCTTCTAGACCGGTGTTTTTCAGAAAGTAATCCGGCGCTTCCACATTGCCGGCTTTCTTCAGCGTACCCTGCGCGCGCCACGAGAGCGCCGGCAGGAAGGCGTGGTTGCCTTCGATCCTGCCGGACACCGTGCCGCTGCGGCCGTTGCTCGCGCCAACGAGGCTGAGTTCGCCTTCCAGTCCGGGTGTGTCGCGCAGCGGTTTCGGTTGCGCGATCACCACCCCGGCAATGGCGTCGGGGCCGTAGCGTACCCCGGCCGCGCCTTTCACCACACTCAGCTCGCTGGCGACGAACGGGTCCACTTCCGGCGCGTGTTCGCTGCCCCACTGCTGGCTCTCCTGGCGAACGCCGTTGTTCAGCACCAGCACGCGGTTGCTGTGCAGGCCGTGGATCACCGGCTTGGCGATCGAGTTGCCGGTGTTCAGGCTCGTCACCCCGCTGATGCTCTTCAGCGACTCGCCCAGCGAGAGGCCGCGGCTGCGGTCGAGCTCCTGTTCGCTGAGGCTGTTGGCGGCCTGGGTCGGACGATCCGCGATGCGCGTCGAGGAGATCCGCACCGCGCGCAGCTCTTCGGTATGGTGCTCCGGGTGGAAGTCGACCCGCGTAGCGCCCGCCACGCGCACGACCTGCAGCAGGTCGTCGCAGCCCACGTGTGTGACCCGTACCGTATAGGAGCCGTCGCACAGCCCGTCGATGCGATAACGGCCGCTGCTGTCGGAGAGGGCGCTTTGCCCGGTCTCTTTGATATAGATCGCGGCATATTCCAGCCGCGTGCGGTCGTGGTCGTCGAGCACGCTGCCCGAGAGCGAGCCGGTACAGGCTTGCGCGAACAGGAACGCGGGGCGCATCAGCAGAAAACTGCCAATGAGCAAAAGGTGCAGTCGTTTCACGATTGCAGGTTAAGGCGATGCACGTTCGCTATGAAGTGAACGCATCGGTGGTGATGAAAGAAGAAGGGAAGGATCCGGCGCAGGCGGAAAAGCGATCAGGCCAGGGGAGGCGCCCGAAGCTGGAAAAAGTACGGTGGTTCAACGAGGACCGAAGTCGTCAGCGGAGGAATGCCGATCGTGGACGCGACCACACACAGGCACTGCAACGGAATCGCGGAAAACTCGGCGGTGCCCGTCAGCGTGAAATCACAGACTTCGCAGTGATGTTCCTCCTGGTGTAAGTGATACTGGGAAACCGTGTTACAATGAACATCGCCGGCATGCGAAAGCTCATGCAGGGTCTTCTCCGCCAGCGGGTACAGGAATACCAGCAGAAAAAAAACACTCAGAACCGACCGACCGAAGCGCTTCATGGGAAGGTTGCAAAGATACAAAGCGGCGGTTAGTAAAGTATGAAGGGAATTTGGAGTAGGAAACGGTTTATATTTGGTTGCAAGTTGAAGGTTGCAGGTTGAAAGAAGGAAGTTGAAAGATGAAAGATGAAAGTTGGAAATTGAATGTTTTTCGGCTTTCGTTTAAAATCAGGCGGTTTCGCAAATTGAGCCGCGTCCCGTCGCCAGTCAGCGGTTTTCTCTCCAGAATAGTCGCCCCACTACCAGTCAAACGATCAGCCTGCAACCTTCAACTTTCAACTTTCAACCTTCACGTTACAACGTTTAAACGAAAAAATCAGCTTCCCGGCGGCGCATAATCCGGCACGCGGTTCTTCACCGGCTTGGTCGACTTCAGGAAGGCGAAGATCGCCTGCAGGTCGTCCTCGTGCAGGTTGCGGAAGTTCGGCCAGGGCATTGGTGGCATGAGCGGTCGGGTGTTGTCCATGCCTTTGTATTTGCCTTCGGTCATCGCCTTCTTGAACTGCTCGTAGCTCCAGTTGCCGATACCGGTTTCGTCGGAGGTCAGGTTCGCGGCGTAGGTCTTACCCCAGGGGCCGTGCGTAGTCGTGAGTTGCATGGACATCAGCACCCAGCCGTTGGCGAACACGTTCGTATCGGAAGGACCAAGCGGCATATCGGCCGGGTGGCCCGACAGGCGGCGCGAGGTGTCGGGTTCGGGACCCATCGGGCCCATCACTTTGGGGCTGTGGCAGTCGTCGCAGCCCATGATGCCGACGAGGTAGCGTCCGCGTTCCACCTTGGCGTTCTCGTCGACGGTTTCCGTGTTTTTTTTCTCGCCCTCGGGAGCAGGCGAGGAGCAGGCGATCGCGCCGGCCAGCGCGGCGGCGATGCCCAGCAGGCTCAGGGTTTTGTGGGAGGTCATAAAGGGGATTTGGTTTGCGGGCGAATGTAAAATATTTCATTCACCTCGCCCATACGACAAAAGGCTCAACCGGCAGAATCAACCGATGAAACGTATCAGCGGCGGGATGAAAATATTCTGGTGTACTGTACATGAGTGGACGAGCGGTGGTGGAGTGAGGCTGTTGCCGGTGTGCTTCGTAGTTTTTAGCACACGGACTACACGGATAAAACGGATGCTCACGGAAAAGTCCGCGCAAATCCGCAACATCCGCGTGATACGCGTGCCATCGAACAGTAGCTGCCACCACCACCGTCCAAGTCCTCCCCAACCTCGGCGCCGACTGCTGCGTGCCATGGGATTTAATTCAATTGATCAGGAGCGGAACATTCCTCTCCGTATCACCACCCGTCCCGTGTTCGCTCGTCATGTCGGCGTATGACTGCTTAGAAACGATAGTGCTTGCCGAACTCACCCGGGGCTAGCCTGGAGCGTTGGTGTTTCATGCAGCCAAGTCGTGGAACGTCTCATTGCTGACGATACCGCAAGCCTCCATGTCAATAGACGCCCGATTGTTCTGACTCTTTGCCAGTTCGGAATATTCGTTAACCCCTTCGAATAAGGTGTTAATCAAATTTCTAATTGACCAAATCGTTTTTTTTTCGCAATTTTTAGATTTTATTAATGCTTTATGTATTGGAAAAAGGCCTTGTTCGAATTCACGCAGAATCAACTTGATTATTCCATTGCATTGGAATTGTCAGAGAGTAGCTTGCTGTCCTATTACCGGCGGAAGGGCGAATCACCGGATCTCATCGGGACATTGGCTAATGCCTGTAAAATTGCCTGCGAAAATGTAGGATTTAAGGGTTTTCAAATTTCATTATGGGATGGTACCAATTGGTATCAAGTGCAATTACGAGATAATCGAAATGCGGGATCGGATAGGTTCGACGCTGCAAGCAATCTGTGCATGCAACGAACTGCCGCAATGGAAAGAGTAAACCAATTGACCAAAAAGGAATATTGGCTTTTGAAAGCAATTGCGAACGGTAAAAGTATCCGAAGTATCTGCCAGGAGGGCGCCATTGCTCTAAATACCTTTAAAGTCCATCGGAAAAGCCTGTTCAGAAAACTGGGAATCAAAAGCAGCGCCCAGCTACGCGAATGGGTCGCCAGGTATCTTTTGGAATAGAAAAGTTATGAACATAACCCCTTGGGGTTATTGACTTTGTTTCTTTTTTACTTCATGTTCGTTGAAAATATATCACCATGTTAAATTTTTATTCCCACAAATTTTGCTTTGGCAGAGCTCATGTCAGTTTGCAGACAGAAATAGTTGAACTGTCAATTGCTTGTTTTAAACTAAAAATCGGAAGTTGCGTGCGATTTCTTCTGATATTCTTCTCGTTTTTAAGTTTCGAATCCAGGGGACAGGCCACCCTCTCGATTAAGATAAATGTCGTGCAGCCTCCTGCTTTTCAGGTTTGTGAAATGAACGGCTCAAATGTTTTTCAGTTTACGATTGAGAATAATTCAGGATTAACCATACCATCCGGTGCACATTTAGGGGTTGATCTGCCGGCTTCGGTGAGTATTCCTAACGCTACTATTAGCGGTCCGACATCACTTTTTCCGATTGGCAATACTTCGCCGATAACGAGTGGGAGCACTTATACCGGCGAGTTTACCATGAATGTTTCCTGTGGATATCTTGATGGCGGAACAAATGCGTCATTCCCAGCGACATTTAGCGGGATATATCAAAATAATACGCTTTCGTCACATATCGGAGGAACTGTTTACGAGTATCTATTTAGTACCACCGGGACTTATACAATTAACGGTACCGCGACTTTTACACCTGCTGTATTCCATTTTGATGAAGTGGGAGGTGGAAGTGGACTCGGATCAATCCGAGTTGATTTCATGGATTTTATTGACAATCCAAATTGTGGCGTGAGCAGAGTGTTAGTTTATCAAAATACCGGTTCAGCCACATTTGAGGGGAATATTGTATATACTGAGACGCAGCCTTATTGTCCGACCTATTTTATTCAGAGCGTGACAATTGATTATTTCGACATGCAAGGTGCTGCGATTCAAAGTATATTCTCCGGCTTTACCCCTTGTAGTTTAGTTACCTGTTCAGTACAAGCGAATGTCCAAGGTGGGTCGCAAATTCAGGTTACGGTATGCTATGGCAAAATTGACCCGGACGCAGCAGGCTGTCCAATTGATTTTCCAAATAATACGCAAATAGATTATAGTTTTCAGGCGCAGTGCGTTACTGGTGCATGCACTGCTATAGCGGGCCAGGTGAGTTTTATTGATGGCCTCAGGAGGCCACAACTAGTCCTAAGCAGAATCAATCCGCAAAACAACATTACTACTGGTCATCCTTGCTTCTGGGATATTCAGCCTGCAGTTGCAGGAACGACAAGATGGCGGTTTGCTGTTGCCAATGACGGAGATGATGCTGCCCGGGATATCAGTTTCAGATTGTTCAACCCATATCCTACTTCAACCTATTTCATTGAAAGAGCGGATATTGCAATTGATCAGAATTTTAACGATGGGACACCGGTCAATGCGACTCTGGTGAACGAACAACCACTTGCAGCACTTTTTCCGGTGACTGCCCCTTTTCCCGAATGCGTATACAGTCTTACAGACCCGATCCGCGAAATTACGTTTCAGGTTCCACAAATGCTACCAGGCCAGCGTTTCGAATTCACTTTGGACATAACGGAATGCTGCCCCAGCAACAATGCTCTTTTCCCGAATTTCTACTTTGACAATCCGGTTTTTTTCAATCGGTGGTCGTTTGTAGACAGAGAGTATCGTGATGATTGCATTGGATCGACTCCACTTACTATTCAAACCGTTGGATTGGAACATGATAAACATCTAACTACCGCAGGATTGAATGGCAATCCTGATATCGAGTTGGAACAGTCCTATTACCCTGCTCATGCTGACATGGATATGGCGCAAGGGACGGGTTGCAGTTCACCTGGAAACTATGAATTTGTAATAAACAATCTGAATTTTAACAAGGCGGCAAATTATATACCCCCTTTCAATTTATGGGGAGCCCAGTCTCTTCTCGACGAAATTGACGAATCTGCAAATTGGGGAACCCTTCAATATGCTGCGCAGGGAATTGTAGTAAGGTTCTTCATGGATGCGGGGCTTTTTATTGGAAGCGGAATGCCAAGTCATAATGATGTGTTCATCTCAACACCAATGGGTGTTAATTGGAATTTTGATTTATCGCAGGTAGTTTATAATAATGGTTGCCCTGGTAATGAATCTAATTATGAATTGTTTTTTAGATTTTCCGACCTCGCTCCAGTCCCGCAAACTGTTACTGAATTATTGGATATATTGAGTGTCGTTCAGTTTCACTTTTTCTTGCAAGGATGCTGCAGTTGTTTGGTGCCACTACCTATTGGCACTAACGGCATGAATGCCAACCCGAGTTATGATGTCCAGTTCTTTCTAAGAAAAGGCGCAGGACAATGCGACATACCACTTGAACGGCAGAATAACTTCGTTCAACTGCATTGTCCGGGATGCGAGTTACCCGGACCGATTATAACAAGTGATAGTGAGATTTTGGAGCGGACAACCTTTGGTTGGCTGGACTCAAATAATGATGGCCGGGCAGATATTGGGTTGATACCTGCAAATGGCAATACGAATGGCATTGCTGTAAACCGTTCGATGCAAGGAGATATACTACGCTCCACAATTAATTTCCGTATCTCACCTGCAAGTTCACCCACATACACTATACAGTCATTGGCTCAGGCAAATCCACCTGTTAATTTGAATAGATTGTATGTCGAGTTTTTGGTTCCTTTTTCTGAAGCTAATAACTTCGACCTGGAGGTTCGGAGTATTACCTTTACTATGACCCGTTCGGGAGTTTCCAGAACGTTTACCCATATTCCGCCACAAGCGCCTGCAATTTCACCTTTTTTCTCTGACCAGCGGAACTTAAATGGCCTCCTTGCCTTCGATTTTCAAATTAGTAAGATTGATGCGGAGTTTAGTGGTCTTGGCTTGGGAACATTTAACGAGTTCATGGACAATGATCAATTTAATGTAACGTTGGAGTTTTGCGTTCGAGGAAATGGTCCGCAATCTGGATCCGCAGATCCGGACGATAATAGGTTTGAAAGTTTGGTTCAGGCAAGCGCTTATCTGACCGGAGTGGATCTTTGGAGTCAGGGGCTTTTTAATGCTTACTTCGGCGCGCATCGCTCAGTTGCCTCCGATCAGTGGGGCGGTGCGCCTAATCCAGTTGACGAGAACTGGCTCTATGTATGTGAAACCAGGTCAGCTTATCACTATTTCTTCAGGAAGTTCACCACCATGAGCACCACTTATCATGATGTTGATGTTCGAGGTGGGTCATCAGCTCCTAAGAGGTGCGTAAAGATTCTTGATTTCAGAATTGTTTCGAGGATTGGTGGAAATTTAAGAAACTCATTTCCTAATGAGTTTCGACCGGTTCCGTTCCCCACGAACCTTACCTTTGATCTGGCTCCGTTTGACGCTGCTGGTGGTGCGAATATAACCTTTGAGCGTGCAAGTCTCACGTCAAGAATTGAAACATTTGACCAGTTGTGCAGCCCTTCTGTCCTTCATCAGGTAGATTATGATGATCAGGCTCCTATGATATCACCCTCTTTCATTCCCTCCTCCCTCTCGTCGTTTGAATACGACTTAGCCAGTCTAATTCAGCAGGTAGAAGAGGGCAGTATCTTGCCGCCGAGTGGTTGCACACCAGGCTCTGTAGAGTCCAGTCACCTGCTTAGCGGCGATGAAAATGGAGTCTGGGAGATTGGTCAACCTTTTACGGTAAATGCTTGCAATGTCCTTCCTGATGAATTTAATTTAGCACAGCATTTCAGTATTGTGGATCTTGAGGAAGATGCCAGCTTGATGAGTTGCGCGCTAGCTACTCCACTTCAGCTACAGGGAGTAAATACCAATATTCCAATCCTCCGACTTTCAAGACCTGATTTGAATATTCAAGGCCCTGTGAATAGTGATCTGGAAACTGATGAGCTGATAGGTGTTTACACATTAACTAATATTGATGAACCTTGGCTTAATGACATTAGATATGTGGTTGAGCATCCTTTTATCTTTATACCTACGTTGTTTTGGATGTCGCAAGGAGGCATCAGTCTGGAGATTAATGGATCGCTTATATCCGGAAACGCTGTAACATGGGGTACTGCAGCAGGCTCGCCTCCGGGCATTCTGTTTGAGTTACCTTCCATGCTTTCGGGTTCGAATGTACAATGCACTGTTCGAGTTGCTGTTGCTCAGTGCAATGACAATTTGTTTGGATTTAACGAGATTATTCAAACAATCGTAGGATGGGATTGCAGCACGCTGCCAATCGCCGGAAGTGTGGATCCTTCAACTATCTGTTTCATGGAACCGGTCGATTGGCAATTCTTTTGGACTGGAAGTAATGTAAGTATTGATGTTGATGATAATATTAGTATACCAAGTTGCTCGCCCGGGCAGTTTGATATCCAAATTAGTGTCTTGCAGGGAAGCTATCGGTTGGAGAGTATCTTATTGGCGACAGCATCTTATCCGGATTTGTTGAATTTATTGAATGTCGATGTCAGTTCAATTAGCTTTACTGGTGATGGGAATCCGGTACCGACACTCTCCGCAACCATTTCATCGGATTGCAGTACCTTGAATATAGTTGACAACGGCACGACTCCTACCGTACTTGGGCTCAATCCTGGCGAAATCGAAGTGCTTGTAATTACTATTCCTGTTGTAAACTATTGCTTAGGCACCTTTACGATGAATGTTACACCTTCGTTATTGCGCTATTGTAACTCCCCGCAGGTATTGAATTCAAAGGCGGTAGTTGTTGATGCGAACCCGAATTGTGACTTGTCCACAATTCAGTTATGCAATACGGACGGTCTGTTTGATTTAACAACTATAGATAACGGCACAATTGATCCCACTCAAGTTGGTGTGCAAGGAATATTCTTTGACCCTTCATCTGTCTTGCCGAATCAGGATTATACGGTTTCCTTCGAACATCAGATTCAGCCCTGTAGCCTTGGCGTCGGTGGTTGCACTTACTATAGCGACTTGATAATACATGTGGAGAATTGTGCGTTTATGACCCTGAATGCCAGCTTGATCTGCGATGGAGAAAGTACCACTTTGTCCCCGTCAAATATCAATCTAACGGCTCCATATTCCTATATTTGGTCCGCAAATGGTACAACCTTGAGTACCTTATCTTCCATAACAGTTTCGCCATCTTCCACTACCGTTTATACTGTTGTAGTTACTGGCAATAATGGCACGGCTACCGCCTCCGCCACCACCACCGTCCAAGTCCTCCCCAACCTCGGCGCCGACTGCTGCGTGCCTTCGGATTTCCTCCCCGGCACGGATTTCTCCCTGGCCAATACCACCATCTCCGCCTTTGCCGCTGCGGCGGGATGGGGCAGTTCGGTATCGACTGCGAACAAGATTTTGATCAATGGGACTTTGACGATTGATCAGAACTTTACATTTAGCAACTGCGATCATATCATCATGGGTCCGAATGCGCAGATCAATGTGTTACCCGGTGTGCAGTTTGAGGTCCTTTTCAGCCATATTTACTCTTGCGAAGCAATGTGGCAAAGTATTAACCTTTACCCGGATGGCTCCCTGCGCATTGCCGATAGTCAAATCGAAGATGGTTTAGCCGCTGTCAGATCGTGGGGTGTTCCGGCACTATTGGAAGTGTTCAGCACTACTTTTGACGCCAACAAAACGGCTGTTGAGTTGACCGAAGGTGATTTCAGCAGTGCCACGTTCTATTCGAACCTGTTTCAATGCACCCGATACATCAAGCCGGCAGCCAATCTTGAATGGGCATTGCATCATTTCTACTTGCGGGATGCAGAGCATGTGACCATTGGTTCTCCTACACATAACCCGAATGTCATCGAAGATGCCAGATATGGTGTTTTTGCAGAACGAACCGACTTTTCGATTCAAAACAACGAATTCAGACATCAGCATAGCCCCATTGTCAAGTATGGCATTTACGCCGATGGATTTGTTCCCGGTTCCTTCTATGGTCAGTACGCAATGAATGTAGGCGATCTGTCCCCGAATATTTTTGAATCTGTCCGTACTGGCATCTTTGTTTCAAAGAACTACGATGCGTTCATCTTCGGTAATCAGTTTAACAGTACCGGTACGGGGGTCTTTGTCTACAATTGCCTTGCCCGACAGATCGAGGTAACACAGAACACATTAGCCGGCTTTAGTCATTATGGCATTCAATTGCAGGATAACCACGATGCTTCCATTACCGTTTCGCAGAATCAGATGAATTCCGGTTTTGTTTACCCGGCAGACGATGAATCGAGGAAAGGTATCTATGTCAACAATTCAACCTACCTGAAAGCCCCCCTGGTGATCGAAGGCAACGATATCACGAATTGTTATACCGGTATCCAAGTGATGAACCAGAATACGGCCAATATCAAGAGTAATGTCATCCGGTTCTCGGTTCCGGATGCTGTTATCGATTTGGCCATTGAGTACCGCCAGGGAATCTGGTTGCAGTTGAGCCAGAATTTGTCTGTTCATGGGAATCAGATCCTGCGAAATTGTACCTCCTGTGGTACCACCCTCCAAACAGGACATGAAAAGTATATGCGGGGCATCATCTGCGATCAGGCACTGCAGGCGCAGGTGCATGACAACACCCTCCAAAACATCCCCCAGGGCATGCTCACGCTCCAGCAAGGGTTTGGAAACCAGTACTTTTGTAACTACCTTGAAGGCTTCATGACCGGCATGTACTTCGATGGGGCTAGTATTGACCCGCAGGGAGCTCCGAATAACGCCACAGATAACCAGTGGAACGATGCAAATGGGTTTTATCGGATTGACGGGCAGTTGGATCCGAACGTATCTGTTGATTGGTATTTCGATGTTTCTCCCGGCCCGTTGTATAATCCAAATCCATACAGTGCTTCGGTCGTAGCTCCTCAAACCGGCATAAGTAGTAACAATTGCAATGTGGTATTGCCCATTGTTCCTGAGCCCAAGAAACTCTCTGAATTATTGGAGGACAGTACCTATCAGGCCTACCTTACGGAGAAAAAAATGTATGACCGGCTCATAGTTTATAGGCAATTGAAAGACAGTCTGCAACTGATGTATTCCGGCTCTACCTACGACCTTACGCTGCAGAACTTCTTTAACCTGATGGCGCTGGGCAACACTGGCTATCTTGAAAATGTGAAGGATGCCCTGAACAGCGGAGACAAAACAGCGGCTGAACTGGCCAATTCGCAGGTAACACCAGTCAACCTGCACGAGTCCAACAGTAAAACTGTTAACGCTATACTCATCGCATCCGACAAGGACTCCATTTACTATGATAATGCTGGCCGGACCATGCTCCTGAGTATTGCTTATCAAAACCCGTTGATCGGTGGTGAAGCTGTTTACAGGGCCCGGGCCATCTTACGCTTGGATCTGGAAGATCAAACCATTGGATTCCGGGAAGCCAATACGCCGGTAAAACACGATAAATCGTTTAGTGTTTTCCCTAATCCGACAACCGGGGAGTTCATGGTATCGATATCTGCAACACTGAACCAGGAGGCCAGGTTAACGGTTTACAATCTGCTGGGCATACCGATTCAGGTTGGTAAAATACCAATGGGTCAATCGTCCACCACGATAGAACTAAATGCTTTTGAACCCGGAATCTACCGTCTGGTGATCGAGTCGGCTTCCGGAAGCGAAACGCATTCAATAGTGCTGATGCGATGAGATGGGTTGTGCTGATGCTAATGGTGATGCCATTAAGTTTGTTCGGGCAGTTTACCGACCGTTACTGGACGTTTGGCGACAGTGCGGCCATTGACTTTAGAAACCTGTCTAATCCTGTTCCTGGAGAATCCGTGTTGCGTTCCCGTGGGACCTGTGCAAGTATTTGTGATAGCGCCGGTAATCTCCTGTTTTATGCAGGTGATCCTTATGTTCCTTATTGGCTTACCGGATCAACTTACAAGCAAGGTTATGTTGTAAACATGCAGCATCAAATGATGGAGAATGGCGATACCATTGTAGGAACTTTGTGGTATCAGGAAATGGTGATTGTTCCAAATCCTGCAAATAACCAGCAGTTTTATTTATTCTCCTCAGGAATAACAACTACAACCAATCCGGGCTTTTATTATTCTATTATTGACTTAAGCTACAACGGCGGCTTGGGAAAAGTGATTCAGAAGAATGTTCAACTTCAGAATTTTCCTGTGAACGACGGGCTTGCGGCGGTTAGACATGGTAATGGGCGGGACTGGTGGGTGGTGCATAAGCAATATGTACCTGGAGGATACAGTGATGAAGTGTATGTTTACTTAATTAATCCAAGTGGAATTTCATCATTGCCTCTTCAACATATTGGTCGCTTAAGCCAAACTAATACATTGCGATTAAAGTTTTGTGATAGTGGTTCAAAACTTGTTTCAACCGATTCTAATCACTTTATTGAATTATTCGATTTTGATCGCTGTTCCGGATTGTTAAGCAACCCCCGGTTTGTTCATCAAAGACAGGTATCAACGCTCAATGGTCTTTTCTGGTCATGCGAGTTCAGTCCTGATGAAACAAAGCTCTATTTAACCACTATTCCCTACGGCAACAACGATTCCATATCCTGTCTCATCCAGTTTGATCTAGAGGCTCCGGATATACAGGCCTCCATGGACACTATCCAGGTTTTTTCAGAGCCCTTTTTCTGTGGTTTCCTTAAGTTAGGCCCTGATAGTCAGATTTACTTGTCTCATTTTACAGACATGAATGACTGCGATTTCTTCTACCTCTACTGCGACACCACCTACTACCCCGAGATCATGAACC
>ERZ724521.783-NODE-783-length-14233-cov-4.090916_pt1 | contig 14233 bp, 11 predicted proteins | sample MGYA00376054_ERZ724521 | MGnify/ENA primary metagenome ERZ724521 (study PRJEB28724, sample SAMN07190883) | activated sludge metagenome | isolation source: activated sludge of sewage treatment plant in Hong Hong | place: Hong Kong | collected 2016-03-17 ... | reverse complement strand
CATCTTCAGCCACCAGGACTGGATGGCGACCCTGCTGGCCGCCGCGGGTGAACCCAACATCAAGGAAAAGCTGCTCGCAGGCCACCAGGCCGGCGCCAAGACCTTCAAGGTTCACCTGGACGGTTACAACATGCTGCCCTACCTGAAGGGCGAGGTGAAGGAAAGTCCGCGCAACTTCTTCTTCTACATCAGCGACGACGGCGACATCATGGCGATCCGCATGCAGGACTGGAAGGTGGTGCTGATGGAGCAGCGGGCCAAACAACTGGCGTGCTGGGCGGAGCCGTTCGTGAAGCTGCGCGTGCCGAAGATGTTCCACCTGCGGCGCGATCCGTTCGAGCGGGCCGACGAGAACTCCAACACCTACTACGACTGGATGATTTCCAACGCCTATGTCGTCTATCTGATGCAGGGCATCGTCGCGCAGCAGATCGAGAACTTCGTCAAGTTCCCGCCGCGGCAGAAGCCGGCTTCGTTCAACCTCGACGCGGTGTTGCGCGACCTGGAATCCGCGGGCGGCGGCGGCGGCCACTGACCGGCACGGTGCCTTCGCCTGCGGTGAAGGCCCGGCGCATCCATCGCTGACCCGGCGGTCGACTCATCGGCTGGCCGGGTCTGCTTATCTGTGATCGCAGCACCCCCTTGGAGGAAGCCTTGAACAACAACGCACCTGAAAAAGAACCGACTGCTTCGCAGTCGCCCGCAGGCGCGGTTTTGTCCGCCGACCCGCTGCCCTCGTGGAACGACGGGCCGGCCAAGCGCAGCATCATCGACTTCGTCGTCCGGGTGACCACGGAAGGATCGCCCTCCTTTGTCTCCGTTCCCGAACGCATCGCCACCTTCGACAACGACGGCACGCTTTGGTGTGAGCAGCCGGCGCCCGTGCAGGCGTACTTCGCGCTCGACCGGGTCCGGGCCCTGGCGCCGCAGCATCCGCATTGGCAGACCCAGGAGCCGTTCGCGTCATTGGTGAGGGGCGACCTGAGCGCCGCGCTCGCCGGTGGCGACCACGAACTGCTCGAAATCGTCATGGCCACCCACGCGGGCATGAGCACCACCGAGTTCGGGCGGATCGTGGAGGACTGGATTGCCACCGCGCGCCACCCGGATACCGGCCGGCTGTTCACCGAGATGGTCTATCAGCCGATGCTCGAACTGCTCGCCTACCTGAGCGCCAACGGGTTCAGGAACTACATCGTCACGGGCGGTGGCATCGAGTTCGTGCGCCAATGGGGCGAGCGCGTCTATGGCGTCACGCCCGAGCAGGTCATCGGCAGCAGCATCAAGACCCGATTCGAGCTGCGCGATGGCAAACCGGTGCTCATGCGACTGCCGCAGCTGAACTTCAACAACGACAAGGCCGGCAAGCCGGTCACCATCCACCAGCACATCGGCCGCGCGCCGCTGGCGGCCTTCGGCAACTCGGTCGGCGACCAGCAGATGCTGGAATACACGCTGGGCAGCGAGGGCGCTCGCTTCGGGCTGCTGGTCCTGCACGACGATGCCGTGCGTGAATACGCCTGCGGCCCGGTGCTGGGCATGCCCGAGCCGCGGTTGGGCGCCTTCACGCCGGCGCTTCACGCGCAGGCGAAGACAGCGGGCTGGACCGTCGTCAGCATGAAGCACGACTGGAAGCGGGTGTTCCCGTTCGAGCAAGGCCCGGTCGTGGCCATCAACATCCTGCTGGAACCCGACGCCGCGATGCTGGCGCATGCCGAAGCGAACAATGCGCGGCTGCGCAAGGTGTTCCCGAAGGGTTTTGCACTGGACGCGACGCACCGGCCGCACGTCACGCTGTTGCAGCGTTTTGTCCGCACGGCGGAACTCAACCGCGTCCATGCCGCTGCCGCGAAGGTTTTTGCCGGCACCGACGTGCCCGGCTTGCGCTTGCAGGCTTACAAGTATTACTACATTCCGAGTGGCGCGATCGGGCTGGCGGGCATCGTCGCCAGGCCGAGCCCTGAACTGCGTGAACTGCAGCTGGCCCTGATCGATGCGGTGGCCCCGTTCACGGTTCCCACCGGGTCCTCGGATGCCTTCTTCACGACGGCGGACGATCCGGTGATCGATCCGCTGCTGATTGGCTACGTGTCGACTTTCGTGGAGAAATCGGCGGGCGATCATTTCAGTCCGCACGTCACCACGGGCATCGCACCGCGTGAATACCTCGATGCCATGCTCGCGGAGCCGTTCGAACCGTTCACGTTCTCGCCGGCCGGCGCCGCGATCTACCAGTTGGGCCAGTTCGGCACCGCCGCCAGGAAACTCCATGATTTTGGGGCGAAGCACGGGCGCAGCGGTCAAAAGAGCTGAGGCGTATCAGCTATCCAATCAGTAGCGTGCTGTGGCCGTCCGACGCTGGGTACGGGCTCTTTTTGATCGAAAATTGGTGCTTCGGAGGCTTTGGCGAGCGATCCGACACGCACCCCGAGCAGGCGCAGGCGTCGGGCCAGGTCCACCCGCTTCAGGCACAGGCCGGCGGTCTGGCGGATGACCCGGGCGTCGGCGGTGAAAGCGGCAAGCGTCTGGTCGCGGGTGACGCTTTTGAAGGTGTCGTAGCGCAGCTTGATGCCGATGGTCTTGCCCACATAGCCCTTGCGCTGCAGGTCGGCAGCCACCTGCTCGCACAGCCGGGTGAAGATGGCGCCGAGTTCGGCCTTGTCGTGCACCGCGTGCAGATCGCGCTCGAAGGTGGTTTCGCGGCTGAAGCTGACGGGTTCGCTCTCGGTGACCACCGGGCGCTCGTCGCGGCCCCAGGCAGCGTCGAACAGCCACGCGCCGTAACTCTTGCCGAAGTGCTGCACCAGCCACGTGCGCTCGCGCGCGGCCAGGTCGCCGATGGTGCGGATGCCGTGGGTCTGCAACTTTTCGTCGGCCTTGGGGCCGACGCCGTTGATCTTGCGGCAGGCCAGCGGCCAGATCAGGCTTTGCAGGTCCTCGGGCTGCACGATGGAGATGCCATTGGGCTTGTTGAACTCGCTCGCCATCTTGGCCAGCAGCTTGTTGGGCGCCACACCGATCGAGCAGGTCAGGCCGGTGGTGTCGAAGATGCCTTTCTGGATCAGGCGCGCCAGCACGCGCCCGCCCTCGCGTTGCCCGCCGGGTACCTCGGTGAAATCGATGTAGACCTCGTCCACGCCGCGGTCTTCCATCACCGGCGCGATTTCCTGGATGACCTGCTTGAAGTGGCGTGAATAGCGCCGGTATTCGTCAAAGTCCACCGGCAGCAGGATGGCCTGGGGGCACAGCTTGGCCGCCTTCATCATGCCCATCGCCGAGCCCACGCCGAACCGGCGCGCCGCGTAGGTGGCGGTGGTGATCACGCCGCGTCCGGTGTAGTCGCGCAGCACCGGAAAGGCAGCCACGGGGATTTCGTGCAGGGGCAGGTCGGCGTGGTGCTCGCGCAGCGCCTCGTCCAGGCGCCGACGCCCACCACCGATGACCACCGGCAGACCTTTGAGCTGGGGGTAGCGCAGCAGTTCGACCGAGGCGTAGAAGGCATCCATGTCCAGGTGCGCGATGCGGCGCAACCGGCTGGGCGCCGGGTTGGCGGGGCTGGGCTCGGGCGGGGCGGGTGCGCTCACGCGGCAAGGATAACGTGGCCGGTGGCCGTGGCTTTCGTGCCACGCGGGAGCCGTTCGACAGGGTCTGTTGCAGGCAGACTCTGGTTTTTTGTCTAAGATGCCACAGACCCTTGAACAGGAGCCTGTCATGCTTGGACCGTCTTTCCAGCGATCGTTCCCACGCGCAAGCCTGCGGCTGACGGCCGTCGTCACGGGCGCCGCGCTGCTGGCACTTGCGGGCCCGGCGCGCGCCGCCGATGACGGCAGCGCCCTGGGCAACTGGCTGGTGCGCGACAGTCAGGTCGGGCTGCAGTTGCGCACCTACTTCTTCGACAAGCTCAACCCGCCGCCCACCAACGCCAACCAGGCCTGGGCATTGGGCGGCTGGCTGGACTACCGGTCGGGCTGGCTGGGCGACGCCCTGAGCTTCGGCTTGACCGGCTACACCTCGCAGCCCTTGTGGGCGCCAGCGGACGCACCCGGCAGCAAGTTGCTCACCGACGACCAGGGTGGCTATTCGGTGCTGGGCCAGGCCTGGGTTGCCCTGAAGCTGTTCGACCAGACCCTGACCGGCGGCCGCTTCGAGGTCAACCAGCCCGAAGTGAACCTGCAGGACAACCGCATGACGCCCCAGACCTTCCAGGGTGGCGCCCTGACGGGCACGCTCGCGGGCGTGAACTACTTTGCCGGCTACCTGTCGGACATCAAGCAACGCAATGCCACCACCTTCATCAGCATGGCCGATGCGGCCGGCGCCCCGGCCAGCGTGGACTCCGGCATGTGGCTGGTGGGCTTCAAGGGTGAGCCCGTCAAGGATCTGGTGCTGCGCCTGTCGTCCTACCACGTTCCCGACGTGCTCAATTCCACCTACGCCGATGCCAGCTGGGTGACGAAACTGTCGGGCGGACAACAGCTCAGGCTGGGCGCGCAGACGATCTATCAGAGCAGTACCGGCAGCAACTCGATCGGGGACTTCTCGGTGGGCTATGGTGGTGTCAAAGCCGACCTGAGCTCCGGGGGGCTGACCGGTACCCTGGGCTACACCCAGACCGGTCGCAATTCGAACCTGCGCTCGCCCTATTCGTCGTGGGCGGGCTACACCTCGATGCTGATCAAGGACTTCTACGCCGCCGGTCAGAAGGCGTTCCTGATCGGCGCCGCTTACGACTTCAAGGCAGCCGGGCTGCCCGGGCTGACGCTTGGTGCCAACATCGCGACAGGACGTGACGCGATCAACCCGACGACCGGTGCTGCCGTGGCCAATGCGACCGAATACGACATCGACCTGAACTACCGCTTCACCGATACCTCGTGGCCCAAGTGGGTCCAACCGCTGTGGATTCGCGTCCGGGCCGGCGTGCTGGTGCCCACCTCGGGCGGGAATACCGAGAACTACCGGATCATCCTGAACTACCCGATCGATCTGAAATAGGCGGGGTCGGACACCAGGCCGGTTGTTCAGGCGCGCAGCAGGCGACCCGCTTCGACCAGTGCACCGACGATGCTCCCCAGGTGCGCGACATCGACCGCCGGCCAGTCACCGCCAGGCTGGTGCAGATGGGCGGTGGCCTTCGGCCCCAGCAAGGCTTCGCGGAGGAACTCGACCTGGTACGCGCCAACCCGCGGCCGGCCGGATTGCGCCAGCAGCGCGCCGTATTGGATCACCTCGTAGCCACCCGGATAGGGCCGGTTGAGGCTGATCGCATCGGCACGGGCTGAAGGGCCGATCCCGAAGGCATGGGCCCAGGCGTCCGCGATGCGGCGCATCTCCGCTCCCGGCAAGGTCAGCGGCTGTGCGAGCGCATCGCCGTTCGCGTCGCCCCGGTTGCCGAAGTTGACCAGCGTGGGCAGCCGGTCTGCCGGAGGGCGCTCGACGACGAGGGCACCGTCGGCGCGCATCTTGGTGTTCATGGTGTCGTGCAGGCCCACCACGACCAGCGGCGCGTCGGGCGCCCGCGCTTGAAGAACGGCGTTGATCACCTGGTCGCAGGCACTGCGGTAGGCGTCGTGACCGAGCGCTCGCACGCTGGCCAGGGCGCCGGTCAGCGCCGTCCATTGCGCCTCGTTGGCAGGCGGTACCAGCACGGTCTCGCCCGAAAACGTGATCGGGCGGATTGCGTCGATGCCAGAAAAGCTGACGGATTCACCCGCGTGCTGGCGTTGCAGCCGTTCGAAAAACGCGCGCAGGTCGGCTTGCGGGTCGGGGGGCGGTGCGCGGTTCGGATCGAGCGCGACGCGCGCGTGCGGGCATTCGATGAACACCACATGCGGGTCGGCGGCGGCCCATGCGCGACCGAGCGGGCCGGTGATCACGTCCGAGAAGTCGTACTGCTTGCGCCGGGTGAGCCCGTCTGCCACAAACGGCTGCAGTTCGGTCGGAAACCGGGCGCCCGCGTGCGGGCCAAGCACGATGGTGTCGATTTTCGCCGCCCTGGCGACAAAAGGCACCGAGCCCTTGTCGTGCCAGAAGACGAGGTCGTCGAAGCCGTGGCGCTGCCCGGCGGGGATCCAGTCGATCGCGGAGTTCGGGTTCATGGGGTGTCGCAAGGAAAACGTTCGGTTTCACGGCTGGCTCAGGCGCTGGCGCCCGTCGCGCGTACTGTCGCCGCAGGGGCTGGTGTTGTCAACACGCAGTGCCGGAGCGGACTGGCGATACAGACGGCAACTTTCGTTTGTCAAGGCCGGTTTTCCTCTTTAGGATGGTGATCCTGTCCCCTTGGCTTAAGCGATTTCCGGCCGGCGTTTCGGGCAGACTGTTTCAGGAGTTGATCATGGAGCTTGTTGTCGTCGGTCTGGTGCTCGCGGCCGTGGTGTATGGCATCGTCAAGGACTACAACCCCCAGGCGGTGCTCGCGCTGGCGGGCATGGCCCTCTTCGCGGTGGCTTTCTTCGCTGGCATCCATCCGATCCTTGACGCGAAAAAGACCACCGGATTTGCCCTGTTCGACCTGTTCGAGGTGTTCAAGGGCATTTTCTCGTCGCGCGCGGCGGGGCTGGGGCTGACGATCATGCTGGTGGCCGGCTTTGCGACCTACATGTCGCACATTGGTGCCTCGCAGGCGCTGGTGCAGGTGGCGGTCCGACCGATCGCGGGCATCCGTTCCAGCTACCTGATGCTCTCGGTCTGTTACCTGGTGGCGGTATTCGTGTCGCTGTTCGTCACCTCGGCCACGGGCCTGGGCCTGCTGCTGATGGTCACGATGTACCCGATCATGCGCAACCTGGGCATCAGCCCCGCGTCGGCCTGCGGCGTGATCGTGACCTCGCAATCATTCGAAATCGGACCGACCCAGACCAATGCCATCTTCGCGGCCGGGCAATCCGGCCTGGATCCGACGAGCTATTTCGTGGACCACCAGATCTGGCTGGTGCTTCCGATGGTGGCGGTCACCATGGTGCTGCACTTCTTCTGGCAGCGCTTTTGCGACCGCCGCGACGGATGGGACCCGGCCGCCCACCGCGGCGATGCGGCCGAGCTCGACGAAAAGAAGGCTGGCGAGGTGCCGGCGCCGACCTGGTACGCGCTGTTGCCGATCATCCCGTTCGTGCTGATGATGACCTTCTCCAAACTGCTGGTCAGCGACATCCGGATGAGCGTGGAGGTGGCCATGCTGGTGTCGGTGTTTGCGGGCATGCTGTGCGAGTTGCTGCGCTCGCGCGACGTCCGGACCTCGCTGGCGGGTTTTTCCAGCTTTCTGGACGGCATGGGCAAGGTGTTCGGCCCGGTGGTGGCGCTCATCGTTTGTGCCGAATTCTTCGCGGAGTCGTTGAAAGCCATCGGCGCGATCGACACCTTGCTGCATTCAGCCGACAAGGCGGGCATTGGCAGCGGCCTGATGACCTTGGTCATGGTGGGGCTGATCGTCGTGGCATCGGTCATCATGGGATCGGGCAACGCTGCGTTCCTGAGCTTCTCGACGCTGGCGCCGGCGGTGGCCGCCAAATTCGGCGTGCCGGCGGTCACGATGCTGCTGCCGATGCAACTCGCGTCGAGCATCGGTCGCACGGTGTCGCCGATTGCGGCGGTGATCATCGCCTGCTCGGGCATCGCGAAGATCTCGCCCTTCGTGGTGGTCCGGCGAACGGTGGTGCCGATGGCCGGCGCGCTGACCACCGCCCTGGTGCTCAACTACCTGCTGTTCATGAAGTGAAGGCGCCGCCTGGCGCGCCGTCCCTGGCGCTCAGTCGGCCATCAGGAACTGCACGTCGCTTCCCGGCGCCAGTTCGAACGGCTCCGTGTCGTGCCGGAAGATGCGGCAGTCGCCGCCATCGCCCACCAGTGACAAATGTTGGCCCGCCAGACGCAGGCCCGTGCACTCGCGCAGGCCGGCCACCCACCCACCCGGATTCATCGCGCAGAACTCGGTGATGCGCGCCTCGCGGGTTTCGCCCTTGAAGCCGGGCGGGTTGCCGTGCAGGTAGTGCGGGTTGATCTGGAACGGCACCAGGCCCAGCGCGTCAAAGCCACCCGGATCGCAGATCGGCATGTCGTTGGTGGTCATGATGGTTGGGCAGGCGAGGTTGGCGCCGGCGCTCCAGCCCGCATAGGGCATGCCGGCCAGTACCCGCTGCCGGATGGCTCGCAACAAGCGCAAGGCCCGCACTTCGCGCAGGAGCTTCCAGGTGCTGCCACCGCCGACCAGCACCGCCTGCGCCTGGCGCACGGCCGCTGCCGGGTCCGCGGCGCGGTGAATGCCCTCCACCCCGATGCCCAGCGGCTCGAAGGCCAGGCGGACCTTTTCGGTGTAGTCGTCCGGTGTTGAGGTGACGCCCGCGAATGGCACGAACAGGACGCTGCGTACGGCGGACGCGGCCATGAAGTCGGCGAGCAGGGGCTGGGCCCATTCGAGGTAGCCGGCGCCTTCGCGCTTGGCATTGGACAGAAGCAGCAGATGCATGGAACCTCCGGCAGATGAACAGACGGCAAGTCGGGGACCGGCCTGGGTGTGATGACCATTGTGCTTGAATTGGCCTGTTCATGCGCCTGGCGATGCATTCAAGGCTTGGTACCTCTCAACCACGGCCTGGGCGTTGAAGAGCAGACGCTCCGGGCCCAGGCGTTGGTCCAGGCCGGCGTGACGAACCAGTTCCCTGACACTGGGATTCAGCCCGGCGAGCCAGACCACGGCCCCGCGCCCGGTGGCACGCTGCTCGGCCTCCATCAGGGCCATCAGCGCCGAATATTCGATGTCGTTGACGCGGCTCAGATCCACGGCCAGCACCCGCGGCTGGTACTGCGTAACCAATGCAGCGATCTGGTCTTGAACGCTCTGGGCGTTGACGAAAAACAGCCTTCCCATGGGCCGCACGATCAGCAGACCCGGCACCGGCTCAATGTCGGGGTGTTCGGGCGACACCGGCCGCAAATCGTGGGAGCCACGCTTGCGGCCCATGACGGCGACGACCGGGCTTGCGGTCTGGCTGGCCAGCCCGATCATCGAGACGATGATCGCCACCACGATTCCTTTGAGGGTGCCGAGTACCAGCACGCCCAGGCAGGCGATCACGGCCCAGCGGAACTCCATGGTTCGTACCTTCAGGATGTCGCGAAATTCCTTTGGCTGAATCAAGCCGACCGAATAGACAATCACGACCGCCGCCAACGTCGCGTGCGGCATGAAGCCGAGCAGGGGAGCCAGAAACATCATCGTGGCCAGCGCGGCGCCGCCGGTCACCAGCGACGCCACTTGCGACTGCCCGCCCACCGAGCGAACCACCGCGGTCTGCGAGGTGCCGCCCCCCGCCGGCATGGCGCCCATGAAGGCGCCGCCTAGGTTGGAAAGTCCGGTGGCGACCAGTTCGCGGTTGGCGTTGATCGGCGGGTCGCCCGGCGCCACGAAGGCACGCCCGGCGGCGATGCTCTCGGTGAAGCTCATCAAGGCGATGCCGAGCGCTCCGGGCAGCAGCTGTTCGACCAGACCTGGATCGGGGAGCGTGATGGACGCAAACCCCTGCGGAATCAGGCCCACCGTCGAGACGCCGAGCGCCGACAGGCCGAAATACCACGAGGCGGCGATGCTGCCGCCCACCGCGACCAGCGGTGCCGGCGAATGCGGCCACTTGCGTTCCATGACCAGCAGCACCGCGAACGTGGCGAGCGCCACCGCAAACGTGATGAACGAGGTGGCGGGGAGGTGATGCATCAGGCTCAGCAGGTCCGAGAAGAACCCCTGCTTCTCGATGTGCAGGCCCAGCAGTTTGGGCACCTGGTCCAGCACGATCACCAGGCCGATGCCGGCCTTGAACCCGGTCAGCACCGGGGTAGAGATGAAATTTGCCACAAAGCCCAGGCCCAGCACGCGCGCGGCCAATAGCAGGGCGCCAACCAGGACACCCAGCGTGGCGGTGGCGGTGACCAGGCGCGCCGGGTCGCCGTCGGGCACGGCCAGCCCGAGCTGGGTGCCGGCCAGAATCGCCAGCGTGGCAGTGGAACTGACGCTGAGCACGCGCGACGAACCCAGCAGCGCGTAGACCAGCATCGGCACAAAGGCGGTGTACAGACCCACCGCCACCGGCAGGCCGGCCACCGTGGCGTAGGCCATGGCCTTGGGCAGGACCACGGCGGCGGCGGTCAGGCCGGCGACGGTATCCGCCTTCACCGAGGCGGCGTTGACGGGTGGGCGGGACGGGTGACTGGGTAAGGGACTCATGGCCTTGCCTCGCGGTTGTCGTGTTTGCAGGTCCGCCGGAAACCGGCCCACCGAGGTCACGTTCGTAGAATCCACGGCGAATGCGGTCGTTTCACCCGCATCCTAGCGCAACCCCTACCTGACAGGACGACGCCATGCGGGAACCGACGATCGCCGAGGCCGAGCAACGAGAGCCGGTGCTCAACCCGGTGGACCGGGTATCGGAAATGCTGTTCGGCCTGTTCATGGCGCTGACTTTCATCGGTGCCGTGTCGGTGGCCGGGCGCGGCGAAGTGCAGGTCCGCACCTTGTTCATCACCGCGCTGGGCTGCAACCTGGCCTGGGGCCTCGTGGACGCGGTCATGTACCTGGTTCGCACCGCCACAACCCGTGGTCGTTCGCACAGCCTGATTCTGGCGGTGCGGGCGGCGCCCGACGCCGACGCGGGCTGCCGGATCATCGAAGGCGCGTTGCCCAAAGCGGTGGCTGGCCTGGTTTCGCGCACCGAAATCGAATCCCTCCGGGCGCGGGTGCTGGCGCTGGCGCAGGTTCCACCCCGGCCGGAACTGAACCGGGGCGATGCGCTGGCTGCGGTGGGCATTTTTCTGCTGGTGGTGCTGGCCACGTTTCCGGTCGTGTTGCCGTTCCTGTTTTTCGACAGCGCGGTGCTGGCCAAGAACGTGTCGCGGGGTGTGGCGCTGCTGATGCTGTTCGGCGGCGGCCTGGTGCTGGGCCGGTATGCCGGTTATGGCAGCTGGCGGGCTGGCCTGATCATGGCCGGCTTGGGCGCCGGCCTGGTGGTGGCGATCAACGCGCTGGGCGGATGAAATCCACGCGCCACCTGCTGTGGGTCTTCGGTGCCGGGCTGGCGGCATCGGCACATGCGGGCGATGAAGCCGCGGTCAAGCGCCCGACCCCGGCCACTTCCGCCGCCGAGCCACCATGGGCCTTCGCGGTGAGCGCCTATCCCACCGCCGTTCGCGGCGGACCCCGTTTCACCACCGGCGTTGCCACTGCCGACCGCGGTCCCCTGCACCTGGAAGCCCGGGTCAACTACGAATCGGTCGGCGCCCGGTCGCTGTTTGCGGGCTGGAACGTCTCGGGTGGCGATGCTGTCAAGTGGGAGCTGACCCCCTTGCTGGGTGGCGCCTGGGGCAGCACCCAGGCGTGGATTCCGGGTCTCGAGGCCAGCGTTTCCTGGCAGCGATGGGATGTCTACCTGGAGTCCGAATACGTCCGAACCCGAAGTGGTCTGGCCGACAGCTATCTGTACGCGTGGACGGAGCTGGGTTTTCGCCCGCTGCCCTGGCTGCGGGTGGGCCTGGCCGGGCAACGCACCCGCCTGTATGGCGGGCCCCGCCAGTACCAGCGCGGCCCGCTGCTCCAGGCCAGTTGGGGGCCGCTGACGCTGGGTGCCTACTGGTTCAATCCGGGCTCCGCCGACCAGATCGTGATGGGCATGGTCAGCGCGGCCTTCTGAGAGGTGGATCGGGCGCGCCAGCGCCCGATGGGCGTCAGCCTTCCTGCTTGAAGCGGTGCAGGGCCGACGGCGACGGCCAGCCGGCCTCCTGGCACACGCGCACGATCGCTTCGTTGGTGTCGAAGTACACCTGCCAGTAATGGTCGGTGTGGGTGTAGGGGCGCACCGCAATCTGCGGGCCTTCCAGCTTGATGTCGAGCAGGTTGACCTCGGGCGGCATGGTCTTGGAGATGTTCGGAATCTGCGCCACGGCGGCCTTGAGGCGGGCGATCGCGTCGATCGGGTCCACACTGGCGGCCAGTTGCGCGACGCGCTCCACGCGGCGCTCCGGCAACGAGGAGTAATTCTGGATCGTGTCGCCGAAAATCTTGCCGTTGCCGACGATGGTCAGCACGTTGTCGGGGGTGATCACGGTGGTGCCGAACAGACCCAGCTCGCGCACTGTGCCGACCACGCCGCCGATGCTGACGAAGTCGCCCACCTTGAAGGGCCGCAGGATCAGCATGAAGGCGCCCGCGGCAAAGTTGCCCAGCAAGCCGCTCCAGGCCGCGCCGATGGCCACGCCGGCACCGGCCAGCAGGGCGGCAAATGAGGTGGTCTGGATACCGAAATAGCCCAGGATGCCGAGCACCAGCGCGATGTTCAGCGCGATGGCAACGATCGAACCGAGGTACTTGGTCAGCGTCGGATCCACATGGTTGCGGTTCATGGCCGCCTGCATCATCGAGATGACCTGGCCGATCAGCCAGCGACCGACGATCCAGAAGGCAATGGCGGCCATGACCTTGATCGCCAGTTCGGAGACGGTGGTGCTCAGAAAGGTTTGAATCGAATGCATGTCCACGGGAAAACTCCTTGTTTCGGTTGGGGGCAGGTTTGCACCTGCGGTGAGCCAAGACATGCCTGCAAGGGCATGGGGCGCATTCTAGGTCGCTTCAATGCCATGGGCCGGGACGCGAGCGCCCGCTGAAGGCCAGAAAGTCGCAGTAGACTGCGAGGGTGGCGGTGTCGCGTCCGGATGGCGCGCGCCGGTCCCGAGCGTCCAACTGAGCGTACCGACATGCCAACCTCCATTCATCGACCGCTTCCTTCTCGTTGTATCCCCGCGGATCGTCCCAACGCCTACGCTGGCCGAGCCCGGTACGGCCTTGCAGTGCTGACCTGCGCGGCGGCGCTGCTGCTGGCGGCCTGCGACAAGGAAAAGGCCGCGCCGGCGCCGGTTGTGCCGGTCGTTCAGGTGGTCGAGGCGGCGCAGCGCGACGTGCCGATCACCATGGAGTGGGTGGGCGCGATGGACGGCAACATCAATGCAGCGATCCGTCCGCAGGTGACCGGCTACCTCATCAGACAGAATTACCGCGAGGGCGACCTGGTCAAGAAGGGCCAGTTGCTGTTCGAAATCGACCCCCGCACCTTTGAGGCGGCGGTGGACGAGGCTGCGGGGATTCGTGCCCAGAAGGTCGCCCGACTCGAGACGACCTCGGCCAATCTGGCGCGCATCAAGCCGCTTGCCGAGAAGAACGCGGTCAGCCAGAAGGATCTGGACGACGCCACCGGCGCGTTCCAGTCGGCGAAGGCCGAACTGGAGGCCGCCGATGCCAACCTGAAGACCGCCAAACTCAACCTTGGTTTCACGAAGATCACCTCCCCGATCACCGGCATTGCGGGCATTGCCAAGGCCCAGATCGGCGACCTGCTGAGCCCGTCCGGCGGCGAACTGACGACCGTGTCGTCGGTGGATCCGATCAAGGTGTATTTCAATATCAGCGAACAGGAATACCTCAAGGTCGCGACCGCTGCGGATGCGGCCGGCAAGAAGGCGCAGGACGTGCCGCTCGACCTCATCCTGGTGGACGGCTCGATCTACGGGCACAGAGGCAAGGTCTCGGTGCTGAACCGGCAGGTCGATGTGGCGACCGGCACCTTCAAGGTGGCTTCCTTGTTTCCCAATCCCAACAACCTGCTGCGGCCGGGCCAGTTCGGCCGGATCCGGGCGACGATGCAGGTCGTGAAGGGCGCGGTGCTGGTGCCACAACGGGCGGTGACCGAGATGCAGGGCAAATTCCTGCTCGCCGTGGTCGGCGCGGACAACAAGGTTGACGTGCGCCCGGTGGTCGTCGGCGAGCGTGTCGGCAGCGAGTGGCTGATTGCGCAGGGTCTGAAGGCTGGTGAAAAGGTCATCGCCGAGGGCACGCAAAAGGTCCGGCCCGGCATGACCGTGCAGACCAAACCCTTCGTCCCGGCGGCGCCGGCACCGAGCGGCGCCGGCAAGGCGGCCTCCGCCCCGGCACCGGCCGCTTCCAAGGGTTGAGTCGCCATGTCCAGGTTCTTCATCAACCGGCCGATCGTGGCCATGGTCATCTCGATCCTGATGACCATCGTCGGGATCGTCGCCATGTCCGGGCTGCCGGTCGCGCAGTTCCCGAACATCGTGCCGCCGCAGATCCAGGTCAACGCCACCTACACCGGCGCCGATGCCCTGACCCTCGAACAGGCCGTGGCCACCCCGATCGAGCAGCAGATGTCGGGCGTCGACAACATGGACTACATGTATTCGATCA
>ERZ724521.780-NODE-780-length-14266-cov-6.597636_pt1 | contig 14266 bp, 12 predicted proteins | sample MGYA00376054_ERZ724521 | MGnify/ENA primary metagenome ERZ724521 (study PRJEB28724, sample SAMN07190883) | activated sludge metagenome | isolation source: activated sludge of sewage treatment plant in Hong Hong | place: Hong Kong | collected 2016-03-17 ... | reverse complement strand
GCCCGAGCCCGACGCGTTCGCCCGCGCCGTCGCCGCCGCCTGCACGCCAGCGACCGTCGCCGACGGGTCGGCCGCGGCCGGCAAGCTCGCGACCCGCGAGTTCTCGCCGACGACGATGGCCCGCCGCTACGACGCTCTGTACGCCGCGCTCGCGCGCTGAGCTGTCCCCGCGGACAGCTCCGTGCACACACAACGACCCGCGCGCCGAAGAAGTGGAAGAGAGGCGGACGAGCGGGGTCGTAAGCCGGGTTCTGTCCCTGGGTTCGTCGCCTCCCCCAGGTGGCGGTCATTCTTCTACGCGGCACTACCCGGGACGGGACGGGCAGCCCCTGGCGATCGCCCTTGCGGGTCCTCGCCGTGTCCCTGTTTGGCCTTGCTCCGGGTGGGGTTTACCGTGCGGTCCCTGTCGCCAGGTCCCCGGTGCGCTCTTACCGCACCTTTTCACCCTTACCCGCGCGAGCGCGAGCGGTCTGTTTTCTGTGGCACTTTCCTTCGAGTCGCCCCGACTGGCCTGCGCCAGCACCCTGCCCTGCGGAGCCCGGACTTTCCTCGATGGGATCTGGCCCCACCGCGAACGCCTTGTCCCCCTCGGCCGCCTCTCTCCCGGGCGACCTTTTAACAGGTCAGGGCAGCGACGGCAACGTATCGGTCGCCGTGCGGCTCAGCTGACGGACGGCGTGGCGCTCGTCGTGGTCGTTGCAGGCGAGCACGACGACGACGGTGATGTTGTCGTCGCCGCCGCGCTCGAGCGCGAGCTCGGTGCAGATCTGCGGCAGGTCGGAGTACAGGTTGTCGCGCGCCAGCGCGGCGAGCTCGTCGAGCGAGATGTAGTTGGCGAAGCCGTCGGAGCACAGCAGGAACACGTCGCCGAGGCTGACGTTGACCGGCACGATGTCGGCCTCGACGAGCCGCTCGAAGCCGACGGAGCGGGTGATGATGTGCTTGAGGTCGGAGTCCTGCGCCTCCTCCTCGGTGATGAGCCCCGCCTGGACCTGCTCGTTGAGCCAGGAGTGGTCGGTCGTCAGCTGGCGCGCCATCGCCGAGCGCAGCAGGTACGCGCGGCTGTCGCCGACGTGCACGATGTAGCCGCGGTCGCCGTGGAACAGGATCCCCGTCAGCGTCGTCCCCATCCCGTGGAGCGACCGGTCCTGCTGCGCCTGGTCGTAGATACGGGCGCTCGCCTCGCTCGCGCTCGCCTGCAGGATCTCGGCGATCGCCTCGTTCCACGCCTGCTGCGGCATGCCGTGCAGGCGGGCCATGCCGCGGCGCACGACCTTGTTGACGACGTCGGCGCACATGGCACTGGCGTGCGCTCCGCCGGCGTGACCGCCCATGCCATCCGCGACGAGATAGAGCCCCAGCGAGCTGTCGACGAGGAAGCTGTCCTCGTTCGCCATGCGAACGCGGCCGACGTCGGTGGATGCCCACGCGATCAAACGCACAGCGAATACGATACCACGGCCCGGCTCCATGCGAGAGCTTTCCGCCGGTCGCTCGCCACGCAGAGTTGACCGGCGGTGGGCGTCGGCCCCGGCGCGGGCGCCAAACACGTGAGGAAACCGACAGGTCTCCCCGGCCCCGTGCCCCCCCTTCGCCGACGCCCGGGGCTCAGACCCGGAACGCGGCGGGCTCGTCGGACATGGAGATCTCCGAGCCGTCGAAGCGGATCCGCTTCGGCTTGTCATCGACGACCGTCAGGATCGACACCGGCCGCCGCCAGATCCGCTCGACGTTGCGCAGCGTGTCGCGGGCGTAGTCCATCTTCAGGTCGACGCCCTCGTGCCGGTGCCCGAGCAGCAGCTCGCTGCGGTTGAGGTAGTTGGCGTCGACGACGTAGATGAACGGCTGGCCGAAGTTCGACAGCTGCTGGAGGATCTGCTGCTTGATCTTCGAGAACTCGCGGCCCTCGATCTCGAGCCGGCCGGTGCGGCGGTTCTCCTTGTACGTGAAGAACTTCTGCTCGCGGCAGAAGTCCTCGGTGAAGAACTCGTCGAGGAAGGTGACGTCGTTGTGCATGCGCCGGACCTCGAACAGCTTCTGCTTGCCGAGCCCGAGCTTCTTGTCCCAGCTCGCCTTCTCGGCGAGCGACGTGCACTCGTCCCACTCCTTGCCGAAGCGGCCGCGGTTCCAGCGGTCCTCGAGGTGGCGGTACAGCTCGACGCCGAGCTTGTACGGGTTGAGCTGGCCGGGGCCCATCGCCGTCACCGCGCTGGCGGCGTCGGCGTAGTCGATCACCTCGTCGCACTTGAGCGCGCGCGTCGTCATGATCCGCGAGTGCCAGTAGGTGGCCCAGCCCTCGTTCATGATCTTCGTCTGCATCTGCGGCAGGAAGTAGTAGGCCTCCTCGCGCATGATCCCGAGCACGTCGGCCTCCCACGCCTCGAGCGGCGCGTGCTGCATCAAGAAGCCGAGCACGTCGCGCTCCGGGTGCGGCGGGTTCTTGCGCTTCTGCGCCTCCTCCTCCTTCTTCTTCTTGGCCCGCTGCGCGGCGATGTACTCCGGCGGGTTGATGTAGCCCTCGAGGTAGCTGCGCGTGTTGTGCAGCCGGCCCGGGTCGGGCTTGTCCTCCTCGGGCTTGTCGGCCTCGGCGGCCCGGCGCTGCTCCTTGCGGCGGAACGGCAGCCACGGGTCGATCAGGTTGTCGACCGACAGGCAGAGGTCGACGAACGTCTCGACCGGGGAGACCCCGTGGCGGTCCATGTAGCGGCGCACGCGGGCGGCGTTGTTCGCCATGCCGTCGATCATCCGCCGGTCGGTGTGCGAGAAGAAGTAGTTGTTCTTGAAGAAGTCGCAGTGGCCGTAGACGTGGGCCATCACGAGCTTCTGGTCGACCAGCGAGTTGCCCTCGAGCAGGTACGCGTAGCAGGGGTTGGTGTTGATCACCAGCTCGTAGATCTTCGACAGCCCGTACGTGTGGCTCTTGAGCATGTGGTCGTACTCCATGCCGAAGCGCCAGTGCGGGTAGCGGACGGGGAAGCCGCCGTAGGCGGCGATCTCGCACATGTGGCGGTAGTCGACGGTCTCGAACACGACCGGGAAGGTGTCGAGCCCGAACTCGTCGGCGTAGCCCTTGATCTCCTCCTGGAGCTTGGCGAGCGGCGGCGGCAGCGGAGCCATGGCTAGCGGCCTCCCTTCAGGAATTCGCGGATCGAGTCCATGATGTCGTCCTTGCTCTTGATCTCGGACGTGACGAGCGCCTTGTTCTTGGCGAACGCCGCGCGCAGGTCCTTGATGAACTGCCCCGACCCGTAGGGCGACTCGACCTGGCCGTAGCCGAACTGGTTGAGCCGCGGCAGCAGCTGGTTCTTGACCAGCTGGATGCACGTCGCCGTGTCGTCGACCGACCAGTTGTCGCCGTCGGAGAAGTGGAACGCGTAGATGTTCCACTGCTCCGGGTTGAACTCGGCCTCGATCAGCTCGGCGCACAGCTTGTACGCCGAGCTGATCATCGTCCCGCCGGACTCGCGGGTGCGGAAGAACACCTCGCGCTCGACCAGCCGCGCCGTCGCGTCGTGGATGATGTAGCGCGACTCCAGCCCCTTGTACTGGCTCTTGAGCCAGGTGTCGATCCAGAACGACTCGATGCGGACGATCTCCTTCTGCTCGTCGCCCATCGAGCCGGACACGTCCATCATGTAGATGATCACCGCGTTGGTCTGCGGCCTGGGGTCGGTGCGCCACGAGCGGTAGCGGCGGTCCTCGCGGATCGGCACGATCACGGGGTGCGCCGGATCATAGTTGCCCATCGCCACCTGCCGGCGCAGCGCCCGCTTGTAGGTCGCCTTGAAGTTGCGCAGGCTCTCGGGCCCCGTGTTGCGCAGGCCGACGTAGCGGTCCTTGCGCGTCTCGATCGAGTGCGTGCCCTTCGGCTGGATGTTCGGCAGCCCGAGCTCCTCGCCCATGATCTGCGCCAGCTCCTCGAGCGTGACCTCGACCTCGAGCGCCTTGTTGCCCTCGCTCTCGCCGGCCTTGCCCGCGCCGCCCTGCCCGTCCTTCGCGCTGCCGCCGACCGGATCGCCGGGGTCGCCGTCGCCCTGGCCGACGCCCTGCCCGCTGTTGTCGCCGTGGATGAACCGCGGGATGTTGATCTGCGGCATCGGGATCGAGACCGTGCCTTGACCCTTGGGGGCTATCAGATCGCCGCGAGAGATGTATTTGCGCAAGTTCTGCCGAATTTTGCCGCGAATGATCTCTCGGAAGCGACTGTGGTCCTGCTCGATGCGCGAAATCATGGACAACCAGAGTATGCGAGGGTTGCGGCGGATGCGAGGGCCCGGCCGGGCTGGACAGCGATCACGCGAAACTACGCTGCGCGCGCCGCTCCTGCGCACGCGTGGAATCGTCCGCGGTGGCCGGTGTCGCGACCCTAGTGTACCATCTGCGACACGATGTCATCCGTGTCTCTCGTCGACCGCGTCGCTGCCCTTCAGGATCAAAAACGCTACGAGGACCTGCACTGGAGCGGCACCTTCGAGGAGTACCTCGAGCTCGTGCGCCGCAACCCGCGGGTCGCCCGCACCGCGTACGAGCGGCTGTACGACATGGTCCTGTCGCACGGCACCGAGGAGTACGTCGACAGCAAGAAGAAGATCACGCGCTACCGCTTCTTCCAGGACGAGGCGCACGAGGGCCGCGACGCGATCTTCGGGCTCGACATCCCGCTGATGCGGCTCGTCAGCGTGATCAAGGCGGCCGCGCTGCGCTACGGCCCCGAGCGCCGCATCATCCTCCTGCACGGCCCGGTCGGCTCGTCGAAGAGCACGATCGCCCGCCTGCTCAAGAAGGGCATCGAGGAGTACAGCCGCGCGCCCGAGGGCGCGCTCTACACCTACGAGTGGGTGCTCCCCGAGGGCCTGCGCTACCTGACGGCCGGGCAGGAGGTGTTCTCCTCGCCGATGAACGAGGAGCCGCTGAAGCTGATCCCCTCCGACGTGCGCGAGCAGGCGATCACCGCGCTCGGCCTCGAGCGCGACGGCTTCCGCCCGTACATCCGCGGCAACCTCAACCCGGCGTGCCGCTTCATCTTCCGCGAGCTGATGCTCCACTACAAGGGCGACTGGTCGAAGGTCGTCCGCCACGTCCGCGTCAAGCGCCTCCTGCTCTCCGAGGAGGACCGCGTCGGCATCGGCACCTTCCAGCCGAAGGACGAGAAGAACCAGGACTCGACCGAGCTGACCGGCGACATCAACTACCGCCGGATCGCCGAGTACGGCAGCGACACCGACCCGCGCGCCTTCAACTTCGACGGCGAGTTCAACGTCGCCAACCGCGGCGTCATCGAGTTCGTCGAGATCCTCAAGCTCGACGTCGCCTTCCTCTACGACCTGCTCGGCGCCACCCAGGAGCAGAAGGTCAAGCCGAAGAAGTTCGCGCAGACCGACATCGACGAGGTGATCATCGGCCACACCAACGAGGCCGAGTACAACCGCCTGCTCGAGAACAAGTTCATGGAGGCGCTGCGCGACCGTACGGTCAAGATCGACATCCCGTACATCACGAAGCTCTCCGAAGAGATCAAGATCTACGCCAAGGACTACAACCCGAAGAAGGTCCGCGGCCGCTTCATCGCCCCGCACACGCTCGAGATGGCGGCGATGTGGGCGATCTTGACCCGCCTCGAGGACCCGAAGAAGCACCAGCTGACGCTCCTCCAGAAGCTCAAGCTGTTCGACGGCAAGACCCTCCCCGGGTTCACCCAGGACAGCGTCAAGGAGCTGCGCAAGGAGGCCAACCGCGAGGGCATGGAGGGCATCAGCCCGCGCTACATCCAGGACAAGATCGCCAACTGCCTGGTCAGCGAGCGCGGGCAGATGAGCATCAACCCGTTCATGGTCCTCAACGAGCTCGAGGGCGGCCTGCGCAGCCACAGCCTGATCAACAGCGAGGACCAGCGCAAGCGCTACACGGAGCTCCTGGCGGTGGTCAAGCAGGAGTACGAGGACATCGTCAAGAACGAGGTCCAGCGGGCGATCAGCGCCGACGCCGACGCGATCGCGCGCCTGTGCGGCAACTACATCGACAACGTCAAGGCCTACACCCAGCGGGAGAAGGTCAAGAACCCGTACACCGGCCAGGACGAGGAGCCCGACGAGCGGCTGATGCGCTCGATCGAGACCAAGATCGACATCCCCGAGAGCCGCAAGGACGACTTCCGCCGCGAGATCATGAACTACATCGGCGCGCTGGCGATCGAGGGCAAGCAGTTCGACTACCGCACCAACGAGCGGCTCTACAAGGCGCTCGAGCTCAAGCTGTTCGAGGACCAGAAGGACAGCATCAAGCTCACCAGCCTCGTCTCGCAGGTCGTCGACCGCGAGGCCCAGGAGAAGATCGACGTCGTCAAGCAGCGCCTGATCCGCAACTACGGCTACGACGAGATCAGCGCCACCGACGTGCTCACCTACGTCGCCTCGATCTTCGCCCGCGGCGAGATGAAGTGACCCGGTGAGCGCGCCGGGCCGCGGGGCCCGGCGACTGCAATGCGAGCCGGCGACGGGCCTCCCGCCGCCGGCTTCGTCGTCACTGCGGCAGGATGCTGAGCAGCTGCCCGCCGGTCATGTCCGAGTAGACGTAGTGGCTGCCCGGCACCGACACCTGCTTCATCCCCATCACGTTGTTCGGGTCGATCTTCCAGGCCCAGCCCTCCTGGTCGACCAGCCACACGAACTTCTCGATGTCGACGCTGAGCCCGATCGCCGTCGAGCACGGGTTCGGCACGTGCTGCGTGACCAGCGTCTTGTTCTTGCGGTCGATCTGGACGAGCCCGCACGGCCCGTTCGACGCGACCCACGTGAAGTTCTCGTCGGCCGTGACCCCGCGGTGGCACGCGTTGGTCCCGACGATCGACGTGTACTGCTGCGTCATCACGTCGTACACCGTCACCGGCCCGCTGCAGCCGCCGAACCACGGGTTGCCGTCGGGGTCGACGGTGAAGCCGTACGACTGCACCTCACCGGGCGGCGTGAAGCGGTCGACGGTGATCGGGTTCTGGTCGGTGTTGACGCGCACGAACTCGCCGCGGAGGCTCGAGAACCACGGGCGGAACTGCGGGTCGAGCGCGCCGCCGTACGGCGAGAAGCCGCTGCCGTTCCAGTTCGGCACGGGGATCGTCTCCTCGACCGTGCCGTCGACCGCGACGCGCACGAGGTGGACCGTCGTGCCGTCCTGCGACATGTACCCGAGCCACACCTTCGGGTTGATGTACTTGCACTCGTCGACGCTCCACTCGCCCGGCGTCCACGTGATGCCGCGCGGGCCCTGGTGCCACTGCCCGCCGTACGGCCACTGGATCTGCCAGCGCACGCACTCGTCCTCGCCCCACGGCCGCACGTCGTTGGCGTTCTGCGAGGTGTCGATCATGCCGTTGCCGTTCTTGTCGACACAGTCCTCCTGGTTCGCCGCGATCATCGTCGAGCGGCCGGTCTGGCGGTTGTTGACGACGACGTAGCGGCCGTCGCCGCTGACCGCCGTGCGCGAGGCGCTCTCGCCGCCCGGACCGATCTTGTAGCGGGCCTCGAGCACGAGCGTCTGGGTGTTGACCTTGGCGACGTCGTCGAGGTCCTGGCTCGGGATGAAGATGTAGCTCTTCTCCGCCATGCCCATCCCCATGCCGTCGCCCGGCATGCACGGCGGCGGCTCGCCGGTCGTGTTGTTGCCGGTCGTGTTGTTGTTGCCGGTCGTCCCGGTCGTCGCGCTGACGCCCGAGTCGGTCCCCGGCCCGGTCGACGTCCCGGTCATGCTGACGCCGGTCGTCGGCGACGTCGTCGTGCCGTTCGAGTCGCTGCCGCCCATCGTCGCCGAGTCGGTCGCGCTCGCCGAGCCGGTCGCGCTGGTCGTCGGCGTCGCCGTCGTCGACGAGCTCGAGCCCGCCGACACCGTGCCGACGCTCGCGCTCGCCGAGTCGCTCTCGCGCCCGCCCGAGTCACCGCACGCGACCAGGCCGAGCGCACCGCACAACCACACCCTCAACCCAACCCCTCGTGTCATGCCTCCATCATCGAGAAATTCCCCCCGTGCCGCTGCACCGCGACACGCGGGGTTCCTCTCGGGGCGCGCCCGCGCCTATCGGAAGCGCGCGACCACGGGGATGTGGTCCGAAGGCTGCTCCCACGTCCGCGGCGTCGTGTCGTGCAGCACCGACTCCGACCGATCCAGCAGCGGCGCCGTCGCGTACACGTGATCGATCCGCATCCCGCGGTTCTTCTCGAAGTCGCCGCGGCGGTAGTCCCACCACGTGAACTGCCCCGGCCGCTCGTCGTGCTCGCGGAAGCAGTCGCGCAGCCCGAACGCCAGCAGCTGCTTCAGCGCCGCGTGCTCCGCCGGCGAGAAGTGGGTGCAGCCCTCGAGCGCCTTCGGATCGACGACGTCCCGCTCGTCCGGCGCCACGTTGAAGTCGCCGCACAGGATCACCGGCTGCTGCGGCGAGCAGTGCGCGTCGAGCTCCGCGCGCAGCCGCGCCAGCCACTCGAGCTTGTACGCGAAGGCCTCGCTGCCGAGCGCCGTGCCGTTCGGGACATAGAGGTTGTAGACGCGGGTGCCGTCGACGAGCACGTCGAGGATCCGGCTGTGCTGGTCGGCCGGCCCCTCGCGGAAGCCGCGGATCACCTCGGTCGGCGCGACCTTCGACAGCGTGCACACGCCCGCATAACCCTTCGCGCCGTGGACCTGGACGTCGTACCCGAGCTCCATGAACGGCACGCGCGGGAACAGCTTGTCCTCGCACTTGATCTCCTGCAGGCAGGCGATGTCGGGTGACCTCTCGGACAGGTACGCCAGCACGTCGTCGAGGCGCGCGCGCACGCCGTTGATGTTCCACGTCACGAGCGTGAAGGGCCGGTTCATGCGCGCGCACTCTAGCGCAGGCGCGGCGCGACGACGAGGCCGTGGACCAGCAGCGCCAGCGCGAACCACCCGACGGCCAGCAGCACCGACGGGTCGCCGGCGGTCACCAGCGCGACCAGCACGAACAGGCTCGACCCGACGTAGATCACCGGCGCCCAGGGATAGAAGCCGAGCCGGTACGGCCGCGGCGCCTCCGGCTGCGTCCGCCGCAGCACGGCGATCGTCGCCACCGCGAGCGAGCCCGAGATCAGCATCGCCGCCGACGCGTAGTCCATCAGCCGGTCGAACGTGTGGCTGAAGATCAGCGCGATCGCCAGCGCCGCCTGCAGCCACAGCGCCACCGTCGGCGTCCCGTGCCGCGCGTGCAACCGACCGGCCGCCGGCGGACAGTGGCCCTCCTCGGCCATCGCGTAGGCGATCCGCGAGCCGGTCATGATGCCGCCGTTGATCGAGCCGAGCATCGCCAGCAGGATCATCAACGTCACCGCGACCACGCCCGGCCGCCCGAACAGCGCGCCCGCGGCGGCGGTCCCGACCTCGCCGACGCCCGCCAGCGCGTGCACGTCGAACACCGACAGGAAGCCGGCGCACAGCACGACGTACAGCACGAGCACCGTCAGCGTCCCGCCGACGACCGCGCGCGGCAGGTTCTTGCCCGGCTCGGCGATCTCCCCGCCGATGTAGATCGCCGCGTTCCACCCCGAGTACGCGAAGTAGATCGGCAGGTACGCCAGCGCGAGGTCCTGCGCCCGCGGCGCGGGCAGCAGCCCGAGGCGGACCGACTCCGCCGACACCGACACCGTGCCGATGTCGCCGACCACGAACAGGCTGACGAGCAGCAGCGTCACCAGCGGCACGCTCGTCAGCACCAGCTGCACGCGCCCCGACACCACGATCCCGACGTGGTTGATCGCCGTCAGCGCGAGCACGATCATCACCGCCCAGAACGTCGGCCCCGCGATCGTCAGCCCCGCGACCTCGATCGGCGCCGCGAAGCCCGGCCCGAGCAGCGTCGGCAGCTGGAACGTCGCCGTCCCGACGGCCATCGCCGCGAGCGACCCGGGGAACGTCGCCAGCAGCTGCAGCCACCCGGTCGCGAACGCGATCCCCGGCCCGAACGCCGCCCGCAGGTACGGGTACTCGCCGCCGGCCCGCGGCATCATCGCCCCGAGCTCCGCCACGCACAGCGCCCCGCACAGCGCCGTCAGCCCGCCGCCGAGCCAGAGCAGGAGGAACCACAGCGGGCTCGTCACGTGCTTGGCGACCACGGGCGGGGCGATGAAGATCCCGATGCCGAGCATCGACCCCGCGACCAGCGCCTGCGCCGCCCAGCGCCCGAGATGACGGACCTCCATCCGGCCGGGGAGCGTAGCCGAATCGGCCGGCGCGCCGCGAATTTCGTCCAGGCCGGCGCAGCGGTCACCACGGCGCGGCCGGCGAAAGTCCGACCGTTGGCCTTTGACAGGCGGCCGCGCGGCGGCTAGCTTCGCGCCCCGGCATGAGGCGTGTTTGCAGCGCGGCGCTGGCCCTGGGGCTCTGCCTCGCGGGCTGCAAGACGGGTCCGAACCTCAGCACGGACTACGGCCAGACCGCGCGCGAGAACTACGAGCTCGCGGTCGGCGAGTTCGGCGACCGCGACTACGAGGAGGCGGTGCAGTACGCCGACTTCGTGCGGATCCGCTTCCCGTTCAGCCGCTACGCCGTCGAGGCCGAGCTGCTGATCGCCCGGGCCGAGTTCGAGCAGGGCAACTACGCGACCGCGCAGGACCAGTTCAAGCAGTTCTACAAGCTGCACCCGACGCACAAGCACGTGCAGAACGGCTGGTGCGCGTACATGGCCGCGGTCGCGGCCTTCATGAACGCGCCCGACGGCTTCGTGCTGATGCCGCCGCACTACCAGCGCGACCAGGACCAGCTGCAGGACGCGCTGATCGAGCTCAACTACTTCTTCGATCACTACCCGAACAGCCCGATGCACGGCTACGCGCTCAAGCTGCAGGACGACATCCGCCGCCGCCTGCTCGAGCACGAGCTCTACGTCGCCAAGTTCTACCTCGACCGCAACTACCCCGAGGCCGCGATCGGCCGCCTCGAGGCGGCGCACAAGCAGTACCCCGGGATCGGCCTCGACGCCGAGGTGCTGTTCCTGCTCGCGCTGACCTACCTGAAGATGGACGAGATCGAGCTGTCGCGCTCGACCTTCGCCGAGCTGCAGGCCCAGCACCCGAAGCACCACCAGGGCAAGCAGGCCAAGCTCTACCTGAAGTTCATCCGCGACAGCTACGGCCCGGTCGACCCGACGCGCAAGCGGCCCGACCGCAGCCCGCCGCGGCCGATCGCCCCCCCGCGCCCCAAGGACCGGGACGAGGAGGACCTCAAGCGCAAGGCCAAGCCGAGCGCCGCCGTCTCCTCGCTCGCGCAGCCGACATGAGCCTCCGCCCCGACGACCTGTCCCGCCTCGTCGACCCCCCGCTGCAGACCGAAGGCCTCCCCGGCGTCGGCGGCCGCCTGCGCTGCCGCCCCGAGGACTTCCGGGTCGTCGAGATCCCCGCCTACGGCCCCGACGGCCGCGCCGGCGCCCACCTCCTGATCACGCTGACCAAGCGCGGCGTCACCACCGAGGACGCGCTGATGGAGCTGTCCCGTCAGACAGGCGTGCCGCGCCCGGAGATCGGCCTCGCCGGCCTCAAGGACAAGGACGCCGTCACCGAGCAGTGGGTCAGCCTCCCGGCCTCCGCCGCCGCGAAGCTCGCCGAGTTCCAGCACCGCAACATGTCCCTCGGGCCAGCCCACCCGCACGGCAACAAGCTGCGGCGCGGCCACCTGCGCGGCAACCGCTTCACCCTCGTCGTCCGCGACCTCGCCGTCCCGGTCGACGAGGCCCTCGCCCGCGTCCGCGCCAAGCTCGCGCGCCTGCGCGAGCAGGGCGGGCTCGACAACCTCTACGGCAGCCAGCGCCTCGGCGACGGCGGCGACAACCTCGTCCGCGGCCTCGAGGCCCTGTCCCGCGCCCGCCGCCGCGGCCGCGCCGACTTCATGCTCAGCGCCGGCCAGTCCGCGCTGTTCAACCTCTACCTGCTCGAGCGCCGCGCCCGCGGGCAGATGCGCGCCGTCCTGCTCGGCGACATCCTGAAGAAGACGGCCACCGGCGGCCTGTTCGAGTGCACCGACCCCGCGACCGACAAGGCCCGGCTCGACGCCGGAGAACTCGGCGTCACGGGCCCGATGTACGGCAGCAAAATGCGCGCCCCGGGCCCCGATACCCCTGCGGGCCTCCTCGAAGCCGAGATCCTCGCCCGCGCAGAGATCGACCCCGCCTCGCTGCAAGCCTTAGGTCACACCCTCGAGGGCACGCGCCGCGTCCTCCAGATCCCGCTCGGCGAGATCGAACTCGCCGCGGTCGACGCCGCGACCACCGACCGCGGCGACGCGCTGTCCCCGGGGATCTCCCTGTCGTTCGAGCTCCCGGCCGGGAGTTACGCCACGACGCTCCTGCGCGAACTCCAGCACCCCGCCTGATCTCCGCCCCGGTGCGCCGGCGTCGCCCGCGAACACTGGCCGATTTACACCGTCTCGGCTACGTTTCGCGGGCCCACCAATGAAGCTCTCGGACAAATTCCTCGAGCTCTCGGCCGTCGGCTCGGAGTGGATCCTGTGGATCCTCGTCGGGCTCAGCGTCGTGAGCGTGGCCCTGATGATCGAGCGCCTGATCTTCTACGCCGGCGTCCAGGGCCGCGACTCCGCGCTCGTGCGCTCGCTGCACGCCGCCCTCGCCGACCGCGACCTCGCCAAGGCGCAGGAGCTGCTGAAGAACAGCCCCGGCCCCGGCGCCCGGATCGCCGCGCAGATGCTCGAGACCAGCCAGCGCGGCGCCGCCTCGATGTCCGCGATCATGGCCGCCGCGCGCCCCGGCGAGAAGCTCCGGCTCGAGCGCAACCTCAACTTCCTCGGCACGGTCGGCTCGAACGCCCCGTTCATCGGCCTGCTGGGCACGGTGCTCGGCATCATCGAGACCTTCCGGGCGATCGAGCGGTCCGGCGTCGTCGGCAGCGCCGAGTACTCGAACGCCGTCATGGCGGGCATCTACGAGGCGCTGGTCGCGACCGCGGTCGGCCTGCTGGTCGCGATCCCGGCCGTGATCGCCTTCAACTTCTTCCAGCGGCGCGTCAAGTCGCTGCTCGGCGAGGCCGACGCGCTGACCAACATGGTCCTCGCGCTGTTCGACGGCGGCGACAAGCCGCGCGGCCACTAGGCCGGACGCTCACCGGGGGGACGCCGTGGCCGCCGACACCAATCACGACGACGACGAGGGCATCAACAGCATCAACGTCACCCCGCTGGTCGACGTCATGCTGGTGCTCCTGATCATCTTCATGGTCACGACGACCAAGATCCAGGAGACCGAGGCCGTCGCGGTCGACAAGCCCGACGCCCAGACCGGCCAGAAGTTGGAGCCGAAGCAGCACCACATCCTGCTCAGCTGCGGCAAGGACGGCACGATCTCGGTCGACAAGAAGGTCGTCACCAGCGACGTCGAGATCAAGGACGCGATCACGCGCAAGCTGGCCGAGGGCCGCGACCTCCAGGGCATCATCCAGTGCGACGAGGAGGCGCAGGTCCGCTCGATGGTGCACATGATGGACCTCCTGCGCGAGGCGGGCGTCAAGAAGTACGCGATCGCCACGGAGAAGCCCAAGGCCAAGGCCGGCGCCGGAACGTAATTCCCGGCCATGTTCTCAGGCGGCAGCTCCACCACGACTCGCTCGAGCGCCGGCGCCTTCGGCTCCGCGGCGGTCCACGCGCTCGTCGCCGTGCTGCTGTCCTACTTCTCCGTCGAGCCGGAGAAGCCGAAGGAGCCCGAGGTCGACATCATCGAGTTCGAGCTCCCGCCCGAGCCCGAGCCCGAGCCCGAGCCCGAGCCCGAGAAGCCGCCCGAGCCCGAGCCCGAGCCCGAGAAGCCGCCCGAGCCCGAGCCGGTCCCCGAGGTGCGCAAGGATGAGCCGCCGCCCAAGCCGCGGCCGAAGGTCAAGCCGGCGCCGGTCAGCGAGCAGCCCGTCGACGACGAGCCGCCGCCGCCGCTGCGCATGGACCTCAGCCAGACGACCCAGAGCGGCACCAGCGGCGTCAAGATCAACACCGGCGAGCCCGGCGGCACCCCTGGCGGCACCGGCAAGCCCGACTCGAAGGGCACCGGCTCGCGCCCTCCGGGCAGCGAGACCGGGGGCAACGACGCCCCGGCCTGGGAGCCGCGCGGCGAGCTCTACATCCGCGAGCTCCCGGCCGTGATCAACGTGCCGCAGGAGCAGTGCCCCGCCGTCCAGGAGCTCGGCATCGAGGGCGTCGTCATCCTCGCCGTCCAGGTCCGCCGCGACGGCACCGTCAAGGACGTCAAGGTCAGCCGCGACATCGGCCACTCGTTGCCGCT
>ERZ724521.778-NODE-778-length-14277-cov-10.851146_pt1 | contig 14277 bp, 10 predicted proteins | sample MGYA00376054_ERZ724521 | MGnify/ENA primary metagenome ERZ724521 (study PRJEB28724, sample SAMN07190883) | activated sludge metagenome | isolation source: activated sludge of sewage treatment plant in Hong Hong | place: Hong Kong | collected 2016-03-17 ... | reverse complement strand
AGTAAAAAACAAAACTAAAGAATATGGCTTTACCGGAAAAATTTTATTATGACAATAAAATTGTGAAGCAGTTTGCTTACGCAACGGCTCTATGGGGCGTCGTGGGCATGCTGGCGGGTCTATGGGCAGCCCTACAGCTGGCTTTTCCTGCACTCAATTTTTCTACGGCGGAGGTAACCTTTGGAAGGTTAAGACCGCTTCACACCAATGCAGTCATCTTTGCCTTTGTGGGCAATGGTATCTTCATGGGTGTTTATTATTCACTCCAGCGCCTGCTCAAGGCCAGGATGTTTTCTGATGTATTATCCCAGGTTCATTTTTGGGGGTGGCAATTAATTATTGTTTCAGCAGCGCTAACCATTCCGCTGGGTTACACCACTTCTAAAGAATATGCCGAATTGGAATGGCCAATTGATATTGCCATTACCCTCATTTGGGTTGTCTTTGGTATCAACATGTTTGGTACATTGATCAAAAGAAGAGAAAGACACCTCTATGTAGCCATCTGGTTTTACATTGCTACCTGGGTAACTGTGGCCATGTTGCACATTGTCAACAGCCTTGAATTGCCTGTTAGTATTCTTAAGTCTTATTCCATTTTTGCTGGTGTTCAGGATGCTTTGGTACAATGGTGGTATGGTCACAATGCGGTGGCATTTTTCCTAACCACACCTTACCTCGGCTTGATGTATTACTTTTTACCTAAAGCAGCCAACAGGCCGGTATATTCTTACCGACTTTCCATCATCCACTTCTGGGCTTTGATCTTTATCTACATATGGGCTGGTCCCCACCATCTTTTGTATACATCGTTGCCAGATTGGGCCCAATCATTGGGTATGGTATTTTCTCTGATGCTGATTGCTCCATCCTGGGGTGGTATGCTCAACGGTCTTCTTACCCTAAGAGGGGTTTGGGACAAAGTAAGGGAAGAGCCTGTTTTAAAATTTATGGTTGCTGCCGTTACCGCATATGGTATGGCTACTTTCGAGGGTCCAATGCTCTCTATCAAGAGTGTCAATGCCATTAGCCATTACACTGACTGGACAGTTGCTCACGTTCACGTTGGTGCCTTGGGTTGGAATGGTATGCTTACCTTTGGTGTTCTTTATTTCCTAATTCCACTACTTTTTAGAACAAAGCTTTACTCAGTCAAATTGGCCAACTGGCACTTCTGGATAGGAACCTTGGGAATTATCTTTTATGCGGTTCCAATGTACTGGGCAGGTTGGACCCAGTCTTTGATGTGGGAAGAATTCACCCCAGATGGCTTCCTTCGTTACGGTAACTTCCTGGAAACAGTAACCCAGTTATTCCCGATGTATGTAACCAGAGCGATAGGAGGTTCTATCTTCCTTGTTGGGGTATTCATTATGGTATATAACCTGATCAAAACTGTTAAACAAGGTGAATTCCTTGCTAATGAAGAAGCTGAAGCTCCTCCAATGGAGCCACATGTAGCGCACAAAGGAGAACACTGGCACAGATGGATCGAAGGAAGACCTATTCAAATGTTGGTGTTAGCACTTGTAGCAGTGGCCATCGGTGGTATCATAGAAATGATTCCTTTAGCTACGATTGAGGGTAATATTCCAAAAATTTCTTCTGTCAAACCGTATACTCCTCTTGAATTGGAAGGTCGCGATATCTACATCCGTGAAGGTTGTTACAACTGCCACTCTCAGATGATTCGACCTTTCAGATCTGAAACAGAGCGTTACGGAGAATACTCTAAATCTGGTGAGTTTATTTACGATCACCCATTCCAGTGGGGTTCTAAGAGAACAGGTCCGGATTTGCACAGAGTAGGTGGCAAGTACCCGGATAGCTGGCACTTTAACCACATGATAGAGCCGGTATCTATCAGTCCGGGTTCTATTATGCCTCCTTATCCATGGTTGGCCAAAAACAAGTTGGATACAGATTATACGGCTTCCAAAATTGCAGTCATGAGAACTTTGGGTGTTCCGTATCCAGCAGGTTATGAAGACATTGCACTTAGTGATTTGCAAAAACAAGCCAAACAAATTGCAGACAATCTGCGCAAAGACAATATAGAAATGGAAGGTCTTGAGCAAAAAGAATTGATTGCAATGATTGCCTACTTGCAGCGCCTCGGTACCGATATTAAGTTGAATAAATAATTGATAACAAAGAAAAAGCAAAATTATGTTCAAGCATTTATTATCAACATCATCAGGCGACATCAACTGGATGGCAATGTTTGCCCTTGTAACCTTCTTTATTATCTTTTCAGTGGTTTTGTTCCAGGTGTTTTTTACCAAAAAGGGCCATGTGGATTACATGGCACAACTCCCGCTTGGAGACGATCACGATCAAACTTCAAAACAATAAACCATGACGAAGCGATATATATTATCAACCGGAGCTCTTCTGGTCACCGCGGTCGGAGCTTTTGCTCAGGAAGCAGCTACCGAAGCCGCTGCTCCAGCCCAGCCAAATAGCTTTAACTGGGCCTATAACAATATTTTTTTAATATTGGCAGCCATTGTTGTTATCCTTACCTTGTTAATGTTATACAGGGTAATGGGCCTCATGATCGAAATGCAACGGGCTAAATTTATCCAGGAGCATGGACTTGAAGCTGCTGAGAAAGCCAATATGCTGCAATCTGAATCTGTATGGAGAAAGTTGTACAAATCCATGACCAAAGCTACCCCCATTGAAAAAGAGCAGGACATTGATTTGGGGCACGATTACGACGGCATTAGAGAATTGGACAACAGTCTTCCGCCCTGGTGGGTTTGGATGTTTTATCTTACCATTTTATTTTCCGGAGTCTACATGTGGTGGTATCACTGGTCAGACAACGGGCCTGATCAGATCAAGGAATATGAAATGGCAATGGAAGAAGGTCAAAAGGTTAAAGATGCCTATCTGGCAAAGATGGCGGATGCCATTAATGAAAACTCAGTAACTCCGGCCACTACTGCTGCTGATTTGGATGCAGGAAAGACGGCCTTCAAAACCTATTGTGCAGCCTGTCACCTGGAATCAGGTGCCGGTAGCGTAGGCCCCAATCTTACCGATGAATACTGGATCCATGGAGGAGGTATTAAAAATGTCTTCAAAACCATTAAATACGGTGTGCCGGAAAAAGGTATGATTTCGTGGAAGGATCAGCTCAGACCTTCTGAAATGAAAAACGTTGCCAGCTACATCCTTACCCTGCAAGGTACCAATCCTCCGGGAGCGAAGGCCGCACAGGGTGATGTCTGGAAGGAAGAATCCGCTGCTGCAACACCAGCTGCTGCTGACACTACCGCAACCAAATAAAACCCAATACCAGGCTGGAGATTTTTCTCCAGCCTGGTACTGCTTTAACCTAAGCAACAAAAAAAGGTGAATTATGACAACAGAGAAAAGAGAAACCACCGAAGATTTTATCTACGCAACTGAAGAATTTAGAGATACCATTGCCACGGTAACCAAAGAAGGAAAGCGGATTTGGATTTACCCCAAAAAACCGTCCGGTAATTTTTTTAATTACCGGAAACTTGTAAGCTATATCCTACTGCTACTTTTATTTGGCATGCCTTTTATTAAGGTCAATGGGCAACCTTTTATAATGTTTAATGTGTTGGAAAGAAAATTTGTTCTTTTTAGCATTGTTTTCCATCCCCAGGATTTTCACCTTTTTTTATTTTCAATGCTGACCCTACTCGTATTCATCATCTTGTTTACGGTGGTCTTTGGGCGAATTTTCTGCGGCTGGGTCTGCCCTCAAACCATCTTTATGGAAATGGTCTACCGGCGAATCGAATACTTTATTGAAGGAGATTGGAATGCCCAGAAAAAACTCAATGAAGCTCCATGGACAACAGAAAAGTTGTTGAAAAAAACCATCAAACAATTTTTGTTTTTTGCCATTGCTGTTTTTATTTCCAATATATTTTTGAGTTACATCATAGGTTATGAAGAGGTCTGGCGCATCGCCACAGAACCTATTTCTATGCACCTGGGAGGCTTCATCGCAATGATCGTTTTCTCCTTCCTTTTTTACGGCGTTTTTGCTTTTATGCGGGAGCAGGTATGCACTACTATTTGTCCTTATGGCAGATTACAAGGCGTGATCCTAGATCCCAATTCCATCGTCATTTCTTACGACTGGCTGCGAGGAGAACCCAGGGGTAAAATCAAAAAAGGGGCAGAAACTGACAATACCAGTCCAAGAGGAGATTGTGTAGACTGTGGACTTTGTATCAAGGTCTGTCCTACCGGCATCGATATCAGAAATGGTACCCAGCTTGAATGTGTCAACTGCACCGCCTGCATTGATGTGTGCGATGAAGTGATGGTAAAAACCAAACGACCAACAGGTCTCATTCGCTACGACAGCCACAATGGCATTGCGAAAGGGGAAAGAAAAATATTTACTCCACGAACCATTGCTTACAGTGTTGTTTTGGTGGGATTATTGGTGCTGAATGTAATTCTACTTAGCAATAGAGCTGACGTTGAGGCTTTAATTCTGCACACACCAGGCACCCTTTTCCAAAAAGCAGAAGATGGTACCATCAGCAATCTGTACAATTATACCCTTGTCAATAAAACCAGTGAAGTGCAGCACATCACCATTACCACGCAACATCCACATGCTACTTTACAATTTATTGGCAAGGATGACCTGACGTTGCCTAAAGATTCAACAGTTCATGGATCAATGTTTATCAAAATTCCAGGTAAAGATTTGACAGACCGCAAAACAGAAATCAAACTCTTAGTAAAAAGTAATGCCTCTGAAGAGGTAGTCGAAACCAACTTTTTAGGACCTTTTAAATAACAAATCATGAAATTCAATTGGGGACATGGGATCGCACTCTTCTTCACCTTTTTTGTTGCCGTTACCATTTTTCAGGTCATAAAGTCGAAAGATTATGACCACGCTCTGGTTAAGGAAGATTATTATATTGACGATATTGAATTGGATAAACTCCTTGAAAAAAGATCAAATGCCAATAACCTCTCTGGTTTGGCTATCCAACATTTAGACGACAAAGCCATATTCAGGTTTATCATTCCCCACAACAAAGCGGTCAGTGGCTTGATCCTTTTTTCCAGTCCGGTAGATAAAAAACAAGACAAGGTGTTTCCTATTCAGCTCAATGGTGATACCATGGAAGTGAACATCAAAGATCTGAGATCAGGCAGATGGAATATCCACATGGAGTGGAGCGATGGTGAAAAGGGCTACGTTTACGAGGAGCGTGTAGTACTGCCCTAATGTACGCGGCTATTTTTTTTCTGGGACTTGCCGGCAGTTTGCACTGTGTGGGCATGTGCGGTCCACTGACCCTCATTGCGCCGGTGTCAAGACAACACCGTCTTGGCATGCTTACCGATATGACGTTTTATCATGCATCCAGAATATCAGTCTACGCCATCATGGGTGCCATCATAGGTTCTGTTGGACAGTTGTTTTCCATCAGCAGATTTCAAACCTGGACCGCTGCATTTTTTGGGGTATTGTTGGTTATATGGGGACTGAGTTACTACCTGCCAATGGGTCGTGACAAATTGCTCAACGCGCTGGGTGTTGATCGACTTTTTGTAAAATTATACAATCGGTATTTAAGCAAAACATCCCGCAAAAATGTGGCGATGTTGGGCTTGCTCAACGGCCTGCTGCCTTGTGGCCTCGTATATTCTGCCATGGCTATGGCATTTCTGGGCGGCAATCTCTGGCAGGGTGCGCTGCAAATGATCCTCTTTGGCTTGGGCACCATGCCCTTGTTATACGCCTTTCAATTGGGTCTTGGCAACCGGTCTGTACTTTCTTTTCTAAAACAACGGGGCCTGTCTCCCATCTTGTTTATGCTTTCAGGTGCATTTGTCATTTATAAGGCCGTAAGCATCATGGTGCCCAGAGAGGCCAGCTTGCTCAACGCGGTTACCGATCCCATTATGTGTCATTAACAAATGACAATCATGGTTGGCTATGATGGGGATCATAATTCAGTGCAAAAGTCCTCATTAGTTTTACACCAGACCTAATAATCCAGACAATGTCAGCAAATCTACCCAACCGGGGTCAAAAGGTTGAAAATGATAAACCCCCATGTAAATGTGCAAACTGTCATTGTCCCAACAATGTAAAGTACAATGATAATAAAGAAGCTACAAAGGTAGCTACAGATAAAACGACAAACGCCAGACAGGATTAGTATTTCTTTTTTCCTACCCTACAATCTAATCTGTCGGCACAAAGCTTTACATTCTCTGATTGTCAGCAGTAGATTTTCCGCAAGGAGTCTACTGCTTTTTTTTTGTCAGGAAAAGCAATCGTTTCTAAAATTAAAATCAAACTATTTTGTAAACCGGAAAAGGAAGCATTGAGGTCATGGAGTCTGCACTTATTTATCTGCATTGGCAATGTTCCTTTATACCAAATTTAAATCTATTCAAGAGTGTTTACTTTTACCACAAGCTGTTCTTTCTGCTGGGTGGTACAAAAACACCACATTGTATCATTACGGGAAAATGATCTGACGGGTATTTGTGGTCGTAGTGATCCATGATGGTCCGGTGTTTGTAAATGCGCATCCTTGCTCTTGCATCATATATGAAGATGTAATCTATCCGGCCGTCGGGCACCTTGTCAAAATCGAAGCCATTCCATGTATCGGGTCCTCCATAGGCGGGTGTGATGCAGAATTCACGGCAATCAGCAAAAATGGTTTTGATTTGTTGAATGGTATTTTCTTCCGGCCGCGCATTAAAATCTCCCATCAGAAAAACTGAAAAGGGTTTTTGACTGAATAATTTCTGTGCCAGTGCTGTTAACATTTTGGCAGACTCAAACCTTGCTACTTCTCCTTTATGGTCAAGGTGGGTATTGATCACCCAAAAGCGATCTTTGGTTTGTTTGTGTTCGAAGAAGGCATAACTGGCAATTCTTGGTAAGGCGGCATCCCATCCTGTAGATTGTACGTCTGGAGTAGGAGAGAGCCAAATGGTCGCTGCATCGCTGGCAGTGTACAACAGGGTGTCATATAGGATACAGGAGTATTCTGCATTGACATCGGTGGTTCGGGGCTTACCTGTGTAAACATGGCCTTTCAAGCCCTTAGTGATGTATTCAAGTTGAAACAATTGTGCTTCCTGCAAGCCCATTATGCCCGCGTCGTAGTAATCCATCAAAGCAAGCAAATGTTCTTTGCGTTTGTCCCAGTGGTTGGGTCCGTCATCTACACTGCCCAGCCTGATGTTGTACGTCATAAGGTTGTGCTGCCCAATGAGGCAAAAAGGAACTACCAAAATCAACCACATCAACAACTGTTTCATCTTTTGTTATTTTTATACAAAGGTAGCTTATCAATACTTCATTAGGAACTGTACCAGGTTGGTTTCAGGGTCGAGTCCCAGTTTTTTTCTAAGCCGGTACCGGTTGGTCTCAACACTGCGTATGGAAATGTTCATCAGTGAAGCAATTTCTTTGGAGGTGAGATTCATACGCAAATAGGTACACATCTTGTAGTCATTGGGACTCAGGTCTCCAAACTCGTCGGTCAGTCGCTTGAAAAAGTTGGCATGCACCTGATCAAAACTTTTTACAAAGTTTTCCCAATCTTCGTCAATGTTGGAATTTTGCTCCGTGAGTTTGTAAACACTTCTGATCTCCTTCTTGAGATCATTGTGGTCAGGAAACTTTTTCTCCAATCTCAGCAGAGCTGTCTTGATTTCATTGATCAATTCATTTTTGTTGACCAGGTGGTAAGTAAATGAAGTGAGCTCCTGGTTTTTAAAGCCCAATTCAGATTTGAGGTTTTCATTTTGCAGTTTGATGATTTCTTCCTTGGCAATTTCTGATTCCAGCTGGTGCTCCTTCTCCTTCAAGGCACTTTCCTGTTCCAACCATTTGATTGCCTCAGAGTGCTTTTTGCGCTGGCGGTCTAAATAAAAATACAGCAGACTTGCCAAAATACCTGCATAGATCAGGTAGGCCCATAAGGATCGATACCAGGGATACCTGACCTTGAATTGTATGCGTTGGGTCTGACTTTCCAAAGCGGAATCATAGCGGGCTTTCACGATAAGGGTGTAACTACCCGGTGGCAGTCTTTGAAGTGAGATGTGTGGGTTGTTGCTCCATCCTGACCAACTCTTGTCAGTGCCTTCCAATAAGTGATTGTACTCTGCCATCGTTCGGTTGGGTGAATCTTTGAGTCCAAAGGAAAAAACGAGGTTGTTTTCATCCGAAGCCAGGCTCCATGGTGGCATCTTTCCTTTGGCGTGAGCCCTCCACAATGTGCTGTCTTTTCCCTCCTGACTCATGGTCACCTTGGAAAGAAACAGTTGTGGTTCCTCATTTTTGCGGGTGAAAGACAAGGCGTCGAACATGATAAATCCCTTTTCTGATGGGATCACAACATTGTGTGGGTCTATGGCATATACAGATGGAAACCCTTCATTAAACCTGCCATTGAGACTGCGGATGATGAATTTTTTGTAAATGGGTTCAAAACTTTTTTCGGGTACCAGCATGCCCGTCTCCTGGCCATTGTTGTACCAGATGTTTTGAAAATCATCTTCCATCAAAAACTTCAAGCCATGTTCAAAGGCCAGGTAACGGCTCAGGGCAGTATCTTCAGCTAACTGATAATTTTTGCCCAATTGATAAAGGCTTTGGTTGCCTGCTACCCATATTTTATCCCTAACCTTATACAACATGGGTTTGATGTCTGGTTTGCTAAAAGTCAAAGGTTTGGTGCCGCTGCGGATCTTTAGAGACTGTACCTCCCCTGCCAGGAAGTGAAAAATACCGCGGTACGGATGGGCCATCCACAGATCACTACCTGCCCTAAAAACGATTCGGGAACTCTCTTTAAATCCATCCACAGCTTGCCATGTACCTCCTGGTTTGTCCAACAGTCGAAAGCCTGTATAGTTGCCACTTAATAACATGCCATTGTCCAATTCTATAAAATTCCATATGCCGTTTTGATTCAATTTTTTTACGGCCGTTGTACCCGAAATTTCAAATGCACCATCGTGGTGACCCATCATCAACCTTTGTCCAATGGTGCTAAGGTTCCACACCTGACCCTGGCTGCCATCTACTTTTCCGAATTGTAATCGCTCTGAAGGACTGTAAAAATTTTTAAGTGGTAAGGTGTACAAACCCGTATTGGTCCCAAAATAGAGTCTGCCCTCATGGCTGGCAACAGCATAGCCAGTGCCCTGCAGCTCTCCATCAGGATAAAATACCCGCACCGGTGATTGCAATTCAACAAGGTCAATGCCATTGTCGAGTCCCAACCACACATTGCCTCTTTGTGTGCAACAGATACTTAGGACAGAGTTGTTTTGGAGTCCGTTTTTTTTCTGCACTACATCCTGAATGCGGTGTTTTTTGTCAATTACAACCAAACCATTGAAGGAGGTACCCAGTAAGATTTGACCGTCAGGGCCCTTATCGGCACAAAAGATGATGGCATTTTTCAACAAGTCATCATTGGAGGTCTTCCAGGGGTGGATGGAACTATCTGTTATAAAAAAGATCCCATCGTCAATAGTGGTAATCAGCAAGCTGTCGTTTTCAAGGGTAATCGCCCCTGAAATCCTGCCCTTGTCAAATCGATTCACGCCTTTTCTGGGTTCAAAGACCCGATTATTGAAATTGTAGAGGTTATTATCACCATCTTGTAGTACCAGTTGGTCCTTCCAAATGCCAAGGTAATTGAGTTTTTTTCTACCAGGCCATAAGCTTTGTAGGTTGCCTTGGCTGTAATAATAAACGTTGTCGTCGGTTCTGAAAAATATGGCTCCCTTAAAAGAAATGACATCCCATACATCTTCAAAATCGGCATCAGACCCCTTGAGTTGTGCCGATAGATTGTAGAATCGATAAATGCCCTGGGCATCAGGCTTCAGGAAGCCAAAACTTCCCTGACCACCTACATAAACGATGCCTGCATTGTCAACGGCTAAAGAACGGGCTATGGTTTCATTGGGCAATTTGTAGGTATTCCATTGATTACCATCAAATTGTAAAATACCTGCGTTGTTGGCGAACCATGTATAGCCGGTATTGTCAAAGCTAATGTCCCAATTCTGAGAACCTGCCTTGTATTCTTCCTTTTTATAGTTGTATACCGGAGGAAAGCCAAGATTCAGCGCCTGACTCCATATTGGTTGACTCAACCAGGTAAAAACCACAATTAGGACAGAGAACTTATTTTGCATGTAGTAGGTCAATTTTTTTTTGCTGTGATTCAAGTTCACCGAATTTAGGGTGCCAATTTAATTCATATCGTACTAATGAAGTAGGTATTGGCAATGATTGTAGTAGTATTGAAGTAGGAGTTTTTTAATGATGCTCCTGCCTAATCAACTATGTTTGCACAAATAAATATTGTCAAATCGTTATTTCAACAAATTTTTTTAACTTAAACAACACCTATTTAAAATGAAACTTAATACCCTGTTTTCGTGGCTTTTGGTCTTTTCGGGCCTGGTTTTAGTCACATCCTGCGGTAAAGATGATCCCATTGAGGTGATTTCGGGCTTCTCCTACAAGGCAGATGCAGCCGATTTTCTCACGATCAAGTTTACCAATGCATCCTCGAATGCAACTTCTTATACCTGGGATTTTGGTGACAACTCTGCCACTTCAACCGAGGAAAGCCCTTCTCATAAGTATGCTGCTGTGGGTAGTTATACGGTAAAACTGACTGCCAAAGCCAGCGATGGTGGCACCGACATTTCTACCCAGGTAGTAACTGTAGTAGATCCAGATGCCGAGTTGACCAAGCTGACCGGCCTTACTTCTAAAACATGGAAGCTACTTAGAGTGGTTTCACCAGGTCGCTGGCCTTTGGAAGTAGGTCCTATTGCCCGTGACCAGGTTTGGTGGGCTCAGGGTCGTGACAACGATGAGATTGCACGTCGCCCATGTATTATGAACGATGAATTTATCTTCTCCAGAGATAAAGGTTATGAATACAAAACCAATGGCGACTATTGGGCTGAGGGTGGTGTATTTAAACCTGCCAATGACTGTCTGGCTGCAACTGCTGCCAACATGAAAGGCGAAAATGGTGAGGATCTCACAGCTTTTGGCGATGGAAAACACAAGTTCAACCTGGTCAACGGTACCAAACCTACTTTAACTGTTATTGGAAAAGGAGCCTTCGTAGGTTTACCTAAAATTGGTACAGTTACAGAGGTGAAAACACCACAGGATTCAGTAAAATACGACATCCTCAAATTGTCTGATGGTGCGGTAGATACACTGATCATTGAATCCAAATGGAAGTTTTCTGCTTCAAACCCTTCACCAGATGCCTATTGGAAGATTACCCTTGTACACTACGATAATCCTGGTGACGAACCAGCCATTCCTAGTCCAAAACCAACAGCCGACTTTTCTTTTGAAGCTACCGGTTTGGATGTGGCATTCACAAACAAATCTGTTTATGCTACTACCTATAGCTGGGATTTTGGCGATGGTGCTTCTTCATCTGCCCAAAACCCAAGCCACACTTACAGCAGTAGTGGAGCTTATCAGGTGAAATTGACTGCTACCAGTGCAACCGGTACTTCTACAGTAACAAAAGAGGTTGCCGTTTCTGACGGTTCATTTACCCTCAACAACCTGGTTGGCAAAGCATGGAAAGTAAGGCCTGAAGCCAATTCAGTTTATGTTGGCCCGGCTTTGGGAAGTTCAGAGTGGTGGCAAGTGCCTAAGAATTTCTTCGATGGCAGCTCAACCGGAGCCGATGACTGGTCATGTATGACCAACGATGAATTTATTTTCAACGCCGATGGATCGTATGAATACAAAACCAATGGTGATGCGAGAAATGATGGCTACATGGGTACACCCAATGGCTGCTGGTCAGACTCTCAAATAGCTACCAGCGGCAACGGAGCAGCATTTGGTAGCGGTAAACATACCTTTACCCTTACTCCTGCAACCGGTACAGATCGTCCGATCATTACCGTTAAAAATGGTGGCAACAAAGCAGCCTTCATTGGATTCTACAAAGGATACTACGGTGGTGAAAATACAGACGGCACCAAAGCACCGAATGGTGGTAGCGATACCAACAGGTACGAAGTAATGAGTTATATCAACAGCGGCGGCACAGAAATCCTGGTTGTATCCGTGGATATCTCAGACCTCAAAAATGGTACCAAGGCCTGGACCATGGTACTTATACGTTAATAAGTGTTGATCCGGTGGGGGAGTTTGTTCTTCTCCGCCGGATTTTTTTTGCACAGTAAAATAGATTCTACTACTATTTACTCATTTTTTTGTTGGGTGTAAGTCTTGCCGGTCACCAAAAATGGAAATGTGGCTTTTACCAGAGATGTGTGAAACACTGGTATGACTTCACCCCTTTTTTTCCTAACCAGATCTCAATTTAAAACCAATCTTATGATCCGGAAATTCTTATCGTTAGCATTCATTTTATTTTCTATACACCTCATTGCTCAAGTTTCGGGTACCGTTACATCTGACAAAGGAGAACCCCTCATTGGTACCACTGTTTTGCTAAAAGGCACCGATACGGGTACCGTTACTGACCTCGATGGCAAATATGAATTGCCCGCCAACAAAGGCACCCTGGTTTTTAGCTCTATTGGCTATGCAACAAAAGAAATTGAAATCAACGGACAATCAGTTATCAATGCGGTGCTCTCTGAAGAAAGTACCTTGCTGGAATCCGTTGTAGTCATTGGCTATGGAACACAAAAGAAAAAAGACCTCACCTCTGCCGTAGTGGTGGTGGATGAAAAGGTCATCAAAGAACGACCCATGGTTTCTGCTGCAGAAGCGCTGCAAGGAACCGCTGCCGGTGTGCAGGTGGTGCAACCTTCAGGCAAACCAGGTGGTGATATTTCTGTTAGGGTTAGAGGAGCTACCTCCGTACTGGCAGGCAATGAACCCCTGTACGTGGTTGATGGAGTACCCACTACCGACATACGGGGACTTAACCCCAACGATATCGCTTCCATGACCGTACTCAAAGATGCATCTTCGTCTTCTATTTATGGTGCAAGAGCTGCCAACGGAGTGGTGCTCATCACCACCAAAAGAGGCAAGGCAGGAGAAACCCTGGTTTCATTCAATGCCTATTACGGTGTTACCCGACTCAACAAAACCATCGATGTTTTGTCAACACGCAGGTACAGAGAATTAATGGATGAAATAATCCCCGGTGGTCTCGACCCTACATGGACCGCCAATACCAATTGGAATGACAAAGTATTTGGACTAGGATCTAACCAAAGTTATCAACTTTCTGTTTCAGGGGGTACAGACAAATCCCGATATCTGCTATCAGGCAATTACCTCAAGAGTGACGGCATTGTCAAACCTGCTTCTTTTGAAAGGTATTCACTACGCCTCAATCTCGACAATGACATCAGATCATGGTTGAGCGTGGGAACCAACATTAATACCATTCTTTCCAATACCAAAAACACACAAGACAATGCCAGTTCAGGCCGTGGTGGCGTCATCATGAGCGCCCTCAATACGCCACCTTTTTTAAGGGTGTATAAAGCAGATGGCTCAGGGCAGTTTGATCCAAATCCATTTCAACCTAGCTGGGAAAACCCCATCGCCTACATGCAGGGGCCTGAACAATTGCAACGCGACAACAGGCTTTTTGGCAATACCTATGTGAATGTCAATTTTGGCAAAGGCTTTAAATTTAAAAGCAACTTAGGTATAGATTTTCAAACCCATCAATGGGATTATTATCTTGACCCATTCCGCACCAACTATGGCAGGAATCAAAATGGGGTGGGCATAGCCGATAAATCAACTACCTATACCTGGCTTTCAGAAAATACAATCAATTACTCAGGAGAAAGTGGCAAGCACCAATATACTGCATTGATTGGAAGCAGTCACCAGAAACAAACGTGGAATGATTCCTATTTGCAAGGCAACGACTTTCCGGATGATACAGCGGTAAAAACACTCAATGCAGCCAATACCATTACCGGTTCTACCAATCGTTCAGAATGGGCACTTGCATCTTATTTCGGAAGAGCCACATATAATTACGACGGCAACTATATCTTTTCTGCATCTGTAAGGAGAGATGGCTCATCAAAACTGGCGCATCACTGGGGGGTAATGCCCGCTGTTTCTTTCGCTTGGAGGGCATCATCGCTTGATTTCTTCAAAGACATCTCTGCCATCGAAGACCTCAAAGTCAGGGTAGGCTGGGGTAGAAACGGCAACCAGGAAGGCATCTCCAACTATGCCAGGTATGGCCTGATCAATTACTATCGCCG
>ERZ724521.776-NODE-776-length-14334-cov-4.569228_pt1 | contig 14334 bp, 9 predicted proteins | sample MGYA00376054_ERZ724521 | MGnify/ENA primary metagenome ERZ724521 (study PRJEB28724, sample SAMN07190883) | activated sludge metagenome | isolation source: activated sludge of sewage treatment plant in Hong Hong | place: Hong Kong | collected 2016-03-17 ... | reverse complement strand
GAAACACTGCTTTCATCGCCGCTGGCCGCGTGCCAGTGCGCAAGCCGGAGAACGACATCAACGGCCTTGCGCCAGCGCCCGGCTGGGATGCGAAGTACGACTGGGCGGGCTATCTGCCGTACGAGCAATTGCCGCAGCAGACAGTTGATAGCTTCCTCGCCACCGCCAATCAGCGCATTCACGGCGACAACTATCCGCACTATCTGAGCGGCGAATGGGCGCACGCGGGTCGCGAGCAGCGCATCGAGGAGCTGCTCGCTGCCAGGCCGAAGCACGATGCGCAAAGCCTGCGCGAAATCCAGCACGACCTGAAGCACACGCATGACATGCCGCTCTTGAGGTGGTTGCCAAAAATCACATCGAAGCACCCGCTCGCGGCCGATGCCCTGCGTGCGCTGAAGCATTTCGAGAAAGAGCCGCTGACCAGTTCGCAATACGACCCGGCTGTTGCTACATTGGTCTACTGGAGCTGGGCCCGCGAGACGACTCGCCGCGCCTTTGCCGACGACATGGGGAAAACGCTGTTCAACGCGATCTTCGGCCGCCGCGATTTCCGCACTGCACTGAACGGCGTACTTGCACGCAACGACGCCTACTGGTGCGACGACAGCACCACACCCGCCAAAGAGAGCTGCGATGACGTCGTCGCTGCCGCATTCGACGCTGCGCTGGACGCGCTGCAGGCCACTCACGGCAAGGACGTCAACACCTGGCGCTGGGATACCACCCACTTCGCGCGCAGCGAGCATCGGCCGTTCTCCAACGTCCCAGTGCTCAAGGAGCTGTTCGAGATCCGCACGCCGACGAGCGGCGACACCTATTCGGTGATGGTCGGCAAGGTGCGCGGGCGCGACCCGGATCCCTTCGCCAATGAATTCGCGGCCAGCCTGCGCGCCGTGTATGACCTGTCGGTGGCCGACGCCAATGCGGCCACCATCATCTATTCCACGGGACAATCGGGCAATCCATTCTCGCCGCACTATCGCGATCTGGCGCGGCGCTGGGGCTCGGGCGGCGCCGGGGCGTACATCGACCTTGGGCACCCTCAGGTCGCAGGGCAAATATCCCTTCGCGGCAGCGCTCCCTGAGCTTCGCCACGGAAGTTTGCCACCTGCATCATCGCCGGCATCTGTCAGCCGCCTGCGGTGCGGCGCTATTCTTCCCAACCATATGCAATTTGTGCTTAACTTGTAAAAAGACTGACACCGTGTGGTCCCTCGACATCGCAGCCGACACTTCATGCCGCGTGCAACCGGAGCATTGCAGGAAAGTCGGGCGAAAAGATGCGTTTCAGAGGGGTTCGCCGGGAGGCTGGCATGCTCAATCCAAATACTGTCTACCGAAAAACTGACGCCGGCATGCATGAAGTGCAAACACGCGACCTGGGGCTGCGTGCCGAGCTGCGCCGCCTGCTGATCCTGATCGACGGCAATACGCCGGTCTCAAGGCTCGCCACGTTTGTGCGCGGTTCGGAGATCGATTTTCTGATTGCAGAGCTCGAGTCCCAGGCTCTGATCGCGTCCGACAGCGGCGTTAGTGTCGCCGCCCAGATGGCACAAACCGCAGCGGCCGACACTGCCCCCGAGCCCACCGAGGCGCAGGTGCAGGCCGTGCGGCGCACGGCCGTGCGCATGCTGCATGAACTTCTCGGCCCGGGCGCTGACACGATGACAGCACGCATCGAGCGTTGCCGCGATTCTCGCGAACTGCGGCAGGCCATCACCGAAATCCGGCAGACACTGGACCGCCATCTCGGCGCCAGCACCGGGCAGAAGTTCCTCGATGAGGTCCGGCGCGCCGCCGAAAATACCCGCTAGCACCGCGCAGTCGTTTCCGCTCGCGCCGGGCAGACACCATCCATCGCTACTGGTCGCAACCGGTCACATCAACGCGAGCGGAGCGCGTTCGACTGCTACGCTTTGCAGTCATGAAGCAGACCCTTTCATCCTTGCGAACAGTTGGCAGCGACAGCCCGCACTTGGCGCCCATTCGCCGGACGGCATACGTCCGCATCATCGGGCTGGCACTTGCCACCGTCATCGCCGCTCCGGCCACGGCCGCCTCACCCACCATTGAATTCAGCAGTTGCCGCCTGCGTGGCATTGATACGGCGGTACGTTGTGCGCAGTTCGCGGTGCCCGAAAGCGCGGTCAATGCGGACAAGACGATCCGCATTCACGTCGCCGTGCTGCCAGCGCTGGCGCGAAAGGCCGAGCCCGATCCGGTGTACTTCTTCGCCGGTGGTCCCGGGCAGGCAGCCAGTGACATCGGGCCGCTGGTGGCGGCACTGTCGGATTTGCGCAAGAAGCGCGACATCGTGCTGGTTGACCAGCGTGGCACGGGCAAAAGCAAAACGCTGACCTGCAAATCGCCTTCGGCCGACACCTCGAAAGCCGACCCGATCACCGCAGCCTTCTCGACGGCCGACGGGGCCGAGCGTGCGGAGTGGGCGGGTTGCCTGGCAACGCTGCAAGGCAACCCGGCAGCGCATCGCACCGACGACTACATCGATGATCTGGAAGCAGTGCGCAAGGCGCTGGGACACGTGCGTATCAACGTCTGGGGGGGGAGCTATGGTTCGCGCGTGGCGCTACGCTACCTGAAGCGCCACCCGGCGAGCATCCGTACGGCTGTTCTCGATGGCGTTGCGCCCACCACCCTGCGGCTGCCGGACGATGCGCTGGCGACGTCGGAGGCGCAATTGCGCGCCGTGCTCGCTGCCTGCACTGCATCCAAGGGCTGCAACAAGGCCTACCCCAATGCGCTCGCAGCGTTTGACCGCCTGCTGGCTGAGCTGCGCAGCAAACCGCCGACGGTCAGCCTGCCGCATCCGGCCACCGGCAAGCCACTACAGGGCGTGATGAGCGACCGCAAGCTGATGTCGCTGCTGTGGCCCCTGCTCTACAAGCCGGAGAGCGCGCGATTGATTCCAGCGCTACTGGGTCAGGCAGCGCAGAGTAACTTCGCCCCCTTACTCAGCACACTGGCGGCCAGCTCAATAACGGAGGGTGATATTGCCGTGGCGCAGCGCTTCGCGGTGATGTGCGCCGAGGACATGCTGGGCCGCAGCCCGGCGCCCAATCCGCGTTTTCAGGCGCTGACCGATCTGTTCTACAGCTTCTGCAAGGACTTGCCGCACGGCAAGGTCGCACCGGAATTCTTTGAACCCACCACCGGCGATGCACCTGTCCTCCTGCTCTCAGGCGCCGCGGACCCGGTGACGCCGCCTGCACAAGCCGAACTGGCCGCGAAAACACTCGCGCGCAGCAGACAAATCGTGGTACCGAACTCGGGCCACATCGTGTCGCCGCTGCCCTGCCTGCGCCGCGTGATCGTCAAGTTCGTCGAGGCGGGTGACATCGCTGCAGCAAAGGACAACTGCGAAGCCGATCTGAAGCTGCCGCCACCGCTGTTCTACGTGTCGCCGCTGGAGGCAAGGCCATGATCGAGGTCACCGCCCTCTGCAAGCAGTTTGAAGTGCGTGAGCGGCGCTCCGCCTTCGCCCTGCGCTCCACCACCCGTCGCGTCACTGCCGTCAACGATGTGAGCTTCGTCGCCCGCGATGGCGAGGTAACCGGTCTGCTCGGCCCCAACGGTGCCGGCAAGACCACCACGCTGCGCATGCTGTCCACCCTGTTGACCCCCGACAGCGGCAGCGCCCGCATCGACGGTCACGACATCGCGCAGGGCCGTGCGCAAGTGCGTCGGCGCCTGGGCGTGCTGGGCGATGCCAAAGGCCTCTACTGGCGGCTGACGGCGCGCGAGAACATCGCCTACTTCGGCCGCCTGCACGGCCTTGCCGAAAGCGAAGCACGGCAGCGCGCCGACACGCTGATCGACGAGCTTGGTCTGCATGCTCTCGCTGACCGACCCACACAGGGCTTCTCGCAGGGTGAGCGCATGAAGGTAGCAATCGCCCGCGCGCTGGTGCACGACCCGCAAACGGTGCTGCTTGACGAACCGACCAACGGTCTCGACATCATGTCCACCCGCAGCATGCGCGACTTGATCCGTGGTCTGCGGGACAAGGGCAAATGCGTGCTGTTTTCCAGCCACATCATGCAGGAGGTCGCTGCGCTCTGCGACCGGGTAGTGATCATCGACAAAGGCACCGTGGTGTTCAACGGTACGCCCGATGAGGCGCTGGCAGCGACCGGACTGTCATCGCTGGAAGACGCCTTCGTCAAACTGATCGGCAGCGAGGAAGGGCTCTTCGCATGAGCAACAGCAAGCAAAATTCAATGTTCAGCCTGACACGACTGTTGCTGGTTGCACGCAAAGAGTTCAGTGATCTGCTGCGCGACCGCAAGAGCATCTTCTGGGGGCTGTTCGCAGTCGCAATCTCCGGCCCGCTGGTGGTGGGGATGATTTACTTCGTTGCGCAATCGGTCACCGAGCGCATCGAAAAAGTCACCGCCCCGATCGTCAACGCGCAATTCGCGCCCGATCTGGTGCGCTTTCTGGAACGCAGCGGCATCAAAATCGAGGCCGACCCAGCTGACTACGAGGCACGGGTCAAATCCGGAGATCTCGATGCTGTGCTGGTGATTGATCCAGACTTCGCCGCCGCCTACGCCAGCGGTCGTGCCGCGCGCATCACCCTGGTCACCGAATCGAGCCGCGACCGTTCGGCACCGGTGGCCAGCCGGCTGGCTCGCGCGGTGCGCAGCTGGGCGGAATACGTGGGCAACGAACGACTGATTCTGCGCGGCGTCGCCCCGCAGGTCGCCCGGCCAGTGCAACTCGACGACCTTGATCTCGCCACGGCGGAGCAAAAAGGTTCACGGATGTTGCAGATCATGAGCTTTTACGCGCTCTTCGCCGGCCTGATGGGCGCCATCGCTGCCGCGCTTGACGTCACGGCGGGCGAGCGCGAACGGCAGACCCTGGAGCCGTTGCTGGCCACACCGGTGACGGTACCGGAGCTAACGATCGGCAAGTGGCTGGCCGTCAGCGGCGTCAACCTGATCGCGGTGTCGGTATCGCTGCTGGGCTTCGTGCTGGCGCTGCAGGTGGTGCCGATTGACCGACTGGGCTTGCCGTTCAGCTTTGGCCTGCGTGAGTACGCTGGCTTCATGGCCGTGCTGGTGCCATTCGCCTTCATGGTCCCAGCCGTGCTGCTCGCCTTCGGCGCCGCCGGCAAAACCGCAAAAGAAGCGCAAAGCTCCCTGCAGTTCGGCGTTTCGATGATCGGCCTGTTGCCGCTGATGAGCTTCTTCCGTCAGACCAAAGCGCCGTGGTGGGATACCTGGGTGCCAGTCAACGGCCAATACGCCGTGCTCAGCAAGGTGTTGCGCTCAGAGACCATCACCAGCACCGACTGGCTGGCAATGATCGCCATCCCCGCCGCGATCTGTGCGGTTGCGCTTTTCGTCTTCAGCCGCCGGCTCGGCGACGAAAAAATGCTTGCTGGAAAGTGACAGCTTTTGACTGAAAAGCCCGTTTCAATTGGGCTTGAAAGCAGAAACCATCGATAGTCGAGTTCTGGCTGAAGCTGCCTGTAAGCCGCGTTGATATTGGGCTTTACAGCGAAAGCTGTTTCAGGATCGCCGCAAATTCCGCGCTGAACTCTGGACGTTCGAGCCCGAGTTTCACGGTGGCTTCGAGATAGCCAAGCTTGGTACCGCAGTCATATCGACGGCCCACCGTTTCCACCGCGTAGACAGGTTCGACCGCCGCCAGGGTGGCGATGGCGTCCGTGAGTTGAATCTCGCCGCCACTGCCGCGCTTGATCTGCTTGAGATGCGCGAAGATGGATGCCGGCAGGACATAGCGGCCGATGGCGCCGAACTGCGAGGGCGCCTCGGCGGGTTTCGGCTTCTCGACGAACGCGGCCAGACGCATGGCGTCGCCGTCGGGATGTTTGACGGTATCGGCGATCTTGATGGCACCGTAACGCTGGATCGAATCGCCCGGCATGTAGTTGACGCCGATCACGCCACCGCCACCGTTACCGGCGCCGCACAGCCGCGTGTAGACATCGGCGAGCTGCGCCGTGGAGCCGCGCGCACCGGGGCCGCTGTCGGTGGCTCGAATCAGCTCATCGGCGAGGATCACTGCGAACGGTTCATCACCGACCACGGGCTGCGCGCAGAGCACCGCATGGCCCAGGCCGAGCGCATCGCCCTGGCGCAGAAAGATGCAATTGATGTTGGACGGAATTGACGCCTGCAGCTCGTCGAGCAGCGCCTGCTTGCCAGCGCGTTCCAGCTCGTTCTCCAGCTCGTAGGCGCGGTCAAAGTGATCCTCGATGGCGCGCTTGTTGCGGCCGGTCACAAAGATCATGTCGGTGATACCCGCCGCCGCCGCTTCTTCCACGGCGTACTGGATCAGCGGCTTGTCGACGACAGTCAGCATCTCTTTCGGCATCGCCTTGGTGGCAGGCAAAAAGCGGGTGCCGAGACCGGCGACGGGGAAGACAGCTTTACGGATTTGAGTCATCGCGGGCAAATTCAGGTCGAGGATTTGATGAGATCAAGAAATTCGGATTCTTGCAGCACCGGGATGCCAAGCTTCTGCGCGTCGTCAAGCTTGCTGCCAGCTTCCGCGCCCGCAACGACGTAGTGCGTCTTTTTGGACACCGAGCCAGAGACCTTGCCGCCGGCCGCTTCGATCATCGCTTTCGCTTCGTCGCGCTTGAGCGTGGGCAGCGTACCGGTCAGCACGAACGTCTTGCCTGCGATCGGACTGTCAGCGCTCGCGGCCACCGGTGTCGCCACCGGGGCGAACTCGAAGCCGCAGGCGAGCAGGCGCCCGACTGCGTTGCGGTTCTTCTCGTTGGCGAAGAAATGCGCGATGCTGGCAGCAACAATTGGCCCCACGTCACGCACGGCAAGCAGCGCATTTTCATCAGCAGCCATCAGCGCCTCGATGGAACCGAAGTGGCGCGCGAGATCCTTCGCCGTGGTCTCGCCAACGTGACGGATACCCAGCGCGAAAATGAAGCGGTGCAGCTCGGCCTTGCGTGCTGTCGCCAGCGCACTCACGATACTGGTCGCAGATTTTTCACCCATGCGGTCGAGCGCCGCAAGCTGCTCGCGCGTAAGACCAAAAAGGTCCGCCGCTTCATGCACCAGATTGCCGTCAACCAGTTGCTCCACCAGTTTGTCGCCCAAGCCCTCAATGTCCAGTGCACGCCGCTGCGCAAAATGCAGCAACATGCCTTTACGTTGCGCCGGGCAGATCATGCCGCCGGTGCAGCGCGCAATGGCTTCACCCTCGGGCCGCTCGACCACCGAGTTGCATTCGGGGCACTGCGTGGGCAATTCGAATTCGACCGTATCCGCGGGCCGCTGTTCAACGACTGCGCGAACCACTTCGGGAATCACGTCGCCCGCACGGCGCACGACCACGGTGTCGCCCACGCGCACGTCCTTGCGCCGCACTTCGTCGAGGTTATGCAACGTGGCATTCGATACCGTTACACCACCCACGAACACCGGTTCCAGCCGGGCCACCGGGGTGATCGCGCCGGTACGCCCAACCTGCACCTCGATCGCCAGCACTTTAGTCGTCTCCTCCTGCGCAGGAAACTTGTGGGCAACAGCCCAGCGCGGCTCTCTGGTCACGAAGCCAAGCTGCTCCTGCCAGTCACGGCGATTGACCTTGTAGACGACGCCGTCGATATCGAAGCCCAGGCCGTCACGGGCGGCGCCAACCTCGGTGTGAAAGGCCGCGAGGGCGTCGGCGCCTTGCACCACGCGGCGGCGGTCATTCACCGGCAGCCCCAGCGCGGCCAGCGCATCGAGCACACCCGCCTGTGTGGGCGGCAAATCCCAACCCTGCACTTCGCCCAGGCCATACGCGAAAAACGTCAGTGGCCGTTGTGCAGCGAGCTTGGGATCTAGCTGACGGATGCTGCCCGCCGCGCCATTGCGCGGGTTGACCAGCGTCGGCAACCCCGCCGCACGTTGCTTCTCGTTGTAGCGATCAAAGTCGGCCCGCGTCATCAGCGCCTCGCCACGCACTTCGAGCACCGGCGGAGGGGAGTCGGTGCGCAAGCGCAGCGGCACATTTTTGATGGTTCGAGCGTTCTCGGTGACCTCTTCACCGATCTCGCCGTCGCCACGCGTGGCCGCGCGCACGAGCAAGCCATTTTCGTAGCGCAGCGAGAGCGCGAGGCCGTCGAACTTGAGCTCGGCGAAATAGTCCACCGGCGGATCGCTCTCGGTCAGTTTCAGCTCGCGGCGCACCCGCGCGTCAAACGCCATCGCGCCTGTGACCGTGGTGTCGGTCTCGGTGCGGATCGACAGCATCGGCACCGCGTGGCGCACCGTCGGAAACGCATCGAGCGCCTTGCCCCCCACGCGCAACGTCGGCGAATCCGGCGTCTGCAACTCCGGGAACTGCGCCTCCAGCGCCTGCAGCTCACGAAACAAGCGGTCGTACTCGGCGTCGGTGATGCTTTTCGCTGGGTCCGGGTTGAGCGCGACGTAATACTGGTGGTTCGCCTCGACAAGTTGCTCGCGCAACGTCTGCGCGCGCTTGAAATCGGCTTCGGCGGCGAACATGGCAGCGCCCTGCTCAGCCAAACAGTGAGCGTGCAGTGTCCGAGCCCGGCTCGATGCCGGCGCCAGCCAGCGCATCCATTGCGGTCTTCACTTCGTCGCGCATCGCTGCGAATTCAGCCTCGTCGAGCGCTGCACCTTCGCTGGTCTTGAGATCGGCGCCCAGCAGCTTTGACAGCGCTCGCAGGCTCTGCCGGAAAACGTCGAACCGAGCCAGCGGCTGTGTCAGCCGCACCGGCTCCAGCACGCAGCGCAGCGCAGCGATGTTTTCAGTTCGCAACCGCTCGGGCGTGAACGGCCGCTCGAAGCCATCAACCGCGTGAAAGATCACCGCGTCGGATTCAACCTCATGGTAGGCAAAGCGGCCATCTGACTGCAGGCGGAAGCCATTGGCCTCCAGGGTGCCGCGCAGCTTGGTGCCGGGCCACTGGCCACCATCCTTCTTGACCAGATAGGCGGCCGGAATGATGTCCACAGCGGCAAGGAAGCTGTCGAGTTCAACCGCGCGCGCAGGGCCGTCGCGAAAGCCATGAAACTGCGCCTCGGCACCTTGCGCCGTGGCCAGCTCAGTCAATGCAAAACGCCAGGCATCAATATCGGAAGCCTCAATCGGACCCGCCCGTGACGCCAGCGGCAGTGCCAGCACCAGCTGCTGCACCGAGCCGACGTGCATTGGATCAAACATGTCCCACGGGCTTTGCCGGAACAGTCGCACCCACGCCGTTGCGCGACCCGCCGCCGCCACAAAGGGAGCGGCATCAAACGGGCCGCCGGTCAGATTGACGACCGAGGCGTGCACGTGCAGGCGCTCGTCGAACGGCCACTCGGATTGCAGACGCGTACGCGGCGCAGCGGCGGGTTCTGCCTCTCCACTGTGCTGGGTAACCCCGGAACTTGCGGGAGGCGGCGTGTCTGCAGCTACCCCCGTATCCGGCGGCAGCTCCTCTGGCTCGATCGCGGTCGGCGGATCATCCGGTTCCAGGCGGACGCGGGGCTCCCATGCCTGCGCAACCGCCGGATCCAGCGTCGGCTCCGCTCGTCCAGGCAGCGTGGCGCGTGGGGCAGTAATTGCCGGCTCCTCGACGTCAGTCAAGAGCGGGGCTCCATCGTCCTCTCTCGTGCCGCGCGAACTTGACAGATCAGGTTTTACGCTCTGATCGCGACGCCCGAGCCGTCTGGTCTGCCACCAGTGCCAGACGAACAACAATGCCACGACAAAAGCGCCAATGGCGATGAGACCGATTTGCAGCGAATTCAACGTCGCGCTCCCTGACTGCAGCGGTTCGACGTGAGCAGGTATCGCAGCGGCACTTAGGCGGCCTCCGCCATGCGCATGGCCTGCGACACGTCAACTCCGACGATGCGTGAAACCCCCGGTTCGTTCATCGTGACACCAATCAGTTGCTCCGCCATCTCCATAGCAATGCGGTTGTGCGAAATGAAGAGGAATTGTGTCGCAGCCGACATCTCGCGCACAAGACGGCAGAAGCGCTCGGTGTTCGGGTCATCCAGCGGCGCGTCAACCTCATCGAGCAGGCAGAACGGTGCCGGATTCAACTGGAACAGCGCGAACACGAGCGCCGTCGCGGTCAGCGCCTTTTCGCCGCCGGACAGCAGATGGATCGACGCATTGCGTTTGCCGGGCGGCTGCGCGACGACCTGGATACCGGCGTCGAGGATTTCCTCACCAGTCAGCACCAGTTTGGCGTGACCACCGCCGAACAGCGTCGGGAACAGGCGGCCGAATTGCTCGTTGACCTTGTTGTAGGTGTCCTGCAACTGCGCGCGGGTTTCGCGGTCGATGCGACGGATCGCGTCTTCCAGCGTCTGCACCGCCTCGGCCAGATCGCCTGCCTGCGCGTCGAGGTAAAGCTTGCGCTCGGAGGCCTGCTGCAACTCTTCGAGCGCAGCCAGGTTCACGGCACCCAGCTGGGCGATCTCGCCGTCAACCCGCGCCACCGTGCGCTGCAGCTCGGCTGCACGCGGCGCCTTTTCCAGCGCCTGGGTGAGCCATTCGGCATCCACCTTGAGCGTGGCCAACTGCTCCTCGAACTGCGCGAGATTGACCTCGGCGGAGTTCTGCCGCAGGCGTGCATCCTCAATCTTCTTGCGGATCGGCTCCAGCTCCTGCTCGAGCTTCAGGCGTTGCTCGTCGGCCTCGCGCAGCGCCGCGTTGGCGGCATCCACCGCCTCGCGCGCCGCTTTCAGTGTGGCTTCGCGTTCGACGCGAACATTCAGTTGCGATTGCAAGCCTTCTTCCAGCGGCGTCAGCAGGATGCTGCTCTGCTCAGTCAAGAGTCGCGCGACATCAGCGTCGAGCTCCTTGATCTGTTGCTGGTTGGCCGCGATGCGGCGCGACAGATCCTGCACGCGCTCTTGCGCGGCACGCTCGCCATACATGGCGTCGCGCAGCGCGATTTCCGCGCCGCGCAAAGCCTCGCGTGCCTTGACCAGCGCGACATCCGCTTCATTGCGCACGCCGCGCTTGATCTCACGGTCGGCGTGGGCCGCTCCCCGCTTTTCGTCAGCAATCGCAAGCGCTTCGACATGCGACTGCACATGCTCCTGCTCGGCGGCGATGGATTCGCCGATCTCGGCAAGTTCGTCGGAAATCTGTTTGGTGCGCTCAGTCGCCTGCGCGCGCGCCTGCTCGATCTGCAGTCGCTCGACTTCGAGGTTGTGCACACGGCGCTGCACGCTGACAATGGCGCCGCGCTGCTGCGTGGCCTGCACGCGCAGGTCCTGATAGCGCTTGTCGGCATGGGCAAAAGCCGTCTCGGCCTTGCTGGCCGCAGCTTGCGCGTCGCTCAGATGGGCCGCAATTTCGGTGAGCTCGCGTTGCCGCGCCATGGCGCCATGTACCGCTTCGTCCGGGGCAAACCAGGTGATGCTGTTGGCACCGACCAGATGGCCCTCACGGGTGACGATTACCTCGCCGCTTGCGAGCGAAGCCCGTACCGCCAGCGCATCGGCTGTCGTCTCGGCAACCCGCACGCCATGCAGCCAGTGCGCCGCCGCGGATGCGATGGCCGGGTCGTCGGCGCGGACGTGCGAGGCCAGTGCGTGCTCGTGAGCGTATGCCGTGGCTGCGCTATGGCCAGCAAATACCGTCAGCCGCGCGGGCGGCACCGGCAAGCGCATCGCTTCTTCGAGCGACGCAACCGGCAATGCGTTCAGGCGATCCCGAAGCACGGCCTCAACCGCGTCTTCCCAGCCGGCATCCACCTTGAGTTTCGACCAGAATTTGTCGCCGCGAATCTGGTGCTCGTCGAGCCAGCGCTGCAACTGGCCTTCACCACGATTGCCGAACTTGGCCTGTACGCTGCCGATGGCATTCTCGCGTGCCCGCAGCTCACCGAGCTTGCGCTGGGCGACATCAAGTTCAGCGCGGCGATGCGCACGCTCTTCGTCAGCATGAGTAGCTGCGGCCTCGGCCTCCTGCGCCGTCTGCTCGGCAGCTTCGAGCTCGGCGCGCTCGCCCTCAAGCTGCTCATCGATGGCAATCAGCTCGGCGTCCTCCGGCGCATTCAGGCGTTCGCGCTCCTGGGTGAGACGAAGTTGGCGCGCCTGCAACTGGGCAATGCTTTTCTCGGTGGTGGACTTCTTGAGCTGCGAAAGCTGGGCTTCGCTGTCGATCGCGTTGATCGCCTGCTGCACATCGGCGAGCGCGGTGGACGCCGCGCGCAACGCCGTCTCTGCCAGCGGCAGCGCAGTGCCGGCGGTATCGACGAATTCTTTCTGTTCTACGTGCTTCGCGGCAGCAACGGCGACCGCATCGTTCGCCTCGGCCAGCGCCTCGTCGAGCTGCCCGGCCTGCTCCTGTGCGTTGGCAAGGCGCGCCTGTCGCTGCGCAACTTCCTGCGCCACGCGCTGCGCACGATCACGCTCGAACGAGAGTTGCTGCTCGATACGCGTGACTTCGGAATTGATCTCGTAGAACGCGCCCTGCGCCGTGTGCTGCGCGTCATTCTTGGTGAAAACGTCCTGGCGCAGTCCTTCGAGCTGCGTCGCCAGCGCCTGCACTTCAGTTTCTTTCGCGAGCAGCGCAGTTTCGTTCTCGCCGAGCACGCGCACGGCGGACTCACGTTGCTTGACGGCCTCTTCGCGCCGCTGCGCAAACAGCAGAGCCTGGCTTTCGAGCTTTTCTTTTTCCAGCTCGCGATAGCGCGCGGCAATCTTGGCCTGGCCTTCCAGGCGCTCCACCTGCGAGGTCAACTCGGTCTGGATGTCGTGCACACGGGCGAGGTTTTCGCGAGTATCGCCGAGGCGACCTTCGGTCTCCTTGCGCCGCTCCTTGTAGCGCGAGACGCCTGCGGCCTCTTCGAGGAACACGCGCAGCTCTTCCGGCTTGGCCTCGATGATGCGCGAGATCATGCCCTGCTCGATCACCGCGTAGGCGCGCGGGCCGAGGCCGGTGCCGAGGAACACGTCGAGAATGTCGCGACGCCGCACCGCCTGATTGTTGATGTAGTAGCTGGAGCCGACATCGCGTTGCACCACGCGCTTCACCGACAGCTCGGCGTACTGGCTCCATTGCCCGGCAGCACGGCCGCTGGCGTTGTCGAACACCAGCTCCACGCTGGCGCGTGCGACGGGCTTGCGCTCGCCGCCACCGTTGAAGATGACGTCGTCCATCGATTCGCCGCGCAGCGCGGACGCCTTGCTTTCGCCCAGCACCCAGCGCACGGCGTCAATCACGTTGGACTTGCCGCAGCCGTTGGGGCCGACAATGCCGACGAGCTGACCGGGCAGTGCAATGGTGGTCGGGTCAACGAACGACTTGAACCCGGAAAGTTTGATCGATGTAAGGCGCATTGAGCGTTGGGACAGGTGAGCAGTGAGCGGAGAACAGTGAGCAGCGGGAACCGGACAGCCGCGTCGCGCCCAGCGATAAAATCCAATCGATTATAGGTGCTGCACCGCGCCACCTAAGCCTTTGAAATTGCAAGAAAAACATGTCTGAACGTCAACCTTCGAACCCCTCCGCGCCGCAAACGCACCTCGATGTCTTCCCGAATCCGCATCCGGGCCGGGATTATCTGATTCACATCCAGATTCCCGAGTTCACCTGCCACTGCCCGCTGACCGGCCAGCCGGACTTCGCGCACTTCACGATCGAGTACATCGCCGACGCCACCTGCATCGAGCTGAAGGCGCTGAAAATGTTCATGTGGAGCTTCCGCGACATCGGCGCCTTCCACGAGAAGGTCACCAACGACGTGCTGGACAAGATCGTCGCCACCATCGCGCCACGCTTCGCCCGCGTCACCGCCCGCTGGAACGTGCGCGGCGGCATTTACACCAACGTGGTTGCCGAGCATCAGGCGCCAGGCTGGAATCCGAAGCCAGCCGTCGATCTGACGCGATTTGGGTTGGCCAATCCGGCGGCGGTTTAGGCGCCGCTACGTTAATAGCTCCGGGCTGAAAGCACGATTCAGCAAGGGCTCAGCACCAAAAAGCAGGCAAAGTCGACTTTTGCTTATTCGTTGCCCTTAGCCCAATCGGAATGGGGCTTTCCGCAAAAAGTCAATTGCGCGAAATACGCCTCGACAAGCGTTCAGGATGCCTTGGCCGGCTTGGTGAGGACGCCCCTCAGCGCGTACGCCAGTGACCACACGCTGGAGGCGTACATCCGTGAGCGGTTGTAGCGCGTGATCACGTAGAAATTCTCGAAGACGAGCCAGTATTCGTCGCTGCCGTCGGCACGATCCAGCGAGATCAGGCCCACCTGGGCGTCGTCGGCGGGTAGCGTGACGTCACTGTCCTTCGCCGTAATCTTGACGCCGGCGGCGAGATAGTCCTTCAACGGTTTGCGCGGTGCGAGGCC
>ERZ724521.775-NODE-775-length-14355-cov-4.292797_pt1 | contig 14355 bp, 11 predicted proteins | sample MGYA00376054_ERZ724521 | MGnify/ENA primary metagenome ERZ724521 (study PRJEB28724, sample SAMN07190883) | activated sludge metagenome | isolation source: activated sludge of sewage treatment plant in Hong Hong | place: Hong Kong | collected 2016-03-17 ... | reverse complement strand
CCTCGATCTGAACTTCTCCGGTCTGATGATCGAGGCCCATTGCGACCCGGCGAGCGCACGGAGCGACGCCCACCAGCAGGTGGCGCCTGCGGCGCTCCGGACCCTGATCCGCAGCCTGATCTTCCGGAGCCCCGGTCCGGCCGCGGTGCAGCAGGATGCCCTGCAGGACCTGCGCGACCTGATCGATCAGCTGGACGACGAGATCGTGCAGAAGCTGTCGACCCGGATGGACATCGCCGAACGCATCGGTGACCTGAAGAAGGCCCACAACATCGCCATCCTGCAACCGGAGCGGTTCGACCGCATCCTGCGCCGGTTGCGGGGTCTGGCCCGGGACCTGCGGCTGGACCCGGCCTTCATCGATCATTTCATGCAGGCGGTGCACGAGGAGAGCATCCGCCGCCAGCGGTCCGTGCCGGAGCCTGGACAAGGGGTGACCGACGACGTGGCTGGGACAGCCGGTCATCGGTAGGATCTCCCGCTTCGTCCGCTTATCGCCGGCCGGGCTGCGCCATACCCCTACCTTGGGCCTCCCCTGCAAAGAACCTTCGAACCGAACCTGCTACAAACCGAAACCGACCATGCAGCGACTTTCCACTGTGCTCATCGGTGTGCTCACGGGTGCCGCCCTCACGGCGCAACCGGTGTTCACCAACCAGAGCGGCCTGCTCTCCAACTCTGCAAGCTCCGGCGTCTGCGTCGGGGTGACGGACATGGATGGCGATGGGCTGGACGACATCGTGCAGCTCGACATGAGCAAGCACGTCTATGTACTTTACCAGAACCCCGACCACACCTTCGTCACCTACGATTATGGTCAGGTGGACAGCGGCTCCCAGTGGGGCTGGGCCATCGCTGACCTCAACAACGATGGTCACAAGGACATCTGCTCCGGGGTGAGCACCACGCGCTTCCTCAACATCAGTTCGCGCGGCGTTTTCACGCTCTCCAACCTGAACGGCCCCACCATCTTCACTCAGTGCATGAGCATGGCCGACATGGACAATGACGGCCGGGTTGATGTGTATGCCTGCAACGATGTGGGTCCGAACAACATTTGGATCACGGACGGGAACGGCATCCCGCAGTACGATGCCAACTTCATGGACTGGACCACCAACCCGGCCAGTGACATGAGCGGCAACTACAGCAGCACCTTCACCGACTTCGATAATGATGGTGACATCGACCTGCACATCGCTCACTGCCGTCAGGGGGTGAACGATCCGAACGATCCCCGTCGCTGGGACCGCATGTTCGTGAACGACGGCAACAACAACTACCCAGACCTCGCTGTGCAATACGGCCTGCAGAACCGCGAGCAGGTATGGACCTCCGATTTCGGGGACTACGACAACGATGGCGACCTGGACGCCTTCCAGACCACGCACAGTTCCACCTTGATGTTGTTCGAGAACGATGGGACCGGCCATTTCACGAACGTGACCGCCGGCAGCGGATTGGAGATCAGCGGGTTTTTCCTGCAAGGCATGTTCCGCGACCTGGACAACGATGGCTTCCTGGACATCCCCATCGGGAGTGTTCACCACTACTTCAAGGGCCATGGTGATGGCACGTTCACGGAAGTGGACAACGTGTTCCCCGCCGGCAAGGAGATGCACGCCTTCGCCTTCGGCGACCTGAACGGTGATGGCTTCGAGGATGTGTATGCCAGCTACGGTGATGGCTACGTCGACGGCGACCCCAGCTTCCCGGACCGCTTGTGGTTGAACACGCCGAACGGGAACCACTGGCTGCGCGTGCGTCTGCAGGGTGTTCAGAGCAACCGCGATGCGGTGGGCGCCAAGGTGATCATCAACGGACCGTGGGGCACCATGGTGCGCGAGGTGCATGCCGGCGAGAACTACGGCAGCGTGAACAGCTTCGTGTGCCACTTCGGCCTGGGTGCGTACACCGATGTGCCCACCATCACGATCCAATGGCCGAGCGGCCAGGTGGACACGTACACCGATGTTGCCGTGGACCAGGTGATCACCGTGGTGGAAGGCACCTGCATCTCCCCAAGCGTGAGCATCACCTACAGCGGACCGGCCGTGGTGTGCACCGGCGGCAGCGGCCTGACCCTGGATGCGACCACTGCGGGCATCACCGACTACCAATGGAGCAACGCGGCCACGGGCGCGGTCATCACGGTGACCTCCGGCGGCGTGTACAGCGTGACCGTTGATGACGGCACCGGTTGCACGGGACAGGCAAGCGTCTTCGTGGAGCAGGATCCCGATGAGACGCCCACGGTGACCGCGTTGAGCGAGACCACGATCTGTGAGCTGGATGAGGTGACCCTGACCAGCAGCGAGGCCGATGGCTACCTCTGGAGCGATGGACAGACCACGCAGACCGTCAACGTGAGCGGTGCTGGTGACTACACCGTGACGGTGCAGGGATACTGCGGCGCCTTCACCAGTGCGCCCATCACCGTGTCCACGCTGGATGCACCGGACGCTCCGGTGGCCAGCGGCGTGAGCATCCCCGTGCCCGGTACGGCGGACCTGAACGCCACGGGCACGAACGTGGTATGGTACGATGCGGCCACGGGTGGCACCCAAGTGGGCACCGGCAATGCCTGGACCACGCCCGTTGTGGACATCACCACCAGCTTCTGGTGCGCCGATCGGAACCTGTACGGTGGCGAGATCACCTATGGTGGCCAGACGGACCGCATCAACACCGGTCAGCCCGGCCAGTACCAGAGCAACAACCAGTACTTCCTCACCTTCGACGCGTATGAGGAGATGATCATCAAGAGCGTGAAGGTCTATGCCAACGGTGCCGGCAACCGCAGTGTGGCCGTTGTGGACGGCGATGGCAACATCGTGGCCAGCGGCACCTTCAACGTGCCCGATGGCGAAAGCCGCATCGACCTCAACTTCACCGTGGCCCCGGGCACGGGCTATGGCCTGGAGGTGACGTCCAACAACCCGCAGCTCTGGCGCGACGGCAACGGTAGCAACCCGAGCTTCCCCTATGCCCTCGGCACCCTGGGGGCCATCACCGGCACGAACGTCACGGGTAACAACACCCTGGAGTACTACTACTTCTTCTACGATTGGGAGGTGCAGCGTCCGCTCACCGCGTGCGAAGGACCTCGTACGGAAGTGGAGGTGGTGGTAGGCCCGGTGGGCATCACCGAGAACGCCCAACAAGCGATCGCGGTTTACCCTGTGCCGGCCACGGACATCGTCACCATCCAGTTGAACGGTGTACAGGGAACGGTTGACCTGCAACTGACCGATCTGGCGGGCCGCGTGGTGCGCACCGAACGTGCGCAGGCGCAGCCCCAGCGTGTTATGGACCTGGCGGGTCTCGCCGCAGGGGAGTATGTCCTGCATGTGAACCATGCCAACGGCGTGAGCACACACCGCGTGGTGGTGCGCTGATCCAATTGCCTGCAATCGAAGGGGCCCGGTGACGGGCCCCTTCTTTTTTGGGCCGGGCGCGCTGCGGTAAACTTGTGCCATGACCCCCGCTACCGCCGCTCCTCCACAGGATGTGCGCCTGGCCGTGATCGGCGCCGGTGCGTTGGGTTGTGCGTTGCTGCCGCGGTTGATCCGCTATCCCCTCGCGGAGCTCACGGTGGTGGACGGGGATGTGGTGGAGCAGCGGAACCTCGAGCGGCAGGACCTGTTCGCCCCGGTGGACATCGGCCGGCCGAAAGCCTCGGTCGCCGCGGCGTGGCTCCGCAACGCACCGGGTCCCATCCGGGTGACGGCGCTCGACGCCTTCCTTTCCCCGGCGAACGCCGAGGAGGTCATTCGCATGCACGATCTGGTGGTGGACCTTACGGACGATGCGCACGCGCGCCGACTGATCGATCGCACCTGCGCCGCGTATGGCGTTACCCTGGTGACCGCAGCCGTGCACGGGGCGCAAGGCCAGGTGATCGTGCTGCACGCCCCCGGTGCCGGTGAAGAGCTGGGACTGGCCGAGCTGTTTCCGGGCGGCATCGGTCCGGAGCAGGATGGCTGCGACATGCGGCAGGTGCCTGAGGCCGTGCTGCAGGCCGTGGCCGCGCGTGCCGCACGGCGTGTGCGGCAATGGCTTCAGGGTGAAGCGTGCCGCAACGGGCAGGTGGACGTGTACGACCATGCCATCGGGGCATGGACCGAGCTGGCCCCGACCACAGCGCGATGACACCCGAACTGCTGCCCCTTCCCCTGGCCGTGGTGGCCTTCCTGTATGCCCTGGTGGGCCACGGTGGCGCGAGCGGCTACCTGGCGCTGATGGGGATCGCGGGTGTTCCGCCGCAGGAGATGAAGGTGATGGCCCTGAGCATGAACCTGTGCGTGAGCGCCATCGCCGGTCTCCAGTACGCTGGTGCCGGCCATTTCCGCTGGGCCCTGCTGCGCCCGTTCATCATCACCAGCGTGCCCTGTGCCTTTCTCGGTGCCGGCATCAAGCTGGACGATGCGCTCTACCTGCAGTTGCTGGGGGCGTGCGTGGCGGTTGCCGGGCTGCGGCTCGTGGGCCTTGTTCGTGCGCGGCCGACGATCTCCGCCCAGGTGCCCGTCCTTCCGTCGCTTGCCATCGGAGCGGGCATCGGCCTCCTTTCGGGCATGTTGGGCATCGGCGGCGGCATCCTGCTCAGCCCCGTGCTGCTGCTCGCCGGTTGGGCCGATGCACGCACGGCGGCCGCCACTTCCGCCTTCTTCATCCTGGTGAACAGCGCTGCCGGGTTGCTCAAGGTGCCGGATCCGTTGGCAGGCATGCCCGATGGCCCGACGCTCTGGACAGGTGCGGCCGTGCTCGGAGGACTGGCCGGCAGCTGGCTCGGCGCACGTCGTTCACCGGAACCACGCCTTCGACAGGCCCTCGGCATGGTGCTGCTGCTGGCCAGCGTGAAGCTCCTTTGGCCATGATCGATATACACGAAGCACGCCGCAGGATCATGGCCGCTGTGAGGCCCATGCCGTTCGCGCCCCTCGCGCTTGACCTGGCGCAGGACCATCACCTCGCCGCCGATGCCCTCGCACGGGATGCGCATCCGCGTTTCGACATGAGCGCGGTGGACGGCTATGCCGTTGCCGGTGACGGTCCTACCTGGACCCTGAAAGGTGCCTTGGCCGCAGGCGAAGTGCATGCTGCGTCGTTGCAGCCGGGTGAATGCGTGCGCATCTTCACCGGAGCACAAGTGCCCGGCGGTGCGGACCGCATTGTGATGCAGGAACGGACCGCGCAGGCGGATGGACGCGTGCGCTTGTCCGACAGCGTTCCGGCGGTAGGGGCCAACATCCGCAGGCGCGGCGAACAGTTCACCGAAGGCGAGCTGCTGCTACGGCAGGGGGAACGCCTGGATGCACCGGCCATCGGGCTGCTGGCGTCCGCGGGCCTGGAGGAGGTCGAGGCCTCCTTCAAACCGTGGGTGTCCGTGGTGCGCACCGGTGGCGAGTTCATCGAGCAGGGCGGCGATCGCACCGGCCGTATCCACAGCAGCAACGAATGGATGCTCTTCGCGGCGCTGCACAAGGAGCTCTGCGAAGTGGAGGAACAGGGCGCATTCATCGCCCGGGATGATGACCAGGACATCGCCAACGCGCTGCAGCAGGCCATCGAGGCCGACGTGGTGATCACCACCGGCGGGGTTTCCGTGGGCGATCACGACCGGGTGGCCGACGTGCTGCGCAGCATGGGTGCCGACATCCGCTTCCATGGGGTGGCGCAGAAGCCGGGCAAGCCGATGCTCTTCGCCCTGCTGAAGGGCAAGCCGGTGTTCGCCCTCCCCGGCAATCCACGCGCGGTGATGGTGCTCTTCTGGGAGTACGTGCTCCCGTTCCTGCGCGCCATGCAGGGCGATCCCGAGCCTGGTCCGCGTGTGGACCGGTTGCCCCTGGCGGCCGGGGTGCGCTGCAAGGGCGACCGCACCGAGTTCCGCGCGGTGCGCATCGCTGGGGGCCTTGCCCACCCGCTCAGTGATGAAGGCTCGCACATGCTGCGCTCCCTTACCGCCGCGGACGGGCTGATGGTGTTGAATCCCGGCGACCGTGAGCTCCGGCCGGGCGAGCTGGTGGACGTACACCTGCGCCCATGATGGACCGCGGCTGGACCGGAGTGGTGCTGGCCGGCGGGCGCAGCAGCCGCATGGGCAGCGACAAGGCGCTGCTCGAGTTCGAGGGCTCCACCTTGCTGCACCGGGCCATCCAGCTGTTGCGCCAGCATTGCCGCGAAGTGCTGGTCATCGGCCATCCTGAACGCCACGCGGACCCGCACGCCACCGTGGTGCCCGATGAGCGGCCTGGGCTGGGTCCGCTCGGTGGACTGGCCACAGCGTTGAAAGTTGCGCGGTACGGACGCCTGCTGGTGGTGGCCTGCGACATGCCCATGGTGAACGACCGGCTGCTGGTGCGGCTGAAGGGCCTGCTGGACCAGGGAGCTGATGCGGCGGTGCCACGCCATGAAGGCGGCTTGGAACCCCTGGCGGCCGCGTACCACCGGCACTGCATGGAACCCTTCGACCACTGCCTGAGCACCGGCTTGCTGCGCATGACCGACGGGCTGGCGGCCGTCCGCACCGCCCACCTGGACCTGGTGCCGGGCAGCGACGGCTGGCCCGCCGACCTGTTCCGCAACCTGAACACGCCGACCGATCTTTGAGCCATGCGGGTGTTGCTCTACGGGATCATTGCGGAGAAGGCGGGCGCCGCAGCCATCGATGTGCAGGCGGCCTCGCTCGGGGAACTGCGCCTTCGCCTTGCGGAACGGGTGCCGGGTATCGAACAGTTGAGCCATGCCATCGCCGTGGACCGGCAGCTTGTGCGCGTGGACATGCCGTTGAGCGGTTCGGAGGAGATCGCCGTGCTGCCACCGTTCGCAGGAGGATGATCCTCATATGGCGCAGATGACACAGACGGAGCAAGGAGCCAGGCGGCATAAGCAGCGCGACATCTTCATGGAGGGTGCGATACCCCCTGCATTCCTTGCGGATAGCGTAGCGAAGCATGCCGGCCGCACCGATATCGGTGGCCATGAGCTCTTCCTCGGGCAGGTCCGCGCCGATGTGATCGAGGGCAGGACCGTCGAAGCGATCGAGTTCTCTTCATACCGCGATATGGCCAACGAACAGATGGCCGTCATCCGCGAGGAGGCTTTTGCGCGTTGGCCACAGATGACCTGTCTGCATGTCCATCATAGCCTGGGCGTGATACCGGCCGGGCAGCTCTGCTTCATGGTATTCGCCAGTGCACCGCACCGCCAGCAGGCCCGTGAGGCCGTGGCCTATGTGACCGATGAAGTGAAGAAGCGGCTGCCGATCTTCGGGAAGGAGGTCTTCGCAGAAGGGGGGCATGCGTGGAAGACCAATCGATGAACTTCGCGATGCCGGGGCAAACCCGGCATGACAACACGCATGATCGACATCACACACAAGTCCACATCGCTGCGCGAGGCCATCGCTGAGGCCACTGTGCAGGTAAGCCTGCCGGAGACCATCGCTGCGGTGCGGGAGAAACGTGTGCCCAAGGGCGATGTGCTGGAGAGCGCCCGTGTGGCGGCGCTCTTCGGCGTGAAACGCACGCACGAGCTGATCCCCGATTGCCATCCGCTACCGGTCGAACAAGCCGAGGTCACCTTCAGCGTTGGCGCAACATCCATCCTTGTGAAGGTAAAGGTCCGCACGATCTACCGCACAGGCGTGGAAGTGGAGGCCATGCACGGCGCCAGCGTGGCGGCCCTGACGATCTACGACATGCTGAAGCCGATCGACAAGGGCATCAGCATTGAGCATATCCGGCTGGTGGAAAAGAAGGGCGGCAAGAGCGACTGGAAGGATGTGTTCGACAGGGCTCCGCGCGCGGCGGTGCTGGTGATCAGCGACAAGGTGGCCGCAGGCAAGGCCGGGGACAAGGCGGGAGCGGCCATCCGTGAGTGGCTGCAGAAGCTGGGTGTCGAGGTGCCGATGCATGCCGTGTGTGCGGACGAGCCGGAGGACATCGCAACCATGGTGAAAGCCTGGTCCACCGAAGGCCTGGACCTCATCCTCACCACCGGTGGCACAGGCCTTTCTCCGCGGGACCTTACGCCGGAGGCCATCGCACCCCTCCTCGACCGGCAGGTACCCGGTATCATGGAGGCGGCGCGCAGCTACGGACAGGAGCGCATGCCCTGGGCCATGATGAGCCGGGGTGTTGCCGGCATGATCGGCCGTACGCTGGTGATCACGTTGCCGGGATCGACACGCGGTGCACAGGAGACGATGGATGCGCTGTTCCCGTTCGTGTTGCACGTCATCAAGGTGCAGGAGCACGCGTTCAGGCATGGCGCTTAATTGGCGAACACTCGCGTTGGCTGCGGTCTGCGCACTACCGCTGTCGTGCGCGTTGCTGGGCTCACGCTCAGGATCGAAGCGTGAAGCCCATGTGGCCACGGTGGACAACAACGTGTGCAAGCGGTTGCATGGCAAAGTGGTGATCTATGGTGTCTTCGTGGACTCCAAGGTGGGTGGTGTCTGGAGCACCCACGACATCCTCAGCACCTGCGACAGCATGCGCGTTGCAGCCGATTGGATCATGGCGCAGGCGCGTAAGAACGGTATCGAGCTGGAGATCGAAGTGGCTTCCCATGAAAAGGGAGGCGTGGTGCCGGTGCGCAGTGAACTACCGCGCAATGGGATCGACGGCCTGTTGCGCGGTATGAACCCTGCGTCAGCCCTCGACCGCTGGGCCGATAAAGCATGCCGACAAGTGCAGGCCGCTTTTCCGCGTGATACGGCGCGCATGACCTTGACGAAGCACGGTCCGAAGGATCGGGAACGGCTTGTCGCAGCGCTGCGCGATAAGTACCGCACGGACAATGTGGCGCTGGTGCTTTTCGTGAACAACTACTACGGAACGGAGACTTCGGTGGCCATGCACGCCGCCAGCACCGACGCGATCGAATACGCCACGGTAGCGTTCAAGCGGCCCGCGATCATCGCACACGAGGTGTTGCATCTGTTCGGCGCGCTTGACCTGTATGTGACGCCGTTCGACGACAAGAAGAAGGCCGCGAAGCAGAAGCAGTTCGCCATGGAACGCTTTCCGCGCGAGATCATGGCCTTCCCGCTCCGCGGCCTGGATTCGCTTGAAGTGGGCTCGTTGACCCAGTATCTGGTGGGCTGGCGGCGCGAGGCATTGCCGGAGGATGAAGCCTTGCTTACGGGTGGCCGCGTGCGGCTTGCTCGCTATTGAATGCACCAGCCTTGACCAGTCCGGTTCATCCGGCATCGCAACACCTTCCACGCTGCCCCCTATCGGTACTTTCGCCGCCCTTCGTCCCCGTCCCCATGGTGATCAGCAAAGCCGCCGTCGTCGAGGAGTTCGCCGTGCATCGCCTGGCGGCGGAGCTCGCGGACTGTGTGTTCAGCGATTACAGCGCGGTGCTCAAGGGCGAGGAGGAGCAGGACTTCCTGCGGCGCCTGTTCCTGCGGCCCTTCGCGGCCATGGCAGAGACCTCGGAGTTCTTCCACCCCGTGGGGCTGGAGTACAACGTGCTCAACGGTCTCTGCACCGAGCTGTTCACGGGCCGCGACCTGGTGTCCGGCTCACGGGCCATCGCGCGCCACCTCTTCGACGTGTCACGCCACCACAACATCCGCACCGGTGACCTCTTCGTTGCGCGCTTCAGTGGTGTGGAGATCGAGGGGGCGCCCTATCCGGCGCTGGGCATCTTCAAGTACGACGACAAGGAGGTGTTCATCGAGAGCCGGGTGGCCGATGGCCAGATCGGGCTGCAGCTCTGCCGGGGCCTGGGCGGCACGCGGCCCAACAAGGCGGTGCTCGTGGTGGCCACCCTGGGCGGCCCCACCGTGTTCGTGCTGGACGATGGCCCGAACACCGAGTACTGGCAGAAGGACTTCGTGGGCCATCAGCTCCGCAAGGACCACGTGAACAGCACGCGCAACGTGCTGGAGATGACGCGCACCTTCATCACCGAGCAGCTGCCGCAGGACCAGACCATCGCGCGCGCCGACCAGATCGACCTGCTCAACCGGTCGGTGCAGTACTTCAAGGAGAACAACGAGTTCAGCCGGGAGACCTTCGCGCAGGAGGTGTTCCAGGAGGAGGAAGTGATCCGTTCGTTCGAGCGCTACGGCCAGCAGTACAAGAACGACCACGCCGTGCAGTTCAACGACATCTTCGCGATATCGCCCCATGCGGTGAAGAAGCAGGCCCGCGTGTTCAAGAGCGTGCTGAAGCTGGACAAGAACTTCCACATCTACATCCACGGCGACCGCAGCCTCATCGAGCATGGCGTGGACGAGAAGGGAAGGAAGTTCTACAAGATCTTTTATCAGGAGGAGGCGTAGGCCCGTTCCCGCCGGGGTACGGTGATCCGTCCGGTCGTAGCTTCACGTCATCAGCGATCGATCGTCATGCACACCATCCTCGGCGCCAACGGCGTCATCGGCAACGAGCTCTCGAAGCTCCTTCCGCAGTACACGGACAAGGTCCGGCAGGTGAGCCGCCACCCCCGAAAGGTGAACCCCACCGATGAGACCTTTGCCGCCGACCTGCTCGACGCGAACGCGGTGAGCGAAGCGGTGAAGGGCAGCGATGTGGCTTACCTCGTGGCGGGCCTGAAGTACGATGCCAACGTGTGGGCCGACCAATGGCCGCGCGTGATGCGCAACGCCATCGACGCCTGCAAGCGCCACAGCGTCAGGCTGGTCTTCTTCGACAACGTATATGCTTACGGCCGGGTGAATGGCGCGATGACCGAGGACACGCCTTACAACCCCTGCAGCAGGAAAGGCGAAGTGCGTGCCCGCATCGCCACAGCGTTGATGGAGGAGGCCAAGCGCGGGGAACTGCAGGCCATGATCGTGCGCGCAGCCGACTTCTATGGACCGGGCGCGAACCTGAGCCTGACCCATGCAACGGTGTTCGAGCGGCTGCGCGCGGGCAAGACCCCGCAATGGGTGGGCGATGCGAAGGCGCTGCACACCTTCACCTACACCCCCGATGCGGCACGGAGCGTTGCGCTGCTGGGCAATACCCCCGCAGCCTACGGCCAGGTGTGGCATGCGTTGACCAGCAAGGAGGCCATGACCGGGGAACAGTTCGTGCGGCTGGCCTGTGAACTGGCCGGCAAGCCCTATGCGATCCAAGTGGCGCCTGGCTGGATGCTCTCCCTGATGGGCCTGTTCGTCCCTGTGCTGCGCGAGAACAAGGAGATGATGTACCAGTTCGAGCACGACTACCGCTTCGACAGCAGCAAGCTGGAGCGGACGTTCAGCGTGCAGCCCACGGAATACCGCACCGGGGTGCAGGCAACGCTGTAGGCGCCCGATCCCGGGTCGTTCCGATCCACCTAACTTGCCACGTATGGTCCTCCGAGGGCGATGAACAGGTCATCTCCAGCCCTTCTGCTCACCTTTCTGGCCGCGGTGCTCGCCGTGGGCGCTTCCGCACAACTGGTGGCGCCCAACCTGCGCACCGTCACCATGCGCGACGGTCTTTCCAGCGACCATGTGCAGTCCATGGCGGTGGATGGTCGGGGGTACCTGTGGATCGGAACATCGGACGGTCTCAACCGTTTCGATGGGCGACGGGTGAAGGTGTACCGCTACGAGGGCCGGCCGGATGCCCTGCCCGGGGACAAGATCACCGCACTTGCCTGGGATGGTGCGCGCTATCTCCTGATCGGCACCAACGCGCCCTACCTCACACTGCTTGACCCGCTGGCGGATACCCTGCACCGCGTGCCGTTGCCGATACCGGCGTTCTCCGCACACGGTGAGCAGCGGGTCACGGACCTCCTCGTGGATGGGCTGGGGCGCATCTGGGTGGCGCACGGTGCACGCTGTCTCAGCCTCTTCGATGTGCGCACGCGCAGCTTCACCACGGTGGAGATCCCTCCACCGGCCCCCACGGCACGTTCGCGCGAGGTCATCAGTGGGATGCTGGAGGACGCGCAGGGTATCCTGTGGCTGGCGACCTTCCGGGGCCTCGTGCGCTTCGATCCGGCCACCCGCACAGCGCGCTCGTTCCCGCTCAACCCGGTGGACGGTCATCCTGGTCACGCTTACACGTTCCAAGTGCGCGGCATGGTGGACGAGGATTCCACCCTGCTCGTGGGCACCTGGTCGGAAGGGATCTTCCGCGTGCGGAAGCGCGACGGGGAGACCCGGTTGCTTTGGCCGTCCGCAGTGCATGCGCCCACCTTCGTGGACCACATGGTGCAGGACATGGACCGTGTGGGTGAGCATGTGCTGATCGCCACCATCGACCAGGGCGTCCTCCGCCTGGATCCGCGGACGGGCCGTGTGGACCACTTCGATCGCTCCCTGGATGAGGCTGATTGCCGCAAGCGCGAGGACCTCTTCGTGGGCGCCTCACGCCTGCTGGTGATGGACGTGGTGGTCTGCATCGGCTCCTACACACAGGGGGTCGCCCTGCTTTCCGCACGCAACAACATCGCCCAGGGCTTTCACCTGCCCGATGAACCCGCTGCGGACCTGATCGATGAGGTGCTGGCCGTTCACCGCGATGCGGGTACGGGGAAGGTGCTCGCACTGTCGCACCGAAGGGGCCTGTTCGTGCATGATGCGCCGGGGCGCCGGACCGATCTGATCGCCTTGCCGCATGCACCGGATCGGCGCTATCTGGACCTGTTGGAGCTGTCGACCGGGCGCTATCTGCTGTCCTCGATGGACGGCCCGCTTCTGGCGGATCTCCGGACCGGCGTGTTGGAGCCGCCTGCCTTCATCGCGCCACGTTCGGTCTGTGCCGGGGCTGTCTGGTGGGCCCGCGGAGATGGAGCCCATGGGCTGTGGTGCATGACGGGCGCCAACGGTCTCCACCACCTGGATACGCTGACCCGCGAATGTCGACCGATCGCCGACGTGTTCCCCGCGGTGGCGGCACTTCTGGGGAATTGGCCGTTGGACGTATTCACCGATCGTTCGGGCCGGGCCTGGTTCCTCAGCGCCACGCAGGCCCCGGTGGTGTGCTATCCCGATGGTCGGGTGGAGCGCTTGGCCTCTCCGCCCGGGCTGGAACCCTTCGAGGTGAGCGACATCGCAGAGACGCCGGATGGTCGCGTCTGGTTGGTGGTGAAGCACACCGGCCTGGTGCGGATCGATCCGGATGGATCGGCCAACGGCCCCCTGGTGCTCCACGATGCAAGTTCCGACCTGCCAACGCGGAACCTGTTGGAAGTGGTGGCCATGGCCGACGGCACCTTGTGGTTCACCCGCCCTTCGGGATTGCTTCATTGGGACCCCGCGACAGGCCATGCGCGGATGGTGTCGCGCGCCGATGGCTTGCCGGTGAGCCCGCTCAACCTGGATGAAAGCGAAGTCCCCGTGCGGGGTCCCCTGCTTGCGGGAGCGTGGGAGGGCTTCCTCGAGCTTCGTGGCGATGCCGTGCTGCCGACCGCCCCTCCCCGTATCCAGGTACCGGCCGTATGGGCGCTGGACCGCCTGCTTTCACCGCACGTTGACATGATGGCGGATCAAGTGCATGCGGTGCCGTACGACCATGCCCGCATCACCCTTCAACTGCGCAGCACCAACCTGGTGGATCCGCAGCGTGATGAGTACGCTTATCGCCTGGTGGGCGTGGACTCCGCCTGGGTCCTGTTGCCGCCGGAGGACCGGCTGACCTTCAACAGCCTGGCACCGGGCACCTACCGCCTGGAGCTGAAGGCCCGCACCAACCGTGGTCCCTGGGGTGAGGTCACGGCCGTGCGCTTGCGTGTTCTGCCGCCTTTCTGGGCCACCTGGTGGTTCCGCTCGCTCATGGTGGTGGTCGCCGCAGCGCTCATCTGGATCGCCTTCCGGATCGTCCTGCGCATCCGCCTGGCGCGTCAGCGGGCGGTGCTTGAGCGTGAGCGCGCCGTGCTGGAGGAGCGCATCCGCATCGCACAGGACCTGCACGATGACCTGGGCAGTGGACTGGCATCCATCGGCATGGAGAGCGATCTGGCGCAATTGGAGCTGGAGGATGCCCGTGCCCGCGCGTTGCTGGAAAAGGTGGGCGACGGTGCACGGCAGGTCAGCGACAATATGCGGCGGATCGTCTGGGCGCTCGGCTCGGGGCAGGAGACGCTCGGTGACCTGGTGGCCTACGTACGCGGCTTTGCTGCGGAACTGCTGGACCAGCGCGGCATCGACCTGCGGATGACGGCGGAGCTGACCGACCCGCGGCACAAGCTCACCGTGGATGAACGAAGGCACTTGCTGCTGTTCACGAAGGAGGCGCTCAACAACGTGATCCGTCATGCGGATGCGCGGAATGTCACCATTGACATCCGCCAGCGCGAGGACGGGCTCTCGTGGGTCATTGCGGATGATGGCCGTGGCTTCGATCCGGCAGTGCATACGGGCATGGGAACCGGCAGTGCGAGCATGCAGGCGCGTGC
>ERZ724521.771-NODE-771-length-14369-cov-3.413930_pt1 | contig 14369 bp, 4 predicted proteins | sample MGYA00376054_ERZ724521 | MGnify/ENA primary metagenome ERZ724521 (study PRJEB28724, sample SAMN07190883) | activated sludge metagenome | isolation source: activated sludge of sewage treatment plant in Hong Hong | place: Hong Kong | collected 2016-03-17 ... | reverse complement strand
TAGATTGTCCGGCAGATACCACTACAATGGTGACTGGAGTGGCTACTGCGATGGACGCTTGTACGGTGACAACTTCAGTAAGCTATTCTGATGTGTCTATCGCTGGGTGTGCAGGTACTTATTCTACCACCAGAACATGGACTGCTTCGGATTCTTGTGGTAATCAAAATTCTTGTCAGCAAATCATCAATGTGCAGGATACCACAAGGCCAACAATCAGTTGTCCGTCTGATGTGACACTGAACTGTCCGGCAGATACAACAACCGCCAACACTGGTGTTGCAACAGCAAACGACGCATGTACAATCGGCACTGCCATTACATATCGTGATGCGAATGTTGCAGGGTGTGGAAATACCTATACGACGACCAGAATCTGGACGGCTGTCGATGCTTGCAATAATGTAAATTCATGTGCTCAGATCATTACAGTTCAGGATACCACAAGACCAACAATCAGTTGTCCGTCTGATGTAACATTTAATTGTCCTGCGGACACAACGACTGCCAACACTGGTGTTGCAACAGCAAACGATGTTTGTACAACGGGACCTGCCATTACATATCGTGATGCAAATGTTGCAGGGTGTGGCAATACTTATATCACAACCAGGACCTTTGTCGCAAATGATGCATGCGGCAACACGAATGCATGTACACAAGTGATTACAGTACAGGATACGACGCGACCAAATATAAGTTGTCCTTCAGATGTGACATTAAACTGTCCTGCGGATACAACCACCAGCAACACTGGTCTTGCTACGGCTCAAGATGCATGCACAGCAGTTCTTTCCATGACTTACAATGATGCGAGTGTCAACGGGTGTAACAATACCTTTATCACGACCAGAACCTGGAAGGCGACCGATGCCTGTGGTAATATGAATACTTGCGTTCAAATCATCAACGTCCAGGACACTTCTGGACCTTTGATCAGTTGTCCTTTAAACCGTACAGTTGGTTGCTATAACGATACATCCATTCTGAACACAGGTCGTCCAATTGTGACGGATGCTTGTTCGGGAGGAATAGCATTTTACAATTGTGATGTCATTACCGATTCAACATGCATCGGCATGTTCAATGTACACAGATTTTTTTCGGCGACGGATGCCTGTGGTAACAGAAGTCAATGTGAACAAATCATTACTGTACGTGACAGTGTCAAGCCTGTAGCGATCTGCAGAAACCTTCAGTTTGTATACTCAACGGACCACTTTGTTGTTATTACGGCAGATAGCGTAAACAATGGCAGCTACGATAATTGTAGTTCGGAGGTTTTAATTAGTATTGATAAAGATACAATATACTGTAATCGTGGATTAAGCACCGATTATGTAACTCTTACGGTCAGGGATTCATGTGGCAATGCAGATACCTGTGTTGCTGAAATTACGCTGATAGATAATACGGATCCTGTTATCAATTGTCCGGGTGATCTGCAAGTTCAATTGAGTGAATGCGGTTGCTTTGCAAATTTGACGAGTCCCGGTGGACCACTGGCCGGAGGAATCACAGCGACAGATAACTGTGATACCTCAGTTCAAATAATTCAGTTATCTCCTTTGGGTATTCCGCTTGATTCTGTTCCTCCTGGCACACATACATTTGTATTTGCTGCTTTTGACGACTTTGGTAATTCAGATACATGTACTTTCAATGTGACGGTTGCCGGAACAAGTTCCTCAACAATTAGTTGCAGATCGCAGATCAATGTTTCTGTTGATGGAAGTTGTCATGCAACTGTAACCGGACTATCTCTCGTAACCGGAAGCAGTTGTCCTGAAAATTCATTCAAGGTTGTATTGTATGATGAAAATCATCATCAGTTGAATAGTAATATCGTTGATGCGTCATTTATTGGCAAAAAAATAACTGCCAGGGTAAGTTATCTCTGTGCAGGCAATAGTTGCTGGTCTACGGTACTGATTGAAGACAAGCTTCCACCCGTGTTAATTTGCAAGCCCGATACGATTGACTGTGGCGATACTTCCAGATTGGATTTGGTCCAGGAAGTAGTTGAAAATTGCGGCCCGGTAACGATTAATGAACTGGATCACAAAAGAGTTCAGGTTGCCTGCAATCAGGATATCATTGCCTATGATATCAGAACTTATCAGGCAAAGGATAAATATGGTAATTTAAGTAAAATTTGTGATGATACCAGTTATGTCAGAAGGGTGCATCTGGATAGCGTTATGTTGGATTCCATGACGTTGCATTACTCCTGCGGTTCTGGTTATGTTCCTGATCAGCAGGGAAATCCTACACCTGACAGGAAAACAATGCCTACTTACCACGGCAAACCACTCATGTCCAACTACGAATGTAATATTCATGTTAAGTATACCGATATTGTAATTAGTACAGACCGTTGTAAGAAAAAGATAATTCGGAACTGGGCTATCTATGAATGGTGGTGTAATCAAGAGTTTACAAGAACTTTTAATCAGTTGATTTCCATTGTAGATGATGTTGCACCGGTCATCACCACTTCCGATATTCAATTGGAGACGGTAGAGACAGGGACACCTGATTGCAAATTAAAATTCAGGATACCAACCATTGATGCCAAGGATCTTTGTTCAGGTGTTGATCATATTTCACTGTTTGTTGATGGGGCTGAAGTGCCATACCTGCCAGGAAACTATCAGGATATACTATATGGATCTCATGTACTGTCATTTGTAGTTTTTGATTACTGTGGCAATTCAGACACGCTGACCAAAGCAGTCAGGTTTGACGATAAGTTAATACCTACCGTGGTTTGCAAAGCCAATACAGTGATTACGATGAATTCAGGCACTACCGTTAGCTTGCCCGCGAAGAGTCTTGATAATGGCAGTTATGATCAATGCGGGCCAGTTACTTTGGAAGGACGACGCATGGATGTCATCAGCTGTGGAAGTACTGATTGGTCCACTGAATTAGTTTATTGTTGCGATGATATTGGACGTACCAATATGGCAGCACTCAAGGTGACGGATCAGTCAGGCAATACCGGAATTTGTATGGTCAATGTGATTGTTCAGGATAAGTCAAAGCCTGTTATTCAAGGATTGCCTGATCTGGAGGTCGATTGCAGACTGGGTTATGAAATCGCACATCTCGATAAAACATTCGGAAAGCTTGCTTTAACGGAGTCAGAGCGCAAGAATATTGTGATTGATCCAAAGTATCTGTTCCAGGTAACTGGTGTATTAAGAGATGGGCTTGCCACCGATAATTGCTCTGTTGTAATTACAGAAACAGTGGATACCTCCGGGCTTAATTCGTGTAGATTGGGAAGGATCGTCAGGAAATTTGTCGTCCGGGATAAATTCGGAAATACCGACAGCGTATACCAGAAGATCGATATTGCCAATCATTTCCCGTTGACTTTGTCCAATATTGAATGGCCAAGGGATTTGGACACAGCCAATGTATGTGATCCAAACAATCTCAGGCCAGAATTCCTTAGAAGTCCTTACAACGTTCCGGTGATCAGGGATGGCGTCTGTAGCCAGGTCGGCATTTCACACGAGGATCATATTTTCTATACTTCAAATGCTTCAGCAGGATGTTACAAAATATTGAGAGAATGGAAAATTACCGACTGGTGCTTTAGGGATCCAAATAATAGTTTTGTAATATTTAGTGATACACAGATCATCAAAGTCAACAATAGAATTGCACCAACGATCATCAAGCAATGTACGGATACCACAGTATGTTCATTCGATTCAATTTGTGGACCGCTGTCTTTGTCACTGTCAATCTCCGCATTAGATTTTTGCGGCGCCAACAGTGATCTCATTTACCGATATAAATTGGACTTTAACGGTGATGGCGTAATTGATCTGGTCAAGTCACAGATCGGTGATCCTGTAGCGAGCGGTTCATGGCCATTGGGAAGACATTTGATCTACTGGGAAGTGGAAGACCGTTGCGGAAATATTTCAAAATGTCATTCGCAAGTCAACCTTCTGAACTGTAAACCACCAACGGCCTATGCATTTAAAGAATTCAATATCAAGCTTCACGGCGAGGACACAAATGGCGACCAGGTTCCCGACAAAAAGGTTGGAGAGCTGTGGGCCAGTGATCTGAATGCTGGTTCAAAACACGGCTGCGGTTACTATATCACCTTTAGTTTCAGCAGGGATACCAACGATAAAAAAAGGGTATTCACCTGTGATAGCATCGGCGACCGTACTGTCGAACTCTGGGTTACTGATATTAATGGCAATGCATCCGTTGTCAAGACAGTTATTCATGTAGAAGATGACCCCAATCAATTGCCGGTTTGTCCTAAAAAACTGACCTCAAATGTCCTTGGACAGATCACTGCACCTTCCAGTGAAGAAGTAGAATCTGTAGAAGTCGAGCTTCAAAATTCCGGGTTGGCAAAAAGTCTTACCAATCACGTCGGTGAATATGCTTTTCTCGATATGCCTGTCGGAGGTGATTATGTGGTCAAACCATACAAGAATGACGACTGGCTGAATGGTGTAACCACCGCGGATATTGTAGAAATCCAGAAATACATTCTGGGTAAAAAGGAAATTACGGATCCATATAGGATGATTGCTGCGGATGTCAATAACTCGAAATACGTCTCCTCAGCCGACATTTCAGAACTTAGAAAATTGATTTTAGGAATTACAACTGATGTAAAGAAGAATACCAGCTGGCGATTCATTTCAAAAGATTACCAAATGGTACCGGCAGATAATATATTGAAAGAAAATTTACCCGAACAATATGACATACGGTCACTTCAAGCGGATGTCAAGGCTGATTTTACCGCGATTAAAATTGGTGATCTGACTGGCAACGCAAAAACCAAAGGAATCAATGGTGGTGTCATCATCAGGACGAGTGAAGTAATGGATTTGAGTTTTGAGGAAATTTATTTGAAGAAAGGCGATGAATATGAAGTTCATTTTTATTCCGGCAATCTGAATGAATTTACAGGTTTGCAGACAACCTTAGTCTGCCGTAGGGATAAAGTTGAAATTCTATCGGTCAGCGGAAACGATGCGTTGAACCTGGGTCCGGAGCACTTTAACCTGAATGAACTTCCAGGTGGACTATTTTCGGTGAGTTGGAATGCAACCCACGAAACAACAGATAACAGACTATTTTCCATTAAAATAAAAGCGCTATCCGGTGGCTGGCTGAGTGAATATCTCAGACTAAGCAACGACATTACACAGACCCTTGGTGTGAGCCGCTCTGGTAAAGAATGCTCCTTGCAATTGAGACATTTTAATTCTAATCCGACTGAATTTGCCATTCTTCAGAATGAGCCCAATCCATGGAAAAGTACAACGAGCATTGGCATGATTTTGCCGGTGTCCGGAATGGCTCAACTAACGGTATTTGATGCGACGGGTCTTGTTGTGTTACAGACCGAGCGATGGTTTGAGAAAGGAACAGGTCAATGGATTTTGAATAAAAACGATCTGAAGGGTAGTGGGATTTTCTTCTACCAGGTGAATTTTGGAAATCAAAACAAGTCAGGAAAAATGATCCTTATTGAATAGTCAAAAATGATATTTTTATAACCGCGATAACCAAAACCAAAACATGAAGTACCTGGTACTGCTACTATTTCTTTGCCAAACATTATCCGGTCAGACTGATCGTCAACGACTGAAGTCAATTATCAGTGCCTTGGACCCTGCATGGTCTTTGGCTGATATTTACATCCAGTCAGATTATTATGATGATAATCTGAAACTGCATCATTATTATTTTCTGGAAGAAAAAAATGGTCTTGCCGTTTACCCGGAAGTAATGAGTATTCATTTGGATGTACAGGGTAATCCGGTTTATCAGCATATTCATGCGCCAACCTCTTTAGTCCTGGATAAGAAAGCTGATCAATCGATTGCTCAAGAAGTTTTGATCGGAAGATATCTGGCCTTAAAAGGAATTGGTTCTAGGGTAATCGCAGACCCCACTGAGCATCGCAAAGAATGGAGGGTTGCAAGTTACACTGTAGATCATTTGCCGGGTTCAAGGATTCAGGCAGAAGATTGCTACTACGAATCAGTCGGCCGTCTTGTACGTGCCGTCCGACTTTATACCGAAAATCTCGAGCCAGGCCAATGCACATTGGCTTACCTCAGTGCTGCAAATGGAAAGCTCTTATATGAAAAGGACCTCAATCTGCACTGTGGACTTGAGACGGTTCCTTTAAGGCATGACAATTATTTGGAGTTGGTTCCTTCGAATACATTGCCGTTTTCAAATTCCTGTTACAGGGTTTATCCTGTGCCGATTGAGTCCCCGAACCATGGGAGTCGAAAACTTGAATTTTCACCCTGGCTCAAGGCATCGAATGCCAGTCCACTCGGATGGCATAGTGATGGTCAGTATAATTATTATTCAAGTGAAGGAAATAATGTGGATGCCTACGAAGATATGGACGGAGACAATCAACCAACCGGTGGCGACCTTGCCAGGGCATATGGTGGCGCTGCACTGAACTTCGATTTTAACTATGATACCACCAACTCTCCTCCGCTCAATAAAAATGCTTCAATTACCAATTTGTTTTACTGGACCAACATCATGCATGATGTATGGTATCAATATGGATTTAACGAATCAGCGGGTAATTTTCAATACAATAATTTTAACAAAGGAGGCCTCGATCTGGATAACGTGATTGCAGAAGGACTAGACAACATCAACACATCCAGGAACAATGCCAATTTTTCTTGTCCACCGGATGGATATCCGGGGCGACTGCAAATGTATGTTTGGCAAGTGCCAACCTGGGATACAGTTCAGATCGAATCTCCGGTCTCTCTTCGTCTTGCAGCAGTGCATTCCGCAGTGAGTCCCAGCCTGCTTGCGCCACTCAGCGGAGATGTTGTGCAGGTCAATGATGGTTCCGGTTATCCGCTGCAAGGTTGCAATCCATATATCAACGGTCCTCAGATCAACGGTAAAATTGCATTGCTGGATCGCGGAATATGTAATCTCAATACAAAGATCACCATGGCACAAAATGCAGGTGCAATGGCCATGATCATTTGTAATGTAGATGACAATCCTCCTTCTGTTATGGGAGGAATTTCCAGTGGTGTGGGCATACCCGTTATCAATATTTCAAGGACTGACGGCAATCTCCTCAAAAGTTACCTCGGTCAACAGCTCAAAGTAACGTTATGGCCATCCAGCGCTTATAAATTTCAAGCTGGAGGTAAAAAATTTCTGTTTAGTCGTGCAGCATTCGGAGCCAAGATTCCGACTTCGCTCAATGCCACACTTACTTCTGTAATTGACCAGGGCGGAAATATTCACGATGCCTGTAATCCTATCATCAACAATCTCGCCGGACAAATTGCGCTGATTGAAGATGGTAACTGTGAAGTATCCTATAAAGCATATCAGGCTCAACTGGCAGGCGCTGTTGCTGTGGTCATTGGTATGAATACATCAGGCTATCCGTATGTTCTTCCAGCGGGCAGTTACGGAAGTCTCGTCAGCATTCCGGTGATCTGTGTCGCTCAGGCCGATTATCAATATCTCCTCAATATAACACCATTATCCGCCAGATTAAGCAATACGATTCCGCAGCTGATTGATGTTGACTTTGATGCCGGAATTGTTTCACACGAATATGCACATGGCATCAGTATCAGGTTGACTGGTGGCCCGAATAACAATGCCTGTCTGATTAATGCAGAACAAGCCGGTGAAGGTTGGAGCGATTATTTTGCACTTGCGATGACGATGAAACAAACAGATCTGGCATACCAAAACAGGGGAATCGGAACCTGGCCCAGCGCGCAGGGTAACAGTGGTGTGGGTATCAGGCCGACACCATACAACGTAGATATGTCTGTTGATCCGGCAACTTATGGTATGCTGACGGATCAGATAAAGATTAGTCAACCGCACGGAATAGGATATGTATGGTGCTCAATGATATGGGATATGACCTGGGCAATGATCAAACGATACGGATTTGAATCAGATATTTATAATGCCGGTTCGACAGCCGGAAATATCAAATCATTCCAGCTGGTCATGGCCGGTTTAAAAATTCAGCCCTGCGGACCAGGGTTTGTGGATTCGCGCAATGCCATTTTGAAGGCAGATACTTTGTTATACAATGGTGCAAACGCCTGTCTGTTGTGGAATATTTTTGCACGCCGGGGACTCGGTTACAGTGCCAATCAGGGCAGCCCTAATTCCAGAGATGACGGAATTCAAGCATTTGACCTGCCGCCATTCTGCTCCAAAATGAGTGAGACGGAACTATTTGGATCGTCCACCCTTGATCTCGATGAGATTCTGCTAGATGCAAGCGCAGTGAATGAGGGTATTCAGCTGAATTGGTCAGTTTTTCTGACCAATAGGACCGAACGCACTGTTATTAAACGTTGGGACGAATCCGGTTCAGAAATCAAAATTGAACTCAAACAAGGAAATAGCACCTCTTATCTGGATCAAAATGTCAAAGCAGGTGAGACTTATCATTACCAGGTGCTGGGATATGATGACATTGGAGAATGGCACAAAAGCAATAAAGCTACAGTAGGATTTGGGCATCAGGGGGAATGGCAATTAAGTCCTAATCCGGCACATGATGAAATTTTGATATTCAACCGTGATTTAAACAATGAGTCGGTTGACATTCAATTATTCGACGCTTTACAGCATCCGTTGTCTTCAAGCAGATTCTTCATCAGGACCGGTGACAAGATAAAAATTAATACTTCTGAACTTGCAGTTGGCCAATATATTATTTTGATCAGTGATGCAGCCGGTGTGACCGTGCGTCTGTTTGTTAAAATCTAATTTTCAACATTATCGAAATAAGTTGGAGAGGATTAAAATGGTAATCTTTCGAAGTATAATTTTATGCAAGATAGATTGCAATGTTCCCGACGATATTTGTATGCACTAGATGCGAATGGTAAATCACGAATCAGCGTAAATTGCGCTCAAATCAATGTGAGACAATTTACTTAGGACTTCTCGCTTACTGAATTGTTTTGTACTTCGGTATTCAAAAATGGGGTGATGTAATCAGGTCTTCAAATTGATGGAAATTGATATCTTCGCCTCATGACAAGGGCGCTATGGTTTATTTTCTTAACCGTATTTCTGGATGTAACAGGATTTGGATTGATCATACCTGTATTGCCGCGACTAATCCAGGAGCTTGGTCATGTGACCATCAGTGAAGCATCACCGATCGGTGGCTGGATGGCCGCGTCGTACTCCATCATGTTGTTTTTATTTGCCCCGATCATGGGAGGGTTGAGCGACCAATTCGGCAGACGCACGGTTCTTATGTTGTGCCTGGCTGCATTTGGACTGGATTATATCATTCAGGCTTTAGCACCAAATCTTACCTGGTTATTTGCAGGAAGGATTATAGCAGGGATTACAGGTGCCACCTATTCCGTTGCCGGAGCATATATTGCCGATGTTAGTAGCGCAGAGAAGCGCGCACAGAATTTCGGACTGATTGGTGCAGCATTTGGTCTAGGATTTATCGTCGGCCCATTACTTGGTGGAGTTCTTGCAGAATATGGACTGAGAGTTCCATTTTACGGGGCGGCAGTATTGGTGTTTCTAAATTTCTTATTCGGATTTTTTGTACTGCCTGAATCCCTTGCCGAATCCAATCGCCGCAAATTCGACTTCCGTCGCGCCAATCCATTCGGAACATTAAAAATTTTATTCCGCTATCCCGTGATCAGGGAATTTACATTTGTTTTGTTTCTCACTTATATGGCTCATTTCTGCCTTCAGGCAACTTGGACCTATTATACGATCGAAAAATTTAAATGGAATGCCGCAATGATTGGATATTCACTTGCAGCAGTAGGTTTATGTACTGCCATCGTGCAGGGTGGTCTTACCCGCATCCTCTTGCCAAAAATGGGTACACGCAATGCGGTATATACTGGTATGGGTATGGTGACAGTTTGTTACATGGCTTATGCTTTTGCGCCTTCAGGTTGGGTCATGTTTGTCATCATGGTGCCTTTTTCCCTTGGTGGGTTGGCCAGCGCAGCCATTCAGGGTCTTTTATCAAATCAGATTCCGCCGGACGCACAGGGTGAAATGCAAGGTGGCATGACCAGCCTGATGAGTGTGACAGCGATACTGGGTCCTTTGTTGATGACCCGCATTTTTTATTATTTTACACACCAGGGTGCGCCGTTTTATTTTCCGGGTGCCCCGTTTTTTGCAGCATCGGTGTTGTGTGCCAGTGCTTTTGTATTGATGCTCAGGGCTCTGAAAAGGGTGCCTGCTGAAAAAATTACTTGATCAAGATTTATGCTACTTCTGTTCACAGAATAATACAACTTCGATGAAAAAAATACTGAGCTTCTTACCGCTATTTATGTTGTCGCTTCAGCTTTTCGCGCAACCTGATTTTCACCAGTTTGCCGGATGTCATAATGCCCAGCTGTCCGCGTTGCTCAATCGTCCTCCACTGTCACCGGAGGAAGTTCTTTTGATGGAAAATTCGAACCGCCGGAGTGATTCATTTGATATACTCAATTACTTTATTCATCTCGATGTTACCCAAGTCGCACAAAAATCCATTTCAGCCCATACACAAGTTTCATTTCGCACAAAAATGGATCAGTTGCAGAGCATTACCCTCGACCTTAAAAAACTAACGGTAGATTCGGTGTTATTCGAAGGTCAAAAGGTCTATTATAATTACGATACGAGTATCACTCTTGTGTTTTTCGGACGCGCCTTGAATACAGGATTTGATGGTCTAGTTGATGTATATTACCACGGCATACCCCATAAAGATCCTGTGTGGGGCGGTGTTTATTTCGTTCCGAACTATATTTATAATCTCGGTATTGGTCTAAGCACGACGCCTCCCAATTTTGGAAAAGTGTGGTTCCCATGTTTCGATAATTTTGTAGAAAGGACAACCTATGATTATGAAGTAACTTCCCAATCACCGGGCAGGGCATACTGCGTAGGCCATTTTGTAAAAGAGGATAGCCTGGATAATGGCAAGATCCGCAGGACTTACCGCATGGACAATCAGATCCCGACTTATCTTTCCAGTTTTGCGGTCTCAGATTATGTTGTGGACCGTAGTCTGACGACTTCACTTGCCAATCCGGATCTGCCAATAGACCTGATTGCCCGTCCGGCAGACCTGGCCATGATGCGTTCACAGTTTGCCAAAATACCGGATGCTTTGGATGCGTTTGAGTTTTGGTTCGGGCCGTATCGTTTTGAACGAATCGGTTTTGTCGCGACGACCGTCGGTGCGATGGAACATCCAACCAATACTGCGTATCCAATTTCAACAGTCACTGCAGGAAGCCTTACGGACAATGAATTGTTGTATTCACACGAATTTGGTCACCAGTGGTGGGGCAACCTGACCACGCTGGATGATGCCCGGGACATGTGGATCAAGGAAGGCAATGCAGAGTATTCTTCGCATTTGTTTTTGGAATATGCGTACGGGCACCGGAGGTTTCTATCGAAGGTCAGGGATAACTTATCGGATATAATTTTTAACGCACACGTCAATGATGGAGATTACCTGCCGTTGTCACCGATGCCCTACGAACACACGTATGGGACGCATACTTACCGTAAAGGTGCGGCGATGATCCATAACCTTCGCGGATACCTTGGCGATTCATTGTACAGAAGTGTTTGCCATACCATATTTGATAGTCTCACGGGCAAAAGTATGAATGCTTACCAGTATCGGGACTTTATTAACCGAAACTCTCCGGTCCCGGTAACCAATTACTTCGATGATTATATTTTCAATCGCGGTTACACGGGATTTTATGTGGACAGTTTTTTACCCAGTCCCATTTTGAGTCGCAATATTTATTTTCTTAAAGTCAATCAGAAACTACATCACGCAGATCATTTGTGCCATGATGTGCCGCTGGTAGTCAGTGCATACGATGAGCATTTTAACCGTATTGAAAAAAAGATTCAAGTTGATGGCGCGGAGACCTGGGTTGAGGTCGAATTTCCGATTGCCTTTCAGCCTGTCTTTTTTCTTTTAAATGATGACCAGCAGTTGAATTATGCTGCACTGCAGGATAATGGATATTTTAATAGTACTGGATCACTGGCATTGGTTGGTTCCGGAATGACCCCATCCATTACACAAATCGGCGATACCGCTTTTATTAATATTGTACATCATCTGGTTGGTCCTAGCGAAGGTTCCCGAAGCAAAAATGTACTCCGGATTTCTCCCACACATTTCTGGCAGGTCAGCGCCATCGCCAAAAGTAACTTAAAGTTAGCAGGCAGAGTAGATTATAACGGTTCTTCAGAAAGTGGGTTGGATTACGAAATTCTGAAAGCCGGTGAAGACAGTGTCATTCTGGTCTATCGCAGGGATTTTACTGAGCCATGGCGCGAATACCGGCCGTCAACCAAGATCAAAGTTACGCCCAACGACCGTCGCGGATTTATACGCCTTGATGAAATGATCCCTGGAGAATATGCGCTTGCGTATGGATATTCCTCCACGGTGCAGACCAGCAATCCTGAATTGTCAGATATCAGTGTATATCCTAATCCGGCCTGCGATTATATTGTATGTGTCATGCCTGACCAGGATCTTTACAAATACGAAGTGTACAATTCAGCCGGGACCATGATTACCCACGGTCAGTCAGAGAATCAAGAGCAAACAATGCGAATACCATTGCCGCAAATGCCGGAAGGAGAATATTATTTGGTGATATCGGGTCAGCATTGTCATGGTGTCGCAGAGCAAAAACTGGTCATCGCTCACTAAATTGAATACTGAAGACTCCGGGATTCTTGCAATTGTTTTGGAGATGAATGCTTCGGTCGCAAAGCGATAGACCGTCCTGGATCTTCATTGGTCGAAGAATTGTGTGATTCGGTCGAAGGCCTGAACAATTGACATATGGCTATGTTAGTTGTCCATAGTCCGCCGTATGGTTCCTGTGTTTATGATTTTTGTGTTGTGCATCCTGTTTGCGATCGACCTGTATACATTTCAGGGATTCAGATTGCTGATCGCGGGCGCCGGCACCTGGTACAAGTTTATGGTATATGCTTACTGGATGATCAGCATTCTGTTGCCGCTTGCATTTATCATTTTTATGGCGCGAAACCGCTATCAGCATCAACTTCCGGGAGTAGGCGTTTTCATTGGAAACCTTTGGTTGATCCTGCTGGTCAGCAAGTTGGTGTTCATCGTGTTTCTTTTTATGGAGGATATCAGCAGGGTATCTGGTTTCCTGTTTAGTAAAATTTCAAGTCTTGTTGATTCATCCAAAGCAACAGATTCAGTGTCCATTGCCTCCCGAAGAAAATTTATCAGTCAGGTCGCGTTGGGTATTGCATCGTTGCCCTTCGCTTCACTCATATACGGTGTTGTCGCGGGAAGATTTAACTATAAAATACACCGACTGACACTTCATTTTCCTGATCTTCCGGATGCTTTCGATGGTTTTAAGATTACCCAAATCTCCGATGTTCATTCCGGAAGTTTTGATTCAAAAGAAGGTGTGATCAAAGGCCTCGAAATGATTAAATCATTGGACAGCGATCTGCTGGTTTTTACGGGTGACCTTGTCAATACATTTTCAGAAGAATTTGATCCGTGGATTGATGAATTTAAAAAACTACGCGCACCTTATGGGCAATTTTCAATCCTGGGGAATCATGATTACGGCGAATATGCCGAATGGAAAAGTCAGGATGAGAAGCAAAGCAATTTTGAACGCATCAAAGCACATCACGACAGTATTGGTTTCCGACTGATGCTGGATGAATCCGTCCGCATTGAAAAGGAAGGAGCGCACCTTCAATTGCTTGGCGTTGAGAATTGGGGTCAGGGATTCGGACAAAGGGGTAACCTTGCCAAAGCCTTGAGTGATGTCGGAGAAGAGGATTTTAAAATACTTTTATCACACGATCCGACGCACTGGGAATATCAAGTTAAAAAACATCCTCAGCAAATTCATCTTACGCTGAGCGGTCATACCCATGGTATGCAGATGGGTGTGGAGATCCCAGGATTTCGGTGGAGTCCGGCGCAGTACAGATATCCCAAGTGGGCTGGCCATTATGAGGAAAATGATCGTCATCTTTACATCAACAGGGGTTTTGGTGTACTTGGATTTCGCGGAAGAGCAGGAATATGGCCGGAGATCACGCAGATTGAGTTGCGGAAAGCATGATATTGATGACATCTTCTGGCACCATGAAGAAAATCCATTGCCGCATTTCTAATAACCGGAATGAACCTCATTCCACAAATTAAATTGAATGGCTGAAAGAGCAAAAATCAGCAAGGAAGGATTACTCAGCGCATACCGAATTCTGCGTTTCATCAAACCATACAAATGGTCATT
>ERZ724521.761-NODE-761-length-14458-cov-4.469138_pt1 | contig 14458 bp, 13 predicted proteins | sample MGYA00376054_ERZ724521 | MGnify/ENA primary metagenome ERZ724521 (study PRJEB28724, sample SAMN07190883) | activated sludge metagenome | isolation source: activated sludge of sewage treatment plant in Hong Hong | place: Hong Kong | collected 2016-03-17 ... | reverse complement strand
GTGATGCCCTTGACCACCGGCTCGGGGCGCGACGCCTTGGCGGCAGCTTCGGCGGTCGCCTTGGCAGCGACTTCCTCGACCGGCTTGTTGACCATCTCGTAGCTCGGCACGACGAGGTCGCGCTCCAGATCCGACAGGACCGAGCGTCCGAGCAGCATGGTCTGCTGCTCGACGGCATCGCGCAGCAGGCCGAAGTTCGTGTACGCGAGGCTCGCGCTGACCGCCAGCGCAGGCAGCACGGGCAGCGCCATACCGCCCCGTACCCGCGCCGTGCTGTCGCTCGAGATGGCACGCCAGCTCGCCGAAATGAAGCAGTTGCCACGGGCGCTGGGCATGATGAAGGCCATCCAGGCCAATCCGGCCGTGACTGGCGATCCGGCCACGGCCGTGGCCGCCCGGGTGACCGATCTGGAAATCCGCGCCTGGGCCGTCGGGGCTCTCGCGGGGGCCGATGCCCGCAAGGCACTGGACGGGCTGATGTCAGGCGCCAATGGCCTGCCGGACGCCGCCAGCCAGGTACGGGCGCTCAGCCGGGTGGGTGCAATCCTGAGCCGCCACGAACAGCTGCCGCCCGATGCCTCGCGTGCATTCCTCACACGGGCCGGTGAGGCACTGAAATCGGTCTCCGACGCCGGCCAGCGCAACGTACTGACGGGTGATTGGGCGGTGGCCCTGGGCGAAGTGGTCCTGGCCGAGGCCACACTGCGTGCCAGAGCCGGTGCCTGGTCGAAGGTGCAGGCAGCGGCCAGCCAGCTGGACACCCTCATCCGGCAGGCGCCGGATGCATCGTCCCAGGCCCGCTTGCACGCGATCGGCTATCAACTGAGCGAGCAGATGGGCCAGCACGAAAAGGCCACGCAAAGCATGACGGCAGGGCTCGCCCTGGCTGCCAAGGTGGCCAGCGTGCCGGAACGCGCAGCCTTGCTGCGCAGCATGGCCGCACTGTCCATTGGCGCCGCCAACGACAAGCTGCAGGCAGCGGTGGCGGCCGTGCAGGCCCAGGCCATGTCAAGGCCGCCGCTGGAGCGCGCCCAGGCGCTGGCACAGCTTGCGTTGCTCAATGCAGACGCCGGCTTGCGGGCCAAGGCGGGTGAGTTGAGCCAGCTGGCACAGTCCACCACCGGTCTGGCGCCCGCCGACGCGGCGGTGCTGCAGGCCGACCTGACCGCGCGCAGCGACCTGGCGTCCGCCAGGGTCCTGCACGGGGTGGGGCTGTATGCCGAGTCGGAAGCGATCCTTCAGCGGGTCGCGGGCTTCCTGAGCTGAAGGGAGCGCGCCCCTCAGCTGCGCTGGCGCAGCGCCTCGTAAAGGCACACGCCACTGGCGACAGACACGTTCAGGCTCTCGACCGTGCCGCGCATCGGGATCGCCACCAGTTCGTCACAGGTCTTGCGCGTGAGCTGGCGCATGCCCTGCCCTTCGGCGCCCAGCACCAGCGCCACCGGGCCTTTCAAATCGGCCTGATACACGGTTTTGGGTGCGTCGTCGCTGGTACCAATGCACCAGATGTTGCGCTCCTTCAGTTCTCCGAGCGTGCGTGCGAGGTTGGTGACCATGAAATACGGCACCGTCTCGGCCGCACCGCTGGCGACCTTGGCCACCGTCGCGTTCACGCCAACGGCATGGTCCTTTGGCGCAATCACGGCATGTGCACCGGCACCATCGGCCACGCGCAGGCAGGCGCCCAGGTTGTGCGGATCGGTCACGCCATCCAGCACCAGCAGCAACGGCGGCTGGCTCAGGCTGTCGAGCAGGTCGTCCAGTGAATGGGCCTGCGGGATGGCTTCCACGCGGGCCGCCACGCCCTGGTGTCCATGACTGCCCGCCAGCTTGGCCAGGCGCATGCCATCGGCCTCCACCACGCGCACGCCCGCTTCCTGGGCGCGTACGAGGAACTGGCGCATGCGGGCATCCTTGCGGGTCGGATCGGCATAGATTTCCAGGATTGACCGGGGCGCGGTCTTGAGCCGGACGCCAACAGCGTGGAACCCGAATAGCACTTTGGGGGAAGACATCACCGGATTATCCCGTTCCCGGAAGGGTGACCCCTGTATAAAATGGTCCTCAGAAAAAGGAGAAGAAGCATGGGCCTGCGTTTCAAGTTCAACCTTGTGCTGGTTGTCGTGTTCATGACAGGCTTTGCGGCGGCTGGATTCATCTCGCGTGAACTGCTCCAGCGCAACGCGCGCGAGGAGGTCATCCGTGGTGCCCAGCTCATGATGGAAGCCGCTGCTTCGGTACGCACCTACACGGTCGACCAGATCCGTCCACACCTCATCAAGCAGCTCGACGAGGTGTTCCTGCCGCAAACCGTGCCGGCCTTCGCGGCCACCGAAGCCGTGATGCAGCTGCAGAAAAAGTACCCCGACTACAGCTACAAGGAGGCCACGCTCAACCCGACCAACCCGCGCAACCGGGCGGCCGACTGGGAGGCCGACATCGTGCAGCAGTTCCGGCTCCATGGCGATCTGCCTGAAATCGTGTCCGAACGGCAGTCGTCCACCGGGCGCAGCCTGTTCATTGCCAAGCCCATCAAGATCAGCAACCCGGCCTGCCTGCAGTGCCACAGCACGGCCGCCGCCGCGCCGCCGACCATGGTCAAGATCTACGGCGAAGCCAATGGCTTCGGCTGGAAGCACAACGAAATCGTGGGCGCGCAGGTCGTGACAGTGCCGATGGACGTCCCGCTGCGCAATGCCGAACGTGCCTTCACCACCTTCATGGCATCACTCGCAGGTGTGTTCGTGGTGGTGTTCATTGTGCTCAACGTCATGCTCAGCTGGCTGATCGTGCGGCCGATCCGGCGCATGTCGCAGGCGGCCGACAAGATCAGCACCGGCGAGTTCAACGTCCCTGAATTCAACGAGAAGGGACGCGACGAGGTGGCCGTGCTCGGCAGTTCGTTCAACCGCATGCGCCGCAGCCTTGAAAAGGCCATGCAGATGATCGACCAGTGATGCGCACCGCGCACGGCAACTGATGGCCCAGGCTGAAGGCGCTCCCGCTTCGCCCGCGTCGCCGTCAACCGACGCCGCCAGCCTTCCGGCCGGCTACCGGCTGCTGGAGTACCAGATCGAGCGCACGCTCGGTGGAGGCGGTTTCGGCATCACCTACCTGGCGCGTGACATCAACCTCGACCTGACCGTCGCGATCAAGGAGTATTTTCCGAGCGAGTCGGTCACCCGGGTCGCCAACCACACCGTGCGTGTGCGCGGGGACTCTTCGGAAGTGGCCGGCCAGTACCAGTGGGGACTGGAGCGGTTTCTCGACGAGGCCCGCGCGCTGGCGACCTTCCGCCACCCGAACATCGTCCGGGTGCTGCGTTACTTCCGCGAGAACGAGACCGCCTACATCGTCATGGAGTACGAATCGGGGGATCCGCTCAAGCGCTGGGTTCCGCAGAATGCGCCGCTGTCGCAGCGTGCGCTGCTGTCCATCATCTACCCGCTGCTGGACGGACTGGAAGCCGTGCACAAGACCGGGTTCCTGCACCGTGACATCAAGCCCGACAACATCTATGTGCGTGCCGACGGCACGCCGGTGTTGCTGGACTTTGGTGCCGCGCGCCGGGTGACGGCCAACCACGACATGACCAACATCGTGAGCCCCGGATTCGCCCCGTTCGAGCAGTACCACTCGCAGGGCAACCAGGGCCCGTGGACCGACATCTACTCGCTCGGTGCCGTGATGTATTGGATGACGACAGGCAAGAAGCCGGTGGAGTCGGCGGCACGCGTCAAGAGCGACAGCATGTTGCCTGCCACCAGCCTCGCCGATGCCAGTGTGTTCGGGCGCGCCATGCTCGAAGCAATCGACTGGGCGCTGCACCCCGACGAGACCCGCCGTCCGCAAACCGTGGCCTTGCTGCGGGCCGCCATCCAGGGCTCGGAGCGGCCCGAGCCCGCCGGCCCGGCCCCGGGTGCACCCGACCGCCCGGCTTTGGGCGCCGCCGGCTATGCGCCGTCCGGGACCGCCAGCTCCGGTGCGGCGGCGAGCCAGTCAGGCCTGAACCGCAAGAACCTGCTGTGCACCATCATGTTCCTGGACCTCATCGGCTACTCGGTGCGGTCCGTGGACGACCAGGTCGCACTGAAAAAGCTGTTCAATGAATTGTTGGGCAAGGCGCTGCGCGGCGTCGAGGAAAGCACCCGCATCGCCATCGACACCGGCGACGGTGCTGCCATCTGCTTCCTCGGCGACCCCGAGGAAGCACTCCACAGCGCATTGCTGTTGCGGGACCTGCTCGGACAGCGCTACGGCCACCTGCTGTCCATCCGCGTCGGGCTGCACATGGGGCCGGTGCGGGTGGTGGCCGACATCAATGAACGCGTCAATGTGGTGGGTGACGGCATCAATGTGGCCCAACGCATCATGGACTTTGCCCAGGCCAACCAGGTGCTGGTCTCCCGCGCGTATTACGACGTCATTTCCCGCATCACGGACGACACTTCCAGCATGTTCCAGTACCTGGGCCAGTTTGGCGACAAACACGCACGTCTGCACGAGGTGTATTCGGTCGCGGCCGGTCCGCGCGGGACCACCCGCCGCGAAGGCCCCGCCACCGGCTACACGCAGACCGTGCCGGTCGCGTCGATCGAGCCGCTGGACGCGCGGCAGGTGGCGGAGGTCGAGTCGGAACTGGCACGGCACATCGGCCCGCTGGCCAGGGTTCTGGTGCGCAAGGCCAAGCCCCTGGCGCGCACCATCGCCGACCTGCGCGAGGCGCTGGGTCCGTCGATCCCGGACCTGCGGGTGCGTGAAGCCTTTGTCAGTGGCATGCAGTCGACCAGCCAGAGCGTGCCCGGCCACAGCCGGCCGGTACCCAGCCAGCCCGTCCCGAGCAAGCCGACCACCAGCCGCAGCCAGGGCAACAGCGGCTTTGGCGGGCTTTCACGGCCCATGCCCTTGAGCCAGCCCGCCAGTCAGCCGGTATCACGGCGAGGCGATCCGTCCGTGCCAGCACCGCTGCGGTCCGATCCGTCCATTCCCGCGCATTCGACCCGCCAGGTGGACATCCCGCCCGACGAAATGGTGCTGATCGAGCACACATTGAGCAAGTTCATCGGGCCGATGGCCAAGGTGATCATCCGCAAGGAGTTGCCGCACTGCGCCACTTTTGGCGAGTTTGTGAAGTCTTTGGCCGGCAACATCGACCACCCACAGCAGCGTGAGGTGTTCCTGGCGGCACTCAAGCGCGCCCTGCCGCGGCGTTGATCAGCCAGCCGCCACGCGGCCGGCCTCGATGGTGATGCGCTGCTCGCAACGCGCTGCAATGCTCCGGTCATGCGTGACCAGCACCAGGGTGGTCCCCAGCTCGCGGTTAAGGTCAAACATCAACTGCATCACGGTTTCGCCGGTGGCAAAGTCCAGGCTGCCGGTCGGCTCGTCGGCCAGCAACACGGCCGGTTGCACCACAAAGGCCCGCGCCAGCGCCACCCGCTGCTGCTCGCCACCAGACAGGACCTTGGGGTAGTGGCCCAGCCGCTCCCCCAGGCCTACCCGCGCCAGCATCTCGGCGGCGGCCTTGCGCGAGTCCTTGCGGCCGGCAAGCTCCAGCGGCAGCATCACGTTTTCCAGCGCGGTGAGGTTGCCCATGAGCTGGAAGCTCTGGAATACAAAACCCACTTTCTGGGCGCGCAGGGCTGCCCGGTCGTCTTCGCCCAGCGCGAACAGGTCCTGCCCGGCCAGCCGTACCGTGCCACGGGTGGGCGTGTCCAGCCCGGCAATGATGGACAGCAGCGTGCTTTTGCCGGAACCGGACGCCCCGACGATGGCCACCGTGTGACGCGGCGCCAGTGTGAAGTCGATATCGCGCAGAATGTCGAGCGTACCGGTCGAATCGGTGACCGATTTGTAGACATGCTCGACGGAAATGATGGGATCAGACATGGCAGTGGTGGGTTGGCTCCGGCGGGACTTTATCGCGGTCGCCTTAGCTGGGTGTTACGCGGGGGCAAGCCGCGCCCAGAAGCCGGCGCGCACCATTCTGGTTGTCGGGGACTCGCTCAGCGCCGAGTATGGCCTGAAACGTGGCAGCGGCTGGGTCGCACTACTGGAGCGGCGTCTGGCACAGGAGAAGATCACCGCCACAGTGGTCAACGCCAGCATCAGCGGCGACACCACCTCGGGCGGGCGCTCCCGCCTGGCAGCGCTGCTCGCGCAGCACCAGCCCAGCCACGTGGTGATCGAGCTGGGCGGCAACGACGCGCTGCGTGGCCTGCCGCTGGCCATGACGGAAGACAACCTCACGGCCATGACACAAGCCGCGCAGAAGGCCGGCGCCAGGGTGCTGCTGGTGGGCATGCAGGTGCCGCCTAACTACGGCGCCGACTACGCCAGGCGGTTTGCCGCGGTGTTTGACAACGTGGCGCGTGCCAACAAGGCGGCGCTGGTGCCCTTCCTGCTCAAGGGCGTGGCCGACGGCGCAGACCCGACCCGGATGTTCCAGCCTGATCGCATCCACCCCCGCGAGGAAGCGCACCCGATCATGCTGGGCAATGTCTGGCCTGAATTGCGGAAGCTGTTGAAGTGAGCGTGCGTGCCCTGCCAGCCGCCGAAGCGATTGAACGGCTTGCGGAGTTCAGCGCCGTCATCGACGCGCGCAGCGAAGACGAATTCGCGCTGGACCGTCTGCCGGGCGCGATCAACTGGCCGTCGCTCAACAACGAAGAGCGCAAGCGGGTGGGCACCATGTACGTGCAGGTCAGCCCGTTTGAAGCGCAGAAGCACGGCGCTGCACTGGTGGCGGCCAACATTGCCCGGCACATCGAGCGGGAGGTTCTTGACAAACCCCGCCACTGGCAGCCGCTGGTGTACTGCTGGCGTGGCGGCAAGCGCAGCGGCTCGCTGGCTCTGGTGCTGGGGCAGATCGGCTTTCGGGTGCACACCGTCGAAGGCGGCTACAAGGCGTTCCGCGGTGCGGTGCTGGCCGCCCTGCCCGCCCTGGCGCAACGGCTGCAGTACCGCGTAGTGTGCGGCCCCACGGGGTCCGGCAAGACCCGGCTGCTGCAGGCACTGGCTTCGCAGGGCGCGCAGGTGCTGGACCTGGAGGCACTGGCCAGCCACCGCAGCTCGGTGCTGGGGATGGTTCCAGGCCAGCGACAACCTTCGCAGAAGCGCTTCGAGACCCTGATCTGGCAGGCCTTGCGCCACTTTGATCCGGGCCGGCCGGTGTACGTGGAAAGCGAGAGCAAGAAGGTTGGCAACCTCGCCGTCCCCGACGCGTTGATGGCCGCCATGCGTGCGAGCCCCTGCCTCGACCTGCAGTTGGGGCATGACCACCGGGTGGCCCTGCTGCTGGAGGACTACGCCCACTTCGTGAATGACCAGGACCTGTTCTGCGGCCGGCTCGACGCGCTCACCGAACTGCGCGGCAAGGCCACGGTCGAGGCGTGGAAGCAGAAGGTTCGGGCGGGCGACACCGAGACCGTGGTGCGCGAGCTGCTGACGCTGCACTACGACCCGGGGTACGCCCAGTCCATGCGGCGCAATTTCCAGCAGTTTGGTGCGGCCCGGCCGGTGGCCGCACGGCACCACGCCATGGACGCCATGACCGAACTGGCGCAAGAGATACTGAAGGACGCACCATGATCCGCAGGGCCTTCGCGATCACAGGCCTGTTGCTGCTGGCGGCAGCAGCCTATCTCTGCTTGTGGCCGGTGCCCATCGACCCGGTGAACTGGCCGGCCCCCATGCCGCCCGGCTACAGCGGGCCGCATGCGACAAACAACCGGCTGGCCAACCTGAAACTGATCGACCTGGGCAACGAGAGTGGCCCCGAGCACGTGGTGGTCGGACCCGACGGCAAGCTCTACACCACGGTCGCGAGCGGCAACATCCTGCGCATGAACCTTGACGGCAGTGCACAGGAGGTGTTTGCCAGCACGGGCGGGCGGGTGCTGGGCTTTGACTTCGACGCAGCCGGCAACCTGATTGCTGCCGACGCCTACCGGGGCCTGCTGTCCATCAGCCCGCAACGGCAGGTCACGGTGCTGGCGGACCAGGTGGACGGCGATCCGATCCGCTACGCCGACGCCGTGGTGGTGGCGCCCGACGGCACCCTGTACTTCAGCGACGCCTCCACCCGCTTCGGCGCCAGGGAATGGGGCGGTACCTTTGAAGCCAGTGTGCTGGATATCCTGGAACAGTCGTCCAGCGGCCGGGTGCTGGCCTACGACCCGGCCAGAAAGTCCACCCGGGTGGTCGCCCGTGGCATCGCCTTTGCCAACGGGGTCGCGCTGAGCCAGGACGGCCGCAGCCTGTTCGTCGCCGAGACCGGCAAGTACCGCATCTGGCAGGTACCGGTGGACGCGAAGGCCGTTGACATCACACAGGGTGGCGCGGGCGCCAGGCTGCTGTTTGACAACCTGCCCGGCTACCCCGACAACCTGATGCGGGGGCTGGACGGGCGGATCTGGGTCGGTCTGGTCAAGCCGCGCAACCCGACGGTGGACCGCCTGGCCACGCAGCCCTTCCTGCGCAAGCTGACGCTGCGGCTGCCACGTGCAATGTGGCCCATCCCCAGGGCCTACGGCCATGTGATGGCGTTCACCGAAGACGGGAAAGTGGTGGCCGACCTGCAGGACCCGACCGGCGCCTACCCGGAGACCACTGCGGTCACGCAAACAGCAGACCGGCTCTACATCCAGAGCCTGCATGCCAGGGGGCTGGGCTGGCTGCCCAAATAGTCAGGGCTGGGCGGGAGTGTCGGGCGTCCCGCCAGGCGCAGCACCTGCATCACTGCCAGTGCCCTCGTCGTCCGGCAAGGGCTCGCCATCGGGGCCATGGCCGGATTTTCGTTCAGCCTTGGCTTTGAGCTTTTCTTCCTTCTTGCGCTTCTTGGCCAGCTCTTTCTGCCGTTTTTCGTATCCGTAATTGGGTGTGGCCACAGGGCAGTCCGTTTCTTTCGTCTATAGGGCGCACTGTAAGCGATAAACCCGGTCGCGCCAAAGGGGCCGGGGCCGGCGCGTCAGAGCGTCGCCAGCGCCGCCGCCAGGTCGGCCTGCAGGTCCTGCACATCCTCCAGCCCGATGGAAAAGCGCACCAGCACGCCCGCGTGCGGCCAGTGCGGCCGCATGGACGGCACGTCGTACGGCACCACCAGGCTGACCGGCCCGCCCCACGAGTAGCCCAGCTTGAAGAGCCGCAGGGCGTCGCAGAAGGCGTCGACCTGCGCCGGGCTGTAGCGCCCGTCAAACACCACCGAGAACAGGCCAGCCGCCAGACTGTCGCCACCGCCCTGCCCGTCTTCGGTGCACAGGGCGCGCCAGTGGTCGTGGCCCGGCGAGCCCGAAAACGCAGGGTGCAGCAGTTGGGCCACCTGCGGCTGTTGCTGCAGCCAGGTGGCGAGCGTGCGCGCGGCAGCGTCCTGCGCGCGGTAGCGCAAGCCGATGCTCGGCAAGGCACGCAGCACCGCCTCGGCGTCATTGGCGCCCACACCCCAACCCAGCCGCATGTGCGAGAGCTTGAGTTTCAGGTGCAGCGCTTCGTCGCGCGTGACCACGCTTCCCATCAGCACATCACCGCCACCGCTGGGGTACTTGGTCAGGGCCTGGATCACGATGTCGGCCCCGCTGCCGGGCGTGAAGCGCGCACCGCGGCCGAGGTCAAAGCCGTTGAACGCGAGGCCCGCGCCCCAGGTGTTGTCGAGTGCGGTGGTGACGCCGCGCTGGCGGCATATGTGCGCCTGGTGGGCCAGCGGTGGGAACTCCATGGTCACCGAGCCGGGCGCCTCCAGCCAGACCAGCCGGGTGCGCGGGCCGATGCGCGCTTCCAGGTCGGCGGGGTTCATGGCGTCGTAGAGCTGGTGGCTGATGCCCCACTGGGCCAGCTCGCCTTCTGCCAGCGCCTTGTTGGGGCCGTAGGCGTTGTCGGGAATCAGCACTTCGTCACCTGCCTTGAGCAGGGCCAGGTTGACACAGGCGATCGCCGCCAGGCCACTGGGCAGCAGCACGCACTGGTGGCCGCCCTCCAGCGACGCGATGCGTTCCTCCAGCACAAACGTGGTGGGCGTGCCGTGCAGCCCGTAGGTATAGCCGTGCTTGTGTTTCCAGTCGCGCGCGCGCATCGCCGCGACGTTGGGGAAGATGACGGTGGAGGCCTTGTAGACGCCCGGCTGCGGGGCGTCGAAGCCAGCCGGCGGCTGGTACGGGTGGTGAATCAGGAAGGTGGACGGCTTGGTCATGCGGGAATGTTAGCCGCCCGCGAGGCCCGAGGCCTCAGACCTTCCACTTCTCCAGCAGCTTCTCGGGCGACAGGTTGTCGTAACCCTCGAACGGCTGGTGAATCCAGGGGTTGGTGGGCAGGAACTCCACCGAATAGTCGGGCGTGAATGCCGAGACGCCCTTGGTCCAGATCACGGCGCTGCGCAGCTCCGTGATGGGCTGGTAGCTGGTCTTCAGCAGCTTGATCACCGCATTGAGCGTGTGGCCGGAGTCCGCCAGGTCGTCCACCAGCAGCACCTTGCCGGCAATCTCCCCTTGCGGTGTGGTGATGTAGCGGGCGATGTCCAGGTGACCCTGCACCGTGCCGGCGTCGGCGCGGTAGGAGCTGGTGGACATGATGGCCAGCGGCTTGTTGAAGATGCGCGACAGGATGTCGCCGGGCCGCATGCCGCCCCGCGCCAGGCACAGGATGGTGTCGAACTGCCAGCCCGACTGGTGCACCCGGATGGCGAGTTTCTCGATCAGGTTGTGGTACTCGTCATAGCTCACGTAAAGGTGCTTGCCGTCTTCCGTCAACATGGGTTCTGCTCCTGTTTTGATAGCGGGTTACGCAATGGGGACGCGGGCTACAGCCGTTTCTGATACTGGATCAGTCGGGCAGATAGGGGTGGCGCATCATGATCGTGTGGTCGCGGTCGGGGCTGGTGGAGATCATGTCGATCGGCACACCCGTGACCTGCTTGATGCGCTGCAGGTACAGCCGCGCGTTCACCGGCAGCTTGTCGTACTGGGTGATGCCCACCGTCGATTCGCTCCAGCCTTCCATGGTTTCGTACACCGGCTTGCAGCGCGAGATCTCGTCGGCGCCCATGGGCAGGATGTCGGTGTACTCGCCGTCCAGCTCGTAGCCGGTGCACAGCTTGAGTTCCTTCAGGCCGTCCAGCACGTCCAGCTTGGTGATGCACAGGCCGCTCAGGCCATTGACCTGCGCGCTGCGCTTGAGCAGCGCCGCGTCGAACCAGCCGCAACGCCGGCTGCGCCCGGTGGTGACGCCCTTCTCGGCGCCCACGGTGCTCATGTGCCAGCCGGGCGTGCCTTCCTTTTCCCATTCCAGCTCGGTCGGGAACGGGCCGCCGCCCACGCGCGTGCAATACGCCTTGGTGATGCCCAGGATGTAGTGCAGCATGCCCGGGCCCACGCCGGAGCCGGCCGCCGCGTTGCCGGCCACGCAGTTGCTGGAGGTGACATACGGATACGTGCCATGGTCCACATCCAGCAGCGTGCCCTGGGCGCCTTCGAACAGCAGGTTGGCGCCGCGCAGGTGGGCCTCGTTGAGCTCGCGCGAGACGTCGGCCATCATGGGCTTGAGCAGCTCGGCGTGCCGCATGGCCTCGTCGAAGACGGCGTCAAAGTCGATCGCCGGGGCGCCCAGCACCTGGGTCAGCACATGGTTGTGCAGGTCCAGCAGCACGCGCAGCTTCTCGGCAAAGCGCTGGGGATGCTTCAGGTCCTGCACACGCAGGGCCCGGCGGGCGATCTTGTCCTCGTAGGCCGGGCCGATGCCGCGGCCGGTGGTGCCGATCTTTTCGTTGCCGCCCTTTTCGCGATAGGCCTCGCGCGCCACGTCCAGCGCGGCATGGAACGGCAGGATCAGCGGGCAGGCCTCGCTGATGCGCAGGCGCGAACGCACTTCCACACCGGCTTTCTCCAGCCCTTCAATCTCCTCGAACAGCTTGCCGGCCGACAGCACCACGCCGTTGCCGATGTAGCACTTGACGCCCGGGCGCATGATGCCGCTGGGGATCAGGTGCAGTGCGGTCTTGATGCCGTTGATGACCAGCGTGTGGCCCGCGTTGTGGCCGCCCTGGAAGCGCACCACCCCCTGCGCCATCTCGGTCAGCCAGTCCACCAGCTTGCCCTTGCCCTCGTCACCCCACTGGGTGCCGACGACCACTACGTTGCGACCTTTGGTTGCGTTCATCTCGACTCTTGGAAACATCAAATGGCTTGCACGACCCACTGGCCCGCGGCTGACACCAGCTCGCGGTCGCAGTGGAACTCATCAATCTCGCTCTCGTGGCCTGGCAGCACACACACCACGGTCTCGCCGCGCTGGCGCAGGCTGGCGATGGCGGCGCGCAAATCGGCCGCCTCGCCCCACGGCGCGCGGATCGCCGCACGCAACGGACGCGGCGGCACCACGCCCACCAATTCACGCACATCCAGGCTGAAGCCCACCGCCGGCCGCTTGCGGCCAAACACCGCACCCACTTCGTCGTAGCGGCCGCCACGCACCAGCGCGTCGCTGGCGCCCGGGGTATAGATGCCGAAGCGCACGCCGCTGTAATAGGCATAGCCACGCGCATCGGCAAGGTCAAAGCTGACTTTCACATCCCCGAGCTGGCTGGCCACCCACTTCAAATTTGATAGCGCCTCACGCAGCGGCGGTGCGGGTTGCAGGACTTTTTCGGCCTCAACCAGGACGGAGGCATCGCCATACAGGCGCACCAGCGCCAACAGGCTGTCGCGCACCGCGGCAGGAAAGCCGCGGGACAGGGCCGAAAGTTCGCTGCCGTCCTTGGCGGCCAGCGCCGCGTGCACGCGTGCCAGCGTGGCGGCGTTGAGGGGAACACCGGCCAGCACTGATTCGACAATGCGCGCGTCGCCAAGATCGACCGTCACGTTGCTCAGCCGGGCCGCGCGCAGGCAGTCGAGTGCCAGCAACAGGGCTTCAAGGTCGGCTTCCGGGCCGGCATGGCCGTAGATCTCGGCGCCGAATTGCAGTGGTTCACGCGTGGCGTGCGGCCGGTCCGGCCGCGTGTGCAACACCGGCCCGCAATAGCACAGCCGGGCCACACCCTGGCGGTTGAGCAGGTGCGCATCGATGCGGGCCACCTGGGGCGTGGTATCCGCTCGCAGGCCCATCATGCGGCCGGAGAGCTGGTCCACCAGTTTGAAGGTCTGCAAGTCGAGCGCCTCGCCAGTGCCGGTGAGCAGCGACTCCAGATGCTCCAGCAACGGCGGCATCACCAGCTCGTAGCCATAGCCACGGGCCGTGTCGAGCAGTTCGCGACGCAGTTCTTCGATGTGCCGGGCCTCGGAAGGCAAAACATCGGCGATGTGATCCGGCAGGACCCAGGCAGACATGGGATTTGGGGGGCTGTTAAAAACGGTATTTTACCGGGCTCGCGGACCCGGCCTGGCCGGCGGCCAGTGCTCAGGTCAGAAGCCAGAGCAACAGCAGCCCGCCGGCCACGCTGCACAGGCCGAAGAACCGCAGTTGCCCGTCCTGCAGCAACAGCAATTTCTGGAACATGTTGCGCCAGCCCGCCGGCGCGATCAGCGGAAACAGCCCTTCCAGCACCAGCACCAGGGCCAGCGCGGCCCAGAAGGTGTCGCCGTCCAAGGCCTACTTCTTCGCTGCCGGCGCCGCCGCTGCGGCGTTGCCGCCATTGCGGAAGGTGCGGAAGAACTCCGACGACGACGGGTCCACCACCATCACGTCGCTCTTCTTGTTGAAGCTGGCCTTGTAGGCGTCCAGGCTGCGGTAGAACTGGGCGAACTGCGGGTCGCGGCCAAACGCGTCGGCGTAAAGGCGGGCGGCCTCGGCATCGCCCTCACCCTTGATTTTCTGGGCATCGCGGTAGGCATTGGCCACCGTCACCTCGCGCTGGCGGTCGGCATCGGCGCGGATCTTCTCGCCCTCCGCCGCGCCGGTGGAACGAAGCTCGTTGGCCACGCGCTTGCGTTCGGCTTCCATGCGGCGGTACACCGACTCGGTGATGGCGTCCACATAGTCGGCGCGCGTCAGGCGCACGTCCACGATGTCGATGCCCCAGTTCTTGCTGCGCACCTTTTCCTGCACTTCACGCTTGACTTCAGCCATCAGCGGTTCGCGCTTGGTGGAAATCAGCTCGCGCACGGTGCGCTTGCCGATTTCCTCCTGGAAGGCATTGCGTACTTCACGGCTGAGCTGGTTGGCACCGGCCGTCTCGTCCACACCAATGGCGCGGATGTAGGCCGATGGATCGGTGATGCGCCAGCGAAGGTACCAGTCGATCACCAGGCGCTGCTTCTCGGCAGTGAGCACCGGCTCGGTGTCGGTGCTGTCCAGCGTGAGCAGGCGCTTGTCGAGGTACTTGACGTCCTGGAACGGTGGCGGCAGCTTGAAGTTCAGCCCCGGCTCGGTGATGACTTCCTTGATCTCGCCGAGCGCGTAGACCACACCAAACTGGCGCTGGTCCACCACAAACAGTGTGGAGCTGAGCAGCGCAAGCGCCACCAGCAGGGAAGAG
>ERZ724521.760-NODE-760-length-14458-cov-5.173714_pt1 | contig 14458 bp, 9 predicted proteins | sample MGYA00376054_ERZ724521 | MGnify/ENA primary metagenome ERZ724521 (study PRJEB28724, sample SAMN07190883) | activated sludge metagenome | isolation source: activated sludge of sewage treatment plant in Hong Hong | place: Hong Kong | collected 2016-03-17 ... | reverse complement strand
TGCTGCTCGGACCCTGGCCGGACCGGCTCCGCCCGGGCCGGTCGCTCGCCCTGATTGGCGGTCTGCTTCTTCTGCTGGCAATTCTTTCAGCGCTTTCGTCGATCTGGTCGAGTTCGGTTTCGGTCAGCCTGGCCGAAGCCGAGAGAGTCATTGGCTATCTCGGTTTCTTTACAGCCAGTTACCTCACCATGAGAACCCCGAAACAGCGCGAATGGTTCGCCCGGGGCATCGCGGCCGGCCTGGCGGTGATCGTCCTGCTGGCGCTCGGCGACCGGTTGCTGCCCGGAGGGGAGCCCGGAGTCGTTCCCGGAATCGACCGTCTCAGCTTCCCGCTCGGCTACTGGAACGCGAACGGCGTCTGCGCCGCCACGGCCCTTGTCCTCTTCACCTGGTTTGCCGCGGTGACCAGGTCGAAAGGGTGGCGGGCCGGATCCGTGGCCATGGCCATGCTCTCCGGAACCGCGCTCTATCTCACCTACTCCCGGGGCGGCCTGCTGCTCGCCGTGATCGCGGCCATCCTGCTTTGCCTGCTCACCCCGCGCCGGCTCCGGGTCCTGGCCACCCTGGCGGTCGTGGTCGGCGGAACGGTCCCGATCCTGCTCACGGTCAATCTCTATCCGGAGATCTCCGGCGACAGCTTCGGTGACCCCTCCCTCGGAGAGAGCCTGATCGTGATCCTTGTCGCCCTCGCGGCCTCACTGATCGCGGCGGCGGTCCTCGAAGGCCTGTTCGGGCTCGGCCGCCGTCAGCCGGAGGTGACAGAGCGAGCCCGCGAGATTTCCCGGGATCGAAGAGTGCTCATCGGGATCATCGGGGCCGGAGCCACCCTGCTGATCGTCTTTTCGTTCGCGTTCGGCCAGAACGTCTGGGATCAGTTCACCGACGATGACGTTCCCGTCCCGACCGATGCCCGCTCGCGCTTCACGGAACTTTCGGGATCCTGGCGATACGAGTTCAACCGGGTTGCCCTGGACACCTTCTCCGACAACCCGGTCCTCGGAACCGGTGCCGGCACCTACCCGATCGAATGGTCCCGCCGCCGCGAGGTGCCGGTGATCACCCAGGACGCCCACTCCTTCTATCTGGAGAACCTGGCCGAGCTCGGCATCCCGGGCGGGCTGATCTCGATCTCCCTGGTCATTTCACTTCTGACCCTGGCGGCGTGGGCCTTTCGCCGGCGTCTGGGAAGGGAAGCTCCGGTGATCCTCGCCCTGACCGCCGGACTGCTCTTCTCCCTGGCCTTCGACTGGTTCTGGAAACTCGGGGTCACCGCGGCCCTGCTGATGTGCCTCGCCGCCTGGATCGCCTCGGCCGAGGCGGTGGACCCGGAGCGCCCGCAGACCGGTGCCGGTACCGGCTTCAAGGTCGCCGGCCTGCTCGCCGCGTGGGTCTCGATCGTGATCCTGGCCGTTCCGGCACTGGCCGACCACTACGTTGAGGCAAGCGCCGATTCGGTCCGGGCAGGCAACGTCGACCGCGCATACGACCAGGCGAAAGCCGCCTCAAGGCTGGAACCCTTCTCGGCCGACCCCCACATGCAGCTGGGCACGATCGCCGAAGGGCGGGGCCAGTATGCCCTGGCGCTTGCCGAGTACAACAAGGCGATCGAACTTGAGCCGGAGAACTGGCATGCCCTGGTCCTGCGGTTCGGACTCAACTACCACGCAGGGAAGCTGCAGGCGGCCCGGGCCGACTACGCGCGCCTGCGAGAAATCAATCCGCTCTACTTCTCCGAGTACTCATTCAGGGAAATCCAGGACATGGCCTCCTGACCCCCAACTCGCCGGTTCGCTACTTTCTGCCTTTGGCGATGTTCAAGTACACAAGCGCCACCCGAGACTTCGCGCCCTCGAGCGAAGTTTGACCCTCCGAAAGGATCCCTTGCACGCAATCTCGAATCGCGGAATGCTGCTCGCAGCACTGCTGATCAGCTTTCTCGGCCTGACCACCTTTGTCTCAAAGGCCGACGCAGCGCGCTCTTTCCAGACCGGGATCTTTGATGGCAGCGTGTATGACCACGGTGACGACGAGGCCTTCGATCGCACCGCCGACAGCGGCGCAACGCTGATCAGGAGCAACCTTTACTGGACGTACATGGTCGCCAACGGCGATTCGGCTGATCGACCGGGATCCGAGGGCCAGCCTTTCAACGCGACCGACCCGGGCAGCCCCTATTACAACTGGGGGGTCTATGACCGCATGGTTCGCAAATCTGCCGCCCGCGGGCTCCAGATGGTCTTCTCGATCGTCAGCCCTCCGCGCTGGGCACGGATTTCGTCCTGTGCCGATTCCGGTGTCTGCTCTCCCCGGCCCGCCGATTACGCGGACTTCGCGACCGCGGCTGCCAGGCGTTACGACGGAACCTTCGACCCCGGTGACGGCAACGGTGTCCTGCCCCGCGTGAGGTTCTGGCAGGCCGCCAACGAGCCCAACTTCTACCTCTTCTACAAGCCGCTGCTGAAGCCCAACGGGGCACCGGCCGCTCCCTACGAGTACCGCAAGATCCTCAACGCCTTCTACGGCGCGATCCACGCGGTTGACAACAGCAACGTCGTGATCGCTGCCGGGCTCGCCCCGAACGGCAAGAAGGGCAAGTCGATCTCGCCGCTCGATTTCACCCGTCGCGCCCTCTGCATGACCGGCTCCTACAAGCATCCCCGCCCGATCGCCGGCTGCAAGTTCAAGGTGAAGGCCGACGCCTGGGCCGTTCACCCGTACACGACCGGCGGTCCGACCCACGTTCCCGCCAACGGCAACGACATGTCGGTTGCCGCCCTGCCCCGCCTGCAGAAGCTGCTCAAGGCGGCGACCAGGGCCGGCAGGCTCTCCGGCGCGGGCGGCCGCACGCAGCTGTGGGTCACCGAGTTCAGCTGGGATTCAAAGGCGCCGGACCCGGGCGGAGTGCCGTGGGCCCTGCAGACCCGCTGGGTGGCGCAGGCCATGTACCTGATGTACAAGGCGAACGTTTCCACCATGCTCTGGTTCGGGCTCCGCGATCAGCCCAAGGGTGCGAACTGGTCCTACACGTTCCAGTCGGGCCTTTACCTGCGCGGCGCGACGATCGCCAAGGACAGGCCGAAGCAGGTGCTGAAGGCGTTCCGCTTCCCCTTCTACGCCCAGCTTGCCGGCAAGTCCGGCATCAGCTTCTGGGGCCGCACCCCGAACAGCAAGACGGCGACGGTCGACCTCTTCGGCCGGCGTGGCGCCCGGGGCGGATTCACCCGGATTGGTTCGGCCAAGGCGAACGCGAACGGCATCTTCACCGGCCTGATCCGCAAGCGGGGCTTCACCGCCAGGGGTTCGGTCTACGCCAAGGTGCGGGGCGGCCAGACTGCGGTTGCCTTCGGCCTCTGGAAGACCAAGGACATCTACCAGCCGCCCTTCGGCTGATCTGACTCACCCCGGTCACCGGCTTCGCCCTACCAGGGCAGGCCGGCGGCCACTTCACCGAGCGTAGGCGCCTCGATGTCCCGCTGTGAAAGCAGCGGTTCCCCGACCGGCCACTCGACCCCGATTTCGGGGTCGTTCCAGCGGATCCCGGCTTCGGTCTCCGGGTCGTAGAGGCTGGAAACCAGGTAGGTGACGTCGGCCAGTTCGGACAGCACGCAGAAGCCGTGGGCGAAGCCGACCGGCACGTAGAGCTGATGGTGCTTCTCGTCATCGAGGACGTATCCCTCCCACTTGCCGTAGGTGGCCGAGTCGCGGCGCAGGTCGACGGCGACGTCGAAGATCTTCCCGCGGGGGCAGCGCAGGAGCTTCGCCTGGCCGGGAGAAGTCTGGAAGTGAAGGCCGCGCAGCGTGCCCTTCGAGGAGCGGGAGTGGTTGTGCTGGACGAAGTCCGCCTCCACCCCGAGCTCGCGCCAGGCGTCCCGGCTGAAGGTCTCCACGAAGAAGCCGCGCTCATCCCCGAAGACCTGCGGTTCGATCAGCGCCAGACCTTCCAGTCCGGTTTCCAGTCGCCGGGCCATGCCTACTCGGAGAGCGCCTGGCCGTACTGCCGCTGGTAGTAGTGGCGGTACTCGCCGGAACGGAGCGGGCCCCACCACCACTCGTTCTCGCGATACCAGTCAACCGTCTTCGCGATGCCCTCGCGGAAGGCGACCGCCGCTTCCCAGCCGAGTCCCTCGGTCTTCTCCGAGGCAAGCGAGTAACGGACATCGTGGCCGAGCCGGTCGCCGACGTGGGTGATCAGCGATTCGTCCCGCCCGGTCAGTTCGAGGATCGTCCGGACCACCTCGATGTTCGGGAGCTCGTCGGGGCCACCGACGTTGTAGACCTGCCCGGCCTCGCCCTGGTCCAGTACCCGCTCGATCGCGGTGCAGAAATCCCGCACGAAGAGCCAGTTGCGGACCTGGCTGCCGTCGCCGTAAACCGGGATCGGGTCGCCATGGAGTGCATTGAGGATCGCCAGCGGAATCAGCTTCTCGGGATGTTGCTGCGGGCCGTAGTTGTTGGAGGCCCGGGCGATCAGGGTGTCGGCGCCGTAGGTGTGCTGGAAGGCGCCGACGATCAGGTCGCCACCAGCCTTCGAGGCCGAGTAGGGCGAAGAGGGAACGATCGGCGAGGCCTCGGTGAACGATCCCTCGTCGATCGACCCGTAGACCTCGTCGGTCGAGATCTGCAGGTATCGGAGGCCGGCGTCGCGGGCCGCCTCCAGAAGCACGAAGGTGCCGAAGACGTCGGTGGTGATGAACTCGCCGGGTGATTCGATCGAGCGGTCGACATGGGATTCGGCGGCGAAGTTGACCACCGCGTCCACCCGGCCGACCAGGCTGCGGACCAGCTCCCGGTCACAGATGTCACCTTCGACCAGTTCGACTTCAAGCCCTTCCAGGTTCTCCGGCCGGCCGGCGTAGGTCAGCTTGTCCAGCACGACGATCCCGTCGCCCTTGCCGGATTCGACCATGTGGTGTACGAAATTGGAGCCGATGAAGCCGGCCCCGCCGGTGACCAGCAGCTTCACGAGCCCGCTCCTTCGACGCTGCGACGCTGCTCGAGGTACGCGGCCAGGCCGTCCTGCCAGTCGGGCAGCATGATCGCGTGCTCGATGCCGCTTTCGAGCACCGACCAGGCCGGCCGGGGAGCCTTGGCGGCGAACATCTCGGTGGTCGCAGAAAGGGTGGTGACTTCCATCCCGGACAGTTTGAAGATCTCCTTCGCGAAGTCGTACCAAGAGCAGTGGCCGCCCCCGGCCATGTGATGGATGCCGTAGGCGTCGGAGTCGAGCAGCCGGACCAGCCCGTAGGCCAGATGCCAGGTGTAGGTCGGGCAGCCGATCTGGTCTCGAACCACCAGAACCTGCTTCTGGGTCCTGCCGAGCCGGATCATCGTGTCAACGAAGTTGCCTCCGTTGATGCCGAAAAGCCAGGACGAGCGGACGGCGAAACTGCGCCGGTTCGCGCTCAGGGTCGCGACCTCGCCGGCCAGCTTGGAGATGCCGTAGGCGGAGACCGGCCCGGTCTGGTCGGTCTCCAGGTAGGGCGTCGTCTTGGTGCCGTCGAAGACGTAGTCGCTCGAGACGTAGAGCACCTTCGCATCGACCGCCGCGGCCGCTTCGGCCACAACCCCGGCGCCGGTGCCGTTGACGGCCATCGCTCCGTCCGGCTCGTCCTCGGCGCCGTCGACGTCGGTCCAGGCGGCGCAATTGACCACCGCGTCGGGACGATCGAGGCGCAGGCGCCGGCCGACCGAATCGGGGTCGGTGATGTCAACCTCCGAGTGGCCGTAGCCGTGGACCTCGTGACCCTCGTTTTCCGCGGCCAGCACCACATCGTGGCCCAGCATCCCGCGGGCTCCAAGCACCGTGATCTTCATCAGACGATCTCGATTTCGGCCCGGTCGCCGACCAGCAGCCGCATCGTCTTCGGCAGGGAGTCGCTGCGGGTGACCCGGACCTCCCGGCCCAGCAGGCTGGCCTCGATCCGTGCCCCCAGGTTCTCGACCGAAGAGCCGGAGAGCAGAATCGAGTGCTCGATCTCGGAATTGACGACCCGGACCCCGTCACCGATCGAGGTGTACGGGCCGATGTAGGCGTCCTCGATCACGGCGCCGGCCCCGATCACCGCCGGGCCCCGGACCAGCGAGTTCTTCAAGACTGCGCCTTCCTCGACGATCACCCGGCCTTCAAGCCGCGAGTTTTCGATGGTCCCGTCAAGGCGGCTGCCGATGTCATCGAGAACCAGGCGGTTCGCTTCGAGCATGTCGGCCAGCTGGCCGGTGTCCTTCCACCAGCCGCTGACCACTTCCGATCGGACCTCGTGGCCGTCATCGATCAGGGTCTGGATCGCTTCGGTGATCTCCAGCTCGCCCCGATCGGAAGGCGTCAGCTGGCGGGCTGCCTCGAAGATCGCCGGGGAAAAGAGGTAGACGCCGACCAGAGCCATGTTCGAGGGCGGGTCCTCGGGTTTTTCGATCAGGCGAACGACCCGGCCCTCGTCGAGCTCGGCAACGCCGAAGGCGCTGGGATCGTCGACCTCGGTCAGCAGGATCATCGCGTCGGGGGATTCGTCACGGAATCGCTCGACCAGCCCGGGAACGCCTTCCCGGAGCAGGTTGTCACCGAGGTACATGATGAAAGGCGATTCGCCGAGAAACTCCTCGGCGGTCAGAACCGCGTGGGCGAGCCCGGCCGGCTCCTCCTGCTCGATGTAAGTGACCCGCGCCCCGAAATCGGATCCATCACCGACCGCTTCGCGCACTTCGTCACCCGTATGCGGGGCGATGATGATGCCGATGTCCTCGACGCCGGCCTGAACCAGCGCCTCGATTCCATAGAAGAGCACCGGCTTGTTTGCCACCGGCACGAGCTGCTTGGCGTATGTGTGGGTTATCGGCCTGAGGCGGGTTCCCGAACCACCAGAAAGGATCAGACCCTTGATCTCGGTCATGAATGCAAGAGGATATCCTTTATCCCTCTGGCCGCTCCGACCGTGTACATCCCGACGTTGACCGGCGGCGAGACGCTTGCCGCGTGCTTGGAAGCACTTCAAGCCCAGACCGTCAAGGCAGAGGTTGTTGTTGCTGACAACGGTCCGGGGGAAGGATGCGCAGTCTTGTTGGAAGAACACTTTCCGGCTGCTACCCGAATCTCCTTCGGAGGAAGGAACCTTGGCTTCGGCGCGGCACTGAATCGCGCCGTGAGAAGCCAGGGAGAGGGTCCGGTGATTCTTCTCAACGACGACACAGTGCCAGCCCCAAATTTCGTGGAATCGTTGCTCGAAACATGGGAACACAGCGGGTGCGAAATGATCGCGGGAGTATTGCTGAAGGCAGCAGACCCGAGGCAGATAGATTCGGCGGGAATCGTCTGCGACCAGGTACTCATGGCGTGGGACTACCTCACGGGAGAGCCCACATCCGCGCTGGAAGAAGCTCGCGACCCAATTGGGCCAACCGGTGCTGGAGCCCTATTGGACCGATCGGCTTTTGAAGCCGTGGGCGGATTCGACGAGCATCTCTTCCTCTATTACGAAGACGTGGATTTGGCTCTAAGAATGCGTTCGGCCGGGATGAATTGTCGTTTGGCAACCGAAGCGAGAGCAACCCACACAAGGTCTGCCACATTGGGAAACTGGGCTGACGCCAAGTTCTACCACACAGGATTCAGCCGAGGTTACCTGCTGCGGAAGTACGGAATTTCGCGTCACCCAGCACTCGCCCTCAAGTCCTGCGTCAGCGACGGATCGGCTGTCGTTGGACAATTAATCCTCAACCGAAGCTTCGCCGGCGGCCACGGCAGAATCGCTGGCTGGCGCGCTGGCCGTCAGGCCACCCGGACTGAGCTTCCAATTGACGAACTCGACTCGGCCAGCCTGAGGCGGCATCTACAAGTAAGGATGGCGCGTCGAGGTATCCATATAGCTGATAGAAACGCAGCATTTAGCTGCCGATCCGGCTTTAGCCCGTAGCATCTAACCCTGTTCTCCGAGAAAGCCTTCTGGGCTAGCCGATCTTGCCCGGAGGCTGAAGATCATCGCTTTTCAGTGGGCGTGGACCGTTTTCCGCTGAGCGCGGATTGAAGACTGCTTTTCGACTCCTGGTCCCGGTTCTGTGACCAGCGGCGAATCAGCACGATCGCGCCGACAAGGAGTGGGATGCCAACGAAGATGGCCACGAGTAGTCCCTTACCCTGGTCATCGACATCATCTACACCGGACTCCTTCAGGGCCGAGATGGCGGCTCTGTCCTCTTCGCTATCGGTGGCAGTTTGATCCTGCGCTCCCATGGAGTTCCCGGCTTTCCCGGACCCAGCTGAAGAATCTGTGCTTCCGACTTCTCCACCATTCGCAGATATGCCCTGCGAGTCGCCTGAAACACCCGATTGTGCCGACTGACTGCCCGCGGGACCGTCGGAGCCCTTCGACTGATTGCCTGGGATCTTGGGGACCGATGGTACTGCAGGTTCCGTGTACTGTTGAACCGCAGAATTGGCGAATCCGGTACCGGGTAACGCCGTAGCAGAGCACACCAGAACCGCGAGAGCGGAGGCGGCGACGAGGACAAGTCGTCTCGAGGCGACCAAGGAGTTTTGTGAGCGAACGTTCATCTCGTTTCACCATAGCGGATGCGCTCGCGCTGCTCGCGCCGTCAATACTGCTCGGGGGACTAGCTCTTGCCGGTGGAGGATTTGACCTGGCTACCCGACACATCGCCGGCGTCCTGGCTTGGGTAGCAGTAGCAACTCTGCTCCTGACCGGCTTTTACTCCCGGGGCGGCTTCGGAACGGGGTTCAGGGTGATTGCCGGCCTCTTGGGTGCCTTCACGCTGCTAACTGCTTTGTCGGTTCTCTGGTCGAGCTCGGTCTACGCCAGCCTTGTGGAGTTCGAGAGACTGATCTCGTATCTCGGCTTCTTTGTACTCGCTTATCTGGTCTGTGGTGAATCTCGCAGTCGACGGTTCTTCATTGAAGGACTCACTCTGGCGTTGGCATTAGTTCTCGTTCTTGCCCTGGTCAGCCGACTCTTTCCTGGAACCGAGGTGCCGACAGAAATAGTCCCTTCGAGGTTGAGCTTTCCTTTGGGCTACTGGAACGCAAATGGACTGGTATTCGGGATCTCGATTGCATGGTTCGCCTGGTTGAGTCGTGAGGGATCCCTGGCGGCGCTTCGCTGGTTAGGAATAGCCTTTATTCCAGCGGCGACGGTTGGTTTGTACTTCACCTACTCGAGAGGCGGCGCGATAGCTGCCTTCGTTGCCGTGGTTTGTTTGCTCTTTCTCTACCAGGATCGCCTCTGGGCCTTTGCCGCGATCCTCACCGGTATGGCTGCCGCTGTTCCGGTCGTTGCGGTGATCCAGTCCAATCCAACCATCGCTGACAACCTAGGAGGAGCAGACGCCCCGGACGAGGGGCGCACCGTATTGGTGGCACTCGCCTTCGCCATGTTGGGAGCCATGCTCGTCTTCTGGCTGATTCGCTCTGCAGCCTCAAAGCTACCCGGAATAACAAGTCGAGCCGTCTCGATCTCTGGTAGCAAGCGGTTCCTTTCTCTCCTGGCCCTGGCGGGTGTCGCGATCCTGGCGATCCTGGCGATCCTTTATGGAGGGCATGCCTGGAGTCAATTCTCCGGGAAGGACCTCCAGTTTCCGGAAGATCCAAAAGCACATTTCACCCAGCTTTCAGGAGCAGGCCGGTACCAATTCAACGAGGTGGCTTTGTCGGCCTTCGAGGACAATCCCCTGCTTGGAATCGGTGCCGGCAACTACCGATTCGAGTGGGCCATGAACCGCCCGATTGGGCTTGTTGCCCAGGACGCCCATTCGCTTTACCTTGAATCCTTCGCCGAATTGGGTGTGTTGGGCGGAATGCTGATCCTGGCTTTCTTCGCAAGCATCATCTTCTTGGCCAAAGCTTCGTGGAAACGCGCCGGGACTAGCGACCGACGACGGCTGCCCTTGGTCGTCGCCACCCTGATCGCTCTTCTGGTCGGTTTCGGGATCGACTGGTTTTGGGAACTGGCAGCATCGGCGGCCCTGCTGATGGTGCTTGCCGGATGGTTGGCCGCGAGTCTGGATTCAGCCCGGGACAGCTACAGCCAAGGCAGAACCGCTACCAGGTGGGTAGTCGTCGGATCAGCTTGGGTTGCCATCGCAATCCTGGTGATCCCGTTCATCGCCGATCGTTACATGACCTCGAGCGTAGATGCCACGGCCAGCCACCACCTCAAATCAGCAGTCGTTTCAGCCGAGCGGGCTTCTGAATTTGCGCCGTTCTGGGCCGAGCCGCACATGCAACTCGGCGTGATTGCCCAGTACTTTGGGCTCGACCAGCGGGCGCTGGACGAGTTCAGCAAGGCGATTGATCTGGAACCGGATAACTGGCAAGCCTGGTATCTCCGCGGACGAGCTAAGAAATTATCCGGCCACGACGCGGCTGCCAACCGAGATTTCGAGCAGGCGCTAAAGCGAAATCCAAAGGCTCCTCAGCTACAGGGACTGGGTGTACCAACCGAGCCTTGACCTCTGCGATTTACCGGATTCAATCCTGAGGATGAGCTGTGCGTTTGCCGTGGAATCCACATGCATATCATGAGCCAATGAAGACTCTGATCACGGGTGGTGCCGGATTCATCGGTTCCCACCTGGCTGATGGCCTAATCGCAAGAGGCGACGAAGTAACCATTTTCGACAACCTTTCCTCGGGACGCGAGGAGAATCTGGCAGGCGCCCTGGATGAGGGCGCCAATTTAGTTTTGGGGGACATCAACGACTATCCCGCTTTGGAAGCCTCGGTAGCCGATAGCCGTCCGGATGTGATCTTTCATCTGGCCGCCCAGGGAGAAGTCCGGAAATCGATCGAAGAGCCGGTCTTTGATGCCGCCTCGAATGTGGTCGGAACGGTGAACGTGCTCGAGGCAGCTCGCAGGTTCTCCACGAAGCGCGTCGTTTTCGCCTCAACCGGCGGAGCGATCTATGGAGAGGGCTCAAGAATCGAGTTGCCAGCGGACGAATCGGCGCTACTCGCGCCGCTTTGTCCCTACGGTCAGAGCAAACTCGCGGCGGAGGGATATCTCGACCTGTACCGCCGGATGTACGGCCTGAGTTCCGCAGCCCTTCGTTTTGCGAACGTGTACGGACCGCGCCAGAACCCGAAAGGCGAGGCGGGCGCGGTCGCAATTTTTGGGGACCTTCTGATGCGAGGCGAGCGCCCGACCATTTTCGGTGATGGCACGCAAACCCGCGATTTCATCTATATCGACGATCTGATCGAGGGCGTCCTTGCTGCTTCGACGGCAAGTGTAGAAGGCCCCGTCAACCTCGGTTCGGGCGAAGAGACCAGCCTCGTCGAGTTGCTCCAAATCCTTGCTGAAGCGACGTCAGCGTTGAATAGGGAAAGCCCCGTCGAGACGATCGAACCGATTTTCGGTGAGCCCCGCCCGGGCGAGGTCAAACGAATATGCATCTCTCCCGACAGAGCGCGTGAGTTCCTGGACTGGAGCCCAAAGGTTTTGATCGAAGACGGTCTCCTACGCACCCTTCGTACCCTCTGAGCGGGACCGTGGTGAAGACCTGATGGCCTTGTTCCAACCTGAAATACACTGAGCCACTTGACCGAACACTCCCAGCCGATCTCTTCAGGAGAACCAGCCAAAACAAAAACCGATTCCGGCGCCGTGGATGTCGTGATCGTGAACTGGAACACCGCGGAAAACGCTATAAGGGCGGCTCATGCGTTCGGCTATTCGAGTGGAGTGGAAACCAGGGTCAAAGTCGTTGACAATGACTCGGAGCCGGACCAACGAAGGTTGCTCAAGGGGGCAGACGGCTTCGAGTTGATCGAGGCCGGGGATAACCTCGGATTTGGCCGGGCGGCCAACCTCGGCGCTTCAACCGGGACGGCACCCTACCTGCTGGTAAGCAATGCTGATCTCTCACCCGAACCGGGTGCCGTCGTGGCCATGGTTGAAGCGGCTCGAAACAAAGAGATCGGCCTGGTTGGTCCGGTCTTCGACGGCGACCAGAACATTTACCATGACAACCTTCCATCGGCATTCGTCCTGCTGGTCAGAACCCTGGTGGGCGGCTTTGGCCGTGAACCCATACCCCCGCCGGGGCCGGGTCAAGAGCTCTCGATCCAGCAACCCTCCGGTGCCTGTTTCCTGATCAGACGGGATCTATGGGAGCGCGTGGGAGGATTCGACGACGGATTTTTTCTCTGGTATGAGGATGTCGACTTGGCCCGCCGACTACACGATCTCGGGTTTTCCAGCCTGATAGTGGGGAGCGCCCGGGTCGAGCACCTTGGCGGCGAGTCATTCGCCCAAATCAGCGAGGGACGGCTGCAGCAGATCAGACTGGACTCTCTCGATCGCTACATCAAGCTCCATCACAAGTACCTGGCGGTAATCGCAAAGCCGTTTTTGTGGCTCAGCCGGAAGGTTCGAACCAGGGGTGAAGAATGAGACTTCTCACGTCGATCAATAGAACACCGCTTTCGCCACTTGTCGCTTTCCCGGTGCTCTGGGTACTCGGCGCACTTCTCAGTCAGATTCATCTGCTGAACGTCCAGACCAACTGGTCGTGGCAGATGTTTGCCGTCGCCGCTTCTGTACCCCTTGCTTTCGTGGCAGGCGGTCTGATCGGTTCGGGAGCCGGATACCTGACTCGCGTCAATCTTCGCGGGTACTTCAAGCGCTTGAGCGAAGACAGGGCCCGGCTGCTGTTGGCCACTTGCCTGATGATCGGCTTCGCGGAATTGGTTCACCAGTTCGTGAAGATTGGTGGCGTTCCCCTGATTTCTCCCGATGGGAACACGATTCGCTTCCTGCAAGGCGGCCCTACGGTGGTCCTGGTCAACTTCCTAACTATCGCCGGCCTGATCGGCTTCGTCAGGCCGGAACGGCTCCTCTCCCGCGACTCTTTCTTTGACCTGTGTGTGTTCCTGGTAGCGATGGGTGGCTTTCTGCTCCAAGCAGGTCGCGGCAGCCTCGCCCTGATGATCGTGGTTGGCGTTGCGGCCCGCTGGCTCTACTGGGGCCGACCGCGCTTCTCTTTCTTGATTAGCGCAGGAATCGCGGTCCTGGCAGTCATATCGATCGTTTTTTACCTACGAGCCCGACAGATGTCCTACCTCGCCTTCGAGGACGAGTTGTTCGCTTCGGTCATGCCAAAGATTCCCGTTCCTCTGCTGCCTTTGCTTCCCGTCTATGTCGCCGTCACGACCAACTTCTACGCGTTGCAGGGAATCGTCGGATCTTTCCCGGATATTTACCCCTATGCGGGGGGCAGCTACAGCGCAATCGGACTCGATCTCTTCCTGCCCGGAGCCGCCAACATCCAGGACTTTTCAGCTTCGGTGACACCGCCCTGGGTAACGGCAACCATCGCCGGTTCACTCTGGGCTGACGCCGGGATCATGGGAGTTATCTTGGGGCTCATCGCAAGTGGGGCTCTCTCGGTCTTCGTATTCGTGAGAGCACGGATCACCGGCTCGCTTGGTTGGTGTCTGGCCGCGGCATATCTGCTTTACGTCACTATCTTCGGCCTTTATACGAATCTGTGGACCCAACAGATCGACTGGCTCATGGTGACGCCGCTGCTACTGGTTTTCGGCATCGTCGCGGACCGGCGCGACGCCGAAGAAAATGGCGAAGGCAACCCGAAGGAAAACCTGGACAAGATCACGGACAAACCCGATCCCAAAGACGACGGCAAACTCGATCCCGGAGACACCGGCGAATCTTCCCGTCGCGAGGCTGCGAAGAAATGGATAATCGCCGGGATCGTTGCGATCCTGGCGCTGAGCGCCGTCGGTCTTGTGATCCAGAAACTGGTTCCCTCTCCGCTGGCCGGCGAGGGCACTTCGGTAGCCCCGCCATCGCTTCAGTCGACCAGGCTGTTGATGACCGATGGCGATTCGGGCTCGGACAACGAGCCGATCTACTGGTTGTCCCGGTCTCGCAAAGGTTTCACGCTTTTCCAGCGATCCCCGATATCCGACTCACCCGGGAGGCGTCTGCGCGACCTACCATTCACCACCACGCGTGGCCGCTTCTATGACATCGGGCAGTGGGACAGTTGGAAGGGAGCTAGCTTGTTCCAATTCAACCCGGCAAACGATTCCCTGGGAGTCACCGTGCTTCCCGTGGATCCGGCGCTAGGCGATCCAGTTGAGTTCACGGCTCCGGTCGCGAAGACGCCGAATGAGTTCACCCAGTACTTCATCGCTACGCTGACCGGGCCCCAACCTGACCTTTATGTGCTCACTCGCGGGTCAGAGGGTTCAAGGGCGGAGGTGAGAGTATTTTCTGGCGAGTCCGGCTTTACAAGCCTCATCCTCGATGGCAGGTTGCCGTACCAGAACCTTCAACCCCACCTTTGGTCGGTTGACGTCGGAAACGTGACCAGAGCCAACTCCCGGGAAGCTCGAAATGAGACCCCGGATTTCATGCTGGTACTGCATAGCCCGGAGCGCGACCATACTAATGTCAAGATAGTCATGGGAGACCGTGGCTTCACGGAA
>ERZ724521.755-NODE-755-length-14490-cov-9.708278_pt1 | contig 14490 bp, 19 predicted proteins | sample MGYA00376054_ERZ724521 | MGnify/ENA primary metagenome ERZ724521 (study PRJEB28724, sample SAMN07190883) | activated sludge metagenome | isolation source: activated sludge of sewage treatment plant in Hong Hong | place: Hong Kong | collected 2016-03-17 ... | reverse complement strand
TGCCGTCGCCGATGGTGGTGTTGGCCGGGTTCTGCAGCTCCTCGAGGAGCTCCTGGAGCGACGCCTTGCCGCCGGCACCCTTGCCGGTCAGGCACGCGCCACCTCCGAAGTGGTTGGTCTCGATCGTCAGCACGTCGACCTCACTTGTAGAAGACGAGCAGCGAGAGGGTGATGCCGCCCACGTCGGTCGTGTCCGGGACCTGGATCAGCGGACCATCCGCCGCGTCGCTGTTGCTGTAGAACAGCATCAGCTTGCTGTTGGCGTAGTCCCAGTACGCCGCGTAGCCGCCGCTCTGGGCGACGACGCCGATGATGGTCGGGTTGCGGTTGGTCGCGCCCTTGATCTTGTCGGCCAGGCCGGTGTAGCCGCCGGTCGGGTACGAGTTGTCGAGGACCACGGTGATGCGGTCGCAGTTGACCTGACCGGCGTCCGCGCCGCCGGAGGTGATGAGAGTCGTGGTACCGAGTGCCATGGTAGAGGTCTCCTTCGAGAGATGGGGGTTGAGAGGGGCACGGCGACGTGCCCCTCTCACGCGCCGACTAGGCGCTGACCTTGACGCCGGTGGTCTTCACGACCGCGGGCTCGTGCTCGTACTTGAAGTCCATGCGGACCGACGCGACGATGATGTTCGTGCCGTGGCGGGCGGAGCGCTCCATCTCGACCCTGATCTTCCGCCAGAGCCCGACGACGAGGTTCTTCGGGTGGGTGAGGATGACGGCGGTCTCGTCGTCGCTGCCGCCGAGGTCCTCGGGGAAGTACGGCACCGGCATGACCTCGGTCGCCATGTACCGAATCTGGCCGGCGTTCTGCAGCGCCGCGTCGCCGAGGCCCGTCATGCGATCGGCCAGCCCGTCGCCGTACTCCGTCACCGCGTTGACGCTGGTGAAGAACTTGAGCTCCGCGGGGTTGCCCTGGAACTCGATCGGCATCGCCTTGCGGGTCTGCTTCAGCACGTCCTTGGTCAGGACGGTGCCGCCGGCCGAGACGGTGTTGGTCGTCACGGCCTTCAGCATGCCGTTGAACAGGCGGAGCTCCGGGTCCAGCGTGTTGTCGGTGCTGTCGCTGTTGATCAGGATGTCGTCGGTGTCGGCGCCCATCCGCTCGGCGACGAGGGAGACGATGTGGTTCTGCAGCTCCTCGCCCTCGATGTTGTCCTCGAGGATCTCGTCGTCGAGCTGGACCTCCGCCTTCCACAGCTTCGCCTCGAGGGAGACCTTCGACAGCTCCGGCTTCGACCGGTCGGCCTCGGAGAGGGCGATGCCCGCCGAGCCCGCGCGCATGATGCGGCTCGGGAAGCGAATCTTGTCGACGGTCTGCTGGTACCCCGCCATCGGGATGACCCGCGCCATCGAGGTCAGGACGCCCTTCTTGATCATGATCTCGACGAACTGCTTGGCCTTCGCCTCCGGCAGGGCGCCACCGTTCGACTGGAGCTCCGAGAGCGCCAGGTCGGCCTTCGCAATGAGTTGCTTGTTGGGTAGCATCGTTCTTCCTAGCTAGCTGCTCTCGTTCATGTCGCGCGGCCACACAACTCGGCTCGACGCGTCACCGCGCTCCTCGTAGGGAAGCGCATTGCTCTTCTGCACGTTACCGCGAGCCTTGCTCACAGAACGAACAAGCTCGACGTGTTGGGCCTTCAAGGTCTCGTGTTCGGCCCGCAGGCGGGCGAGTTCCGCACGTTCTGCACCGAGTTCTGCCGCGATGGACTTGTTCGCATCCGCCGTCCTCGTGACAGCCTTGGTCGCGTCATCGATGACGCTGAGCAGTAGCTCGATCGCTTGACGGATGGCCTGCTCGCGCTTGGCCGCAAGCTTGCGACCGACCTTCTCGACCTCGCTCGTCGAGGCGAGCGCCGCAGCCACGAGAGCGTCGTCAACCTCGATGCCCTTGGTGACCTTGCTCGGCTCGTCGCTCGAAGCGGGGGCCTCGGCAGGCGGGGCGGACTTGAGGCGGAAGCCGCCCATGCCGTCCGGCTCCAGCTCGGGGCCCTGCGAGTCCTCGCTCTTCATGATCAGGAATGGGCGCAGATTGGCGGGGCGATCGACGATCGAGACCTCCCGAACCACCACGTCGGTGAGTCGGTACACCTCTTGCCTGTCCTCAGCCTTCAACACGTTGCTATCCATCGTCGGGACTGCCTTTCGTCGCTGTCAAGCCGCGGCGCCGCTGCTCTGATCGGCACCATCGACAGGAGTGCGCGTAGCCCAGCCACCGATGGAAAAGCCGCTGATGGCACCGCTCTTCACTTGCTTCCAGAGCTCGTCGTCATCGACGCGGACCGCCATCATCCACGTGCCGGCCTTCACCAGCGCTCCACCGATTGCCATGTCGACCGGGGCGATGTAGCTCTCGACGAGGATGACCGTGTCGGAGACCATCTGCTTGTGCTGCAGCCCGACGTTCTGGAAGCGCTCCATGTACAGGTGCGCGGCCTTCTTGATCGTCGGAGCGTCGTAGATGTCGCCCTGTGCGTCGGGGTTCGCTTCCGTCAGCGGCTCGAGCACGATGCCGAGCACGTAGCGCTCATCGCTGTCTTCGGCCGCCTTCGCCAGCAGCCGAAGCGTCCCCTTCGCCCCGCCGTCAGGCTCGGGCGCCGCCACGGCCTTGACCGTCAGCGACTCCGGCGCAGCGGGTGGTGCCTCGACCGGTGGTGCCTCGACAAAGGTGACAGCCTCCATCGAGGCGGCCTTGCTCAGGTCGTAGGTGGTGACGAAGACCTTGCCGCTCGCATCGGGGTGAGCGAGGGTGAATGGGCGGCCGTGCTTCTCGAGGGCGCGCCGCGTCTCCGGAGCGTCAGCCGCGATGACGAGCATCGCGTCGGTGCACTTGTGCAGGGTGTCGAGCTCGTCGATCGAGGCGCCGTCGATGACACGAACCGCGCCGGCCGGTGCGTCGATGTCCTCCCAGTGCTGCCCGGCCTTCTGAACGACGACCTCGTGGGCGTCGACGGGGAGCAGACGCCGCACCTCGTCCGTGTACTTCCTGACCTTGATCGTCTCGCCGCCTGGCTGGTAGAGCCGGGTGGTGACGATCCGCTCGACCTTCCGCACCTCGCCGTCCACCACCGCGAGGGTGTCGGCAGCGAAGAAGCCCGACACGGCGAGCGCGTCTCGCTGTTGCCGCGCCAGTAGCGGCGATTCGCTCTCCCAGTACGCGAACTCGCGGGGGCACGCCTTCGCCAGCGAAGGCGGCAGCGCACTGTGTCCCTTCGGCGGGAGCGGTGCGTTCTTCGTGAGCACCGCTGGCGTCGTGATGCGCTCGAAGCTCGCGGTCCACCCGCTCGCGGCCTTGTGGAGGGTCAGCGTGCCGGTGAAGTGCTTGCCCTTCAGGAAGACCTCGCGCGAGGTCTCCGTGATGATGCCCCACGCCACCTGCAGATCGTCGACCCGCAGAGCGTCCCCGTCGCCAGCTCGCTTCCCGACCTTCGCCTTGCAGGTGCTGCCTGCGATGGGCTGCATGAAGCGGTAGCCGTTCAGGCCGAACCCCTCGGCGGCTGCCGTCACGCTCTCGACCTCGACACCCTTCCGTGCCACGTCGAGGTCGACCACACACTTCGCGGCGTCGAAGCCGAGAGTCAGGCGCACCGTGGCGGCCTTCTCCCGCACGACGATCTCGGCCACCCCTTCGCTGTTCGGCGCTTTGGGGTAGCCCTTCGACATGTTGGCTCGTTGGGCTGCGATCCCTGCTTCGGTGGCGAGCTCCATCAGCTCGTCGCCCGGCATCAGGGACATGATGACGGCACCATTCGGCAGCACGAGGCGGTGGCGGTGCTGCCCATCAGGACGCACATCAGCCTCACCATCCCCCTGCTCCGGCTTCAGGTTGATCTCGTGGCAGTGCCACCCATCGATCTCGGTCTTGATGACCGAGCCGTCTTCGAGGGTGACCGTGTGAACATGCTCGCCTGCGCCATACGTGTACGCTTCGTCGCCCTCCTCGTTGATGTACAGGCTGTGCTCGTGCGGGCCGCTGAGGTCCGTGACGAGCAACTCGCCGCTCGGGAGTCGGAACGTGTGCTTGTGCGGGCCGCCGGGCAGCGTCTTCGCCAGGCCGGGGTCAACCGCATGCTCGTGCGAGCCGGATGGGACATCGAGTGTGAGGGCCTCGACCACATCCGGTGGGAGCATCTGCTTGAGTGTGTTCGCCATGCTATCGGTCTCCAAAGCAAATGGGGCTGAGCACGAGCGTGCTAGCCCCATTATCTCAGCACAGGACGTGCCGAATCAGCGTCTCGCGCTGGGCGGGTTGAGGTCGAGCGGCCAGCGGACACGAGCCTGGGCGTTCTTCTCGACCTCGTTCTCGCTTCCGGCCTTCGGCGTCGACGCATTCTGCTCACCGTCAGCCTTGTTCACGTCGGCGCTCGAGGTGCTCGCCGGCTGCTCCTCCTTCGGGGCCGGCACCGTCACGGCCTTGACCGCCGTCTTGAGGCTCTCGACCGTGGCGGTGAGGGAACCGAGGGCGTCGAGGACCGGGTCCTTCTCACCCTCGGCAGCCTTCTGGGCGACCGAGGCCGCGAAGACCTTGACCTCGAAGGAGGTCGCACCAGCGGCCTCGGCAGCCTTCGCGGCCGCGATGACCGCCTTGACCGCCTCGCGCCGCTCCTTGCCGGCGTCGCCCTCGCTCTCGGCGAGGGCGAGCTGCTCGCCGATGTACTTCACGAGGTCCTCGGCGCCCATCGTGACGACACCGCCCTCCGACTTGGAGATACGGGTCTCGAACTGTGCCAGTGCATCCGTCAACTTCATAGAACTCTCCTCGCGCGACTACAGGACGATGACGCCCCTGCGTTGCCGATCAGGTGTCCACAGTAGAGGCTCGCCGTCGTTGTCGCCAACATCAGCGTCCCCACTCCCCAGCCACATACCCGACTGACGCGGCTCCCACCTTCCACCGTCGAGCTCCACTCGGAGCGCGTGGGGAAGCGTGTCGAGCGCACGGGCGATCGACCAGTCGAGCTCCATCACCATCATCCCGACAAGCTTCAAGCCCATGTCGAAACGACGGGTGACCTCGCGTCTGGTCATCGGCGACCTGTCGCCGCGGAACGAGTCACGAAGCGTGTTCGTGATGCCTGCCACGACCCGCGCGCACTGGTCCTGGTCGGTGCGCGCGAGGTCTCTCAAGAACGCAGAGGAGTCAGCCACCCACCAGGCTTAGCCACACGCGCTACTCGTCGCGCGTGACCGCTGGTGCCGGCGCCGGTGCGGCCGTGCTCTTCGCTGGTGCTGTCGGTGCCGCCTGTGCTGTCCGTCGACGGGAGGTGAGCCACGGCGCCACCGCGTCGACGATGAACTGCAGCACGTACGAGACCTGCTCGTCATTGTCGGTGTTGGCCTTGATCCCGACGTTCTGCAGGACGAAGTTCGCAGCGTGCAGGCACTCGTGCGCCACGCAGCCTGGCGACGCCCCCACCGGCAGCAGGATGACGGGGTCGTGCGTCGCGCTGGTCGTGCAGAAGCCGTATGCCTGCTCGACATCCTTCGTGGAGACCTCGAGGTCGGGCCAACGGCGACGAGCCTCCGTGGCAGCGTCAGCCATCGTGGAGCCCTCAACCACGTGCACCGGCTTGTCGTACAGCGGGACCGTGACGAGCTTGTAGCGTGGACTCTTCTTCGTCGCCATAGTGCTCCTACGCGGCCTTGAAGCGCTGGCTCTGCGGTGTCCGCTTGTCGCTCAGGTAGACCTGCATGTCCGCGATGACACCGTGGTCCCGAGAGAAGAACTGGAGCCGCTGCGACGCACACCCCGTCGCCGCCAACTTCTCCTGCGCAAACAGGTTGTCGCTCTCCGTGGTGCCGTTGCAAAACCACTGCCGGTGGTTCAGGGTGCCCGACTGGTAGGTGTGGAAGTGCCCGAAGTACAGGTAGTCCCACGCCTCGGTGAGGCTGTCAGACCACCCCACCATCTTCTTCGTCGTGCCGGCGATGGGGAAGTTGCCACTGCCACCGTTGATTTGGTCGCCGTGCACGAACAGAAGGCCCCAGTCGTAGATGCGGTCGACGACGTAGTAGTCCTCCGCGATGACGATCTCGAGCCGCTTGAGCTCCGGGTCCTTCCGCGGGGCGTTCGGCGGGCCGAGCAGCATGCTCTTGAGCGTCGCGTACACGACGTTGTCCCAGTTGGACCGCGGGTGGTTGGCCCCGTGCTTGTCGCCCGACCGGCCGTGGTTGCCCGGCACGCACACGACCTTGACGCGCTCGAAGTGGGCGAGCAGGAGTAGGACGCCCTGTGCGATCACGGCAGGGGCAGTCGCGCATGCCTGGTCGTACACGCACTGATCGATCAGGTGCGGCTGGTGGGGGAAGATGGTCTCGCCCTCGATGATGTCGCCGCCCAGCGCGAGGTGAACCTCGCTGATCTTGGCCCCTGCGCGCCGGATGTTCGTGAGGTGCACGCACTTCTTGAAGAAGTCGAGGATGCGCTGGCACCCGATCTCGCTGTTGTAGGTCGGCGTGACCTTGCCGAGTTGCGTGTCGCTCAGGTGTAGCAGTGCCACCTCTTCGGACCCCGCCTTGCCCAGCTTGACCGGGGCGGACGGCATCACGAGTGCGGGCGGAGGTGTAAGAGCGGCGTGCACGCTCGCCTGAATCACACTCGTGATGGCGCGCAACCGCTTGTTCTCCGCGATCGAGCGCGTGAGGGCCGAGCGGACGAGGAGAACGTCGTCAGGCGCCTCCACGGGCTTGCCCGCCACCTGGGGGGCTCCCGGCTTTTCGATTGGCCCAGCACAGGCGCCGGATGCCTTGCCACGCTTCTCCGGCGCCTCGCGGTCGCGCCGCGGGCGGATACCTGCCGCACTACGCGCTCGGCGCTCCGCCTGACTCAGAATCGGCCTTCCGCCGCGCGCGCGGGCGTGCCCGCCTTTGACTGCGTTGCTCTGCTGCTTGCCCATCGACGTTATCTCGCTGCTGTGTAGGAGCGGCCACAGGAGCGATACGGCGCTCTTCCTGCAGCCTTGCAGTGTTCAAGCCTACCGACATTGGCAGATCGGCCCAAGGGGAACGGATGCGTTCCAGGTCACGCCCGAAGAACTGCGAGAGGACCTCGCGCGCTTCGTTGACGGTGGGGATGCCGACCTTGGCGGCCTCAATCAGCGTATTGGCGCGCTCCTCGAGGTTGGCCGGCGGCGGACCGTTGCTCTTGAAGCGCCAGTAGCGGATGCCGAGGTCGTACAAGAAGAAGCGGTTGATCAGGTCGTCGAAGTCGTCGCGCTCGGGCTGGAAGACCTGCTGCTCGGTGGTCTCCACCGCTACCTGGGCGTTGGCCTTGTTGTACCCCTCGGTCTGACCGCGGTAGAGCTGCGGCAGCCGGAACGACCCCACCAAGGCAGCCGAGTTCTTCTCGATGTACGCCATGAACTGCCCCTCGCTGACCTGCATGAGGGGCTTCAGCTCGATCTTCGCCGTGCCGGCGTTCACCGCACTGTCGCTGCTCGATGCCTGGATGAGCAGTGCACGGTGGAAGTTCTTGACGCCATGGAGGTCGTTCGCCATGGTGTCGCGCAACTCGGCGATGGTCTCCTTCGAGACCGTGGCACCGCTCACCAGGATGGCGAGCGGTGGCACCGACTTGTTGCCGAAGTACAGGTAGTTGACCTCCTCGGCTGCACGCGAGCCGAGGAGACCGCACATGCAGCCTTCCCAACGAGGAGTGCCGTACACCTCGCTGATCGGCGACGGGATGCGGAAGTGGCGGAGCTCCGTAGCAGGTTCTGCACCGGGCTCGTCTGCCGCCATGGCCTGCTTGTTGGTGTAGAACTTGCCGCTCGCCGCGGACATCAGCCGCCGGTCACCATGCTCCTTGTAGAACACGGTGCGCCCCCCGCTGATCTGCACGTAGCGCCGGAAGCGCCGGGTCTGCTGGACCTCGGAGATCGTGATGGGCGTCCGGTGCACGAGCACCGACACCTCGACGGGGTCACCTTGCGTGGTCGCCACGACAGATGCCGCGGGGATGTGGTTGACCGTACGAGGCTGCCCGAGGTCGTTGCGACGCACCTCCCAGTAGGCGTTGCCCGTCAGCTCGAGGTCGACACGGGTCCGTCGACGGAGCGCGGTGAACGTCATCTCGGGGCACACCGACTTGAGCCAGAACTCCGCCTCTTGGCGCTCATCCTCCATCTCGGCCGCGAGCTCCGCGACCCGGGCCTTCACCTCTGCCGAGGTCGGCTCCTTGGGGAGCACCACCTCACCACCCACCGCCAACTCTTCGGCCTCGATCTTGCGCTCCACCCGCATCGCGGCGCGGACGACATCCTCGATGTCATCCCGCGACAGGTCGATGGTGGGGACGAACTTCTGGCCGAACGAGTCGATGTTGATGCAGTACGCGTCGATCGCAGGGCGCATCGCGCTCGAGGCGCTGAGGAACTGCACCAGCTTCACCATCGGGAGCGGCGGCTCGATGAGGTTGTTCGTGCGGCGGATGACGCTTGTGCTGACAGCCAGCCCCTTCTGCACACGCGTGCGAGGGGTGCGCCCACCGCTGTACTTCCCACCGATGCTCACGGCCTCAGCCTTCGACATCTCGACCTCACTCGGTGCGGCAGGCGACCTTGACCGTCACGGGACCCGCCGCCATGCCGGTCAACTTGGCCCGTAGACGGTGGCACACCGTGTTGAGCTCGTAGGCACCCAGCGCCGTCTGCGACAGGACCTCGGTCCACACGTTGCCCGTGCGCGCCGGACTCGCCTCGATCTTCACGGTTCCCGTGAGCGTGCCGCTCACGTAGACCGTCCGCGCGGTGACGACGCCTTGGTTCGTCAACGTCTCGTAGGTTCCGTCAGCGGACTTGGCATCCACGACGGTGTAGACAGCGACCTGAGCCATTACTTGCTCTCCACGTAGACAACGAGTTGACCGTCAGCGACGGCATTGAGGCTTCGCACCGTGCGCCCCTGCTGGCGGTACCGCTCCCGAATGGCGGCGCGCGCAGCCTCGAGTGAGTTGGCCTCCACCGAGTACGTCGGCAGGCTCTTCGGCGTTGCGGACGCGATCTCCTGCCTCGAGCGGTTGCGTCGGGGCACCTCGAAGGGCTTGACTTGGTACTTCACTGGGTGTCCATCTCTCCGCAAGCCGCGAGCGTGCACGCTGCGGTGTAGCTGATGTTCGCACGCATCAGCAGTTGCATCGAACTCGTGACCTCTACCTGGGCATGCGTCAGTCGCCCCTGCAGGTCGAGCAGGTCACCCACGAGGAAGTCGAAGTCAGTGCCGGGCTCACCATGCTCGACGGCTGATAGTGCCCCACCGAACTTCTTGTCGAGGTCGGCGGCGAGCTTCTGGATGGCGCTGACGGCGGTGCGCGCGGCTGTCAGGTGCTGCGTGGCAAGGGGGCCAGCGAGAACGCTGAGGCTGGCGTGCTCCTCAGCGAGGGCCGGAAGGTCAACAACGACGGGGCTCACTTCGCAGCCCCCTGCGAAGCGTCGTGGATGATCTGCTCGGTCCATGCCTTCGCTGCAGCCGGCGCCGACGAAACGATCTCTCGCATCTCCTCGGCGGTCCGCTCCTTGTCGCGCGTGTGAAGGTAGGAGGCGGCCGACACCTCCCAGGCACCGTCGCCTCGGTGCACCAAGATGACCGCACCGCGAGCGTCGGGTAGGAACGGGCGCGCGGCGAGTAGAGCTGCTTCGAGGTCGAGTTGTGCCTGCACGTGGCAGGCTTAGAACGTGCTGGCGTTCAGGCGCGCATGGGTGGCAATACGCTGCGCCCGCTCCCGCTCAAGCCGCTCCTCCGCTGCCCAGTCGATCGTTGGTCCCGTCGCACCTGCAGCTCGCCGCGCCTCTTCGAGCTTCTCTTGCCGTGCACTCTCAGGCGAGAGGGAGATGACCTTGATGCCCCCACCCGTCGTGGCGAGAGAGCGCAGCGCCATCTCGGCAAACCACTTCGCCATCAGGTAGTCGTCGGTGTGCTTCGTCGGTGAGAAGTAGAGCTCCCCCTCGATGAGGCGGGCGAGGTCTGTGTCGTAGCTCGCGGTCTCGAGTGTTCCTCTTGGCACCGGGTACGCCCAGCGCCCCATCGCCATCGCACCCGCAAGCGCTTCCACACCGAGCACGGGGTCCCACTTCTTGTCGGTGGTGAAGAACGGGCGGAGGTTGAGGTCGGCGGGCCTCTTTTGAAGGTGCTGGACGACGAACGCCTGCGCAGCGATCGACTCGACCATGAGGAGGTCGGGCCGGAACGCTTCGTGCACCATGAGGATGCGCTGGCAAATCTCGTCGAAGTCCCATTTGCCACCGCGGATGAAGGTCAGCAGCCGCTGCCCGCTCGGCTTGTGGAGGATGCCCCCGACGAGCGTAGTCCGGTCGCTGCGTCGCGTCTTCGCCACACCGATGTCGACCCCGAAGGCAATGGCGAGCGGCAGGTTCCACACGCCGTAGGTGAGGCGCTCCTCGACAGCTTCCCGCAGGTCGTAGGGATCGATGCCCCACGCGGCAGGGAGGACGAGGTCGGTGAGGTGGCTGGCGAGATGCAGGCCGGAGCCGAGCTGGCACGCGCGTTCGATGTACGCGCGCTTGAACCGCGCGTCCTCTTCGGACCGCGCCTCGCACATGTACTTGCGTGCGAACTCCAGCGGGCCGAACTCCTCCTTCATCCCCTCGATGACGTGGAGCGGGAAGCGCTCCGGCCACGTCGGGTTGCCCTGCTCGTCAAGTACGCGGATGCGCTCGACGTGCCAGTCCATCGAGCTCTCTTGAGCCGGCACGCCGTCCTTGTCCGCCTTGTGGTACCCCTTCTCGAGCCGGTGCAGTAGGTCGTCCGGGTGCCACGCGTTGCCCAGGAAGATGACCCACCCGTGCGGCTTCTCGACACGGTCCCACAGGACGCGGAAGGCGAACTGGTACGTCTTCTCGCGGGCGCCGGGGGTGCGCGTGTTCTTCTCGCTCAAGATGTCGTCGACCACCAGCCCGTCGACGCGCGAGCCGGTGATGTCGCCCTCGATGCCGTACGCGATGACCGAGGGGTCGCGGATGAAGCCGTCGCGCTGCACCGTGATCGAGCCACCCTCGGGTGACCACGCCTCGCCAGGCTTCAGGTTGGGGAAGACCTGATGGAGGTCGGCGCTCTTCTCGATGTAGCGCGCGATGGTGGCGAGGGTGCTCTTCGCCTTCTTCTGTGACTGTGCGACGATCGCGTAGCGCCCACGTGGGTTATTCCCCAGCATGAACAGGATGAGGGCGACGCACTGCTGCGTCTTCCCGCAGCCCGGCATCGCCAGCAAGCCGAGGCGCTTGTGCTTCTTGGCGAGGGCTTGGATGCGCAGGTGAATGGGGGCCTGCTTGACGCGCTGCCCCGTCACCTCGTCGCGGAGGACGTACTCGGTGAACGCGTTGATGTCGCGGCGGCAAAGCTCCATGTGCGCCGCGTGGACGCGCTTCGCCTCCGCGATGACCTCTGGGCTGTGCCGCTGGACTACCACACGCCTCGTCTTGCGACCGGGATGACGGTCACCAGACAAGGATGCTGGTCAGAGCTTCTCTTCGAGCACCTTCGCGGCCGCTTCGATTGCAGCCCTCAGCGCGGCCTTCTCGTCGGGGCCGCGGCGTTCGCCATCCGGCTTGTACGCGAGGCACTTGCAGCCGCCGTTCGTGTGCATGGCGCCAGGCTGCGCCCCACGCCCCGCGACCTCGCACCCACCATCAGAGCAACCACCTCCGAGGCCGAGCAACTCCGCGGCGAGCGCTCGTGCTGCCTGCGAATACCCCTTCTCGACCTTGTCACGCTTGAACCCGGCGCGCAGGTGCTCGAACACCTGACGTGAGTGCTCGTTCGCGTCGCTGCAGTCGACCGGGAGCTCGGGGTTCTCTGCGAGCGCATCCGTGATCGAGTGCGACACGATGCTGAGCTTGGCACCCGACCTCACCACACGGGCGCCGGTGACGTTGTAGTACGGGTTGGCCTGGTCGCGCTCGAGCACCTGCAGAGGCCCGTCGTAGTAGGCGGGCTGCCGGTCAACGAACAGGATGTCGTGATTGCCGACAGCGCACTCGAGGTCGCCGGTCGGGTCCTTCTCCTGCAGAAGCGCGATCAAGATGCGTGTCTTCATGGAGTTCAATCCTACGCGGCCGCGAGCGCGGCGCGGATGATGGCCTCGCCGCACGGCGGCGCCACAGCGTTGCCCAGCAGCCGGGTGTCGTGCGAGATGCGCCCGGTCAGGACTTGCGGCACCGCTTCTGTGCCTCAGCATCCGGCATGTAGAACAGGTCAGGGCACGGTCCGTCGATGAGCGCGTTGACGATCACCTGCCCGAGGCGCTGGCTGGGGGCTGCGGCCATATAGCGCGCCAGTTGCATGAAGGCCGCCCAACGCTCGGGTGACGATCTGCGCTGCCGGGTGCCAGGCCGACATCGACTGCGAGACTTCGTGTGGGGCGGCCTCACGGAGGGCTTCAAGGGTCGTGAACTCGCGCGTGTTCATACCTCAGCTCCGACGTTCGCCAGCCACGCACCCTGATGCAGGTCGAGAGGCCCGGCGATCAGGTGTGCCGCCAGCGTCGTGAAGTGCAACGCGACCTCCTCGAAGTACGGTTGCAGCCCGGCCATGTCCGCCGGGCACTCGTCGCGGACCACGAGCACACCGCACGCCTGCTCGGTCTGCCACAGTGCCTTCCGCATGTCTCGCCGCGCCGCGTCGTTGAACGCGGATGCGACCACCAGGGCGACGCGGCACGTGCTGGGCGGTGCCTTCACGCGGTGGAGCAGGCGCCGCGTGTACGGTTGTTTCGTGGCTCGCAGCTCCGCTCCAATGAGCACCCGCTCGAGCTGCGAGGTCACCGAAGCACCCGCCGGGTTCTGATCGAGCAACTCAGACAGCCGAGCATCGGCGCGTGTCAGGTACTCGACCACGTCGGCGCAGCCGTGCCCCGTCAGGCGCGCGAGCAGCGGCGCCGCCTCACGCAGGTCCGGCGCGTACACCAGCAGCGCCGATGTCGTCGAGGGTCGCGGGTAGTCGAGCTGGTTGAGGTATGTGCTGACGTAGGCAGGGTGCAGGTCTTTGGGCTTCATCGAACTCCTTGAGGCCAGTGGGCGGGCGTCAGGCCGTCGTCGACGACGAGGGCGTAGAGGGTGCCATCCACCAGATCGTTGTCGATCGCGGCGCGCACCTTGATCTCGCACCACCATGGCGCCATGCTCACGACCTCGGCGAGCGCAGTCCACACGTTGTCGTAGCCACCCTGCGGGCGCCACACGCTCACCGTGACTGTGCCCTCGCGGACGTGTAGGGTCGCATGCCGCGCGGCAAGGAGAGTGCGTCCACCCTTGCTGGCGAGCACGGTAACCTTCTCGAAATCATGATGACGGATGATCACTCGCGCTCCCTTTCACTCGTGATGAGGACGCACATGAGGCCGGCGAGCCCTTGCATGTTGGTCTCGGGTCTCGTTGGGTACGGGTCGATGACGGTGACGACGCGACGTGCGCTGACGAGGACGTTGCCGCTGTTGAGGTCGCCGTGCATGAACCTGGCGGAGTTCATGCGCGCGACGAGTTCGACGAGACGCTCGGCCACCTCTGACCGTGCGTACGCGGAGGCGGTCTGCACCCACTTCCACAGCGGGATGCCTGGCCTGTACTCAATCAGGGAGGCGCCAGGACGCGTGTCCAGCAGTCGCGGCATGAAGTCGTGCAGGTCGAGTTCGACGGCTCGGCGCAGCGCGTTGTCGTGGGCCTTTTGCATCGGCAGCGAAGGCCCCTCGTAGATCGTCCCGTCCGCCTTCGCAGCCTTCGCCGGGCGCCACACCTTGAGCGTGCGGTACTGGTGCTTGCCGCCCGACCACGGGCCAGCGTCGACACGGTAGACCGCCGCGCAGTCACCCCCTCCGAGCTTCGCACCGAGCTCGACATGGAAGGCGGCTGCGTGCTGCTCGGCAAGTTCCTTGAGGTTCATCGCGTCCCCTTTGTGCTGACACGCGTCATGTGCATGCTCGGCAAGCCAACCTGCGCGGACTCACAATGGCGCTGTGCACCTTCGCGCACTGTTCGCTATCGCACTTGCGGCCGCGTGTTCGACCCTCGAAGAGCCGCCCGGCGGGACCACCCACAGCGACGACACGATGCAGGGCGAGAGCTCAACGGGGGATGCCGTGAGCGTCGAAGCAGCACCCACGACAGGCGAGTCGACCGGCCCCACAGCGCCGGCTTGCCACTCGTACGCTTGCATCGATGACACCGACTGCGAGCCCGGCACGTCTTGTCTCTCGGTGCTGAGCGACGATGTCCCGAACATCTGCGCTGCCGGGTGCCAGGCCGACATCGACTGCGAGACTTCGTGTGGGGCGCCGCTTGCTCGCTGCGAGGGTGGCCTGTGCACTCCCGTGACGTGCTGGCGGGCGGACCCGTGCGAGATGGGAGAGTGCCGCGACTACGTCGACGGTATCTCGGCTTGCTTCCCTTGAGCCGCAGCCTCTGACGCCGCGACGGCGAGCTGGTCACACCGTTCGTTCTCGGGGTGACCACTGTGCCCGCGAACCCACTCCGCGCGGACCACGTG
>ERZ724521.752-NODE-752-length-14535-cov-4.358356_pt1 | contig 14535 bp, 15 predicted proteins | sample MGYA00376054_ERZ724521 | MGnify/ENA primary metagenome ERZ724521 (study PRJEB28724, sample SAMN07190883) | activated sludge metagenome | isolation source: activated sludge of sewage treatment plant in Hong Hong | place: Hong Kong | collected 2016-03-17 ... | reverse complement strand
CCGCGTCGGCAGCGTCGGCGCGGGCGGTGTAGTTCACCGCGACGGCAGAGCCGTCCCGTGCGGCCAGCCGTGCAGTGGCCGCGCCAATGCCACGGCTGCCGCCAGTGACGAGAAGGACTTTTGCGGGGGTGTCGGGCATAACCTGTGGTGGGCAAGAAGTGGGCAGGTAAGTTACAACCCGCATTACAGCACCAGACCGGTCCGCTGTAATCCATACAACTGAGGAGACAGCCTTGAGCCGCAGCATTGACTACTACCTGGCCCCGCAAAGTCCCTGGACGTATCTGGGCCACGACCGCTTTGTGGCGCTCGCCCGTGCCGCCGGTGCCACGGTGCGCGTGCTGCCGGCCGACCTGGGGGCCGTGTTCTCGGTCTCGGGCGGTCTGCCGCTGGGCAAGCGCGCACCGCAGCGCCAGGCCTACCGGCTGGTGGAACTGCGCCGCTTTTCGCAGCACCTGGGCCTGCCCATGAACATCCAGCCCAAGTACTTCCCCGTGGCGGGCGACGACGCGGCACGCCTCATCATCGCGGTGGTGCAGCACGACGGTGCCGACGCTGCGCTGGCGCTGTGCGGTGCTGTTTACCGCGCCGTCTGGGTGCAGGAACGCGACATCGCCAGCGCCGACACCCTGGCCACCCTGCTGGCCGAGTGTGGCCTGCCAGCCGACCGGCTGGCGCAGTCGCGCGGCGCCGACGTGCAGGCGCAATACGCGGCCAACACCCAGGCCGCGATTGACGCCGGCGTGTTTGGTGCGCCAAGCTATGTGATCGACGGCGAAATCTTCTGGGGCCAGGACCGGCTCGATTTCGTTGAACGCAAACTCAAACCTTAAGGAGACGTTTTCATGGGAACCTTCATTGAACTCAAGGCGGCTGACGGCTTTGTCTTCCCGGCCTATGTGGCGCAACCGGCGGGCACACCCAAGGGCGGCGTGGTGGTGCTGCAGGAAATCTTTGGCGTGAACAGCCACATCCGCGCGGTGGCCGACGGCTACGCAGCGCAGGGCTATCTGGCGGTGGCGCCGGCCACGTTCCACCGCGTCAAACCCGGGGTGGAGCTGGGCTACCAGCCAGACGACATGACGGCCGGCTTTGGCCTGAAGACCGCCGTGGAGGCGCTGCCCGCACCCGGTGTGCTGCAGGACATCCAGGCCGCCATTGACCACGCGGCGCAGGCCGGCAAGGTGGGCATCGTGGGCTACTGCTGGGGCGGCCTGCTGACCTGGCGCGCCGCCTGCAGCCTCAAGGGCCTGAGCGCCGCCGCGCCCTACTACGGCGGCGGCGTGACCACACCCGAAGAAGCCGCGCGCAAGCCGCTGGTGCCGGTGCTGGCGCATTTTGGTGACCAGGACCACTGGATTCCGCTGGACACGGTGGAGGCCTTCAAGGCCGCGCAACCCGGCGTGACGGTGCATGTCTACCAGGCCAACCACGGCTTCAACTGCGACCAGCGCGGCTCGTACAACGAGGCGGCGGCCAAACTGGCGCGGGAACGCACGCTGGCCTTCTTTGCCCAGCATGTCGGCTGACGGGGTCGTGCGATGAAGCCAAATTGGCCTGCAGCCCGCGCCCTGCTTGCGCAAGCTGCTATTGTTTTTGTAGCAACTGCTGGCACAGCCGGGGCCGCAGACTACAGCGGCCCGCTGTTTGACGCGCACCTGCACTACAACGAGGAAGCGTTTGGCCTGCCCCAGGCGGCCAACACCGGCCCGCATCCGCTGGCCGACGTGCTGGCCCGCATGCAGCGCAACGGCGTGCGCGCCATCATTGCCAACAGCCGGCCCAACGACGGCACCAAGGCGCTGGCCGCCTCACCCCAGACCCGCGCCGCCGGCGTGACGGTGGTGCCCTTCATCCGCCTGTACCGCAACCGGGCGGACTACGACAACTGGTTCCGCGACGACACCATCTTCGAGATGGTGCAGGCCGAGTTTGCCCGCGGCACCAGCGCCGGGCCATTTCGCGGCATTGGTGAATTTCACCTGTACGACAGCGCCAACGCCAACGGCCCCATCGCCAAAAAGCTGATGGCCTTTGCCGAAGAAAAAAACCTGGCCGTGCTATCGCATGTGGACGACGTGGCCATCGACCTGCTGATGGCGAACACCCCCAGCAAGGGCCAGAAGGCGCGCATCATCTGGGCCCACACCGGGATTGGCGGCGCACCCGCCGCGCGGGTGGACGAGCTGATGGGCAAGTACCCGCTGCTGATGGGTGAGCTCTCGTACCGCCCGGGGCTAACCTGTGACAACGGCAAGCTCTGCCCCGAGTGGCGCGCCCTGATGCTCAAGTACCCCGGCCGCTTCATGATCGGCAGCGACACCTGGGTCAACCAGCGCTGGCAGTACTACGACGACCTGATGAAGGGCTACCGCACCTGGCTCGGCGACCTGCCCGCCGACGTGGCCCGCAGGATTGCGTGGGAGAACGGGGCCACGCTGTTTGGCGTGAAAACACCTTGACGCCACCCATGCTGCAACTCCACTACTACCCCAGCACCGCCGCCATGATTCCGCACATCGTGCTGGAAGAACTGGGCACACCCTTTGAACTGGTGCTGGTGGACCGCACCGTCAATGCGCACAAGGCGCCAGGGTACCTGCGGCTCAACCCCAACGGGCTGATTCCGGTGCTGACCGACGGCGAGCTGGTGCTCTATGAAACGGCGGCCATCACGCTGCACCTGTGCGACACGCACCCGCAGGCCGGCCTGGCACCGGCGCTGGGCACGGCGCAGCGCGCGCAGTTCTACAAGTGGCTGATGTGGCTGACCAACACCCTGCAGGCCGCGCTGATCATCTACTTCTATGGCGAGCGCTGGCTGGACGATGGCAACACCGCCGGCACCACCGAGCTGAAGGCCCACGCGCAAAAGAAGATCGGCGGCATGCTGGACCAGCTCGACGCGCACCTGGCCAGCCATGGCGGCCCCTGGTTCATGGGCGCCGATTACACCGCGCTGGACGCCTATGCGTTCACCCTGTGCCGCTGGACGCGCAACTTCAGCGCCGCCCCGGCGCGCGAGCGCCCGCACCTTGGCCCCTGGCTGCAGCGCGTGCTGGCCCAGCCAGCGGTGCAGCGGGTGATGGTCAGTGAAGGGTTGGCGCCGCCGTTTGTGTAGTTTGGAGCGGGCGTATCAGGGAACAAAGCCCTTGCAAGATTGAAAGCCAGTGGGCTAGCATGAGGCTACTTTGAGGAGCAGAGCTGTGGGTGCGCAAAAGACCTATTCCGAGACCGACGTCCCACTTTCCGGCTTGTCAATATTTGCTTCTCTGACCAAGCTGAGCCGCTAGCGGGATTCAATGCTTTGTCGGACAAATTAGCCCAAAGCTCCCAGAGCTATCTGCGCGAACCGTCGTACATGTCGCCTTAAATGTTATGGACCGATCCGCTGTTTTGTACTTCGAACAGAAATTTGACGCCTACGACGTTGAGGATCTAGGCCAGCTTGTTTCTAAGCGAGCTGACCTGTCAGATGAGGCCATCGAGGCGCTTGATCGTGTTCTCGCGCGAAAAGGCTTGAAGGATGCAGATGTCTTCGTCGAGCCGCTCCCCAGTGCCTCCGGAGCTACGGGGGAGGAGCCGGAGGATGTCGAGGCACAAACAAAAGGTGCTCGGGAGCTGTGGCGTGGTGGGTTGGCAATCACCTGCAAGCTCCTTGTTGCGCTCACATTTATCGCACCGGTGCAGAATTTTCTGAAATCCGTCACCCTTGGAGCTCTATGGGCCGGTTTGTTGGTCCTCGTTGCGGGGTACGCCGGCTTTTACGTCGGGCACCTCGTCACGAGAGAAATTTGCGCGAACGCCGAAGTCTCGCTAGCAGAAAAAAGAAAGAGCTTGTGGGTAATGTTTGCCGCACTCTGCCCCATCTTTTTGCTCGTCTACGGCATTTCGCACGCTGTTTTTGGCCGTAGCTGACTTATTTGCTTATCGATCGACACGGCCGCTCAAGGTCATGGCGTGCACACGCCCTTCTTTACCTGTCATTGCTGCGCTGGTCACCATGAAATATATCGATCTCGATTCGTTGCCTTGGTACACAAAGCAACAGCTTGCAGAACATCAGCTTGACCGAGCTATTCGTTTGTTGCTTGATGAAAAGGATGCGATCTCAGCCGTCACTCTGGCTGGTGCCGCAGAAGAGATTCTGGGCAAGTTAGTTGAGCTACAAGGTGGAACGCATTCGCTTAAAGGGTTCATCGATGAGTGCCTCGCTCTAGGTCGTCTGAGGCAGGACGAAGAATGGAGCCCAAAGAGCTTTGCGGATATTGCCAACTATTTCAGAAACGAGTTGAAGCATTACGTCCAGGGATCAGATATCGCTGTCACGCCCGAAGCGGCCTGTGATCTCATCGAAAGAGCAGCAGAGAACCTATGGTTGCTGTCGGGTCGCGACTCTGAGCAAGTTCGGCGATATCTCAGCTGGCGGCACGCTACTTGACACTCGCCCATTCAGGAAAGTAATCGGAGAACCCCATGCCGAATGCATTGAACTGGTTTGAAATCCCCGTCACGGACTTCGCCCGCGCCAGGCGCTTTTACGAGTCGGTGCTCGGCATCACCATCGCGCCAATGGTCATGGGCGCATCGACGATGGGCATGTTGTCGACCGACCCGAACGCCGTCGGTGGGGCCATCGTGCAGGGCGAGGGCGCGCCGTCCCGGGACGGGACCATGGTTTACCTGAACGGTGGCGACGACCTCGCGCCGGTGCTCGCACGGGTGGCGCCTGCAGGCGGGACCGTGCTGGTGCCCAAAACCGAAATCGGCAACGGTTTCGGGTTCTTCGCGCATTTTGTGGACACGGAAGGCAACAAGGTCGGCCTTCACTCCATGGGCTAGCTACCGCCCCGTGCGCGCCAGATACCGCTTGCGCCAGAACACCAGCCCCAGGCCGACGGCAATCGCCACCATCGATCCCATGGCCCACCAGAAGCCGTCCTGGCGGTGCAGCAGGGGGATGAACTCGAAGTTCATGCCAAAGATGCCGGCGATCAGGTTCAGCGGCAGGAAGATGGCGGTCAGCGCGGTCAGCGTGCGCATGATGTCGTTGGTGCGGTTGCTCTGCGCGCTGAAGTGAATCTGCACCACGGTCTCGGCTGACAGTTCGAGCCGTCGTGCGTGGTGCACCACGCGCTCGATGTGCTCGATCACGTCGCGCGCGCGGGCCACCAGCAGGTCCTGCTGGGCCTGGGCCAGCCGCGCGTCGGCATTGAAGGCGGCCAGCGGCTGCTCGCGCAGGCTGTCCAGCCATTCCTGCAGCGCGTCGTGCTGTTCGTCGCACAGGTCTTCCAGCACGTGCAGCTGGCTGCGCGCCGTCATGATGGCGTTCCAGTTGTTGAAGCGCGCGTTGGGCTTGAGCAGCTCGGCCTGCCAGTGCTCCAGCTGGCGCGTGAGCTCTCGGCGCAGGTCCAGATAGCTGTCCACCATGGCGTTGACCATGCGCAGCACCAGGTCGGCCGGGTTGGCCGGGATGCGGTTGCGCGCGGCCACCGCGTCCACGCTGAACTTGGCGTCGGCCAGAAAGCGCTCGATGAAGCTCTTGGCCGCGTAGCAGCCGCGCGGGTGCACGCTGATGAGCAGGCGGTCAAAAATGGCAAAACCCACGGCGCGCGAGCTGATCCGGTTGAACGCGGCCAGGCCGCCCTTGTTCTTGCCGCGCGGGCCGGCCAGCTGGCCGTGGTAGGCCTCCACGGCTTCCTCCTGCTCCGCCTCGGCCCGGGTTTCGATCTGGGTGGCCAGGCGCCGGAAGATCACCAGGTCGTAGACCGAGGTGTAGTCGTAGTGCGACGGGTGGGTGGCGTTGGCCAGGTCGTCCAGATGCAGGTCCAGCAGGGTGGAGCCGCCCAGCTGCTGCGCTGCCTGCTGCAGCAGGGGCCGCGCATCGGCCAGCTCGTGCCGGTCGAGGTAGATCCAGACAAAGCCGTCGGCGGGCGCCTGGGCGGGCAGGGCGTCGGCAAAGCGCAGGCTTTCGGCGGTGAACTCGGTGATCTGCATGCTGGGCCCTGTGTTGGAGTCAAATTGGCCTGTAGCCCGCTTCAATGCTGCGTAAGGCGCTATCTATTTTGTAGCGTTTTCACGCAGCCATCGTGCTGCGGCAATGGCAAAGTAGGTCAGCACGCCGTCGGCGCCCGCGCGCTTGAAGGCCAGCAGGCTTTCCATCATCACGGCATCGTGGTCCAGCCAGCCGTTCTGGGCGGCAGCCTTGAGCATGGCGTATTCGCCGCTGACCTGGTAGGCAAAGGTCGGCACCTTGAACTCGTCCTTCACGCGGCGCACCACATCCAGGTAGGGCATGCCGGGCTTCACCATCACCATGTCGGCACCTTCGGCAATGTCCATGGCCACTTCGCGCAGGGCTTCGTCCGTGTTGCCCGGGTCCATCTGGTAGACCTTCTTGTTGCTCTTGCCCAGGTTGCCGGCCGAGCCCACCGCGTCGCGGAACGGGCCGTAGAAGGCGCTGGCGTACTTGGCGCTGTAGGCCATGATGCGGGTGTGGATCAGGCCCTTGCCCTCCAGCGCGGCGCGGATCGCGCCTATCCGGCCGTCCATCATGTCGCTGGGCGCCACGATGTCCACGCCCGCCTGGGCCTGTGTCAGCGCCTGCTGCACCAGCACCGCCACGGTCTCGTCGTTCAGGATGTAGCCGGTGTCGTCCAACAGGCCGTCCTGGCCGTGGCTGGTGAAGGGGTCCAGCGCCACATCCGTCATCACGCCCAGGCCGGGGAATTCCTTTTTCAGCGCTCGCACCACGCGGGGTACCAGGCCGTCGGGGTTCATGGCTTCGCGGCCGTCGGGTGTCTTGAGCGACGCGTCAATCACCGGGAACAGTGCCATCACCGGGATGCCCAGCGTCACGCACTGTTCCGCCACCGGCAGCAGCAGGTCCAGGCTCAGGCGCTCCACGCCGGGCATGGAGGCCACGGCCTCGCGGCGCTGCTGGCCGTCGAGCACAAACACGGGATAGATCAGGTCGTGCGCGGTGACGGCGTTTTCGCGTACCAGGTTGCGGGTGAAGTCATCGCGGCGCAGGCGGCGCGGGCGGCCTTGGGGGTAGGGGGCAAAGGGGGTCATGCTGAAAATTGTGCCTGAAGCCCCGCCGTCCGGGAAACGCGGCATTCCGGAGCGTGCGGCACTGCAGCATGGCGGCAGGTTCAAGGTGAATTGACGACAAATGGCGGCGTTTTTGCTTGAAACCGACCGACCGGTTTGTTAAATTAGCACTGGGCGGTTCGCCGCTCCTCGCTTTTCCTCCCTGAGCGGGTGCCTTAATGTGTGACAGCAAAAAGGCTTCCCACCCCAGCCCTGTGCTGGGGTTTTTTTTGGTGCGGCGTGGTGGCTGGCGGGCGCCTACACTTCGCCCATGCTCTGGGTCAAATCGCTTCACATCGTTTTCGTGGCCAGCTGGTTTGCCGGCCTGTTTTACCTGCCGCGCATCTTCGTCAACCTCGCCATGGTGGCACCCGACTCTGCCGCCGAACGGGCGCGGTTGCTGCTGATGGCGCGCAAGCTGATGCGCTTCACCACGCTGCTGGCGGTGCCCGCACTGGTGTTCGGCCTGTGGCTCTGGCTGGGCTATGGCATCGGGCGCGGCCCGGGCAATGGCTGGATGCATGCCAAGCTGGCCGTGGTGCTGCTGGTGCTGGCCTACCACCATGTGTGTGGCCGGCTGTTGCGTGGCTTCGAAGCCGGGCGCGACCGCCGCAGCCATGTCTGGTACCGCTGGTTCAACGAGGCGCCGGTGCTGCTGCTGCTGGTGGCCGTGGTGCTGGTGGTCGTCAAGCCGTTCTGACGCCTGAAACGCGCGGCGCCCCAGTGCACAAGACATCGGCCTGGCCCCTGGCGCTGATTTATGCCGCGCTGATCGTCTATGCCAGCCTGTACCCGTTCGAGGGCTGGCGCGACCAGGGCATTGCGCCCTGGGCCTTTCTGGCCAGCCCGTTGCCCCGTTACTGGACCGGCTTTGACGTGGCGGCCAACGTGGTGGGCTACATGCCGCTGGGCGGGCTGCTGGCGCTGAGCGCGATGCGCCGTGGCGGCAGCCCCCGCGTGCGGGCAGTGGCGTTGGCCACGCTGGCGGCACTGGCGCTGTCGCTGGCCATGGAAATGCTGCAAAGTTACCTGCCGTCGCGGGTGGCGTCGAATGTGGACCTGGCGCTCAACGTGGCGGGTGCCTGGGCCGGGGCGCTGGCCGCCTGGGTGCTGGAGCAAGGCGGCGCCATTGCCCGGTGGAGCCGCTTTCGCGACCGCTGGTTTGTGGACGACGCGCGAGGCGCACTGGTGCTGCTGGCGTTGTGGCCCGCAGCGTTGCTGTTTCCGGCGTCGGTACCGTTCGGGCTGGGCCAGGTGCTGGAACGGCTGGAGGCGGCGGTGGCCGAATGGCTGCTGGACACCCCGTTTCTGGAATGGCTGCCGGTGCGCGAAATTGAACTTCAGCCGCTGGTGCCCGGCATCGAGCTGGTCTGCGTGACGCTGGGCGCCCTCATTCCCTGCCTGCTGGCATATTGCGTGGTGCGCACGCCGGGACGCCGGCTACTCGTCATGCTCAGCGCCATTGGTGTGGGGGTGCTGGCCACGGCGCTGTCGGCAGCGCTGAGCTGGGGGCCCGTCCACGCCTGGGCCTGGCTCAGTGCCCCGGTACGGGTGGGGCTGGGCGCCAGCGTGGTGCTGGGGCTGTTGGCACTGCTGCTGCCGTGTCGCGGCAGCGCGGCGGTGTTGCTGCTGGCCCTGGCGGTGCACCTGAGCCTGCTGAACCAGGCGCCGGCCAGCGCCTATTTCACGCAGACGCTGCAGACCTGGGAGCAGGGGCGCTTCATCCGTTTCAACGGCCTGGCACAGTGGCTGGGCTGGCTCTGGCCTTATGCGGCGCTGGCGTATGTGCTGCAGCGCCTCTCGCGCCGCGAGGGCAAAAACTAGAATCCGTGCATGACTGACCCCGTTTCCTACTACGAGCGCCACATTTTCTTTTGCCTGAACGAGCGCAAGAACGGTGAGGACTGCTGCGCCCACCACCAGGCGCAAGCGGCATTTGACCGCTGCAAGTCCCAGGTCAAGGCCGCCGGCCTGGCCGGGCCCGGCCAGGTGCGTGTCAACAAGGCCGGTTGCCTTGACCGCTGTGCCGCCGGGCCGGTGGCCGTGGTCTACCCCGAGGCCACCTGGTACACCTACGTGGACAACCACGACATTGATGAAATCGTCGAGTCGCACCTGAAGCGCGGCAAGGTGGTGGAACGCCTGCTGACCCCGCCGCACCTGGGCCGCTGAGACGTGAATTCCCAGACCGAACGGCTCAGCCTGGCCGGCCCCGCGGGCCGCCTCGAGGCGCTGCGCGACCAGCCGGCCGACGGCGTGGCTGTGCGCGGTGTTGCCGTGGTGGCGCATCCCCATCCGCTGTTTGGCGGCACCATGGACAACAAGGTGGTGCAGACGCTGGCGCGGGCCTTTGTGCAGTGTGGCTGGGTGGCGCTGCGGTTCAACTTCCGGGGCGTGGGTGCCAGCGAAGGTGCCCACGACGGTGGCGTGGGCGAGGTGGACGACATGCTGGCGGTGGTGCAGCAGTTCGCGCCCGAAGGCCCGCTGGCGCTGGCCGGTTTTTCGTTTGGTGCCCATGTGGCCAGCCATGCGGTGGGGGCTCTGTGGGGCGCGCGCGCGGTGGAGAAAATCGTGCTGGTGGGCACGGCGGCATCGCGCTTCAATGTGGCGCCGCTGCCGCCCGAGGCCCATGACCGCACCCTGGTGCTGCACGGCGAGCAGGACGACACCGTGCCGCTGGCCGCGGTGGTGGACTGGGCGCGCCCGCAGTCACTGCCTGTTACGGTCGTTCCGGGGGGCGGGCACTTCTTTCACGGACAATTGCCGCTCCTGAAAAATCTGGTGGTGCGCCACCTTGGCTCCTGATTCCCGAACCTTTCTCCAATGACCCGTTTTCTGAAGGCGCTTGCCGCGCCGCTGCTGGCCGCCCTGTGCTTCACCGCTGCCGCCCAGGCCCCCCAACCTCCTGAAATCGCCGCGCGCAGCTACCTGCTGCTGGACGTGACAGCCAACCAGCTGCTGGCCGCGCGCGACATCGACACGCCGGTCGAGCCGGCATCGCTGACCAAGCTGATGTCGGCCTACCTGGTGTTTGATGCGCTCAAGTCGAAAAAAATTGACCTCAAGCAGACGCTGCCGGTCAGTGAGCGGGCCTGGAAGATGCCGGGCTCGCGCATGTTCATTGACCCCAAGATGAAGGTGCCCGTGGAAGACCTGATCAAGGGGATGATCGTGCAGTCCGGCAACGACGCCACGGTGGCACTGGCCGAGGGTGTGGGTGGTACGGTGGAGCGCTTCGTACAGCTCATGAACGAACAGGCCAGGGCCCTGGGCATGAAGTCCACCGGCTTTCGCAACCCCGAGGGCCTGACCGAGGCCGGCCACACCACCACGGCGCGCGACCTGAGCATCCTGGCCACCCGGCTGATGCAGGATTTCCCGGAATATGTGCCGTACTACGCCATCAAGAAGTACCGCTACGAAGGCACGCCGGCGGCCAACGACACCAACCGCAACCAGTTGTTGCTGCGCGACCCGTCGGTGGACGGGCTGAAGACCGGTCACACCGAGGCGGCAGGCTACTGCCTGATTGCCACGGCGCGCCGCGACTTCCCCAACGTCGGAGGGCGCCGGTTGCTGTCGATCGTGCTGGGCACGGCCAGCGAGAATGCCCGTGCCAACGAATCGCAGAAGCTTCTGAACTGGGGCTACACCGCGTTTGAGGCGGTCAAGCTGTTCGAGGCAAACCAGCCGGTGGCCACGCCGGCCGTGTGGAAGGGCACGTCCGCCAGCCTCAAGCTCGGGCGGCCGCAGGCCATCGTGGTGGCGGTGCCGGCGGGCAGCGCCGCCAGGATCAAGACCCAGGTGGCGCGCCCCGACCCGCTGGTGGCCCCGTTCGCCAGGGGCCAGGCGGTGGGCTCGCTCAAGGTGCTGCTCAATGACCAGCCGATGCTCGACGTCCCCCTGGTGGCACTGGAACCCGTCGAGCAGGCAGGGTTGCTGGGGCGTGCCTGGGACGGCATCCGGCTCTGGATCAAGTAGTTGCAAGTGAGCATTCGCTGACTTTCCGGTTCAAGCATTGCGGGATTTCCCGCACAAGGCTATACTGGAGGGCTTTCCCGCTTTTGGGGCGGAAAAGTCTTATCCATTTCTTGACGTTTAGGGACGTTTTTAATGCCAACCATCAATCAACTGGTGCGTCAGGGGCGCGAGGTCGAAAAGACCAAGTCGAAAAGCCCTGCGATGCAGAACTCGCCGCAGCGTCGCGGCGTGTGCACCCGCGTGTACACCACGACGCCGAAGAAGCCGAACTCGGCCCTTCGCAAGGTCGCCAAGGTCCGTCTGACCAACGGCTTTGAAGTCATCTCCTACATCGGCGGCGAAGGCCACAACCTGCAGGAACACAGCGTGGTGCTGGTTCGCGGCGGTCGTGTCAAGGACCTGCCGGGTGTGCGTTACCACATCGTCCGCGGTTCGCTGGACCTGCAGGGCGTGAAAGACCGCAAGCAGTCGCGCTCCAAGTACGGTGCCAAGCGCCCGAAGAAGGCCTGATCGATTCGTTTTATTGGTGCCCGTACCGCCCTGGCAGGCGCGTGCAGGCGTAGTGACCCGCTGTTGGGTCGAGTAAGTGAGAGTCCTGAATGGCTCTCGCGGCACACGCCGAAAGCGGTGCCAACTGAAGCAAAGAGGTGAAAAATGCCACGTCGTCGCGAAGTCCCTAAACGTGAAATCCTGCCGGATCCCAAGTTCGGCAATGTCGAGCTTTCCAAGTTCATGAACGTGATCATGGAAGGCGGCAAGAAGGCTGTCGCCGAGCGCATCATTTATGGCGCGCTCGACTTTATCGAGAAGAAGAACCCGGGCAAGGACCCGCTCGAAGCCTTCACCATCGCCATCAACAACGTCAAGCCCATGGTGGAAGTCAAGTCCCGCCGCGTGGGTGGCGCCAACTACCAGGTGCCGGTCGAAGTGCGCCCGGTGCGCCGTCTGGCCCTGTCGATGCGCTGGATCAAGGAAGCCGCCCGCAAGCGCGGCGAGAAGTCCATGGCCCTGCGCCTGGCCAACGAACTCATGGAAGCCACGGAAGGCCGTGGCGGCGCCATGAAGAAGCGTGACGAAGTGCACCGCATGGCCGAGGCCAACAAGGCCTTCAGCCACTTCCGCTTCTAAGAACCGTCCCCATCTGGAGTACGGCCCGCCACGAGCGGGCCTTTCCTGTTTAAAGAAAGATCATCATGGCCCGCAAGACGCCCATCGAGCGCTATCGCAACATTGGTATTTCGGCTCACATCGACGCCGGCAAGACCACGACCACCGAGCGCATTCTTTTCTACACCGGTGTGAACCACAAGATTGGTGAAGTGCACGATGGCGCTGCCACCATGGACTGGATGGAGCAGGAGCAGGAGCGCGGCATCACGATCACGTCGGCTGCCACCACCTGCTTCTGGAAGGGCATGGACATGTCCTTCCCCGAGCACCGCATCAACATCATCGACACCCCCGGCCACGTGGACTTCACCATCGAGGTGGAGCGTTCCATGCGCGTGCTCGACGGCGCCTGTATGGTGTACTGCGCTGTGGGCGGCGTGCAACCCCAGTCGGAAACCGTCTGGCGCCAGGCCAACAAGTACAAGGTGCCGCGTCTGGCGTTCGTCAACAAGATGGATCGCACCGGCGCCAACTTCTTCAAGGTCGTGGACCAGATGAAGCTGCGCCTGAAGGCCAACCCCGTGCCGATCGTCATCCCGATCGGTGCCGAGGAAAACTTCAAGGGCGTGGTCGACCTGCGCAAGATGAAGGCCATCATCTGGGACGAAGCGTCCCAGGGCATGAAGTTCACCTTCGAGGAAATCCCGACCGAACTCGTGGCGCAGGCCAAGGAGTGGCGCGAGAAGATGGTCGAGGCCGCTGCCGAGGCGTCCGAAGACCTGATGAACAAGTACCTGGAAGAAGGTGACCTGTCGGAAGACGAGATCACCCAGGGCCTGCGCACCCGCACCATCGCCGGCGAAATCCAGCCGATGCTTTGCGGCACCGCGTTCAAGAACAAGGGTGTGCAGCGCATGCTGGACGCCGTGATCGAGCTCATGCCTTCGCCGCTGGATGTGCCTCCGGTGCCCGGCTTCGACGAAGACGAGAAGGAAACCAGCCGCAAGGCCGACGACAACGAGAAGTTCTCGGCGCTGGCGTTCAAGCTCATGACCGACCCCTTCGTGGGCCAGCTGACGTTCGTGCGTGTGTACTCGGGCGTGCTGTCCAAGGGCGATACCGTCTACAACCCGGTGCGCGGCAAGAAGGAGCGCATCGGCCGTATCGTGCAGATGCACGCCAACAACCGCCAGGAAGTGGACGAAATCCGCGCCGGCGACATTGCCGCCTGCGTGGGCCTGAAGGACGTCACCACGGGTGAAACCCTGTGTGACCCGACGGCCATCGTGACGCTGGAGCGCATGGTGTTCCCCGAGCCGGTGATCCGCCAGGCCGTAGAGCCCAAGACCAAGGCTGACCAGGAAAAGATGGGCATCGCCCTGTCGCGCCTGGCCAACGAAGACCCGTCGTTCCGCGTGAACACCGACGAAGAATCGGGCCAGACCATCATTGGTGGCATGGGCGAACTGCACCTCGAAATCATTGTCGACCGCATGAAGCGCGAATTCGGCGTGGAAGCCAACGTGGGCAAACCCCAGGTGGCTTACCGCGAAACCATCCGCAAGACGGTCGAAGAAGCCGAAGGCAAGTTTGTGCGCCAGTCCGGCGGCAAGGGCCAGTACGGCCACGTGGTGCTGAAGATCGAGCCGAACGAACCCGGCAAGGGCGTTGAATTCGTCGACGCCATCAAGGGCGGTGTGGTGCCCCGCGAGTTCATTCCCGCGGTGGAAAAGGGCATCACGGAAGCCGTCACGCAAGGCGTGCTGGCCGGCTACCCGGTGGTGGACGTCAAGGTCACTCTGCACTTCGGCTCGTACCACGATGTGGACTCGAACGAACTGGCGTTCAAGATGGCGGCCATCTTCGGCTTCAAGGAAGGCTGCAAGAAGGCCAACCCGGTCATCCTGGAGCCGATGATGTCGGTTGAAGTGGAAACGCCGGAAGACTACGCCGGCAACGTGATGGGCGACCTGTCGTCCCGTCGCGGCATGGTCCAGGGCATGGACGACATGGTGGGTGGCGGCAAGGCCATCAAGGCCGAAGTGCCGCTGTCGGAAATGTTCGGCTACTCGACCACGCTGCGCTCGATGTCGCAGGGCCGTGCCACCTACACGATGGAGTTCAAGCACTACGCTGAAGCTCCGCGCAACGTCGCCGAGGCGATTGTTGCGGCGCGTGCCAAATAACAACTGGTTGAAGACCTGTCTGCGATCACACACCCCGCCGTGCCCGTGCGGCGGGATCAGTGATGTGATGCAGACGTTAAACCCCACACGGGCATGCTCTTTGGAGAACTGAAATGGCAAAAGGAAAATTTGAACGTACCAAGCCGCACGTGAACGTCGGCACGAT
>ERZ724521.749-NODE-749-length-14564-cov-3.759046_pt1 | contig 14564 bp, 11 predicted proteins | sample MGYA00376054_ERZ724521 | MGnify/ENA primary metagenome ERZ724521 (study PRJEB28724, sample SAMN07190883) | activated sludge metagenome | isolation source: activated sludge of sewage treatment plant in Hong Hong | place: Hong Kong | collected 2016-03-17 ... | reverse complement strand
AGCTGGCGGCCATGGGGATCGTCAACGTGCTGGTGGCGGTCTGGCCGGGACTCAACGCCGGACAGCTTTGCGCGTTGGCCACCATGCTGACCGATCCCGATCCGGGCACCGTCGAGGCCGACAGGCTGCCCAGGCTCAACCAGGCGGGAGTGGCCGCCGGGGTTCCCAAGGCCACGCTGGTCGCGTTGCGCGCGGTGATCGAAATCGGAGTCGAATAAGACACCGCGGAGCGGCTGGAGCCGTTGTATTCGCAATACACGTTCACCGTGGACGGCGAAACGGTCAACGGAGCGGTCTGCGTCACGGTCCCGGTGATGGTCGCGTTGTCGGTGGCCGCGGTGGCCGAGCCGAGCTTCGAGGTGAACGAGATGACCGCTGTCGTGGTGGACTGGCTGGTGCTCAATCCCGAGCACGCCGTGCCCGTGAAAACCGTCGACTTCAGGCTGACGTTGTAGGTCAGCGAGGCGGAGTTCGACGTGAGGGTCTGCGAGGTCGGCGCGGTGATCTGCACCGGCGAGTTCGCCAGCGTTGAGCCGCTATAGGTCGTCGGCGACCCTCCATCGAGCGTAACGGCCACGCTCGAGATCGCCACAACCAAGGAGTTGGTCGACGACAGCGTTCCGCCTCCGGAAAAACTGATGGAGACCGGTACGGCGGCGCTGAGACCACCAGCGGCGTTACAGGTCAGCGACACGGTCGCGGGAGACATCGTCAGGTAACTGTTGTTCGCGTGCAGGAGCCCTGCAAAGAGCATCAGGCTAATCAGCGCTAACAGCGCCCGGTTACGCCCGACTCCACATTTTCCGAGGTGCATTATTCAGGATCCATCCCTTTCAGAAATCTTGTCGGCTTATACGCCATGCGGCCCAATTCTGCGGGTCGCGCTATGACCGCTTATCGGACTGGAATGAGCTTTAGTTAGGCGGAACCCATCCGGTACGGCGTAGCCCACCCGGCCCAGACCGGCTGTTCTAGGGCCCGCACAGACACGTCCAGGCGCGGCCAAGCTTCTGGCCCGCCTGCATTTCGGCAGTGGACGATTTGCGGACCTTTCTCTCTGGAAATTCGACACTTAGAACCAGTTAGGGTTCGCGCTGACGAATTCCTCAGGCCGAAAACGGGGAGGTACTACGAAAAGAAGTGGTCAACCGGCCACGCGCGGACACCGAAGGGTGGGGGACGGCGCCTGACGGCTAATCCTAACGGTAGCCGCCCGACAGATCGCGGGCCCGGATGCCGAGCAGGTCGGCGAAGGACTTGACGCCTTCAAACGCGCCCACCGTGGTGCCCTCGACGTTATTCCAGTGCACGGCGACTTCGATGGTCTTGAGGCCGAGGCGTTTGGCGATCACCAGATCCTCGACGTCGAAGCTGAAGCCGTCGAGCGTCTGGCGGGAGAAAACGGCCTGGGCGGCGTCGCGGCGGTAGAGCTTGAAGCCGCACTGGGTGTCCTTGAAGCTCAGTCCGGTGGCGGCCCGCATCAGCAGGTTGAAGGCGCGTCCGCTCAATTCGCGCCACAGGGGCTGGTGCACGCCCACCAGGGCGCGATCGAGGGCGCGCGAGCCGATGGCGACGGCGGCGCCGGCCTTACCGACGGCTTCAAACAGGATGTCGAGATCCTCGATGGGGGCCGACAGGTCGGCGTCGCTGAACAGCGCCCACTCGTGGCGCGCCTCGAGCATGCCGTGGCGCACCGAATAGCCTTTGCCGCGGTTGCCGGGGTTGCGCAGCAGACGGATGCGGGAGTCGCGGCGGGCGCGCTCCTCGACCAGGGCGGCCGTGCCGTCGCGGGAGCCATCGTCGACGATGAGGACTTCCACGGCCGAATCGCCGCGGCGGTCCAGGTAGGCCGCGATCGAGTCCAGGGTGCGGGGGAGCCGTTTCTCCTCGTTGTAGGCGGGAATGGCGATGGACAGCGAGCGAGGGGTGTTCAAAAGTTTATCCTATCCAACCCGGCCCGGAGATGTTTGCCGGTGCGGGCGGGCTAAGCTGGGAAGTTGAACAATACTCCCCGCCGTTACGTCCTTCTCGACCGGGACGGCACGATCATCGTCGAAAAGCATTACCTGGCCACGGTGGAGGGGATCGAACTTCTCCCCGGCGCCGTGGAGGGTCTGCGGGCGCTCGGGCAGGCGGGCTACGGGCTGGCGGTGGTCACCAACCAGAGCGGCGTGGCGCGCGGGAAGCTTACGCTCGAGACGCTGGGGGCGATTCACGACGAGATCGGGCGGCGGCTCGAGCGGGAGGGCGTTCACCTGGCGGCGTTTTACTACTGCCCGCATGGTCCCGCGGAGGGTTGCTCCTGCCGTAAGCCGAAGACGGGCCTGGTGTTGCGGGCGGCCGGGGAGTTGGGCTTCGCGCCGGCCGACGCCATTGTGATCGGCGACAAGCCGGCCGATGTCGAACTGGGGCGCAATTGCGGGGCGCGCACCGTGCTGGTCCGCACCGGATACGGGCGCGAGACTGAGGCCGCGGGCTCGGCCGCCGATGTCGTCGCCGACGATCTGGCCGAGGCGGCGCGGCGTATTCTCGAACAGGTCGCTACCAGGTAGCAGGCATGTCCAAACAAGACGGCCACACCGCCGAACGACGCCGCTATTGGGACGAGTTCGCCCTCGCGATGGAGCGCTGGCAGCCCTACCGGCGCCACTATCAGCGCCGCCTGGCGGAGGTGTTCCGGCTGCTGATTCCGCCCGGCATGCGGGTGCTCGAGGCCGGCTGTGGACAGGGCGACCTGCTGGCCTCGCTCGCGCCGTCGCGGGGGGTGGGCGTCGACCTGTCGCCCGCCATGATCGAACGCGCCCGGGCGCGCCATCCGCATCTGGAGTTCGTCTGTGGCGACGCGCACGACTTCGACCCCGGCGAAACGTTCGACTACGTGATCTGCTCGGACCTGCTCAACGACGTCTGGGACGTGCAGCGGGTGTTGGAGAATCTCGGCCGCGCCTGCCACCCCGGCACGCGCCTGGTGCTGAACTCCTATAACCGCCTGTGGGAGGTTCCGCGGGCCGCCGCCGCCCGGCTGGGGCTGGCCAAACCGATGCTGACGCAGAACTGGCTGACGGCGGCCGACGTCGTGAACCTGCTGTACCTGTCCGGCTTCGAGGCGATCCGGCGCAACGGCGAGCTGCTGTGCCCGTTCCGCATCCCGGTGGTCGACGGCTTCGCCAATAAGGTCCTGGTGAAGCTGTGGCCGTTTGACCAGTTCTCCATCACCAACTTCATCGTGGCCCGGCCGGCGCCCCGCCCCGCCGCCGGCGCCGAGCCCGTGGTGAGCGTGGTGGTGGCGGCGCGCAACGAGGAAGGCAACATCCCGAACATCTTCGACCGCGTGCCCTCCATGGGGGCGGGCACGGAGCTGATCTTTGTCGAAGGCAACAGCACCGACCACACCTGGGACGCCATCGAGCGGGAGATCGCGCGGCGCCCGCGGGCCAACGCCCGGCTCTACAAACAGCCGGGCCGGGGCAAAGGAGACGCCGTGCGGAAGGGCTTTGAGGAGTCCACCGGCCAGTTCCTCATGATCCTGGACGCCGACCTGACCGTCGCGCCGGAGGATCTGCCGCGCTTCTACGAGGCCTGGCGGAGCGGCAAGGCGGACTTCGTGAACGGCGTCCGGCTGGTGTATCCCATGGAGGAGCGCGCCATGCGGTTTTTCAACCACGTGGGCAACCGCTTCTTCAGCCTGGCCTTCACCTGGCTGCTCGGCCAGAACATCAAGGACACGCTATGCGGGACCAAGGCGCTGAGCCGGAGCGATTACCAGACCATCGCGCGCAACCGCTCCTACTTCGGCGATTTCGATCCCTTCGGCGACTTCGACCTGCTGTTTGGCGCCGCCAAGTACAATCTGCGGATCGTCGACCTGCCGGTGCGCTATGCCGAGCGCACCTATGGCGATACGAATATAGAGCGTTGGCGCCATGGAATGATCCTGTTACGCATGGTCCTATTAGCCCTGCGCAGGCTGAAATTTGTGTAATTTGCGCTACAGACGGAGTGAGGGTGTCTCGTAGAATAGTGATACCTGGATGAAGTTCCTCTCAAGTCTTGCCGAAATGGAGCAGGCTCGCGATTCCTACTGGTCTCGCTACGAGCGGACTGCGCCCATACGGCTGAGATGGAGGGCGGCGGCGGTCCGGCACTGTTTCCACGTGCTGCCGGGCGAATCGATCCTCGAATTCGGCGCGGGAAGCGGGCAGTGGACCGAGCGCCTGTCGGCCGCCCTGCGGGGCGAATGCCCGATCACGGCGGTCTGCTTCAATCCGGAGCTGGCCGAGCGCTGCCGCGCCAAGCGCATCCCCAATGTCAGCGTGGCGGAGGACGTCGGGCGGGAGCTCGAAGGCCGCCAGTTCGACTACATCGTGGGAACGGCCATCCTCTCGCACCGCGATTACGAATCGACGCTGGCGCTGCTCTATAAGCTGCTGAAGCCGGGCGGGCAGATCCTGTTCTTCGAGGCGAATTTCTGGAATCCGCAGGTGCTTTTGAAGAGCCTGATTCCGCCGCTCGCGCGGTGGTCGGGCAACGCGCCGAGCCAGATCGCCATCCGGCGGTTTCCGCTGATGAAGGCGGCCTCGCACCAGGGGTTTGTAAATCTGGAGGTGCTGCCGTTCGACATCCTACACCCGCTGCTGCCGCGCCGGCTGATCCGCTTCGTGCAGAACGCCGCGTTCGTGGTGGAGCAGGCGCCCATCATACGGTGGTTCTGCGGCAACTTCTTCATCTGGGGCCGAAAGCCCGGCGAACACACCGCGCCGGCGCGCCCGGGCCTGCTTGCCGAGCACCGCGAACTGTTCGATTCGACGTCGGTCGTGATCCCCTGCCGCAATGAGGCGGCCAATATCGAACGGCTGGCGACGCGGCTGGTCGATTTGTATGGGCCGTACCTGCGCGAGATCATCGTGGTGAACGATCCCGGCACGGACAACACCTCCGAGATCGTCCGCGGCCTGATGGCGCGGGAGCCGAAGGTGAAGCTGATCGATCGCCAGCCGCCGGGCAGCTTCGGGCGCTCGCTGCGGGATGGCGTCGAGGCCGCCTCGGGGCGCTACATCCTGACCATGGACGCCGATTTCGTGCTGGTCGCGCCGGAGCTGCGGGACCTGTTCGACGCCGTCGCCAAGGGTCACGACGGGGCCATCGGCAGCCGCTTTTCCTACGATTCGGTGCTGATCAACTACCCCTTCACCAAGGTGCTGAGCAACCGCGCCTTCCACCTGCTGGTGAAGCTGCTGCTGTTGCCCGGCATCCGCGACCTGTCGAATAACCTGAAGATCTACCGCAGCGAGATCTACAAGGGCATGAACATCGAGGAGCGCACCTTCGCCGCCAGCGCCGAGACGGGCCTGAAGCCTCTGGCCAGCCGTTACGACATCGTCGAGACGCCGATCTCGTGGATCGGGCGGACCGCCGACATGGGCTCATCCTCATTCAACATTGTGGGCGTGGCGCCGGATTACTTCATGACGCTGATGCGGCTGGTGTGGCGCACGCGGCGGCGGCGCCGGCCGGCCGTGACGACGGCGTCCACCTTGACGACGGGGACCGCGGGAGAGTGAGCGCGCCGGTGTGTCCGGTGTGCAGCTCCACGGAATCGACCGTATACGTTCGGGGCCGGGGGCATGCGCTGACGCGCGAGGCGTTCGGCCAATCCCGCACCGACGTATCCATCAGCGACGTGCTGCGCTGCGGCGCCTGCGGGCTGGGCTATAGCAGGAGCCGGCCGTCGGAGGCGGAACTAGCCGAACTGTACCGCACCATGGACGTCACCGCCTATGAATCGGAGGCGCCGGGCCGGTGGATCTCCGCGCGGAGTTGCCTTGAGATCCTGACCCGGCGGTACAGCCGTCCGCCGGGCCGTCTGCTCGAGGTGGGATGCGCTTCGGGCCGCTTCCTGAGCCTGGCGGCGGAGCGGGGGTGGAGGCCGGTGGGCATCGAGCCGTCCTCGGTGTTGTGCCGCGAGGCCCGCGAGCGGTTGAACGGGCGCGGCGAGATCCTGGAATCGACGCTCGAGGCGGCTTCCCTGCCCCCGGCGAGCTTCGACGCGGTGGCCATGTGGGATGTGCTCGAGCACGTGCCGGATCCGGTGGGGTTGCTGCGCCAGGCGGCTTCGCTGCTCGACCGTAACGGTCTGCTGCTGCTGGACGTTCCCGACATCGCGAGCCTGCCGGCGCGGCTGTTGGGGCGGCGCTGGCCGCTGCTGCTGCCTGAGCATCTGAACTACTTCACCCGCGCGAGCCTGCTGCGCGCCGCCGAGTCCGCCGGATTGCGGCATGTCTGGTACGGCCGCCGCCGCGCCGCCTTTACGCTGCGCTACGTGCTGCGCCGCCTGTCGCAGCATCATATTCCGGGGACGGCCGCCCTGGGTCGCGCCTGCGCCGATACGCGGGCCGGCAATCTCATCCTGCCCATGTACATGGGCGAGCTGTGCGCCGTCTTCCTGAAGCCGTAGCCGGGCGAAATTCGCCAATCCTCGTTCGGATCTGTCTGGCCGCCCTGTGGCGGGCGACCGAAACAGCCGAACAATGGGTGTGGGCGCCGTCGCCGTCATTATCGGGGCTGGGCCGGCCGGGCTGACGGCCGCCTACGAACTGTTGACGAGAACCGCCGTGCGGCCGCTTGTGCTGGAGCAATCCGGCTACATGGGCGGCATCTCGCGCACGGTGAATTATAAGGGCAACCGCATCGATATCGGCGGGCACCGGTTCTTTTCGAAGTCGGACCGGGTGCTTGATTGGTGGCTGGAGCGGCTTACGCTCGAGCACACGGCCGGCGGCGAGGCCTTCGACATCCACCATCAGGGGCAGGTCCGGCGCCTGCGGGCCGCCGCCGAGGGGGACCCGGAAACGTCGGACCGCGTGATGCTGGTGCGCAACCGCAAGAGCCGCATCTACTTCCGGCGCAAGTTTTTCACCTATCCGCTGTCGCTTTCCGTCGATACGATCCGCAATCTGGGCTGGTTGGAAACTCTGCTGGTCGGCCTCAGCTACCTGCGCAGTTTGCTCGCGCCGATTCGTCCGGAGCAGAACCTGGAACAGTTCGTCATCAACCGCTTCGGCCGCCGCCTGTACCGGACCTTCTTCCAGTCCTACACGGAGAAGGTGTGGGGCGCGCCGTGCCGCGAAATCAGCGCCGAATGGGGCGCCCAGCGGATGAAGGGGCTGTCGGTGCGCAAGGCGCTCGCCCACATTGTCCGCCAGGCGCGGGGGCATCCGGCGGACCTAGGGCAGAAGGACGTCGAAACGTCGCTGATCGAGCGTTTTCTGTATCCGAAGTACGGCCCGGGCCAGCTTTGGGAGGAGACGGCTCGCCTGGTGACGCAGTTGGGCGGCGAGATCTCGACGAATTGGAAGGTGAATCGCATTGAGCACGCCCAAGGGCGCATCACCCGTGTGCATGCCGTGAACGAGGCGGGAGAGACGGTGCGGCTGCGGGGCGATTACTTCTTTTCGACCATGCCGGTGCGGGATCTGGTGGAGGCTCTGGATCCGCCGGCGCCGGAGCCGATCCGCGAAATCGCGCGGGGGTTGCTGTACCGCGACTTCATTACCGTGGGAATGGAATGCCGCAAGTTGAAGCTGACCGGCCTCACCGACAACTGGATCTACATCCAGGAGCCCGACGTCCTGGTGGGCCGCCTGCAGATTTTCAATAACTGGAGCCCCTATATGACCGCCCGGCCGGAGCATGTCTGGATCGGGCTTGAGTACTTCTGCAATGAGGGCGATGGGTTATGGTCGCGCCCGGACGCGGAGATGATCGCGCTGGCCCGCGCCGAGATGGAGCGGCTGGGAATCGCGGATCCCGCCGATGTGCTGGACGCCACGGTGATCCGCATGGAGAAAGCCTATCCGGCCTACTTCGGCTCCTACGATCGCTTTCCGGAGATCCGGCGGTATTTCGATGATTTCCCGAACCTGTTTCTCGTTGGGCGCAACGGGATGCACCGGTACAACAACCAGGATCACTCGATGCTGACGGCGATGGCGGCGGTGGATAACATCGTGGCGGGCGTTACGACGAAGGACAACCTGTGGGCGGTGAACACCGAACAGGAGTATCACGAGGAGCGGCGGCCGCCGGAATCAGCACAGCCCGTCGAAGATGGCGCTTACGGAGAGACCCACGTTCAGTCCTAAAACGCCGATGGGGATTTCTTCCGCGCCTTCGTAGGCGATGATGGATCGCTCCCGGTACACCGTAACAGTCCATCCAACCGCTCCTGCACCAGACTGTGGATGATGCCAGGGAACCCGTTGGAAACCGCCTCTCCCTCGTCCAATTCATACTGAGCGTCAGCCGGCAGATCGAGCAGCCGGAACTGGTCGGGGATCACGCCTACATTATTCCCTGTAGCGAATATTACAGACTGTATCGAATTCGTTTCAAACAGATCAGGTGAATTGTGTAGTCCTATGTGCTTGACCGTAAATCACACCGCGGCCGGCATCGGACTATCGGCGAACGGCAGAATGGCCTGCTGCGCCCGCCTCCGGAGCCGCCACTTGTCGAACGGCGCCACCTCGCTACGGGCCAGATCGTTCATGATCAGCTCATCGGCCTCGCGCTCGCGCATGTCCGAAGGCATCCGCTCGTAACGATCCTGCTGTTTCAGAATCTCGACCTTCGAGCGCCGCAGCGCCGCCCGTTCGTCGTCGGATAGGTCGGCGAAGGCCTTGGCGGCCACGCTATGGCGGAAGCGCTCGTATTCGAGGATTAACGTGCGCTCCTCGGCTTCCTTCTCCTGCCGTAGGGCGGCGTCCTCGCGCTGCCGGAAGCGCTGTTTGAAAGCGGCCTCGCGGTCGGCGCCGACAAAACGCTCGCGGCTGGCCGTATCCTTCACGATCTTCATCAGAAAACCGCCCGGATTGCGCAGATTTTGCGACGTCCGCTTCCGTTCCCGGCACATTTCCGTGGCGATTTCGCACCAGTCGAGCAGTTCCCTGCCCTCGCCCTCCACCGCGTTCAACTCGAGCGCCTTCCGGATGACGCTGTTGGCCACATGCGGCAGCACGTCCTCCTCCCGCATGGCCTCCAGCAGCCGCGCCGCCCGCTCCACCGAGTAAAACTCGCTCTCGGTGGCCACCGCCTCCACGCACTGGGTCGCGGCCTGCGGCGTAAATCCGGCCTTCTCGAGAAGCTTGGCGCAGTAGGCGCGCTTCAGGTCCGGCGATCCGGCCGGAGCCTCCAGCAGCGTCTTACTCTCCGGCAGGTACGCCGGATGCCGGTGCAGCGCGATCTTCCACTCCTCCGGCGAAACGATGTGATAGGCGCTCAACACCTGCACGCGGATCAACTGGTCGAAGGCCGGCTCGAGCGTCTGCATCAGCCGCGACAGGTACTTCGGCACGTTGACGATGCCCAGGTGCTCGGACGACAGCTTCCTCGCGTCAATCATCACCAGGTCGGTCTTTTCGAACACGACGGCCAGGAAGCGGTACAGGTGCTTGGCGGTCAGCCCGTCGAGCTCCATGTAGCGGCTCGAATCGAGCAGGCGGAAGAAGCCCGAGTCCATGGACCGGATCAGCTTATCGGTCCAGGTGACCGTCCCGGTGCAGCGCCCGGTCGTGCGGTCGAGCGTAAAGCTGGCTTCCTGGAACACGTTCAGCCACTTCACTTCCTCCTGCCGGTCGGTGGACGTGATGGCCCGGAAACGCAGGGGGATGAACCGGTCCATGGCCAGTTTCAGGCGCTGGTAAAACTTCCCGTGAACCCCGCTGACGCCAAGAATGCGAGCCAGTTCGCGGCCGCTGAAGGAAACCGTCTTCTGAAAGTTGTTCTGGAACGTCAACACGCCCAGCGCAACGAAGATGTCCAGGTCCTGTTCGGTGGGCAGACCCAGTTCGGCGTTGCCCTGAACCTGCCACATGACGCGGACCTCGGTTCCATCCGGCAGAATCTTGGTTCCCTCCAGCTCGAGTTTTCCAACGCGCCGGCCGACGCGCCGCTCGAGCACTGCAAAGGGAATCGCCGCGAGGTTCTGCTCCTCGACAGACAGGTTGACCAGTGAGCGCTTAGGGCTTGGATTTGCCACGAACAAATACCCGCTACATTGTTTTTACACTGAGACTCGCCGGCGAGCCAGACTTTTATGATCAAGCACATGCAAGCGGTGTACGGAAGCCATTCCCAGGAACCACTCCATGGTTGTAAACCAATTTGCATACCAAAAACCATTCCATATAGAGGGGTCGCGCGGAATTCCGAAAACTGCCGGTAAGCGGTTCAAAAAAATACACTTGCCAGAAAATTTCGCCGGACGCCGCGGCATGTGCCTCCCCGTAAGCGGCGTGGGGTTGATCGTAAGGCGCGGCTAAGTGATTGAAAACAGGAGCGGGCGCGTCATGTGCTTCAGCGTAAATCGACAAGGATTGTATTTTCAACATCTTACGGGGACAATGCAGGGCCCGCGGGGCAACGTCTTACGCTGAAACCCACATCCAAAGGCCTGTTTTTACGCTGAAGCACACGAAAACAGGCCTTCTGAGGCCGCTTTTTACGCCGAAGCACACAATCCTTACGCCCGAACCCATGCCCGGATTCACCCCGCCATGTGCTTGATCGTAAGAACCAACGCCTCGATAACCTCGTCGCCGCTCATCAGGACCCGGTGCGGGAACCAGAAGGCGTCCTGGATGCAGGCTTCGGCCACCGGACAGGGCTCCACGCGACAGCCGCCGCCGGCGTACATGGGGTTTCCGTACAGCGGATGCGGGTAAAACGGCGTGCAGGGGATGCCCCGGCCGGTCAATTTCCGATGAAACTCATCCCGGCTCGCGCCGAACGCCGCCCGCTCGATCCGGCCCAGCAGCAGGTAGTGGGACCGGCGGTTCACCGTGGTAGGAACCTGCTGCCAGATCAGCCCCGGTATCCCGTTCAATTCACGGCGGATGGTCTCCTCGTTGCGCTGCCGCAGCCCGATGTCGGAGTCCAGGCGTTCAAGCTGGGCGATCAGGATGGCGGCCTGTAGCGCCGTCATGCGAAAGTTCGTGCTCAGCGTGAAGTGGTGGAAGAAGCTCGCGCCCGGCTGGCGTCCCTGGTTGGCGAAGGACCGGCAACGGTCATGGAAGCCAGGGTCGGAGGTGGTGACGATGCCGCCCTCGCCCGCCGTCATGACCTTCCCGTTCTGGAAACTGAAGGAGGCGGCCAGGCCGAAGCCGCCCGCCCGCTTCCCGTTCCACTCGGATCCCTGGGCGTGCGCGGCGTCCTCGAACAGAAGCAGTCCGTGTTCGCGGGCCAGTTCGCTGATCCGCTCGATCTCGCACAGCGGTCCGCCGAAGTGGACCGTCAGGATAGCCCGCGTCTTCGGCGTAATGGCGGCCTTCACGCGTTCCGGGTCCATGTTGAACGAGTACGGCTCGATGTCGACGAAAACGGGTGTCGCGCCCATGCGGGAAACCGCGGTGGCGGTGGAGACGAAGGAGATGGCGGGGATGATCACCTCATCGCCGGGGCCGATGCCGGCCACCGCCAGCATCATCTCGAGCGACACGGTGCCGTTGAACGTGGAGACCCCGAAGCCGCACTGCTGATAGGCGGCGAACTGGCGTTCAAACTGACCTACGATTTCGTGGAATCCGCCCCACTGCGGGCTGTCGAGCACGCTGAGCACAAGCTCCCGTTCGCGCTCGCCCGCCACGGGCCATTTGGCGATATTCATCTGCTTCCAGTGTCGTACAGCGCCTGGAAGCGAGGTCGAAACTCTCGGATAAAGGATTCGAGGCCGGCCCGGGAACCTCCCGCCGGCGCCACGATCCGCACCAGCGCGACGTCGGAGCGCCGCCGGCGGAGGGAATCGGCGACCACCCAGAACTTCGCCGCCCACTCGCTGGCCACGGCGCGCTCCGAGGTCTGATACCAGTACACGACCGCGGCCCGCCGCCCGTGGTTCGACACCTCGACGAAGTTCGCCGGAGCAAACGCGAGCCGCGAGCGTTCCAACTGCGTCCAGCCGGAGCCCGGCAAACACACCAGGGGAGAATGCGGCTGGGTGGTCCCATAGCGCTGGGAGCGGTACCAGGCGATGAACAGGCTGATCGCCGCGCCGGAGCCGTCCTGGACATAGGCGCGGCTCACTACCAGGTCGGCGCCGAGGCCATCGGAGTCCGCCGGGGCCGGCTCGACGCGGGCGGCGGACCAATCGGCGATGCGCGCGGGCAGGGCGGAAAGGTCCGGCGCCCGCACCGGCCGCTCCAGGCCGCCGAACCAGTGGACCGCCGCGGCCTGCAAGGCGAGGAAAGCAGCCAGCGCCAGCCAGCGGTCAGGCATGGGAGCCCCGCGTCAGCCGCGCGAGAAACGCGTACGCCGCGCCGAGGCTCGCAAAGGCTCCGGCGAACACCACCCAGCCGAGCGCGGCGTGCGCGGAGCCATCCAGCAGTTCGGGACGGGCGGTGGCGATGGCCACTCGAATGGCGTTGGCCCCAATGGAGACGGCCACTGCGACGACGGGCATGGCGAAGTACATCCAACGCCGCGCGCCCGCCAGAAACGCGAGCACCAAGGAAAGGAAGGAGAGGGGCAGCAGGTAGCGAATGCCGTTGCAGGCCTCCGCCACGGTCACGCTGCGGGCGCCGATCCGCAAAATGGCGCCCTCGCGAGCCGCCGCAAACCCGGCCACATGGAGGAAGCCTTCAGCCAGGCGAGCGGCCACCAGTTGAAGCCCCAGCGTGGCGGAGTTGTAGACAAAGGCGAGCTTCGGCAGCATGAACAGGCACAGTAGCCAGGCGAGCAGGCAGGCGCGGAGCATCGGAAACCCGAACAGAACCACGGTCACGCCCGCCATGGAGAACCACAGCGACAGGGCGCCCGCGAATAATCCCGCTCCCAGGGCGGAAGCGGCTTGGAGCGCGGCCGCCCCCACCAGAATCAACCAGCCCCAGGCCGATGGACGCCGCTCGACGGCGGAAAGCCGGGCGCGATCGCGCCACAGAATCCAGGCAACAACCGGCGCCACCAGAACGCCGTGGCCCATGTCTTCATCGTTCATCCACTGGCCAAACATTCCGGCCATGACCGGCGCATAGCAGAATCCGAAAACGAGAGCGGCCAGAACCGCTCCCGCGATGGTTTTCAGGCTTTTCGCCATGCGGGACGGCGGTAGAGCGCGTGTCCGGCGATCAGTGCGAGCAAGCCCGCCAGGGCGAACCAGAAACCCGCCGGCAGCGGCGTAACCGGCTGATCGTAGTAGAGGGTAGCCGTAACCCTGGCGCTGGACCCGTCACCGACGCCGGAGAAGGTGGCCGTGGCGGCCAGCGGTCCTAAACCTCCCGTGTTGTTCACAATTAGCCGCAGCGTGTTCGAGCCGCCGATGTTGAAGCCTGTAGTGACGGTCCCTGAGGTGACGCCGGTCAGCGTGTAAGGGGCGTCGATCCCGCTGGGAGGAAAGGCGAAGACAGTGGCGCCGCCAGTGCTTATTCCGCCGACGCTGGCGATGGTTGTGCCGTTCACCTGCATCGCGACGCGGTCGTCTCCGACCAGACCCGAATATACGAGGCTGACGTTGGTGGCGTCGGCTGGAATGGTGAACGCTTCGTCAGCGTACCAGAAGCCGGTGAAGGAGCCGAGAGATCCACCCGTGACGAAGGTTCCGGTGAGGATCGCTGTCGACGTGAGGGAAATTCCGGTGCTAACTTGATAGGCGGTTGCGGCCGTGGCGCCCGCGCCGGTAATCAGAAACCGGGAGGCGCCGCTGGCGGTGCTGAGATTCACTGTTTGGCTCGGCGCGCCGTTGGCGTACAGCGCTAACGGGGCAAACAAGACCAGCGCGACGGAACTTCTGAGGAAAGTAGAAGCCAAGGTACACGATCTCCAGTCGGTCTGTGATCGCACGGCGGCGACAAGGAATCGCGCGGCGGACGGCGCGTGAGTCCGATAGATGTTGAGTGGTGCTGGGACTTATCCTAGCTGATCCTCCTCCTGTACTACAACTGTTAGTCCTTGACGGTGGGACGCTCCCGCGGCGTGGTGTTAGCATGATGGTCGGTATGAAGGGCGTCATTCTTGCGGGAGGCACGGGTAGCCGTCTCCACCCACTGACCAAGATCACTAACAAACATCTGCTGCCGATCTACGACAAGCCGATGATCTACTACCCGCTACAGACGCTGGTGGACGCGGGCATCACGGAAATCCTCATCGTCACGGGAGGCCGCAACTCCGGCGACTTCCTGCGCCTGCTCGCCAACGGCAAGGAGTTCGGTCTGAAGCATCTGAACTACGCCTACCAGGAAGGCGAGGGCGGCATCGCCGACGCGCTGGCTCTGGCGGAACATTTCGCCGACGGTCAGAAGGTCTGTGTCATTCTCGGCGACAATATCATTGAGAAAGACATTCGCGCCGCTGTCGACGATTTCCGGCGCCAGGAACGGGGCGCCAGGATCCTGCTGAAGGAAGTCACCGACGCGCACCGGTTCGGCGTCGCCGAAATCTCCGGCAATCACATCGTCGGCATCGAGGAAAAGCCCGCGCACCCGAAATCGAACTACGCCGTGACTGGAATTTATCTGTACGACGAGACGGTTTTCGAGAAGACGCGCAACCTGGTGCCTTCGCGCCGCGGCGAA